>Ga0172372_10006382_pt1 | contig 16093 bp, 15 predicted proteins | sample LakKiv5m_2_FD_114544 | JGI IMG/M metagenome (GOLD analysis project Ga0172372, IMG submission 114544) | Freshwater microbial communities from Kabuno Bay, South-Kivu, Congo - kab_092012_9.5m | ecosystem: Environmental > Aquatic > Freshwater > Lake | place: Democratic Republic of the Congo...
GTGAAAGATTGTCCAATAAGACAACATCAAATCTTGAAGCCGAGGTTACTTTTAGATGTCATGTTCTAAATCGAATGAACTTGGCTTAAAATGTAAGAAAAAATTTTAAACGACTCCAGCATGAACGAATGATTTAATTTTTCAACACAGCCCTAGAATGAGTGAATCTTTTAAACCTTATGTTTCCTCAGATACAAAAATTACTGAATTTTCAATCCGAGCGATTGTGTTAGGAGTTCTTTTAGGGCTTATTTTCGGAATCGGAAATGCCTATCTTGGTTTAAAAGTTGGAACAACTGTTTCAGCATCGATTCCTGCGGCTGTCCTTTCCATGGCTATTTTGAGTCTATTTTATAAAAAAGTCACTATTTTAGAAAATAATATCGTCCAAACGATTGCATCCGTTGGAGAGGGGCTTGCCTCTGGTGTTATTTTTACAGCGCCAGCACTTTTTTTGCTTGGAGAGCCTCCTTCTATCTCCAGAATGATGCTACTTTCTTCTTTAGGGTCGATTTTAGGGATTCTTTTTATGATTCCGATGAGACGCTATATTATTGTTGAGGAGCATGGTAAACTTCCATTTCCAGAGGGAACAGCATGCGCTGAGATTTTAAAGTCAAAACAAAGTGGAAAATCCAAAGCGTTAACAGCTGTTATTGGAATTGCTGCTGGTTCAATTTATAAAATTCTCTCAGGAGTTTTTAATTTTTGGAAGGAGGTTCCTTCTTGGACTTTTTTAAAATCAAGTAAGCTCGAATTCAGCATGGATTGCACACCAGCCCTTTTAGGAGTTGGTTATATTATAGGGCCTAGAATCTGCTCCTTACTTTTATTTGGTGGAATTTTAGCTTGGTGGGTGATTATCCCTTTAATTGTGATGTTTGGGCACTCAGATGCTGCAATCTATCCTGCAAAAATTACGATCTCTAAAATGGATGCAGATGAAATTTGGTCCAACTATATAAGGTTTATAGGAGCTGGAGCTGTAGCTGTGGGTGGCTTGTTTAATTTAATAAAAATTTTCCCTCTTGTAAGAAAAACACTTGTTGTTGGATTTAAAGAGCTGTTTGAAAAAAAACATGAAAGTCGCAGAGTTCCTAGGACTGAAAAAGATATTTCACTAAAGTGGCTAATTTTAGGGTCAATTGCAATTGTTTTGTTTCTTTGGCTCTTCCCAGGTCTACCTATGAATTTTGTTACAATTGTCCTTCTTGTAGTTATAGGATTTTTCTTTGTAGCTGTAACATCGATTACTGTGGGGATTGTTGGAAGTACATCGAATCCAGCATCTGGAATGACTATTACAACTTTATTGATTACCTGCTTAGTTTTTTTAGCCCTTGGATGGACAGAAAAGATTTATTTAATTTCTGCTTTAACTATGAGTATTGTTGTGAACGTTGCAATCGCACTTGCATCAACTACATCTCAAGATTTAAAAACAGGTTATTTACTTGGAGCTACCCCAAGATCTCAGCAGATTGGGGAAATCATAGGAACAGTTTAGCCAGCGATTGCAATTGGTGGAATTTTATATCTTCTAAATCATGCCTATGGATTTGGATCCAAACAACTCCCAGCTCCTCAAGCCTCTTTAATGGAGCTTGTTGCTAAAGGGGTCTTAATGAGAGACATTCCTTTCATGCTAGTGTTTATAGGAGGAGTCATTGGAGCTTTGATAGGGATGCTTGGTCTTCCTATCCTTCCTGTTGCAATCGGTCTTTATTTGCCTCTTTCTCTAAGTACATCTATGATGATCGGAGGAGTGGTTTACAAGCTAATTGAAAAAATTGGAAATAATGAAACAACTAAAGAAAGAGGACTTCTTGCTTCATCGGGTCTGATAGCTGGGGACGCTTGTACTGGGGTTGTGATTGCATTTATGATTGTTTTCTTTGGGTTTAATCCAGATAAGGGAGCGGTTTTAAACCAAAACGTGAGCCTTCTTGCATTTTTAGGGCTGGCTCTTGCCTTAATTGGAATTTGTCTCAAAAAACAAAAACAAGAAAAGGAAATAGATTGAGAAGCGTTATCTCGTAACGCTTCTTAAGAACTTTTGAGATTGTTTAAGTCAGATTGAATCGCTTTCATGATTTCTGAATTTGGGTTTTTAAGAAATTGTTCATAGTCATTTTTTAGTTTATTTAAGTTTTTCTTCCCAGATGCACTTAGGCATTCATCAGATGTTTCATCCATAATATGAGTTGCTTTTCCCATGACATCTTGAAACGCAAGCTTTTGATTTGCGATATTAGATTGTTGATATGCTTGAAAAGACTCTTCAAATAATTCTAATCCTTTTTTAAATTCATCTTTGTAACTTGGAACAGGGTTATTGTCCCCAACGCTAGACATAAGGCTACTCCTCTTTATAGATCTTAATTTTTCTTATAGAAGGAAGCTCTATTTTTTCCAATCATTTATAAAATAATTCTTTTAGTTTTGTTGAAAATATTTGTTTATTAGGATTATGTTTTATTTTTTTATGTAAATGAGGTTTATATGCGATCTATAAATTATTTAGCTCTTTTTTCGTCTTTATTTTGTTCTGCTGTTTTTTCTGATGCCATAGATAATAAGGCTTTAGGGCCCTCTCGCGAAAAAATAGAGTCTGAAATAAAAGATGTTCAAAAAGAGTTTGAGGATGCTAAAAAAATATTTAACCCATGGTATACAGGACCTCTTCTAGCTCCTTCTGCTCATATTATCCCGCCAAGAAATTATAACCTTCAGCCCTATCTTTTTATCACTGGAAACTATGGTAAATACTCAGAGTCTGGCTCCTTTTATTCTACTCCAACTCTTTTTCAGGTGAATCCGCAGGCTGTGTTTCAATTCGGAATCATCGATTGGATGGATGGAATCGTGACTCTTCAAGGTGTCTATAATAAAGAAAATAATCACTCCTATTTCAACATAGGAGACTTGCCGATCAGCCTTGGTTTTGGACTTTTAAAAGAGGGGCCTTATTGTCCAGCTCTTCTTTTTTCTATCAAAGAAACTTTTCCGACAGGAAAATATCAAAATTTAAATCCTGAAAAGGGGGGCATAGACGGAATCGGAGCTGGTTCTTATCAAACAACTTTTTATTTAAACACAAGTAAAGTGGTCTGGTGGTGGAGTTATGCTCATCCGATGGCATTTAGACTTTCCTTGGAGTACACAATCCCATCTACTGTAAAAGTGAAGGGATTCAACACATATGGTGGTGGGTATGGAACAAATGGAAAAGTGCATCCGGGTCAGAGCTTTGCTGCAGATTTTGGATATGAATTTAGCTTTAATCAAAAATGGGTTGGGGCCCTAGATATTGTCTACAATTATTCAAAATCTACCCATTTTTCTGGATATAAGGGTGTAGATGCGCTTGGGAATGAAGCTTCTCTCGGCGGTCCATTTAATGATCAGCTAAGTTTAGCTCCAGCAATTGAATACAATGTAAATGAAAATTTTGGTTATATCGTTGGAGTTTGGTTTACTGTCTGGGGAAGGAACTCTTCTGCATTTGCATCAGGTGTCTTTAGCTTGAGCTATACCTTTTAAAAATAGCTTTTTGCTTACATAGATGAAAACATGAAAGAATTCAGGAGAGGAAAGGGAAAAATTTATTGTTGGTGATTAATTCTTTAGTAGTTAATATAAATAGCAGAAGTCGTATTTAGTATCTTGAGAAAATAGTAATAGGATGATGCATGGAAATATTAGATTCAGGAAAAGATAAGGTTAAAAAGATTTGTGACACCTTAATGAAGCAAACTTTGGATCCTGCCAAGCAAGAAGCTAAAGCTATCGTAGATCAGGCTCTGCATGAAGCTGAAAAAATTATTAAGCAAGCAAAACAAGAAGCTAAAGAATTAGTAGAAGAGCAAAAATTAAAACTCCTTCAAGAAAAGAAAGCTTTTCACTCCTCCCTTTCCATCGCAGGAAAGCAAACACTAGAACAGCTCAAACAGCAAATTCTTCATAACCTTTTTAATAAAGAACTTTCTAAGTTATTTATTTCAGAAACAAAAAAAGAAAATGTGATTGCATCCTTTATTGATGTAATAATTCAGGCAGTCAAAAAAGAAGGGCTCGGGGCTCACTTTGATGTTGCGATTTCTCAAAGCTGCTCGAAACAAAAAGTGCTTGAATTTCTTTGTAAAGAAACAGAGCAGTTTCTGACAGAAAAAGATCTTCATCTGGTAAAAATTGGTGGGGGAGCAAAAGTTAAATTAAAAGAGAGTAATTTAACTTTAGAGATCACAGATGAATCTTTAAAAGAACTTTTTTCGAACTATATTCGAGATGATTTTAGAGCTTTATTGTTTCAAGGAAAAAATCAGTAAGCTTGCCTGGGGATAAAAGAGATGTTTTTTTACTACCTTGCAAGTTCCTTAACCCCAATTGAGTTTGGAGATGTTGCTGAACTTAGTTTTTTAGAGCTTCTTGAGAAATTCGATGCAAATCTCTCTACTTCTCAAAAAAAAGAATTTGAGGTGCTCCGCGTCTATTTTGATTTAGAAAATCTAAAAAAACTTTTCAGTAATCAAGCCCCTGATGATTTTGATTTAAGAGGGAACTTAACTAAAAAACAGCTAAAAGAAGCAATTGAAAATCAAGAGTTTTTTCCAAGATATGTCTTTGATTTTCTAAGTCAACACCAGGCAAGTAAAGATCTTTTAATTCATTATCCAGAGCTTTTAAACAGCTATTTTCGAAATGAAGCTGAAAAAGCTTCAGGATTTTTAAAAGAGTACTTAGATTTTGAAAGAGAGTGGAGACTGCTACTTACTGCATTTAGAGCTAAAAAACTTAAAAAAAATTTAACTAAAGAATTAAGTTTCGAAGATCCAAAAGATGAGATTGTAGAAACAATTTTCCAGCAAAAAGAGAGCCATTATTTCGATGCGCCAGCTGGATATGAGGAGTTTTACGAGATGCTCCTTGGAGCTAAAAACAATCCTCTTTATCAATATAAACATCTTGCTGAATTTCGTTTCAAAAAACTAAGAGCCTTAGTGCAAGATCGTCCATTTACTCTTGATTACTTAATGAGTTATGCTCTGAGAGTTGCCATACTAGAGGATCTACGAATATTAAACGATATAAAAGGACAACAGATTTTAAATACTATTTTGAAGGATAGAGAATGAATCAGATTACTTCTCATAATCTAACTAACGCAAAGGGCGTAGTTACTAAAGCGTTCGGGAATTTGCTTTTCGTAAAATTTGAGGGAAGTGTTCGCCAGGGTGAAGTTGCGTTTGTTAGATATAACAACCTCGTTTTGAAGGCAGAGGTTCTTGAAATCAAAGACCAAGAAGTAAAAATTCAAGTTTTTGAAGACACAAAAGGAATTAAACTTGGAACAGAAGTCTCCTTCACAAGTCACCTCTTAGAAGCTGAGCTAGGGCCAGGTTTAATTAGTACAATTTTCGATGGCTTACAAAATCCTCTCGAAGAAGTAGCTGATGCATCAGGACTTTTTTTACAAAGAGGAGTTTACCTACCTTCTTTAGATAGAAAAAAACATTGGGATTTTCATCCAGGTGTTAAAGTGGGTGATAAAGTAAAAAGAGGGGATTCCCTTGGTTTTGTTTTAGAAAGTAGATTTCACCATCAAATCATGGTTCCGTTTTCTAAAAGCTCTGAATTTACAATCTCTTGGATTGCTCCAACGGGAGCCTATAGTATCCAAACGACAATTGCTAAAATCGTGGATGAAATGGGAGCTGAGCATGAAGTCTGTATGCTTCAAAAATGGCCTATTAAGATTCCTTTAATGGAAGGAAAGAAAGTCAAAGCAACAAAAATGATGGATACTGGCTGTAGGATCATAGACACTCAATTTCCAGTAGTTAAAGGAGGAACATTTTGCTCTCCAGGGCCATTTGGGGCTGGCAAAACAGTTCTTCAACACCACTTATCAAAATATTCCTCAGTGGATTTAGTAGTTATTGTTGCTTGTGGAGAAAGAGCTGGTGAGGTGGTTGAAGTGCTTCGTACATTCCCACATCTAACAGATCCTATCACAAATGAATCGTTAATGAGCCGAACTGTCATTATTTGTAATACCTCTTCGATGCCTGTTGCAGCAAGGGAAGCTTCTGTTTATATGGGAACAACAATTGCTGAATATTATAGACAAATGGGTCTAGATGTTTTATTGCTTGCAGACTCTACATCAAGATGGGCTCAAGCAATGAGGGAGATGTCAGGAAGACTTGAAGAGATTCCTGGAGAAGAGGCTTTTCCTGCCTATTTAGCTTCAAGGATTGCAGCTTTTTATGAAAGATCGGGACAGATTCTATTAAACAATGGAAAAAAAGGTTCCATGACAATTGGCGGAACAGTTTCTCCAGCAGGTGGTAACTTTGAAGAGCCAGTGACTCAAGCAACTCTTGCTGCAGTTGGAGCTTTTCATGGCCTTTCTAAACAAAGATCTGATGCTAGAAAGTACCCAGCTATCGATCCTCTAATCTCTTGGTCAAAATATATTCCTCTTGTAAGTCAAGAGCTAGAAGAAGAAGTAGACGGGTGGGGTGAGTTTGTTAAAAAATCCTCTAAACTTCTTAAAATTGGTGATGAAATCGGCAAGAGAATGGAAGTTGTAGGTGAAGAGGGAATTAATATTGATGATTTAATTCTGTTTTTAAAATCAGAGCTTTATGAAGCTTGTTATCTTCAGCAAAATGCTTTTGATAAAGAAGATTGTTATTGCCCTTTAGATAGACAAATTGAACTTGTAAAAATCATCAAGAGAATTTTTTCTACAGATTTTACGTTCAGCGCCCAAGATGAAGCCAGAACGTTTTTTCTCACATTACAAAACTTAATTAAAAATATGAACTTTATGCCCTTTGAATCAGACAATTATAAACATGCTCTCTCTAAGATAGAAAATCTTATTGAAAAGGCTGCTGACTCAACTCAATAGAACAAGGAACGACATGAAAAAAATCTATGATAGAATAGTGGATATTCGCGGTTCTTTAATTACAGTGATCGCTAAAGGGGTTGGATTAAACGAGCTTGCACAAATTAAAAGAAAATCAGGGCAAATTACATACGCTTCTGTTTTAAGGTTCGAAGGGGAAAAAGTCACTCTTCAAGCGTTTGAAGATACAAGAGGAATTGCAACTGACGATGAAGTCGCTTTTCTTGGATATCAGGTAAACGTTTTTGCAGGAGAGGGTCTTTTAGGGAGAAGATTTAATGGAGTTGGGGATCCAATTGATGAGGGACCTAAGCCATTTGGGGAAAAGGTTGAGATAGGGCAGCCCTCTTTTAATCCTGTTAAACGAATTATTCCTCATGAGCTTGTCAGAACAAACATTCCAATGATTGATGTTTTCAACTGCCTCGTTAAATCTCAAAAAGTTCCAATTTTCTCCATTCCAGGAGAGCCATATAACGCTCTTTTAATGAGAATTGCAAACCAGACAGATGCTGATGTTGTCATAATTGGGGGAATGGGACTTCGTTATGATGATTACCAAGCCTTCGTAGAAAACGCAGAAAAATTTGGCTCTGTTGAAAAAACTGTGATGTTTATCCATAAAGCAACCGAACCTGCTGTTGAGTGCTTACTCGTTCCAGATATGGCACTTGCATGTGCTGAGCATTTTGCAACGCAAGATAAAAACGTCTTAGTTCTTTTAACAGATATGACCTCCTTTGCAGACTCTATTAAGGAAGTGATGATTACTATGGATCAAATCCCATCTAATAGGGGATATCCAGGTTCTCTTTACTCAGATTTGGCATCAAGATATGAAAAAGCAGTGGATATTGATGGAAGCGGATCTATTACTCTACTTTCTGTTACAACGATGCCGGGTGGAGATATTACTCACCCAGTTCCTGATAACACAGGATATATTACAGAAGGACAGTTTTACCTTCAGGGTGGAAAAATCGATCCATTTGGATCTTTATCTAGATTAAAGCAACAAGTGATTGGAAAAGTTACTAGAGAAGATCACGGAGATATTGCAAATATTCAAATTCGTCTTTATGCAGAATCTAAAAAAGCTAAAGAGAGAGAAAGCATGGGCTTTAAACCTTCTAAATGGGATAAAAAGCTTCTTAAGTTCTCTACTTTATTTGAAGAAAGAATGATGGATCTTGAAGTCAACATCCCACTTGAAGAAGCACTTGATTTAGGATGGAGGATGCTGGCTGAGTGTTTTGATAGACAAGAAGTTGGAATCAAAGATGCTCTTGCAGATAAGTATTGGCCTCGCAGCGTAGGTTAAAAATGGCTTTAATTAAGTTTACAAAAAGTGAGCTCAGATCTCAGCAGCTAAGATTAACGCAATTAAATCGTTATTTGCCCACTCTTCAGCTTAAAAAAGCGATGCTTCAATCAGAGGTGATGGCGGCTCAACAGGAAATTGATGAGCTAACTCTCAGTTATTTAGAAGAAAAAAAAGCTGTTGAGTATTTTAAAGCTCTTTTTTGCTTTGATGCAGCAGCTGAGTTAGTCGAGTTCCTTTCTATTTTAGAAGTAAGAAAAGATTATGAAAGTATTGCGGGAGTTGAAATCCCTCATTTTGTTGAAGTAGTCTTCAAAGAACCAACCTATCATTTATTTGATACTCCTTTTTGGTTTGATGACGCGCTAATGCTGACACGCTCTCTTGTTAGCGCTAAAGAGAGAATTTACGTTGCAAAAGAAAAGAAAAAACTTTTAGAGCAAGAGCTTAGAGAAGTTTCAATTAGAGTCAATCTCTTTGAAAAAATCATGATTCCAAGAACTCTTGGGAATATAAAAAAAATTAAAGTCTTTTTGGGAGATCAACAACTCGCAGCGATTTCACAAGCGAAAGTTGCAAAAAGAAAAATATTAGAAAGAGCAAGTTAAGAGGTCTTTTAAGTGATTGTAAATGTCGATAAATGTTTGGTGATTGGCGTAAAAAAAGACTTAGATCTTTTTTTTGAAAAAGCCCAGCAGGAAGGACTTTTTGAATTTATTTCTCAAGCAAAAAAGCAGCAGCAATACCCAAAGTTCGTTCAAGATATCATCACAGCGATCAAGATTTTGAAGAAGGAAGGAGATAAATCCCTAGAAGCCTACGGAAAAGAGTACTCCTTGCAGGAGCTAGTAAATAGAATTATTTATCTTAAAAACACTTTAGAGAAATATAAAGAAGAGCAGAGAGTGCTCGCTCAAGAAATCCTTGCTATCTCCCATTTTGGAGATTTTTCCTTTGAAACAATAGAAGACTTTCAGCGTGATTCTCATAGAGTATTTCAATTCTTTTTTAGAGGAAAAAACAAAAAAGATTTACCGCTTCCATCAGAGGAGCTTATTTATATTTCCTCTGATTTGCATTCAGATTATTATATAGGAATCCACGAAGAGGCTAAGTTTTTTCCAGACTTTGTTGAAATGCGCTTTGATAAAGAAGCTTCACTTCTAAAAGCAAAGCTTGAGCAAATTGAGTATGATTTAAAAGTGTATGCCCAAGAATTAAAACAACTTATTGGATACAAAGACTTTTTAACCGAAAGTCTTTTAAATGAAGTAAATAAATATTCTTTACAATCTTCAAAAAAACATAGGGTTGACCACTTTGATGGAGAAGTTTTTTCTGTCGAGGCATGGATCCCAGAAGAAGATTTCTCAAAAGCTCTTAAGCTTGTTGTAGATTTAGATGTTCACATCGAAAAAATTTCAATTGAAACAGCAGATAGAATCCCAACTTGTATGAAAAATAAAGGGTATAAAAGAGTTGGGGAAGATTTAGTTCAAATTTATGATATTCCAAGCCACACTGATAAAGATCCTTCCCTGTTTGTCTTAGTTGCCTTTTCTATCTTTTTCGCGATGATTGTAGCAGATGCTGGCTATGGATTTGTCTATTTGCTTCTTTCTTTGCTAGCTTGGTTTAAAATTAAGAAGAAATCAGAAGCGATCACAAGAATTAATAAGCTGTTCTTTTTGATTTCCTCCTGCTGCATTGTATGGGGGATTATGATTGGCTCATATTTTGGGATTGCTCTTTCCCCTGAAAATCCACTTCAAAGGGTCTCTGTGCTACAGGAGCTTATTTTACAAAAAGCTTCTTATCATATGAAAATGCAAGATGAGGTCTTTAGGGATTTGAGTGTAAAAATTGGGAAAAATGCAGTCATCAACTCTCCACTTGATTTTGTTGTTTCAATTAAAAAAGGAAGTGGATCATTTGTTAGCTACCCAATCATCGAAGAATTTAATAACAGCATTTTGATGGAAATTGCGATCCTAACTGGAGTGATTCATATCATTATCTCTTTACTTCGCTACGGAAGACGTAATTTTTCCTCCTTTGGATGGGTTTTGTTTATTATAGGAGGATATTTGTTTTTTCCCTCAATGATGAGCGATGCTACATCACTTTTTCACTTTCTTGGAATCATTCCAAAAAAAGGGGGAGCAGAGATAGGAAAGCAACTGGTCTTTTTAGGAGCTGGCCTTGCCTGGGCTCTTGCTTTAATACAACACAAGAAAAAAGGACTTGAGGAGCCTTTAAAAAGCATTCAGATTTTTGCTGATATTCTTTCCTACCTTAGATTGTATGCCCTTTCACTTGCTGGAATTATCATGGCTGGAACGTTTAATCAAATGGGGCAAGAAGTAGGATATGTCTTTGGTTTTTTTATCATCCTTGCAGGACATGTTCTTAACATGATTATTGGAATTATGGGCGGATTTATCCACGGCCTTCGTTTAAATTTCCTTGAGTGGTATCATTATTGTTTTGAGGGAAGTGGAAAGCTGTTTAACCCATTAAGAATACTAAAATAAAAATTAAGAGGAGTAAACTATGAATATTGACATGATAGGACCTGCTATTGTTTTAGGTCTTGGATGTATTGGAAGCGCTATTGGATGCGCAATTGGAGGGATGGCTTCTCACGGGGTGATGAGCCGCGTAGAAGAGAATCATGGTAAATTTATAGGAATGTCAGCGATGCCATCTACTCAGGCTATTTATGCATTCTTACTAATGCTTATTATGAAAGGAGCTATTTTAGCAAAAACTCTTTCTCCAGCTTCTGCAATTGGAATCGGAGTTTCTGTTGGACTTACAATTATGGTTTCTTCAATTTACCAAGGAATGTGCGCTGCAACAGGAATTCAAGCTGTTGCTAAGCAACCAGCGGTATTTGGAAAATGCTTTGCAATGCTAGGTATTGTTGAATCATTCTCCTTGTTTGCTTTCGTGTTTGCTCTACTTTTGATCAACACCTAATCTCTTAAAGCGCCTCCTTGGGGGCGCTTTTCATTTATAATTAAAAAGTCTTAGTTTAAGTCTATTTATAAAGTATTTTATGACAAGTTTTGGATGTTTTAGAGTTTTTTCTGCTAAAACAAGATAGGTAACGCTTTCTGTTTTTTTTATCAGGGGTTTTTTATGGTTTTGTAGAGCATAACAAATCCACTCATGATAAGGAGGAGGCATAAGCTTTGGAAGAGCATTTACTGGGAAAAACTTAATTTCTGAGGTCTCATCACTTTCTCTAGCAGATCCCTTGACAATCGTGCACTCATAAAGATGAGTGATTTTCGTCAGTTTGTTTTTAGGATGAAATTCGCCTACTTTTCTTTTTATATTTACGAAATATCCGGTTTCCTCTTGAATTTCCCTTGTTGTAGCTTGAGCAAAACTTTCTTCTTCATCAATTGCGCCACCTGGTAAAACCCAGACTGGAACGTCTCTTCGTTTTACAAGCAAAACTTCACTTTGATCAGAGTTAAAAACAACTCCTGCAACGCTATGCTCTTTGTTTCGATATTTCATATATAATTTTCCTTAAAAAATAGATCTACTCCAATTATAATCAAATCGATTTATCTATAAATAGTTTTAATCTATGCCATTTTTTTACTTCATTTGTCTTATGTTTTTTTCTTCATGCCAGAAACATCAAATGCATGTCACCTCTATTAAAATTGATAAGAGTTCTCTTGCTAGTAGTTTTTCTGCGGCAAAAGATCCAAGGCAACAAGTGAGCGCAAAGGGGCAGCAGCTTTATATTCAGTGGAATTTACCTAAGAAATACGGCAAAATGCCCATCTCCCTTGAGTTAGATATTATCTATAATAACCAAACTCATGAAACAATTGTTTATGATGTAATTGCAAGCGAAAAAAAGCTGAGTTATTTTTTGCTTGGGGAGCGGTATTTAGAAACTAAGGGGATTATGACCTATAAAGCGTGCTTAAAAACTCAGAACGGAAGGATTCTCCAGCATTGGAAAAAAAGTAGCTGGTTCAATTTAATTCAGCTAGATTAAATGAGTGAGCTAATTGCTCTGATGCCCAAAGAATAAGTTTTTTTGTTGTTTCAAATCCAAGGCATGGGTCTGTAATAGAGTAAGTTTTTTCCATGGGTTCATAGGTTTCATCGATCTTTCCCTCTTGAAGGTAGCTCTCTAGCATAATGCCTGAAATAGCGCTCTGCTTTTGCTCTTTTATTAGATGGATTAAATAGATAAAGATTTCTTTTTGCCTGCATAGATTTTTTTTACTGTTTCCATGAGAGCAATCGACCACAATAAAATTGCAAACATCATTTTCTTTTGCTAAATCACTTGCAAACCCAACGCTTTTAGCGTCGTAGTTTGTGATTTGATTTCCCCCTCTAAGAACAAGATTGGTATAAGGATTTCCAATCGAGTTTATTTGGGAAATTCTCCCATCTGGAGTCATTCCAAAGAAATCTTGAGGTTTTGCGGCAGCCTTCATTCCATTTAGCGCGCCAAAAAGATCTCCAGAGGGTGAGTTTTTAAAACCGATTGGAAATTTCAGTAAGGAGCTAATCTGACGATGTGTTTGTGAAGAGCAGGTGCGAGCTCCAATGCACCCCCAAGTGATTAAATCCTCGAAATAATAGCTAGTAATTGGGTCTACGATTTCAACAGCGATAGGAAGACCGATTCTAGTCACTTCAATGAAAAGTTTTCTAGATAAAATAAGACCTTCAGATAAATTTGAGTGGCTCCAGGGGCTTGGTTGATATAAAAACCCCTTCCAACCAATAGATGTACGCGATTTTTCTATGTAGGCTCGAATCACTATAAAGAACTGCTCTTTTACAGCATCACTTAATTCCTTTAGTTTTTTTGCATACTCCAAAAAGCAGGAGTAATCATGAATAGAGCAGGGACCAATAATTAATACTTTTTTTGAGCAAGAGGATAAAAGTGCTTTAGCTTCGTTTCTGAAAGATTCTATTTTATTTTGCTCTTCCAGAGTAAGGGGAAAAGCTTCTTTTAGCTCTTTTGGAGAAATAAGATTCACAGCGTCTAAAAAGATTAATATTTTTTGTTATTTTAATAGAAATCTTTTGAAAACACCATTTCTTTTTTTAAGCAACTTTATGAGAGAGCTTCTATTTTTTTAGAATTCAACTCCTCTCCTTCAGAGCGTGCAATTAAAGCAGCGCATGTAGCATCAGCGTATACGTTTGCTGTAGTTCTACACATATCAAGGATTCGATCAAGAGGAAGAATCAAAGCAATCCCTTCAGCTGGAAGGCCAATTGCATTTAGAATAATCATTACACCAACTAAACTTCCTGAAGGTATCCCTCCGACGCCCATAGAGACAATCAGAGATAAAAAGGCAATTAAGACTTGGTATCCAATAGAAAGAGAAATGCCATACACCTGCGCAATAAAAAGAACAGCTACGCACTCATATAATGCAGATCCCGCCATGTTCATGGAAAGTCCAAGAGGAAGAACAAAACTTGTGACTCTATTTGAGACTCCAACGCGCTTTTCGACGCATTCAATAGTAATTGGAAGCGTTGCTGCAGAAGAACTTGTTGAAAAAGCAGTAATTAAAGCTGGAGCCATCGCTTTTAGATAGTCAATGGGATTGACCCCAGCGCATTTAAGCATAATTGGAATTAATACAAAGCAAAAGGTAAAGAGCCCAAGCAGGATTGTTGTGAAAAAAGAAAGCAAGGAGCCCGCAGAGACGATTGCGCTTGAAGCTGTCAGTTTTGCCATCAAACAAAAGACTCCAACAGGGAGCGCCTTAATCAAAATTTGAGTGATTTTCATTAAAGTTTGAAATAGAGCTTTCCAAAAATTTAACATCACTGCATGTGAACTTGAGTCTAGCTTTAAAAGAGCGAATCCAAAAAGAAGACTGAAAAATATTACTCCAAGCATATTCCCAGAGGAAGCAGCTTCGATAATATTAGATGGAATCAATTTATAAAAAACTTGAAATAGACTCCCTTTTGTTGAAGCTTGACTTGAAAGCACCGGGATTTCTAAATCAGAGAGGGTGCAGTTTAAATCTTTAATGCAGCTATGACCTGGATTAATGATGTTAAAAAAAGTCACTCCAATTAAAACAGCAACAGTGATTGTTAGAAAGTAGAATCCAAAAGTCTTTTTTCCAAGCTTGGCAAAAGATTTCTCTTGATGAAGTTGTCCAAGTCCGCTGATAATTGCGCAAGCTACCATTGGGATTGCAAGAATTGTAAGAGAATTTAAAAAAAGCTGACTACATACTTCAAAGATTTCAAAATAAGTGACTCCAAATAAGTGAGCGCTTTTTCCTGTATAAGAGCCAAAAGCAGCTCCTAGGATAATTGCAAGCAGTACTTTAATTAGCATGGATGACTTTTTCAATGTATCCCTCAAAAATAGAATATTAATTATTACATCTAAACCGGGCTAATTTTAATTGAAACGCTCAATTAATGACCAGAGGAGAAAACTCCTCTGCTTTATAATTGTTTTAATTTCTTTTCCATTTCATTAAAAAGATTCTGATTATCTTCTAAGTTTTTTTGGAACTTTTCAATCAGGGGTTTAGGGGCTTTTGCCAAAAACTCCTCATTCGATAATTTATTTTTCAAATCGTTAATTTGCTGCTCTAATTTTTGAATTTGAGAGGCAAGCCTCGCTTTTTCTTTTTCTCTAAGCTCGTTTGGTAAAGGAATTATAATTTCTACTTCTTCTGCCTGAGAAGAGGCAAAAAAATCTAAGTCAGCTGGAGGATTTGAAACAAAAAGTGTTTCTTTAGTTTTAATTAGAGCCGAAATTATGTGCTGATTCTTTTTTACTCTTTCAAGGTTAGTCAAAGAAGTTTTTGATGAGAAAATAATGTCACACGCAGATTGAGGAGGAAGTTGCATTTCTCCTCTTATGTTTCGGATTGTGTAAAGGATTTTATTGATAAACTCAAATTCCTCCTCAATAGAATCAGAAAATTGATCGATAATCTTTGGGAAAGGAGCTACAATACAGCCGCTAGATAGTAAGGCCTCTATAAGATCTTTTGTGTAGGGGTCAAGATCACTCTTGATTTTGAGCTTTGGAAATTTTTCTTTAAGTTTTTGGAAAATCTCTTCAGTGATAAAAGGAACAAATGGATGCATTAATCGAATCGATGCAACGAGTACAATAAGAAGAAGTTTTTGCTTATTTTCTCTTAGGTTCGCCGTGCCAATTTTCCCAAAAAGGGTAGGCTTAACAATTTCTACATAATAAGCGCAAAACTTATCCCAAAAAAAGCTATAAAGTGTATGAGATGCTTTATCGAATTCGTAATTTGTCAAATATTTATTTATCTGCTTAATTACCCCATTTAGCTCTCTTAAAATCCACTTATCTTCAAGCTCAAGTAAAGAAAGATCAATTCCACTTAGAATATGCGTTTCATCTAAAGCCTTATAAGAGCTTGACTCTTCTAGGTTCATAAATACGAATCTAGCGCTATTCCATAGCTTGTTTGCAAAATTTTTAAATTCTTCAAATCTTCTTCGATCGAGATCGATTTGCCGTGCGTGGGTTAAAGAAGAAAGAAGAGCCATTCGCATTGCGTCAGCTCCGTAAGATTCTATGATTTCTAAAGGATCAATCACGTTACCCTTAGTTTTAGACATTTTTTCCCATTTCGACTCTATTTCCTTTGGGAGAGGCTTTCCTAGGTCATAATCTAATTTTTCTGTACTTGTTAGATATGAAAGTTGACCGTGAGAGTCTACCTTCCAATACGATTTTCCATAAATGAGCCCATGTAAAAAAGTTTCATGGAAAGGAACATCTCCAAGCGCGTATTTACCCATCATGATCATTCTAGCTACCCAGAAAAACA
>Ga0172372_10006385_pt1 | contig 16088 bp, 20 predicted proteins | sample LakKiv5m_2_FD_114544 | JGI IMG/M metagenome (GOLD analysis project Ga0172372, IMG submission 114544) | Freshwater microbial communities from Kabuno Bay, South-Kivu, Congo - kab_092012_9.5m | ecosystem: Environmental > Aquatic > Freshwater > Lake | place: Democratic Republic of the Congo...
CATCCCTCTTTAAATAAGATATCCCTACTCTACATTAAACCACTAAATGGAGATAAAGGATATATTTTACCCATCAACCATACTGAAGCATTACTGTTAAATAAAACGCCAATAAACCAATTATTCAACTCATTTGAGGAAATATATGTTAGGGATAGAAAAACATTTATATATTATTTTCCGCTACCTAATGTAATTGATATATCATTTTACATTCCAGAATATATTGAACCAACTACTCCAGCTCATGATTTTTTCTATTATAAACATGGTGAAAAAGAAAACATAAATACATTTATACCATTAGTTAAACATTATGAAAAATGTGAACTTGTATTTGATAAAATTAAGGAACATTGTTTTAAACGTGATAACTCAAAATTCTATAATAAATTAACTAGTGTATTCTTTTATATTGAAAAAAACGGTTTAAAAATCAATAAAAAAACATTTGACAAATACTTTGATATCCCACATGAAAACTTTTCTATTCAAGATAACACAATTTATACCCAGTATAATCTATATACTACAACCAGACGGCCTTCCAATAGTTTTAACAGTATCAATTTTGCAGCATTAGCAAAAGATAATGGATGTCGAGAATCATTCATACCTAAAAATGACTGTTTTATAGAAATTGATATAAGCGCTTATCACCCAACATTGGCCGCTCAATTAATAGGTTATGATTTTGATAATGAAACTCCATACCAATATTTTGCTCGTGAGGCTGGTATAGATATAACTGAGGCTAAAACATTAATGTTTAGACAGTTGTATGGAGGTATATATAAAGAATATACTCATATAGATTATTTTGAGTTGATTCAAGAACATGTAAATAAGTTGTGGAAGACATTTACAACTGATAAACACATCGAATGTCCAATCTCAGGACATAAATTTACATCTGAATTAAAAGATATTAATCCACAAAAACTTTTCAACTACACACTTCAAAACTTGGAGACGTCAACAAATGTTATTATACTATGGGACGTGATAAAGTTACTGAAAGGTAAGTCAACACAAATAGTACTATACACTTATGATTCTATATTAATTGATTATAATGAGGATGATAATGTATTAGAAGATATTAAACAAGTATTTAAAAAGCATAATTTAAAAATTAAATTAACACAAGGTTATAATTACGGCAAAATGTTGCCCCTACAATAATTTATGGAACAGATCGCGTTTGAAACTCCGGTTGATATTTATAATCAGTACGATTTTGTAACTGATAGGAATTTTAATGAATTTATGAATAACCGGTTATTTGCTACCTTTACACAACAAGAGGCAATTGAAGAATTAGTTAATACTTTATCTTCTACTTATAATATAATGTATAAAAAAATGTTTGTGTTATTTATTAAAAGCACAAACGAATATGTTGTCACGTATAATGTAGAACAAGGCAACGTAAATAGTATTCCTCAAAACACTATACTTGTTCATCGCAAAAAAGAATCTAATACACTCTATACCATTAATGCGCTTAATGATTTAATTAAAAAGTTAAATGGGGGAGTAGTTGATCCAACCTATAAAATAAATTGGCAACACTACAACAACTGTATTTTACTTACTCAACATGGAGAAGTAAAACAATTGAACACTAAGATATTCAAAATTGTAGATCTGTAATATTTATCATAGACCATTATAGTCAGATAGTATAATACTATAGTCACATCGTGTAAATAAAGGCGTTTAAGAGCTTTGATAGCTAAATTTGGCCTAAACTAAAAAATGCGATATATTAATTAGTAACATTTAAAACTGTATAAACAATGGATTTAAAATCGATCAAAAACAAATTAAGTGCCTTACAGACATCAGGGCAGAAAAAAGAAAAGGTAGACTATTCTAAGTACCTTTGGAAACCAAAACAAGAAGGCAAATATCAGATCAGAATTGTTCCTTCTAAACTCAACAAAGACAATCCGTTTCAAGAAGTATTTGTACACTACGGATTCTCCAAATTTCCACTTTACGCATTAACTAATTGGGGTGAAAAAGATCCAATTGTAGAATTTGCTTCTCAGTTGCGTAAAACAAATGATAAGGAAAATTGGAAATTATCTAAAAAGATTGAACCTAAAATGCGAGTATTTGCTCCTGTAATTGTACGGGGTGAAGAAGATAAAGGTGTTCGTCTTTGGGAATTTGGTAAAGAAATTTACATGCAACTCCTAGGTATTGCTGATGATGAAGATTATGGTGATTACACTGACATTAATGAAGGCCGTGACTTCACAGTTGAGGCAGTAATGGGTGATATTGGTGGTCGTCAAGGTCTTAAATCATCAATTCGTGTAAAACCTAAAACGTCTCCATTAAGTCCTAATAAGGAAGACATTAAACAATGGTTATCTGAACAACCTAATATTTTAGAACTTCAGCGTAAAGTTGAATTTGATAAAATGAAGGAAATTCTTCAAAACTGGTTGAACCCAGAAGATGCAGTTGAGGAAGCTCAAGTAGAAGAAGATGAGACTGAAGAAGAAACACCAGTATCATCTAAAAATGATTTACCTTGGGAAGAAGAAGCACCTAAAACAAAATCAAATTACACTTTGAAAACTAATGCTAAAACATCTAAAGCAGATAAGTTTGATGCGTTGTTTGAGGACGAAGACTAAAATATAAAACACAATGGCTAAAAAATCTACGTCATTAACAGAAGCTGTTAGTGCTCAACTTAAATCAAATTTCGACCTAGATAAGTTCAAGGAAAAAAAATCCTTGAACTCACAGGTTAAATTTAAAGAACAAAAATGGATTCCGTTCTCTAAAGCATTACAAGACTCTATTTCAATTCCTGGTGCACCTGTAGGACATATCACTTTATTACGAGGTCATAGTAATACAGGTAAAACAACAGCATTACTTGAATTAGCCATTAATGCCCAAAAGATGGGTATATTACCTGTTTTCATTATTACAGAAATGAAATGGTCTTGGGAACACGCCAAACAAATGGGTTTCAAGATTGAAGATGTTTTAGATGAAAATGGTAAGGTAGTTGATTATAAAGGATTCTTCTTATATGCTGATAGAGGATCACTCAATACAATTGAGGATGTAGCTGAGTTTATTGCTGATTTGTTAGATGAACAACGTAAAGGAAATTTACCATATGACTTATGCTTCTTTTGGGATTCAATTGGTTCTATACCTTGTAAAATGAGTATAGAAGCAAATAAGAACAATCCGATGTGGAACGCAGGAGCTATGTCTCAACAGTTTGGTAACTTTATTAATCAGCGTTTTCCATTATCACGTAAAGAAACTTCTCCTTATACTAATTCAATGGTAGCAATTAATAAGATTTGGGTTGCACCAGCTGAAACAATTATGTCTCAACCTAAAATGAAAATGAAAAATGGTGAGACTATGTTTTTGGATGCCTCAATTGTATTAACATTTGGTAATGTTACTAATAGTGGTACAAGTAAGATTAAAGCTACTAAGAATGGTAAGGAAGTAGAATTTGCAGTTCGTACTAAAGTAGCTTGTGATAAGAATCACGTTACAGGTTTACAAACCAAAAGTACAGTGATAGCTACTATTCATGGTTTTATCAACGAAAGTGATATCAATGACTATAAGAAAAAATATGCTAACGAATGGGTTGGTATATTAGGTAGTGTTGAAGTTGATCTTATTGAAGATACATCAGAATGGGAAGAAAGTAAAGAGGCTATCACATTAATTGAAGAAGACTAAACTATGGACAAAAAAGACCTACTTAAACTTCTTTATGGTATTCAAGAAGATGGAAAACAGACTGTACAAACAAGTGATGAAAATAGAATACTGATTATAGATGGTTTAAATCTGTTTTTTAGAAACTTTGCTGTACTTAATTACATCAATCCTCAAGGAGTACATATAGGCGGTTTAAGTGGTTTTTTGCGGTCTTTAGGCGCGTTAACTAAGCAACTTCAACCAACATCAATTCATATTATATTTGACGGAGTAGGTTCAACCATTAACAGGAAGAACTTACTCCCTGAATATAAGTCAGGTAGAAATACCACTAAAATGACTAAGGAGTTATTTAATGATGTTGATGAGGAAAATGAATCTAAAGCAACTCAAATAGGACGTCTAATTCATTATTTACAATGTTTACCAGTTAAGATTTTATCAATGGATAAAGTTGAAGCTGATGACATTATAGCTTTTTTAAGTAAAGAAATTACCAAAAACACTAAAACAAAAGCATACATTGTATCTTCAGATAAGGACTTTCTTCAACTAGTTGATGAAAATATAACTGTATATAGACCTATTGAGAAAGAATTTTTCACACCTGATAAAGTTAGAGAAAAATATGGTATTCATCCTCATAACTTTTTAATGTATAAAACATTAATGGGAGATGGTTCTGATAAAATATCTGGTGTTAAAGGTTTAGGTGAGAAAAAATTACCTAAAATATTTCCTGAGTTGTTTAATGATGAAGAGATATCTTTAGATCGTTTATTTAGCATTTGTGAAGAAAAATATAAAGAACATATTATATATTCTCGAGTTATCTTTGATTTTGAAAGTTTAAAGAAAAATTATAAGGTTATGGATTTAGGTAATCCTATGCTTGTAGATGAAGAAAAGATGCTTATATTAAATTATATAAAAGATCCATCTTATAAGTTAAATATACCTGAATTCATCAAAATGTATCATGAAGATGGATTAGGAAATGTTTTAAAGAATGTAGATTTTTGGGTTAGGGATGTTTGGACAACATTAGACAGATACAATAAAGCAAAAAATAAATAAAAGTTATAAAAATGACGTTACAATCTCTAGAGAATTACGGAATTAGCTTCCAAACAAAAGTCATTTCAGGATTATTAACTGACAAACCATTTCTACAAAATATAAATGATGTATTAACTGATGAATACTTTAGTAATACAGCTCATAAATGGATAGTTAATGAAGTATTAAAGTACTATCAAAAGTATCATACCAATCCAACAATGGATGTGCTTAAGGTAGAAATGAAAAGAGTTGAAAATGAGGTACTTCAGTTATCAATTAAAGAACAATTAAGAGATGCTTATAAGTCCTCTGATGAATCTGATTTAACTTATATTAAACAAGAATTTTCTAACTTTTGTAAAAATCAACAATTAAAGAAAGCACTATTAAATTCAGTTGATTTATTAAAAGCAGGTGACTATGATTCAATTCGTATATTAGTTGATAATGCTTTAAGATCTGGTCAAGATAAAAATATTGGTCATGAGTATAATAAAGATGTTGAATCAAGATATCGTGAAGAAGATAGAGCACCTATAGCCACACCTTGGAAAATGTTTAATGAACTATTACAAGGCGGTTTAGGTCAAGGAGATTTTGGTTTGATATTTGGTAATCCAGGAGGAGGTAAATCATGGACATTAGTTGCTTTAGGAGCATCAGCTGTACAAATGGGTTATAATGTAATTCACTATACACTTGAATTAGGTGAAAGTTATGTAGGAAGAAGATATGATTCATTTTTCACTCATATTCCAGTAAATAAAATTTTACAAAATAAGGATAAAGTAGAAGATGCTACAACTGAATTACCTGGTAATTTGATTATTAAAGAATATCCAATGGGTAAAGCATCTATATCTACAATCGAAGCACATATTAAAAAATGTATTGATTTAGATTTTAAACCAGATTTAATCATTATAGATTATGTTGATCTTTTATCATCAAAAAAGAAAAATCGTGAACGTAAGGAAGAAGTAGATGATATTTATATGAGCGTCAAGGGCCTAGCTCGTGAATTAAAATTACCCGTATGGAGTGTATCTCAAGTAAATAGAGCAGGTGCAAAAGACAGTATTATTGAAGGCGACAAAGCCGCCGGTTCATATGATAAGATAATGATAGCAGATTTTGCAATGTCATTATCAAGACAAAAGAAAGATAAAGTTAATGGAACAGGTCGTTTCCATATTATGAAAAACAGATATGGGATGGATGGTATGTCATTTAATGCTAAAGTAGATACCGCCACTGGCCATATAGAAATTTTAAATGAAATGAGTGAAGATGAAGAAGAAACTGTAACAACAAAATCAAAACCTGATGGTGTTGGTCTTGACTCATTAGACAAAGAATATTTAGCTAAACAATTTTTTGAACTAAGTAACGGATGAGAACATTAACAGCAGATTGGGACGATTTATAAAATAAACACCATGAAATTACTAGACATATTATTAGAAACATATAAAGAAGAATATGAATTAAATCTTAAAGAGGGTTTAATTAAAACTACTAATATTGGTAAAACATTAAATCTTTTAGAAAAAAAATATTCATCAAAATTTATATTCACTAGAAGTAAAAATTCATTTTACATTAAAACATTTAGTACAAATATTGATGCTTTATTAAATGTTATTATTAAAGACGCTAATACTTTAGGGTGGTTTCCTTCATTTATGGAAACTGAAGAATATACAGGGCAATGGGATAAAAAATATTTTAAAGAAGGTGAAATTAAATTAAGATTTGAAGCTAAGTTTGATGAAGAAGTAGTTGAAAATATTCCTTCTATTTTATATCATATTACTCCTACACAAAATGTTAATAAAATTTTAAATATAGGGTTAGTACCTAAATCAAGATCAAAAGCATCATACCATCCTGATAGAGTTTATTTATCTAAAGATTTAGAAGATATAGAAGATTTAGGAGAAATGTTTTATCAAAAGACAGGAATAAAAAACTGGACAATATTAAAAATAGACACAAATATGGTTCCTGGAGGGTATTTAAGATTATATACTGATCCAAATTATTCAAAAGAAGCATATTACACATTAAATAATATCCCACCACAAGCAATAGAAAAAATTAAAGAAATAAATTTATGAGCATAGTAGATACAACAAATTTAATTAAATTTAATCACTAAAACAATACAAACTTATGTTAAATAAAGAATCCCAAATTTTATCAGAAATTACAGTACATTTAAAGTATGCTAAATATGTTCCCGAATTAAATAGAAGAGAAACATGGGAAGAGTTAGTAACAAGAAATAAAGATATGCATCTAGCTAAATTTCCAGCTTTAGCAGAAGAAATAGAAGCAGCATATAAATTTGTTTATGATAAAAAAGTACTACCAAGCATGCGTTCTTTACAATTCGCTGGTAAACCAATTGATATAAACAATGCTCGAATTTTTAATTGTTCTTATTTACCTATAGATGACCACAGAGCATTTTCTGAAATCATGTTTTTACTTTTATCTGGTTGTGGAGTAGGATACTCTGTTCAGACTCATCATGTTGAAAAACTTCCTGAAATTAGAAAACCATTAAAACACAAAAGATACTTAGTTGGTGATAGTATTGAAGGATGGTCTGACGCGGTTCGAATGTTAATTAAAGCATATTTTGGACTAATTAGTTCATGCCCTATATTTGATTTTAGAGATATTCGCCCTAAAGGATCCCAATTAATCACAGTTGGTGGGAAGGCCCCAGGTCCTGAACCTCTTAAAATTGCTTTAACCCATGTTCAAGCTATTCTAGATAGAAAAAAAGATGGCGATAAACTTACATCTTTAGAATGTCATGATATCATATGTCATTTAGCGGATGCTGTTTTGAGTGGTGGTATTAGAAGAGCAGCACTTATTTCATTATTTGATTTAGATGATGAAGAAATGTTAATATGTAAATTTGAAAATTGGTGGGAAAATAATCCTCAACGCGGTAGAGCCAACAATTCTGCTGTTTTACTTAGAAATAAAATAGATAAAGAAACATTCCTTAATTTATGGAAAAAAATTGAATTAAGTAACAGCGGAGAACCAGGATTTATTTTTACTAATGATAAAGATGCAGGTACAAATCCATGCGCTGAAATTAATTTAAAAGCAAACCAATTCTGTAATTTATGTGAAATTAATGCTTCAGATTTTGAATCACAAGAAGAATATAATGCTAGAGCAAAAGCAGCAGCATTTATAGGAACATTACAAGCGGCTTATACTGATTTCCATTATTTAAGAGACATTTGGAAAAAAACCACAGAAAAAGAAGCATTACTAGGTATTGGAATGACAGGTATAGCCTCAGGAAATGTATTGGGTTTAGATATGAAAGAAGCAGCTAAAGTTGCTTGTGAAGAAAATGAACGTTTAGCTGGTATATTAGGTATAAATAAAGCAGCTCGTGTTACTACTGTTAAACCAAGTGGTACAACAAGCTTAGTATTAGGTACATCAAGTGGGATTCATGCTTGGCATAATGATTATTATATTAGAAGAATACGTTTAGGTAAAAACGAAGCGTTATACACTTATTTATCAATTTATCATCCTGAATTGCTTGAAGACGATTTCTTCAAACCTACAATTCAATCTATAGTAAGTATCCCTCAGAAATCTCCAGACAGAGCTATTACTAGAAAAAATGAATCTGCATTTAGTTTATTAGAAAGAATCAAATTAATAAATCAAAAATGGATCAAACCTGGATATAGAAAAGGAGCTAACCAACATAACGTTTCTGCTACTGTAACTATTAAACCGGATGAATGGGAATTGGTTGGTAATTGGTTATTTGAAAATAAAGAATATTTTACAGCATTATCTTTCTTACCATTTTCAGATCACACATATATTCAATCACCATTTGAAGATATTACTGAAGAAAAATACAATGAAATGGTAAAACAATTACATGAAATTGATTTGACAAAAGTAGTTGAAATGACTGATTCAACAGCAAGACAAGATGAATTGGCATGTGCTGGAAGGAATTGTGAAATAAATTAAAACATTTGATTATGATAGTAGAATTTGAAAATTATAATGATTATAAAGGATATGTTTTAGATATGTGGGAAGAAGGGTATATTAATGAATTAGTAGAAGATGGATATGTTGTTGAATCAAAAAATGTAAATGGAAATATAACTTATCGAAATTTAACAGAAGAAGAATTCAAAAAGCATACACATAAATGAAAAAATCAGACCTACAAATACTTATTAAAGAAGAAATTCAAGCATTACAAGGTTCTGGAGATTTTTCTTGGATAACTTTGAGAGAAACTCAAATGTTAGAAGAATTTAATTATAATTTAGAAGATATTTATCCTATAACTAATGAAATTCCTTTTAATATAGAATTTAAGGATGATAAAGATAGATTAAATATTACAAAAGGTAAATTAAATACTGGATTTATTGAAATAAAATTATACTGGGCTGAACCTGGAGGAAATATTAGAATGGATACTCCTGAAGGTATAACTTCCAAAACAATGAATACTCATATGTCTAATATTATTAATAAGTTTTTACCTAATTATGATCAATTTTTGATTAGACCAAATGACAATATTAGATTTAGATTATTTCAATTACTTTTAAACAAATATTTAGATAAAAATGAATGGGAAGTATCTTTTCACCCTGAAAATAAACAAATATTTATATTTAAAAGAAAATAGTAAATTTTGGCCTACAAGGTATTATTTTATATATTTACATAAAATAAAAGGTTATGAAACGTATAACACTTATCTTAGTAACAGCAACATTATTCTTTAGTAGTTGTAAAAAAGAATCAATCACTGAAGAAATATGTCCCGGAGGATGTACTAGTGATTTTGAAGTAATATCACCAAATGCTTCTCTTCAACCTGATGGGTATTGGCATGTTCAACATAATGGACCTAACTACTTTACAGTTGAAGGCAAATTATCAGAACTTAACCCTGAATATGTAATTAATGGAGTACCATTAATTGAAGCTAATTTTGACTCAGATTATTGGGTATTATTTGATTCTATACAATATACCGTTCCTATGTATTCATATTTAGGTTGGTATTCTAATAATCAATTTACAACACCCATTAATATTGGTTCATATACTTATACTTTACAAAGTATGGCTAATGTTCATCCTCCACTTAATATTGTTGGATATCAAATCAATCCTAATATATGTTGGGATTGCCCATACACACCTACATTATTTGGAGTTCATAGTAAATATAATTATGAACCTAGACAAAATATATTCTTTGATAATGAAATGATTGGTGACACAGCTCAAATTTTTATTCAAGTTAAATTTAATAATGATATAGGTCCTTCTGAAACCCAGAATAAAGTTTTGAAAGTTATTTTTGAATAAGTATATTTATAATAAACATAAATGTTATGATAAAAGTTTCTCATGAACTACCACTACAACTCTTAGACAAGAGTAAAGAATGGAATGACTATGAGTTTTGTCTTCCTACATATTGGTTCAAATCTGAACCATATAAAGAATACTATAAAAATGCTAAAAAAGAAGGTCGATTCATTATAGCAGATAATGGATTGTTTGAGGGAGATTCATTTACAGAAGAACAATTAATTGAATTTGTATATGAGGTACAACCAGACATTTTTGTAATACCAGATGTATGGAATGATGCTATTTTAAGTTTACGTAATGCTAAACGTTGGATAGGTATGAAAGAATCATTACCTGAAGACACTAAATTAATGGCTGTAATTCAATGTACTGATTATGGAATTGGATCTTTATTATATAGTCAATATATTGATTTAGGTGTTGAGGCAATTGCGTTTAATCATAGTTCAACAGCATATCAGGACTTTTTCCCACATGAAAATTTATCAGTGTCTAAAATGATGGGTAGGATTTATTTTATAAATCAATTAAAGAAAAACAACATCATTCAAAAACACATTCATCATCATTTACTTGGTTGTGCTATACCTGATGAATTTAAGTATTATGGACCTGGTTATGAATTTATCAAAACATTAGATACAAGTAACCCAGTTGTATGGGGATGTAAAGGACATTCTTATGATGATGTTTTAACTTCAATTGAAAAACCTAAAGAAAAAATTGAAGAATTTTTTAATGAAAATTTGGATGAATATCAAATTGAACTTATATTTAATAATATCAAAACATTTAAAAGTTATTTAGAATGATAAAATTAAAACTTATATATGAGCAACTTTTAAAAGAGGTAGGAGATTTAGAAAATATTAAATCTTATCCTTACTCTAATAATAGTTTTCTTACAGATTTAGGATTAAAAGTAAATGTTAAGTTTCAAGAATATGATAATAGAGATATAGAAGCATTAAATCTTAATACTAAATATTATCAAGCCCCAATATTTAATGTTGTTTTTGATGTTGAAGGAGATGAAAGTCAATTTATTAAAACAACATTAGATGAATATTTAAAAATAATTAAAACTGTAACTGAAATATGTACTGACTTTATTAAAGAAAAAAATCCAAACGGGTTAACATTTTTTGCGGCCTCTAAAAATAGAAACAATTTATTTAAAACTGATCCTCAAAAATCTAAATTTTATAAAGTTATAGTTATAAAACAATTAAGTAAAATTCAAGGATGGAGATTAATAAATTTATCATTAGATGATGAGTTTGAAGGATTTATGATATATAAAAAATAAAAAACAAAAACATGAAAAAATACGCTGTATTAAGTTTATCAGGTGGAATGGATAGTAGTACTTTACTACTTCATCTGTTAGCAAATGGTTATGAAATAACTTGTTTAAGTTTTGATTATGGTCAAAAACATAAGGTAGAATTAGAACGAGCAACTAGTTTAGTAGAATATATTAATGGACAATTTATTGTTGATGAAGAATCTAAAACAGTAGAATATCCGTTTTATGTAAAACATCAAATCATCAAATTAGATGGTTTGTCTCAATTACTCAATTCTACATTAGTTGAAGGTGGATCTGATGTTCCTGAAGGACATTATGCTGAAGCAAATATGAAAGATACAGTAGTACCTAATCGTAATAAAATATTTAGTTCTATTATTCAAGCAGTTGCTTTATCAATTGCTGATAAGAATGAGGCTGAATGTTCTATTGCTATGGGTATTCATGCTGGTGATCACGCTATCTATCCTGATTGTAGACAAGAATTTAGAGATGTGGATGAATTAGCATTTAGAGCAGGTAATTGGAATCATGAACGAGTAAAAGTTTATACACCTTATCTTGATACTGATAAATTTGGTATTTTAGAAGATGGATCAAAATGTTGTGAACAATTAGGTTTAAATTTTGATGAAGTTTATAAACGTACTAACACATCGTATAAGCCAATTCCTATTAGTATGGATGGTGGACAAGGATGGGTTGAGTGGTTTAGTGACTACAAATCAGCAAGTTCAGTAGAACGAGTAGAAGCATTTATTAAATTAGGTCGTCCTGATCCTGTAGCTTACGCAGACGAAACAGGTCCTGTATCTTGGGATACAGTAGTAAAACATGTAGAACAAATATTATTAACCCATAAAAACTAAAATTATGCTTTGGAATTGGAACACATCTTGGAATTTCAATCGTGAAGATTATGATTGGGAAGCTCTTAAAAAGGAAGGTACAGTAACTGAAACTGTAGAAGAAAAAGACGGATACAAAACTATCACTAGAACATTTGTATCTACTGATGGTAAAACTAGACTTACTTCATCTGAGTCCTCTCCTGTTATTAATGAAACTCAACAACGTCTTAATGAAATTGAAAATGAGATTAAGGAAGCGGTTAAGAAAGAAGATTATGAAAAAGCTGCTACCCTTAAAAAAGAAAAAGAAACATTACTAAACAAAAAGAAAAAATGAAACAATTAATTTATTTTACCGCCGGTTGGTGCCCATCATGCCAGAACATGAAATCTACAATCAGTCAACTTAAGAAAACTGGTATTCAAATTGCTGAAATTGATGTAGATTATGATGCTTCATATGTTGAAACATACAAAATTAAAAATGTCCCTACAGTTGTACTTTTAAAAGATGGACAAGAAGCTAAACGTTTTGTTGGTTATCAAGATTTAAATCAAATAAACAATTTTATCAATGGCTAGATATATTTCAACTAAACTTTTTGATAACTACTCAGTAGCAATTAGACAGTGGAAAGCTCAACACTCACACTGTCAATTGTTACATGGATATGCTCTTAAGTTTAAAGTATGGTTTGCTTCAAACGAACCAGATATTGATAAACAATTAGACGATATGAATTGGATTGTTGATTATGGTGGGTTTAAAACACCTCCACAAGGCAATGGTCTGAAAGATTGGATGGATCATATGTGGGATCATACACTTTTAATTCAAAAGGATGATCCGTATGTAGATATCTTTGAACAATTAGGTCCAATGGGATTAGCTAAAGTACATTTATTAGATAAAATGGGAGCTGAGTCTTGCGCAAAATTGGTATATGACCATTTTAATGAAGTTTTGTCTAAAACAGATGCTGGTCGTTGCAAATGTATTAAAGTAGAATGTTTTGAGAATGATAAGAATTCTTCAATTTATGAAGAATAAATTTGGACTACAAAGTCTTTAAACGTATATTTAAAATAAAAAGTTATGGAAGAACAAATGTTATCACTTTATGATTATCTAGGTCACGCGGGTGGGCCGGATTTAGGTAAAAATGTATTTAAGTTTGCTAAAAACTTAGGTGCCAAAACTAGTATTAGAGAAGTATCTAACCCAAAATACAAAGGTAAAGTAACACTTTATCCTAAGTATGTTTTGGATATGTATTTTAATATGAAAAATTTTTATCGATTAATCGACAAAAAATAAATTTTTGTAATATTTATAATAAATAAAATGATATGGAAAATATACATTATGTTTATAAAATTATAAATATTAAAAATAATAAAATATATATTGGAGTTAGAACACACCCCAATCCTAAATTAGATGAATATATGGGAAGTGGAACCTGTATCCAGAAGGTGATTGAGATTGAGGGAGTAAAAAATTTTAAAAAAGAAATTATTAAATGTTTCAACACACGAGAAGAAGCAGAAAAATATGAATCTTCAATATTAACTGAGGAATTTTGTAATAATCCAAATACATATAATATTTTAAATACAGGGAATTTTGGTGATTCAAAACATGGTTTTAGAAAAGATTTATGGTATGATTATTATAATGAAATAAGAAAACAATATGAACAAGGAATACCTAGAACCCAACTAGCAAAAAAATATAGATGTGATAGAGGAACTATTAAAAGTATATGTGAAGATATACTAAGATCAGCCTCAGAATCCCAGCAAATACGATTTAAAAATATGACATCTGGGGCTCGTGATTTAGAATTTGATAAAAAATATTTAAAAAAATTATTAGAATTATATAATTTTGAAAAATGGAGTGTAAATAGAATAGCTACTTATTTTAATAAAAGTTGTTCATTTATAGATAGGAGATTAAAAGAACATAAAATTGTAAAAAGAAGTAGAAAAGAAAACAATGAAAAACCATTTAAACACAAACAAAAATGAATAAAAATAAGTTATTAATAAGTAGTGATTTTTATAGTATTCAGGGAGAAGGATTAAGTTCAGGTGTTCCATCTTACTTTGTAAGATTAGGTACATGTAATTTAACTTGTGGTATGAGCAGATTGTTCACCAACAATTTACTTAAAGAAAAATCACTTGAAGATGGAGAAATTTTTGTTGGTGATTTACATGCCGAAGGAAAAGCAACTTGGACTTGTGACTCAACATCTCAGTGGTTATGGAGAGGTGTAGAACAAGATTTTCAATACCTGATTGATCGTTGGAAAGAAGAAGGTGTGTATGAGGATATTAAAAATGGTACTATCCACATTATTTGGACTGGTGGTGAACCAACAATTAAGGGACATCAAGAAGCCATTGTGAACTTTTTAACATACTGGGGCAAATATATTATCAATGAGGAATTAAAAATGATTCCTAACGAGGATGGTAGTGTAACAATGGATATAAGTTTTGTGAGAACAATGAGTGTGTTTAATGAGATAGAAACAAATGGAACTGTTTATATTGAAGATGATTTATTTAAAAGTATTCATCAAATCAACTGCTCACCAAAGTTATCTAACTCAGGTATGACTGAAAAACAACGTATTGTGCCTGAAGCTATTAAACGCATTATGGAACACTCAAACTATCAATTCAAATTTGTTATTAGCACAGAGGATGATGTGAAAGAATTGTTCCGTGACTTTGTAGAACCATTTAACATTCCACTTAAAAATGTGGTTTGTATGCCTGGTTTAGATGATGTAGCTGATTTTGAAGAACGTACTCAATTCTGTCTTGAAATGGCTAAAAAATATCGCTTTACAGGACTCACTCGTTTACATATTGCAGCTTGGAATCGTGTAATTAACGTGTAAAAAGTTTGGCCTTTATTTCACCTTATAATATATTAATTGAAAAATAAAAATATGGATTTATTAAACAAAGCAAATGAAAATTCTCCTAAAACCGATAAGGAGATTGAAAAAATGATTGGTGAAGCCTCTAAACATTATGGTAAGTTTTTGATGGCTATGGGATTTGATTACACAAAAGATCCTCAAACAGTTGATACACCTCGTCGTGTGGCTAAAGCATGGCTAAAGGATCTTGTTATTGGATCAGTAACTAATGAACCTAATATCACTGTATTTCCAAATGAAGAACATTATGATGGATTAGTTATTCAAACAGGTATTCCAGTAGTTAGTTTATGCGCACACCACAACTTACCATTTACAGGTTACGCTTCAGTAGCATATATTCCTAAAGATAAGGTAGTAGGTTTAAGTAAATTGAATCGTGTTGTAGATTGGTTTTCACGTCGCCCACAAATGCAGGAGTCTCTTACTCAACAAATTCATGATTACTTAGCTAAAAAATTAGATTGTGAGTCTGTAGCAGTAAGTATTGCTTCAAAACATATGTGTTGTTCAAATCGTGGTATTAAACACCCGACGTCCACAATGTGTACTAATAAGTTTAGTGGGGTGTTTATGGAAAAAGATAACTTGGTTAGAGAAGAGTTTTTACACGCTATAAGTAAAAACGGAGTAGAATTTTAAAAAAATAAAAATTATGGAAAATTACAAATCAGATTACTACAATCCAGAAACATTTGAAAAATCAGAAATTGAGACTAAAATACCTGTTGATTTAGTTAAGAAAGTACATCTAGACTTAGA
>Ga0172372_10006386_pt1 | contig 16083 bp, 17 predicted proteins | sample LakKiv5m_2_FD_114544 | JGI IMG/M metagenome (GOLD analysis project Ga0172372, IMG submission 114544) | Freshwater microbial communities from Kabuno Bay, South-Kivu, Congo - kab_092012_9.5m | ecosystem: Environmental > Aquatic > Freshwater > Lake | place: Democratic Republic of the Congo...
CTGCTCGACAAGGCTCCGCCGATGGCTGCCGACGACACGACGGGCTCGACGCAGGCCGCCGAGTTCGGCGCGCACAACCCGCAGCACGCGATCGTCAACGGCGGTGGTGCCTACCCGCACGACAGCAACGGCGTGCCGTGGTCGGGCGCCTACATCACGGCGAGCGGCAACCTGATGGCCGACTTCCACCTCAACGTCACCGCGGAGATGCAGGGCCGCCTCCAGGTGGCCCGGCTGTTCCACATGACCGACGACCGCGGCATGAAGGACCTCATCCGTTTCCTCGTGACCCGTGACCACATGCACCAGATGCAGTGGCTCTCGGCGATCGAGGAGCTCAAGGCCGACGGGCTCGACGGCGTCCCGGTGCCGGAGGCGTTCCCGCTCGAGGAGGAGTTCGACGAGTTCTCCCGCACGTTCGTCCAGGCCTCCGACGGTGAGGCCGCGACGGGCGGCCGCTGGGCGAGCGGTCCGGCGCCGGACGGGCGGGGCGACTTCCAGAGCGCGCTGATCCAGGCGCACGGTGAGCACACCGATCTCGCGCCCGGCGACCCTCGCCTCTACGGGACGAACCCCCTGATGGAGACCAAGGGCCTGATCGACAAGGCCAAGGACGCCCTGACATGAGCGGCGTCGAGCTGTCCTACCTGACCGCGTGGGCCGTCGTGACCGGGCTGCTCGTCGCCGCCGGTGGCGTCGCGGTCCTGTTCGCGCCGCTCGCCGTCGTGAGCGGCCTCCACCGGGCCCACGTGTGGCGCCGAATCTCCCCTGCCCTCCTGACGCGAAGGACCTGACGTGAAGATCATCTCGAGCAGGACCCACACCTACATCGGCCTGCTGGTCGGCGTCGTCCTGATCGTCGCGCCCTGGCTGATCGGCTTCGACGACGTCGAGGCGTCGACATGGACCGCAGTGGGCGTCGGGCTGTTCATCGTCCTGAACGAGCTCATGACGACGAGCCCGGCGAGCCCCATGAAGCTCGTGCCGATGCGGGTGCACCTGGCGGTCGACGTCGTGACCGGCATCGCGCTGGCCGTCTCACCGTGGCTGTTCGGCTTCGCCGACGAGGACACGAACGTGTGGTTGCCGCACGTGGTCGTCGGCGTCCTGGTCGCCGGGTACGCGCTGCTGACCGACCCGCGCGACGCGGTCCGCCCCGCCGGCACGGCCGGCCTGCCGACGGCGGCGGACCAGCACGGCCAGCGCGAGCGTCGCTGAGCGTCCCTGCGCCCGCCGGTACCTGCGGCGGGCGCAGGGAATAGACGTTCGCGTCTCGTTCCTCTAGGCTCGGCAGCGCTGGACGAAGGCGCCGACGTTCGAGGGGATCCACCGTGCCGCAGACGAAGACCACGTCACCTCAGGTCCCGCTGACGCTCCTGCGTCATCAAGGTCCCATGCTCAGGACCCTGGGGAGTGCCGCCGTGGAGTCGGCCTGGCCCTTCGGGCGGCGCCGGAACCCCGAGCACTTCGAGACCGCCTCGGCCGTGATGGCGCCGCTGCCCGCGGCGCTGGTCGACCGGTACGTCGCCTGGGCCGGCGGCGAGCACGACTACGCGGAGAACCTGCCGCCCCACCTGCTGTCGCAGTGGGCCATGCCGATGGCGGCCCGGGTCATCCGGCAGAGCCGCTACCCGATGGCGAGCATCGTCAACCAGGGCGTCTCGATGACCGTCAACGGCGAGCTGCCGCGGGACGAGCCGATCCGTGTCGAGGCTCGGCTCCTGTCGCTGGAGGAGACCTCGAGCCGCGCTCGACTCGCGATCGGCGTCGACTCGGGCACGTCCGACCGGCCTGATCTCGTCAGCGCGGTCCTCCACGTGCACTTCCCGCTCCCGGGCCCTCGCGAACCGCGAGCGGACGGGTCCGCCGTGGCCGAGGAGCCGTCCTGGGAGACCGTCGGCAGCTGGTCCACCGACCGACGCGACGGGCTGCGGTTCGGCCTGCTGACCGGCGACCTCAACCCCATCCACTGGGTGGGGCTGGCCGGCCGGGTCTCGCCGTTCGGCTCGACCGTGCTGCACGGCTTCGGGATGTTCGTCCGCACCTACGAGCAGGCGCTGCCCGCCGTCGCCGACCTGACGACGATCGACGTGCGCTTCCTCAAGCCCGTGAAGCTCCCGTCCGACCCGTTGCTGGTGCAGACGGCATCGTCGTCCGCGGGGCACACGGACCTGCGTCTCGTGAGTCGGGACGGGCGGGCGGTCCACCTCGCCGGCACCCTGCGCTGACGGGGGCGCCCCGAGGCGGTCCCGTCTCCGCGGGGCTCGCACCTCGCACCCGGTCCGCGTCGGCGTGCGCCCGCGCGGCTAGGTGCAGCCCGTCACGCGAGCGTGCTGACGAGCATCGACTGCAGGTGGTCGTGCACGGCCGTCAGAGGCGCGACGGACCGGTCGGCCACGCAGCGCACCACGGCTCCCTCGATGCCGGCAACCGTCATCGTGGCCAGCGTCGTCGCCACGTCGGCGCGAGCGCCGTCCCGGACGAGGGCCTCGGCGATGACGCTCTCCCAGTGGCCGAAGGCGCGGACGGCGATCTCGGCGGCCTCCGGGTGGCGGGCCCGGCTCAGCGCCGCGGCGGCGACGGGGCACCCCAGCTCGAAGTCCGACTCGACCAGCAGTCGGCTCCAGTGGTCGACGAACGTCGTCAGCGCCTGGGGCAGAGGACGGTCGCAGGCCTCGACGACGGCGGCCGTGATCCAGTCGGCGGAGAGCTGGACCGCCGCGACGGTCAGCTCGGCGGTGCCTCCGGGGAAGTGCGAGTAGAACGACCTGCGTGCTGCGCCGCTCTCCGCCAGCACCCCGGCGACGGACATGGCGGCCCAGCCGTCTCGTCGCCCCAGAGTGATGGCGCTCAGCAGCAGTCTCTCGCGGGCCTGCACGGGCATGGGACACTCCTGTCGAAGGTCGTCGGGCGCGGTGGCGAGACCGACGGCCAGGCCCCGCCCCGGATCGGTGGAGACGTTCCAGTCTACGTCGATCGACGCGTCGGTGGCGTCTCGTTTCAGACCTTCGCGCCGGCGAGGTCGAGTGCGATGTCGACGATCATGTCCTCCTGGCCGCCGACCAGCTTGCGGCGTCCGACCTCGGTGAGGATGTCGCGGACGTCGACGTCGTAGCGCCGTGAGGCGTTCTCGGCGTGGCGCAGGAAGCTGGAGTATACGCCGGCGTAACCCAGCGTGAGCGTCTCGCGGTCGACCTGCACCGCGCGGTCCATGAGGGGGCGCACGATGTCGTCGGCAGCGTCCTCGAGCGCGGCCAGGTGGCAGCCGTGCTCCCAGCCCTCGAGATCGGCGACCGCGATGAACGGCTCGATCGGGCAGTTGCCTGCACCCGCGCCGAGCCCGGCGAGCGAGGCGTCGACACGCGTCACGCCGTTCTCGACCGCGACGACGCTGTTCGCGACGGACAGGCTCAGGTTCTGGTGGGCGTGGATGCCGATCTCGGTCGACGGGTCGAGTACGTCGCGGTACGCCCGCACGCGCTCTGCGACGGCGCGCATCGTCAGGTGTCCGCCGGAGTCCGTGACGTAGACGCAGTGCGCGCCGTAGGACTCCATGAGCCGGGCCTGCTCGGCGAGCTTCGCCGGATCGGCCATGTGGCTCATCATCAGGAATCCCGAGACGTCCATGCCGATCCCCCGGGCGTACTCGACGTGCTGTGCTGCGACGTCGGCCTCGGTGCAGTGCGTCGCGATGCGGATCGAGCGGACCCCGATGTCCCAGGCGCGCTGGAGCTCGTGGGTCGTGCCGATGCCGGGCAGGAGCAGCGTCGTCAGGCGTGCGTGCTTCAGCTCGTCGGCCGCGGCCTCGAGCCACTCCCAGTCGGTGTGGCTGCCGGGGCCGTAGTTCAGCGAGCCGCCGGCCAGTCCGTCGCCGTGGGCGACCTCGAGGGCGTCGACCCCCGCGTCGTCGAGGGCCCGGACGATGCGCCGGACGTCGCGCGGATCGATGCGGTGGCGGATCGCGTGCATGCCGTCGCGCAGCGTGACGTCCTGGACGAAGACGCGGGGGTTCGAGGTGGTCATCGGGCGGCTCCCTGGAGGCGTGCGGCCTTGGACTCCGCGACCTGCAGGGCGGCGGAGGTCATGATGTCGAGGTTGCCGGCGTAGGCCGGCAGGTAGTGAGCGGCACCCTCGACCTCGAGGAACACCGACACCTGGGTCGTGACGGGGTCGGAGCCCGCCGGCACGAGGGTGTGGACCGGTTCGTCGGCCTCGAGCTTGCGGATCTGGACCTCCTGCTTGAGCCGGTAGCCGGGGACGTACCGGGCGACCCGGTCGACCATCGCCCTGACGGACTGCCGGATCGCGGTCTCGTCGGCGTCGCCGATCAGGGCCAGCACGGTGTCGCGCATGATCAGCGGCGGCTCGGCGGGATTGAGGATGATGATCGCCTTGCCGCGGCCCGCACCGCCGACGGCCTCGATGGCGGCCGAGGTGGTCTCGGTGAACTCGTCGATGTTCGCGCGGGTGCCGGGGCCGGCCGACCGTGAGGCGATCGACGCCACGATCTCGGCGTAGGCGACGGGTGTGACCTGGGCGATGGCAGCGACGACGGGGATCGTCGCCTGTCCGCCGCAGGTCACCATGTTGACGTTGTCGGCGTCGAGGTGCTCCTCGAGGTTGACCGGCGGCACGACGTAGGGACCGATCGCTGCCGGAGTCAGGTCGACGAGCTGCTTGCCGTACGGCGCCAGGGCCCGCGCGTTGGCCTCGTGCGCCTTGGCGGACGTCGCGTCGAAGACGATGTCGATCTGGTCGAAGCCGTCGATCGCGATGAGGCCCTCGACGCCTTCGGCGGTGGTACGGACGCCGTGCCTCGCGGCGCGGGCGAGGCCGTCGGACGCGGGGTCGATGCCGACCATCACGTCCATCTCGAGGGTGTCCGACAGGCGGATGACCTTCAGCATCAGGTCCGTGCCGATGTTGCCGGAGCCGATGACGGCGACCTTGGTCCTGCTCATGGACGAACCTCCTGGTCGAAGCGGACCGAGACGTCGCCGAGCTCGGTGATGAACGCCCGGACGGTCGTGCCCGCGGTCGCCGCGACCATCGGGCCGAGAGCGCCGGACAGGATGATCTGCCCCTCGCGCAGCGGGTCACCGACCTGCTGCGCCGCGCGGGCGAGCCACAGCAGCGCCTCGAGCGGGTCGCCGAGACAGGCGGCGCCGTTGCCAGACGAGGCGACCTCGTCGTCCACGGTCAAGGTCATCTGCACGTCCCGCGGCTCGACCTCGCTCAGCGGGACGGCGACCTCGCCGAGCACGAATGCGGCGCTGGAGCCGTTGTCGGCGACGGTGTCGACGATCGTGATGTCCCAGTCGTCGACCCGGCTGTCGACGATCTCGAGCGCGGGCACCGCGTGGGTGACCGCCGCGCGCACCGTGTGCAGGTCGAGCTCGCCGTCGAGGTCGGAGCCGAGGATGAAGGCGACCTCCGCCTCGACCTTCGGCTGCACCAGCGTCGAGGTCGGCAGAGTGCCCCCGTCGGGCACGTGCATGTCCGCGAACAGCACGCCGAAGTCGGGCTGGTCGACGCCGAGCTGCTCCTGCACCGCTGGGGAGGTCAGGCCGATCTTGCGACCGACGACGACGCCACCGGCGGCGACGCGGCGGCGGGTCAGCTCGGCCTGGACCACGTACGCCGCGGCGACGTCGGTGTCGCCGAGCAGGTCGCGGACGGGAGGAGCGGCGGTTCCGCTGCGGAGCGCCTGCTCGAGGCGATCCGCGGCGAGAGTCGTGGTGTCAGGGGGCACGGGAGTTCGCTTTCGTCGACGGTCCGAGCAGTCTCGGCGGGCCTCCCGCGTGACCGCTAGCGATCCGTCCCACTCACCGGGACGCTCGTGGACCGCAGTCGCGCCTGGTGGGCCAACGTCGACTGGATGCCCGCGGCCGCCGCGCGGATGGCGGCCGTCATCCTGCCAGGGTCGAACCTCGTCACGGGCCCCGTCAGGCTGAGCGCCGCGGCGATCTCGCCGGCGCGATCGAGCACGGGCGCGGCGATGCACACGAGCCCCATCGCCGACTCCTCGTACTCGAAGGCGACACCGGTCTCGCGGACCCGGTCGAGCTGCTGGCGCAGCAGGCCGGGGCCGACGACGGTGCGGGGGGTCCGCCGAGCCAGTGGGCCTGCGAGGTACTGGTCGGCGACGTCCGTCGGGGCGTGGGCGAGGAGCGTCTTGCCGATGGCGGTGCAGTGCAGCGGCAGCCTTCCGCCGACGCGCGAGGGCGCCGCGACCTGACTGTGCCCGCCGATCTTGGCGACGTAGACGACCTCCGCCCCTTCGCGGACGCCGAGGTGCACCGTCTCGTGCGTCAGCTCGTAGAGGTCCTCCATGAACGGCGTCGCGACGTCGACGAGGCGCCGCTCGACCGAGGCGCGCATGCCGATCTCGAACAGCCGACCGCCCAGCCGGTACCCGCCGTCGACCCGGTCCAGCAGACGACCGACGACGAGGTCCTGGCACAGCCGGTGCAGGGTGCTCTTGGGCACAGCGGTGCGCCGACCCAGCTCGGCCAGGGTCACGGCGTGGTCCTCGACCGTGAAGGCGCCCAGGATCACGAGGATCTTGGCGAGCACCGACTCCGGGTCGAGCTCGCGCGCGGCAGCCGCGCCGACGGAGGGCTCCATCGATCCAGTGTGCCCGGTCGCGGTCGAGGTGCGAGGGCGGGCGTCGCGGGAGGCCTACGTCGCGGCCGGCAGGTCGCGCGAGATGTCCCGGGCGACGTTGACGAGATGGCGGATGAGGATCCGAGCGCTCGGCGACGGCGGGTTGTCGGCCAGGGTCGAGATGCCGATCTCCCGCGGCAGCGTGTCGAGCGCGGTGGTGAGCATCGAGAGTCGGTCGTCGCCGGCACCGATCAGCATCGGGAGCGGCGCGATCGCATCGGTCTCGAGGAGGATCGACCGCAGGGTCAGGATCGTCGAGCACTCGATGATGTTGGTCGGCATCGCCAGATCGCGGCGCGCGAAGATCTCATCGAGCTCGTCGCGCAGCTGCGTGGGTCGGGCGGGGAGGATCCACGGGTGCTCGAGCAGGCTCTCCAGACTGACGAGCGGATCGGACAGGGCGGGGTGCCCGCTGCGGACGACGACGCGGACCGGTTCGTCGTAGAGCCGCACGTGCCGGAGGCGCTCGCGCGTCGCCGGTGGCTGCAGGCGACCGACGATCAGGTCGACCTCACCCCGGGCGAGCCGTTCGCCGAGCTCCTCCGGCATGCCTTCGATGACCGTGACCGTCAGGGACGGGTGCTCGGCCTTGAGGCGCACGAGGGCTCGCGGCAGCAGGGCGTACGCGCCCGCGAGGTTCGTGCCGACGCTCACGGGCTCGATCCCGACCCGGTTGAGCTCGTCGATGCGCCGAGCCGCGGCCGTCAGGTTGCCGATGGCGGCGTGGGCGTGGTCGATGAGGATCTCGCCGAAGCGGGTGGGCTTCACGCCGCGGGGCCCGCGGACGAATAGCTCGACGCCGACGATCGCCTCCGCTTCTCGCAGGCTCCGCGTCACCGCCGGCTGGCTCACGCGCAGCGCCTCGGCGGTCGCGACCAGCGTCCCGTGCTGGGCGATCGCCGTGACGAGGACCAGGTGCTTCATCTTCAGCCGCCCGTCGAGGAGTCGCTCCTGGTGCACGATGTGTCCTCCGTCTCGGCATACCCCGACCTGCAGCTATGTCCGTTTGAGCATAGCGAGTTCGGGATCGGCATTGGTTGACCGACGTGGCAGGGCGGCACGATCGACGCATGGACATCCCCGGCACCCCAGCGTCTGCCTTGACCGCGCTGGTCGAGGCGCTCGACTCGACCGCCGTGCGTGTCGTCGATCTCACGGCCCCACTCTCGGCGGAGACGCCGGTGCTGCAGCTGCCGCCGGAGATGGCGCCGATCCCGCGGTTCTCGCTGGAGGAGCTGGCCCGGTACGACGAGCGGGGCGAGACGTCCTTCCAGAACGGCATCCACACCGGCGAGCACGTGGGCACCCACTTCGACGCTCCGTGCCACTGGATCACGGGCGTCGAGCACGGCGACGTGTCGCAGGTCCCCGTCCGGCGCCTGGTGGCCCCGGCGATGGTCATCGACCACGCCGCCGAGTGCGCGGCCGATCCCGACTTCCTGCTCGAGGTCGAGCACCTGCAGGCCTGGCAGGACGAGCACGGACCCTTCACCGCCGGGTGGCTGCTGTTCCGCAGCGGTTGGGCGGCACGCTCCCGCGACGAGGCCGCCTTCCTCAACGCGGACGCGACGGGCCCGCACACGCCGGGACTGTCCGTGGCGGCCGCGCAGTGGCTGGCCGAGCAGACGCCGGTCATCGGGTACGGCGTGGAGACCGTCGGCATCGACGCGGGCCAGGCCTTCTCCTTCGAGCCCGCGTTCCCCGCGCACTCGTTCCTGCTGGGTGCCGACCGGTACGGCATCACCCAGCTGCAGAACCTCGACCAGCTGCCCCCGACCGGCGCGGTCGTCGTGGTCTCGCCGCTGCGCATCGTCGGCGGGTCCGGCAGTCCGGCCCGCGTCATCGCCCTCCTCGAGAACGGAAGTCACTGAGTCATGCTCGTCCACGAGGCCATCGGCCAGACCCTGACCGAGCTCGGAGTCCGCAAGGTCTTCGGGGTCGTCGGCTCGGGCAACTTCCACTTCACGCAGGCCATGGTCGAGCGAGGGGCGACGTACGTCGCGGCGCGGCACGAGGGCGGCGGCGCGACGATGGCCGACGCCTACGCACGGATGTCGGGCGAGGTGGGCGTCCTGTCGCTGCATCAGGGCTGCGGCTACACCAACGCGCTGACGGGCATCGCCGAGGCAGCGAAGAGCCGCACCCCGCTGCTGGTGCTGACCGCTGAGGCCACCGAGCCGTCCTCGAACTTCTACCTCGACCAGGCGGCGATCGCCGTCGGCACGGGTGCCCTCGCGATGCGGGTGCGATCCCCGGAGACCGCGCTCCGCGACGTCGCACGGGCCTACGCCCTCTGCCGGGACCAGCGACGGACGGTCGTCCTCAACGTCCCGATCGACGTGCAGGACATGGAGCTGCCGGAGGGCGCGACCGCGCGCACCTACCCGCAGGTCGCCTCGCCCCGGCCGGACACAGCCGAGCTGGAGAGGCTCGTCCAGCTGCTCGAACGTGCCGAGCGCCCCGTGTTCGTGGTCGGACGCGGTGGGCGCTCGCCCGGCTCCCGGGAGGCGGTGAGCGAGCTGGGCGACCTGACCGGAGCGCTCCTGGCGACGTCCGCGGTCGCGCGAGGACTGTTCAACGGATCACCGTGGGGCATCGACGTCGCGGGCGGATTCTCCTCGCCCCTGACCGCCGAGCTGATCACGGACGCCGACCTCATCGTCAGCTTCGGCTGCGCGCTGAACATGTGGACGATGCGGCACGGCAAGCTCATCGCCCCGGACGCCCAGATCGTGCAGGTCGACCTGGACCCGACCGCGATCGGCGTCCACCGCGACGTCACGCTCGGGCTCTGGGGCGGGGTCGCGGAGACAGCCCGGGCCGCGGTCGAGCACTGGCGGGCGACGCGCCCCGGAGCACGGGACGGCTACCGGACGCCCGCCGTCGCCGAGCGGCTCGCCCAGGAGCTGCGCTGGAACCAGCTCGACTTCGACGACGAGTCCGGCGACGGGCTCATCGACCCTCGCGCCCTGTCGAGCGCACTGAACGACCTCCTCCCGACCGAACGTGTCGTATCGGTCGACTCGGGCAACTTCCTGGGCTACCCCAGCATGTACCTCGACGTCCCGGACGAGTACGGCTTCTGCTTCACGCAGGCCTTCCAGTCGGTCGGACTCGGGCTGGCGACGGCGATCGGTGCGGCCCTGGCCCAACCCGACCGCCTGCCCGTCGCGGCGTGCGGCGACGGCGGGTTCCTGATGGGGATCTCCGAGCTCGAGACGGCCGTCCGCCTGGGACTCCCGCTGCTCGTGATCGTCTACAACGACGCGATGTACGGCGCCGAGGTGCACCACTTCGGATCCGGGACGGCGGGACTGGACTCCGTGACCTTCCCGGACAGCGACCTGGCCGCGATCGCGCGGGGACACGGCTGCGAAGCCATCACGGTCCGTGCGATCGACGACGTCGCCGCCGTCAAGGACTGGTTGTCCTCAGGTCCCGCACGACCACTCGTGATCGACGCCAAGATCGTCTCCACGACCGGCTCGTGGTGGCTGCAGGAAGCGTTCGGTCACTGATGTCGATCGAGCGCGTCCAGACCCGGCCAGCGCCCACGGAGGCGACGCCCGCCCCACCGGCGGGAGAGCCTTCCGCGGGCAGCGGTCGCGACGGCGGCACCCGGGTGCCGCCGTGGCTGCGACGATGTCGCCCGGCCCTGCTCGGCAGCGCCGGCGTGCTGGGCTTCCTCCTCACCTGGGAGATCGTCGCGACGTTCGGCCTGATGCCGAGGAACGACCTCCCGCCGGCCAGCGCGACGCTCGTCCGTGCCGCCGAGCTGATCGGTGACGGACCGTTCATGCGGAACGTCCTTGCGACGCTCTGGAGCTCCGCCGTCGGCCTGATCGCCGCCGTCGCGATCGCCGTGCCCGCGGGTCTGCTCCTCGGGATGTCGTCGCGACTGCACGACTTCACCTCGACGGTCGTCGAGCTCATGCGCCCCCTGCCGCCGATCGCCTTCGTCCCCCTGCTCGTGCTCGTCGTGGGACCGGGACTCGAGATGAAGGCGTCCGTCGTGGCCCTGGGTTGCCTCTGGCCCCTGCTGACCAACACGATCCACGGCGTCCACTCGACCAACGGGGTGGCGATCTCGACCGGCCGGACGTTCGGCTGGACGCGCTGGCAGGTCACGCGACGCATCATCTGGCCCGCCGCGGTGCCCTCGATCCTGGTCGGCGTCCGCATCACCGTCTCGGTCGCCCTGATCCTGTGCGTCGGCGCGGAGTACATCGGCGGCAGCACGACGGGGCTCGGCAGCTGGCTGCTGCAGCAGAGCCAGCTCCCGCAGGGCATCGACTCCGTGTGCGCCGGCGTCATCATCGCGGGGCTCCTGGGGCTGCTCGTGAACGGCGTCGTGAGCGCCCTCGACCACCGATTCGGCGCCTGGGCGCGGCAGGAGGAGGACGCATGACGACCGTGACGACGGCTGGGACCGCGACGGGGTCGCGACGATTCGTCGCCCCGCTGCGCGGGTGGCTGACCGCCGTGGCCCTCATCGCCATCTGGCAGGTCTGGACCGCTACCAACGGCTCCCTCTACTTCCCCACGCCGTGGGAGATCGTCGACAACGCACGGGTCCGCTGGTTCTCGGGGTCCTCGCTCCTGACGGAGGCGTTCTTCCGGGAAGTGACCCCCAGCCTCGGCCGGTTGGCGGTGGGTCTGCTCATCGCGTGGGTCGTGGGGATCAGCATCGGCGTCCTGATCGGCCGGAGCCGTGTCGTGGCCGAGCTCGTCGAGCCGCTCCTGCACTTCATGCGCGCCATGCCCGGACCCGTGCTGCTGCCGCTCGCGCTCGTGCTCGTCGGCACCGGCAACTCGATGCGGATCAGCCTGATCGCCTTCGGCGCGGTGTGGCCCATCCTCTTCAACACCTACAGCGCGGTGCGCCGGGTGCCGGTCGGGTACCTGGCGGCGGGCAAGGTCGCGCGCCTCGGCCGCGGCGCCACGCTGTTCCGCATCGTGCTGCCGGCGGCCAGCACCGGCATCTTCGCCGGGATCCGGGTCTCCACGGCGCTGGGCATCATCCTGCTGATCGCCTCCGAGCTGGTCGCTGCCACCAACGGCATCGGCTTCGGGCTGACGCAGTCCCAGCGGTCCTTCCAGTTCCTCGACATGTGGACCTTCATCCTCGCCCTGTCCGCGCTGGGCTACCTCTCCAACCTGCTCCTGTCCGCCGTCGAGCGCGTGGTCCTGCGGTGGCACACGCTCCAGCTCGCCATCACCCACTGAGAGGTTCCCAGATGCCCACGTCCCTGCTCGAGGTCGAGAACCTCCACCACGTCTACCGGACCGACCGGGGAGACCACGTCGTCCTCGACGACATCTCCTTCGCCGTCGAGGAGCGCGAGTTCGTGTCCATCGTCGGCCCGTCCGGCTGCGGGAAGACGACCCTGCTGCGCACCCTGTCGGGCCTGCTGAAGCCGTCCGGCGGCTCGGTGTCGCTCGACGGCACGCGGATCGACGGCGTCCCCGAGGGCCTGGCCATGGTCTTCCAGGACTACCGCGCCTCGCTGTTCCCCTGGCGACGGGTCGGCGCGAACGTGGAGTTCCCGCTCGTCGGGACCCTCGGCCGCGCCGAGCGACGCGAGCGGATGCGCGAGTCGCTCGAGGCCGTCGGCCTCGAGGGCTTCGAGGACCGTTACCCGTGGCAGCTCTCCGGCGGCATGCAGCAGCGGGTCGCGATCGCCCGCGCCCTGGCGATGCGCCCCCGGCTCATGCTGATGGACGAGCCCTTCGCGTCAGTCGACGCGCAGACCAGGTCGGAGCTGGAGGACCTGCTGCTCAAGGTGCGCGACCAGTTCGACATGACGATCCTGTTCGTCACCCACGACGTGGACGAGAGCGTCTACCTCAGCTCGCGCGTGCTGGCGCTGAGCAAGGCGCCGACCGTCCGCACGGCCGATGTCGTCGTGCCGCTCGCGACGCCGCGCGACCAGATCTCCTCGCGCGAGCACCCCGACTTCGTCACGACGCGCAGCGAGATCGCACAGCTCATTCGCCAGGCACGTCCCGGGGGACTCGACCACGACGCGTGAGGAGGGCACCCGCTCGACCCCGACCCGCACCGTCGGGTCGCAGATGCCGCAAGAACCATCCTTGAAGGAGAACAGCATGACCCGCACTTCCTCGCGCTTCGCAGCCCTGGCTCTCGGGCTCGTCGTCGCACTCACCACGACCGCCTGCGGATCGGACGACTCGGGATCCACCGGCTCCGGCGACACCATCAAGCTGACCCTGGCCGTGCCGCCCGTGGGTGACTCGCTGCCCGTCTACCAGGCGATCGACCAGGGCTACTTCGAGGAGGCGGGCCTCGAGATCGAGCTGGTGCCCGCCGCCAACGGAGCGACCACGATCAACGCTCTCGTCGGCCAGAGCACCGACCTCGCGCTGGTCTCGTACCCGTCGCTGATCAACGCCTACGCCTCAGGCCTCCCGGTCACGGTGGCCGCCACCGCGATCGCGGGCACGGACGAGTACAAGGCCGGTCTGTACGTCCCCGCGGACTCCGACGTCCAGGAGCCGGCCGACATGATCGGCAGGCGGATGGCGACGCCCTCGCTCAACTCCGTGGGGGACATCTGGTTCCGCGGCGTGCTGCTCGAGGCGGGTCTCGACGACACCAAGGTCGACTACGTCGAGCTGCCGCAGGCCAACATGGCCTCGGCCCTCGCGGCCGGCGACGTCGACGGTGCCTTCATCACCGAGCCCACGCTGAGCGCGGCCAGCAAGACGCTCGAGCTCCGGGCGATCGACTTCCAGAACGGCCCGCAGGGTCTGTTCGCGACGTCGACCAAGACGCTGGAGGACAAGCCCGAGGCGATCGCGGCGTTCCGGGAGGCCCTCGCGAAGGCCGTGGCCGACATCGACGCGGACCCGCACGGCGTGGCCGAGGTGGAGATGCCGAAGCACACCGACATGGATGCCGCCACCGCGGCGGCGATGAACCTGCCGGACTTCATCACCGACTGGGACGGCGAGGGCGTCCAGGAGGTCGTCGACCTCATGGTCGAGCTGGGACTCGTGAAGGAGACCTTCGACGCCGACGAGCTCTACGACGAGCTCTGACCCGCAGCCCGCTCGCAGGGGGTGGCGGATCCGCCGCCACCCCCTGAACCCCGCCCCTTGGTCACCGCGACCACGAAGGATCGCCCATGACGACCTCTGCCTGCCTGATCGGCGCAGGAGAATCTCCCTACACCCGTCACCCCGAGCCCGGCGCCACGACGTCCCACGTGCTGGTCGACGCCGTGCGTCGTGCCCTCGCCGACGCGGGTCTGCGCAGCACCGACGTCGACGGCCTGGGCCTGTGCAGCTTCACGCTCGGACCCGACCACGCCGTCGACCTCGCGTGGCGCATGGGTCTGCGGCTGTCCTGGCTCATGCAGGGCACCAACGGCGGCGCGAGCGCCGGCTCGATGCTCCAGCACGCGGTCCGGGCGGTCGAGAGCGGCGACGCGAGCGTGATCGTGCTGGTGGCGGGCGACCGCATGGACGCCGTCGCCTTCGCGGACCTGGTCGCGCAGTACAACCGTGCCACGGCCGAGCACCTGACCCCGCTGCCGATGGCCGGCCCGAACGCCCTGTTCGCGATGCAGACGCAGCGCCAGATGGCCGCGACGGGTCTGGAGGCCGCTGACTACGGTCGGCTCGTCGTGGCCCAGCGGCAGTGGGCGGCGCTCAATCCCGGTGCGGTCTACCGGAACGCGCTGACGCTGGAGGACTATCTGAACGCGCCCGTCGTGGCCCCGCCGCTCGGACGGTACGACTGCGTCCCGCCCGTCACCGGTGCGGACGCGGTCGTGGTGACCTCCGAGGACCGGGCCGGGAGCGCGCCGCGCGTGCGGGTCCGTGCGGTCGTCGCCCGCTACAACGTCGACGACCAGAGTGGTCCGGGACTGAGGTCCGGCCTCGAGGTCTGCGCCGACGAGCTGTGGGACACCGCGGGTCTCGGCCCCGACGACGCGCAGGTCGTGAGCGTCTACGACGACTACCCGTCGATGGTGGTCGCGCAGCTGGTCGACCTCGGACTCGTGGGGGACCGGCCGCTGGCGGGGTTCCTTCGCGACCGCGTCGCGTCGCGCGAGCTTCCGGTCAACACCTCCGGAGGGCAGCTCTCGGCGGGCCAGGCCGGGTCGGCAGGCGGGATGCACGGCCTCGTCGAGGTGACCCGGCAGCTCATGGGTCGCGCCGGCGAACGCCAGGTCGAGGCGAGGATCGGTGTCGTCAGCGGGTACGGGATGGTGCTCTACCGGTTCGGCTCGTGCGCCAACGCGACGGTGCTGGAGGCCGCAGCATGAGCGTCGACGTCCAGGTGTGTCGGACCTGCTCGACCCGCTGGTTCCCCCATCGCCTGCTCTGCCCGTCGTGCGGAGGCTCGTCCCTCGCGCCGACACACGAGGAGGTCGGCGTCGTCGAGGAGAGCACGACGCTCGCGGGCGGCGTCGTCGTGGCGACGGTGCGCGTCGGCCCCGACGTCCGCCTCGTCGCCCGCCTGCACGGTGCGGCCCCGCCCGGCTCGACCGTCCCCGTCACGCACGACCCGGCCGATGAGCGCCGTCCACGGGCGCACGTCCCGCACCCCGACTACCGAGAGAAGACCACGCATGAGTGACCACCGAGCAGGCAAGCGTCCCGAGGGCCGGGCCATGACGGTGCCCGAGCTCCTGGGGCACCGGGCTGCGCGGACTCCCGACCGTCCGCTCCTGCGGTTCGGCGACGACCGCTGGACCGCCGCTGAGGTGTTGGAGCGCGTCCGGGCCGTGGGCGGGATGCTCGGCCGGCACGGCGTCGCGCGGGGCGATCGCGTTGCCGTCATCGCCGCCAACCGGATCGAGCTGCTCGACCTGATCCTCGGCTGCGCCTGGATCGGGGCCGTGGCGGTGCCGATCAACACCGCGTCGCGCGGCGCGCAGCTTCACCACATCCTGCAGAACTCGGCCGCGGCGGTGCTCGTGCTGGAGCCGGCCCACGTCGAGCACGTCGAGGCCCTGCCGGACACCGCCGAGGTGCGGCAGATCTGGCTGCTCGACCCCCTGGACCGCGAGTCGGTCCTGCCCGTTCCCGTCGACGACCTGCCGGCGCTCGGACCGGCGGTGGACGCCGCCGAGGTCGCTCCCGGAGACCCCGCGGCGATCCTCTACACCTCCGGGACGACGGGCGTGTCCAAGGGCGTCGTCTGTCCGCACGCGCAGTTCTACTGGTGGGGGCGCAACGTCACGACGCAGATGGGGATCACGTCCGACGACGTGCTCTACACGTGCCTGCCGCTGTTCCACACCAATGCGATCAACGCGTTCAGCCAGGCCTTGGTCAGTGGCAGCGAGTTCGCCGTCGGACCGCGGTTCTCGGCCAGCCGATTCTGGAGCGACGCCGCCGCCGCGGGAGCGACCTTCACCTACCTGCTGGGGGCCATGGTCAGCA
>Ga0172372_10006387_pt1 | contig 16083 bp, 25 predicted proteins | sample LakKiv5m_2_FD_114544 | JGI IMG/M metagenome (GOLD analysis project Ga0172372, IMG submission 114544) | Freshwater microbial communities from Kabuno Bay, South-Kivu, Congo - kab_092012_9.5m | ecosystem: Environmental > Aquatic > Freshwater > Lake | place: Democratic Republic of the Congo...
CTGAAGATTTTGGTGTACAATTCGTTACTCATCAATCTAATTACGTACAATAAGGATTAAAACATGGGCCTGGATCAATACGCATATACTGCAGCTAAAGAAGGTGATTGGGACAATAGTAGAGAACTTACCTATTGGCGTAAGCATCCTAATCTTCAAGGATGGATGGAACGTCTTTGGATGAGTAAAAATCGGCCTAATGGTTCTAGCGGACAAGAAGACGATTGGGGATCGGGATTCAATGGTGTCGAGCTTGAATTAACTTGGGATGATCTGGACCAATTGGAAAAAGACATTCAAACAGGAGTAGTTGCTAATCTTCAAACTGTGGGTTTCTTTTTTGGTAATGCGTCCGATGACTACTATAGGGAGCAGGATCTTGAGTTCGTAAAAAAAGCTAAAGCAGAAATTTTTACAGGTCTTCGTGTGTTTTACAATTCTAGTTGGTAAATTTTGGAGATAAAAATGAGTGAACAAGTAATCAATGCTGCATCACAGGCTGTTTTTCAACTGCAACTAAACACAAATGATGCAATCCGATATGTAGTAAAAGAAATAGGAGTAAGTCCAAAAGAAGCAGGACAGGCTCTTAAACAAGTAATGACAGGATATAAATCTTCTTAATACGTTCTATAATTGTAAAAGCCCTCCTAACTAAATATTTAGGGGGGCTTTTTTGTGGCTAGACGAAATCCACTTCGTGAACTTATGCATACTGCATTGCCTCCAATCAGCATTCAAAAACGTAAACTTTACAGACCCAAACTATCTGAAGTAAAACAAATTTACGATATTTTAAATCGTTATGTATTTGATAATCAACTTGTCAGACCATCTATTCAAATTGGAGTTTACAAAAAATATTGGGGACTTTGTTTAGGGCACGAAAAATTTCAAAGAAAAGGCACTTATTGTAAAATCAAACTTGTTGATAAATGGTATTGTGTTCAATGGTTAGTAACAACACTTGCACATGAAATGGTTCATCAGTATGAATGGGACGTATTAAGAAAACCAATGACACATCGTCAAAGTTTTTTTATATGGAAATCTAAATTAGCTAAATTCAATATAGATTTAAAGACATATCATGGTTCTGGAAAATGGTTTAAATACCAAGACTTTACTAAAAGCTAAGTTCATAAAAATTGTAAATTCTAAATTAAATTGCTATAATGCTAATATAATTAAGGAAATTTATGCCACTCTTTATACCTACAGTGCTTGAAAAAACCAGTCATGGTGAACGTGCTTATGACATCTACAGTAGATTACTTAAAGATAGAATTATTCTACTTGACACAGATGTTAATGAACATAGCGCCAGTCTTGTTATTTCTCAAATGTTATTTTTAGAAAGCGAAAACCCCAATGATGATATTTTGTTTTATATCAATAGTCCTGGTGGAGTAGTTACGGCGGGGTTGGCTATTTACGACACAATGCAATTTATTAAGCCTTCTGTTAGCACTATTGTAATGGGGCAAGCTTGCTCAATGGGTAGCTTGTTAGCTCAAGCCGGTGCAAAGGGGAAACGATTTATACTTCCTAATGCAAGGCACATGATTCACCAACCATCGGGCGGTGCAGGTGGACAAGCCACAGATATGGAAATTCAAGTAAGAGAAATCTTAAAGATGAAAAAGAGTCTGATCGAAATCTATGCAAAACATAATTCAAAAGAGAAAACATTTGAAGAATTACTAACAGATATGGAAAGAGATTTTTTTATGAATGCATGGGAATCGCTAGAATATGGTTTAGTTGATGAAGTTCTTGAAAAAAGATAATGCCTAATCAAAAAATATTTTGCAATGTACCTTGGACAAATTTGCATATGTATTGGGACGGCAGTTTTGGTATGTGTGGATTTGAAAAAATTAAGCCTTATTCAGATGAATTGTCGGCAAAATATAATATTAAAAACATGTCAGTATCCGAATGGTTTCAGTCTGACGTTATGAAAAAAAAACGAATAGAAATATTAGGAAACAACGAGCTTTCTGAGTGTAGTGGATGTTATTCAGAAGAAAAAATAGGTTACGAAAGCAAAAGAATAAAAGAAAACTTAAAAACCATAATTTTCAATGATAGGTTAGAAAAAAGTTATAAACAAAGTCACTGGTATTACAGGTTTGAATCCTCATTGACAAATCATGATCAAAATCCTCCTATAGATTGGCACATTGATTTAGGAAATGAATGTAACCTTGCTTGCAAAATGTGTAGTCCAAGAGCAAGTAGTAAAATTGCATCTCAATATAGAAAATGGAATTTATTACACAATAATTTTAATAATTGGACCAATGATCCTAAGAGTTTTAGTAATTTTTTGAAAAGTATTGACAATATTAAAATACATAAAATTCATTTCATGGGCGGCGAACCTTTTATTAGTAAGAAATTTAAAGAAATAATAGATCATTTGATATTAAATGATAGAAAAGAAATTAATATAAGTTGTGTTACAAATGGTACAGAAATAGATTTAGATCTAATAGAAAAATTACAGTTTTTTAAATCTTTTGACATGGAAATAAGTATCGAATCCGTGGACTCTAATAATCACTATATTAGGCAAGGATGTGACACAGAAAAATTAAAACAAGATATATTGTTTCTTAAAAACAACACAAAAGATCATTTTCATGTAGTTTTGAGAACAGTACCTCAATTATTATCTATTAACACATATCATAAATTAATTTTATGGGCATGGGAAAATAAATTGCCTATACAAGGAAATCCTCTTTGGTCTCCTTCTTATCTTTCAATTAATGTAATACCCATAAATTTAAGAACTGAATTTATTTCAAATTTAACAACGGTGTCAAACACTATAAAAAATTCGTCTGAAAATACTTTTACTCAATTAGCAACAGGTAGAGATATTTCAAGACTCGATCAACAACTTATAAGAGAATGCCAAAGCATGATTAAATTTTTGGAAATGCCAGAACCAACAAATATTGTCTCTTTAAGAGAAAATTTAGCTAAATGGTTATTTAGATGGGATCAAGTTTATAATCTAAATCCATTCGAAATATATCCGGAATATGAAGTTTTTTTAAATAACATAGGATATGGAAAAATATAATACTGAAATTACTATTAATCTTAAAGGTCATGGTATTGTTAAACCAGTTGCAACTTATGGAATTAATAATACCGTGATCGATAGTATTAATTTAAAAGAAAACAATATTTTTTTGAACGAAGATTTACCTAAAGGAAATCATATTTTATTTTTAGAATTTTATAATAAAACAAATGATACACCCGACATGGCTGTTGAAATTTTGTCTGTTTTATATGAAGGCTATAAACTAGACAGATTTAAATGGGCAAACAAATATTATCCGACCTATCCGCAACCTTGGGCCAGTCAACAAAAACAACCATTGCCTAAGTTTCAAACTAGTGCAACATATTTAGGGTGGAACGGAAGAATAGAATTTGAATTTGAAACACCGATCTACGCTTGGATACATCGTTTAGAGAATTTAGGCTGGATTTATCCTTAAATAAATATTCAATCAATTATTTTAAACATGATTACAATCAATTCTTTAAATCAAACAAAAACTATTACTAAACCTTGGGGACAAGAAAAATGGATTCAGCCTGGTCAAGATGATCATCCATATGTTCTTAAAGAAATCATTCTTAATGCAGGACATAAAACCAGTCTGCAAGTTCATCAATATAAATCTGAAACAAATTATATTTTAGAAGGCCATGGTCGCATTGTGTATAGCGACGAACATTTTGACTGTGAACGATTCACGAATGAATTGTATACCGAGTCGGAATTGCAAACTATTTTTAATAGTCTTAAAATTTCTCCATTTGAGCCGGGCAGTGTAATGGTTATCAGTCCTGGCACTATTCATAGAATGATAGCAGACACCACGTTACGGTTTGTAGAGGCCAGCACTTGCCATCTTGATGATGTAATTCGTCTACAAGATGATGCAAATCGTGCTCACGGAAAAATTGCTTCCGAGCACCAATAACATGCTAACAGTATTAATTCTTGCTGCGGGGTATGGTCGCAGAATGGGACCATTTAGCAGAATGGTCAACAAATCATTGATACCATACGATAACAAACCTTTGATCAGTCATATAATTGAGAAATTCGACTGCACAACCAAATTTGTAATTGCTTGTGGGCACATGGGGCAACAAGTAAAGGATTATGTAAGTGCAGTGCACACAGACAAACAAGTTATCTATGTTGATATTGTGGATTATGCTGAAAGTTCCACAGGGCCTGCTACTACCATTCAAAAATGTGCCAGATATATATCAGGTCCGTTTATTTGGCTAGCATGTGACACACTGTTTGATTTTGATTTTTCTAAGCATTCGGACCATAACTGGATAGGAGTGCATCCTGTTAACAGCGACATTGCTCAAGATTACTGTTGGGTTGAGCGCGAAGGCGAAACAATCACTGCTATCAAAAATAAGCAACCCAGTAATTTAGCAGTAGATGCATTTATCGGTTTGATGTATTGTCAAGACCATACTTATATTAAGAATCTTGTCGAATCAAATGCCAGAGAAGCCTATGAGGGATTTGGTGATAATTTAAATCTACAAGCTCATACAGTCAGGGGTTGGCGAGATTTCGGAACTTATGACAAATGGGTTGAACTAAGTCGAGATTTAAAAGAAGTAAGTTTCCCAAAACCGGACGAACTCTTTTATCAAGACAACAATAAAATTATTAAATTTACAACAGACAGTACTTTGACTGATAAAAAGGCTAACAGAGCTTTAATTAATAAAGTAGTTATGCCTGACAATGTTAGGCGTAGTGGACAATTTTTAGTGTACGATTATGTTCCTGGCAATATCATATATAACCAACTTACTCTTGAAATATTAGAAAAACTTTTAAAGTGGTCGCAGGATTCTTTATGGACGAAATTTGAGTCCCAGGACGATACCCAATCTATCTGTCGTGATTTTTACTATAAAAAAACCTTAAATCGTTTATCGCAGTTTAGAGTAAAATACGGAGAATGGAGCGAACCCCAAACAGTAAATGGTGTATCAGTAAAGCCAATGGATCAATATTTAAATATGATAGATTGGCAGTTCTTATTTGACACAATTAACTGGGCATTTATTCACGGTGATTTTCAATTTGAGAATATTATCTACAATCCTGAAATTGATAAATTCACCTGTATAGATTGGCGAACAGATTTTGGCGGTAGTAATTGCGGCGATATTTATTATGATCTTGCTAAAATGTTGGGCGGTATAACATTAAATTACCAAGCAGTAAAAGACAATCAACTGCAATATCAAGAACAAGCAGATGCTGCAACTTTAAACGATTGCAGCATTTTTGACTCGGCTCTGTACGTTAAAAAGTTACAAGAATTTTGCAAACAAAATAATTTTGATTGGAGCAAAGTTAGATTACTAGTTCCAATAATTTACTTGAACATGAGTCCTTTACATGAAGCTCCATTTGACAAATACTTATTTGCATTAGCACAATTAGAATTTGAACGATATTTCAATGAATTTACAAACAGCAATTGAACAACAACGGCGGAAACGTTTGTATGTCAGTCTATCTCAGCGACCAGGCCGAACTGGAACTGTAGTTTATAACTCTATCTTTCGAAAATTTCAAATCGATGCAGAATACGTGGCCTGTGAATGCACTGATTTGAAATTTGACATAGAGCTTGTGAGAACACATTGTGCTGGCGCCAGTATTTCTATGCCTTACAAAGTGCCTGTCGCTAATTTAATAGATGTCAACTATAGTCCGTTTACACCTGTTAATACCATAACAAATACAAATGGTTATTTGGCAGGATACAATTGTGATTTGTTAGGTCTAATTGATCTGCTCAAAGACAAAATTACCGCTAAAACAGTAGTAATTCTAGGTGATGGTGCAATGAGTCAGAATCTACAATTAATTTGTTATCATTGGGCCAGACAATGTAGAGTTTATAAAAGAGATAATTGGTCGCAAAGACATCAACCGGCAGATATATTAATTAATGCTACCAGCATTGGTATGAATGTTAAAGACTGCCCTGTAGATGAAATACTTTGTGATTTAGTAGTTGATTGCGTAATAGGCGATACTGAACTAATAAATTTTGCAGCAAGAAAAAATACGCAAATTATTTCAGGAAAAGACATATATCTTGCACAACTTCGCCATCAAGTTAAACTTTATACTGAACTTGAAATCGATAACTTAAGCGAATACTTACAATGACTATCAAATATTTTATAAGTGATGTAGATGGATGTTTAAATGACGGTCGTATATACTGGGATGCAGAAGGACAAAAGCCTTTTAAAGCATTTGGAAATTACGATCATGATGGAGTAAAACTTCTTCGCCCCCATGTAAAATTAATTTTTATTAGTGCAGACAGTCACGGATGGAAAATTTTACAGTCAAGAATAGTAGATCATATGGGAGTAGAACTGCATTATGTCCCCGAAAAAGACAGATTTAAATTTGTAGAAAATTATGGATTTGATAACCTAGCATATATGGGGGACGGCATCTTTGATGCTAAAATAGTAAAACATGCAAAGTTAGGAATTGCACCTGCGCAAGCAAGAATAGAAGCACGAATGGCCGCTGACTATATTACACCTAGTAATGGCGGAGAAGGTGCTTATCTTGATGCTTGCGTTTATATTATGAAACATTTGGGAATATCGTATGAATTTTAAGCTAGGTTTTGGTCCAATGAGCAGTCTCATAGTAGACATTATGTTAGATTATTCGAATCGATTACAACAGCCGTTGATGATTATTGCAAGCAGAAATCAAGTCGATGCTGACAGTGGATATGTTATGTCTACTAAAGAGCTTAGTTATCAATTCCATAAAAAATATTCTCCTTATGCTATTTTGTGTAGAGATCACTGTGGTCCTTACTTTTTAGATAACGAAAAAGCTTTAAGTCAAACAGCAGCAGTAGAAGCAACTAAAAAAACTATTGCAAATGATATTGAAAACAGATTTCAATTAATTCATATTGATACTAGCAGAGCCGAAAACGCATATCAAGTAGCTGATGAATTATTTGAATTTGCATTAAAACTAAACCCAGACCTATGGTTTGAGTTTGGTACTGAGGAAAACGTAGGCGTAGCTGCAGCAGAAGCAAAATATAAACAAGATGTTGAATTTGCAAAACAGTATCCAAACATTAAATTTGTAGTGGCACAGACTGGTAGTTTAACCATGGAAGACCGCCAAATTGGTAGTTTTGAATTTGAGGCAGTAAAAAAATTAGTAGAACATGCTGAAAATAATTCAATTCAGCTCAAAGAGCATAATGCTGACTATTTGACTTCTGACCAAATTTTGCTCAGGAGGCAAGCTGGCGTACACGCTTGTAATATTGCGCCGCAATTGGGAGTAATCCAAACTAGAACCATATTAAAACTAGCAAATTATTACGGAGTCAGCAGCAGCGAATTTAAACAACGTGTTTTAGCTAGCGAAAAATGGCGAAAATGGATGCTAGGGGACAACGTTGATGTAAAAATTGATGTTGCGGGGCATTATTGTTTCAACACTGCAGAATATCAAAAACTAACTGATCAACTCAATCAACTATGTAATCTCAGACTGGTTTTAGAAAAATACATAGAAGACTGTCTGAATTTATATTATCAAAATTTGTAAATCGGTTAATGCGTGATTTTAATAAATACAGAATCATGCGATATAAAGACTTTAAACTCCAAATACAAGAACAAGATGATCTATTAGAGATCCGTATGGATCCCACTAGTCTGGCTCGTGCAGCAGATGATCCTGGAGTCCGTGTCGGTATAGAATTTGAAATGATAGTACCCGGTGCTGACGATGACTACGACGAGCCCGAGATGGAGCCCGACTATGATTACGATGAACGTGCAACAAACATCAGTCAAATCTGTGATTTCTTCGACGACGGTGATTATAACAGCCGCAGAGACATAAACAGATTAAGAATGGCGCTAGAAAGCGATTTTAGTGATTGGGCAGGCGAACAATTTGAAAGTCGCTGGAATGCTGATCAAACAGAATTAATATATGAATATTTAAGGGATAATGTAGATTTCGAAGATATCGCAGCAGTACTAGGGCTAGATCTCGAAACCACAGACATTCTGACCAAAGCACAATTAGCCACAGCCGTAGACAAAGTAATCGAAGACCGAGGTGACCTTTATGATCAAGCATATGACAATGCCCGAAATGAGTTTATGGAATCAGACGACTTACAAGAAGAATGGTTAGATAATGATGGCCTGCACTACATGCAGGACATAAACAATCAATACAACATATCGTGGCCTTATTACACTACGATAGAAAATGACAACAGTGAACTGTCAATTCAAATGATAGCAGATGAATTTAGTGGAGCAGTTGGCAAGCCAGTAAATGTAAGTCAAAGCTACCGTGGTGCAAGACGAGAACCCGACAAATATTCTGTGGAACCTGACGGCAGCATTGACGCAGACGACGGTGAAGTAGGATTAGAATTCATCAGTCCTCCTATGTCGTTGCCTGACATGTTAAAAGACTTAACTAAAATTCAAAAATGGGCTGAAAGAATGGGTGCCCGCACAAATCGTTCCACTGGGTTGCACATGAACATCAGTGTCCCAGGCCTAAACGACAACACTTTAGATTATGTCAAATTGGCTTTATTGCTGGGGGATCAGTATGTGCTTCAACAGTTCGGAAGGCAGGCGAATACCTATACAAGAAGTGCGATTGAAAAGATCAAAGACTCAGTCAAAGCTCGTACACCCGAAGAAGTTGAGAAATTTCTTCAGTCAGTGAAAAGTAAACTTAATAAAAGAGCCAGTGAATTATTAAATATTCAAGGGTTTGGAAAATATACCAGCATTAATCCTAAATCAGGTTATATAGAATTTCGCAGTCCCGGTGGAGATTATTTAAATGAGCCCACTGAAAAACTGGTTAACACACTAAGAAGATTCGTTGTAGCCACTAAAGCAGCCATAGACCCTGATGCATATCGTCAAGAATACATCAGCAAGTTAACTCGATTATTGACTCCTCCTAAACAAAAAGCAGACGACACTATAGAATATTTTGCCAAGTTTAGTGCTGGTGAGTTACCCAAGAGTGCATTGAAAAGTTTCATTCGTCAGGCACAACTACAAAGAAAAGTATCATCGGGTCAGATGGGCAATAAAAAGATGTGGTGGCGTGTGGGATTGAAGTCTAATCCCAACTACTCGATAGAAGTAGTGGGTTCTAACAGTGCCGAGGCTATCTCTGCGGCCATGCAGAATGACATGGAGTTGATGAGATACAACAAAAACACTGACTTTACCACCGAGCCTGTTCGCCCATTTGATTCACCTGAATCGGGCTCTGGATCACCAGCACAACAACGAGAAACATATACTATATATGATACCCAAGACAGATACAATATAGCAGGTATTCAAGCAAGAACATTGGAGGATGCGATTCAACAGTTTCAACAACGTATGGAAAGATATTCTAATCCTGAAAGGTATCAGTTAAGAGATCGTAATGGGCAAGTTGTTTACCCAGAAAGTTCAACTAGTACACAATCTCAACCTGGTGGTAGAGCACCAATGAGATACAACAACCCCACTGGCCGAGAAAGTAATCCCCAAGGCCAGTATGTGATTATGATGAGCTATGGTGACCCTCCCTTGTATAGATTTGATGCTGCCAACATAAACGATGCACGAGAAGTATTTTATCAATGGCAAGAAGCTAATCCTGAAGTAGCAAACAGATTGCGTTACGATTGGGATCCTAATATGCTGTTTGGACAGCCTCCCGGCACTGGCCAACCACGTTCCTTCAGTGCACCACGGTCAATGACATTGGCACAAACTGATTCGTCAACTTCGAACAACAGACTTTGGCAGATTGTAGATAGTGCCGACGGTGAAGTTGCTTACGATTTTTATCTCAGTCGAGAAAATAATCAACAAGATGCTAATGAAGTAGGCATGCGTTGGGTCAGAAACAATGGCGATCCCAATACTTCCTACAGTGTAAGAGAACAGCCTCCGAGCACAGGGACAATTCGGCCTACTCAAACACCACAAGCTAATTCAGATCCTATCTTAGCAGCACCAGAAAGTAATCCTGATGCCAATTGGGCTATTGTAAGAAATTCAGACGATGCTATAATAGAGTATTTTACAAGAAATACTCCCGCAGAAGCCGAAACAGCGTTCAATCGTTGGATAGAAAGTTTAGATGCGGATAACAATATTAGAACCAACTATAGATTAGAACCTGTCAGGCCACGCGGTTCCGCAAGCTCTACAAGAACAACAGACCCTAGTGATATATCAGGTTGGCGAATTGTGTTAGCCAATGGCGAAGAAGTACACCAAGGAACCAACACTGGTATAAGTCAGCAAGAAGCCGAAAGTCGTGCTGCAAGTTGGTTATACAATAACGGTTATGGTGTACTAAGTTCTGCAGCAGGAGACTATAGAGTGGAACCCATCCGCCCCATGAGCCGCGGTCAAGAAAATACAAGGCCTGAACCCGAAACAACCAATTGGACAACCAGAAATCAAATTTGGCGTATTCTTTTAAATGGTGAGGAAGTACATAATTTCTGGAATACTAATGTTCAAAGTGATGCCAATGCTGCTGCAAGGCAATGGATACTGGATAAGATACGACGTGGACTATTAAGTCCTGAAGAAGGTGCTGAAATAGAAGTGGTACCGGTACGATCATGAAGATAACTGAAGTCATTTTGAACTCTACCTTGTCTGCTATTGTAGAAAGTCATCACGACCAATCTTGTTGGAGCGAATCGTTAACCGCCGAAGAAATATTATCTGAAATAGGCTTACCTGCTCAACCCAGCGCACAGGGCGCAAGAGAAACTGTGTTTAGACGTTGTGACAGTTACAAAGACACTTATTTAGAAAAAGTCAAGCCCTATGACTCAATAAGACGTAAGTTTGCAGACTTCATGGAACTCAAACGTTGGAATCCAATTCAACCATTTGGAAAAAGTGATAAACTATTTTTGGGTACTGGATTTTTTATTCGAGCAGTACCAAATTTAAAACACGCACATATCACACAAGATCTAAGTATTGTTTACAAGTTAGACGGTGGCACCATTTGGCTGTATGGTTTCTATACTCATGCAGATTTAGGCACCGGCCAACCTCCCAATAAAAGAATCCAAGATGCCATGGCCACAAGAATAGCTAACAAAACAGAAGCAGATTGTCCCACTGGTGTACGACGCCCACAACCACGCTACAAATAATTGGTTGACAAATATTCGAATATTTGTAATAATAGTCGAATGATTAAGAAACTATTAGAAATTTGGGATAGGCCCATTGTGCAGTGGATAGTGATAATTTCTGCTGCCATCCTTTTGTTTTATCTGTTATTGAGTCTATACAGTATAATTTCAGTTTTTTATTTGTTTTACACGATGATCACACCAAAATGAACAGTCAACAAATTTCGGACGCAATTGAATCTTGGGCCTGGGCGCAGAATTTCACTGCACCATACGGAATTTTAACCGGCAGTTATACCAATCAAAAAGGCACAAAGTTTCTTAGTATTACTTTTGGTCGTGCACGTACCTTGGACGCAACTGTAGAAATTTACAATCGTAACTTTATGATTTTGCGTACAAATCGTACCGGCAGTGAAGTATTCAAAAACTTTTCTGATCTTCAACAAGCTCTTAACCTACTCTAAACTATCATGGCAAAAATCAGTAAAACCAAGCAGAAAGAACAACGTATCGCAAATTTTCTTTCACGTTTTCAAGTTCAATTTGAAATGAGCGATTCGGCCATTGATCTACGTACCATGGCAGAAAATTATGCAGACGGCGTTATCCCTAACAAAGATATTGGAGAAGCTGTAGAGGCTGTTTTGGGTCCCTCACCTATGCCCAGACTTAGCGTAGATCCAAGAAAGCTAAATGTACCAAAATTCACTTGGGCGCCAATGGATGATTGTGCTCTCAATCCTATCTTTCAACGTGACGTAATGCCCAATCACATTGGTAATATCGAACCAAAGTTTAAGGCAGATACTATTATTGTGCCTTGTGCAGTAAAAGATCCTGTAAGTGGCAAATTTCTTCTTTGGGATGGACATCATACTACTAGGGTTTGTGAACGACAGGGGTGGACTCATATGCCTGTTTGGTACACTGAGGCACTGATTGATGATGCTCACAGTCTTCATGAAGCAACTAAAATTCTAATTAGTCATGCTGGTAATAGCATGATCACTATCAACAAAAGTGGCAAGCGACAACTGAGCCGCTATGATGAACACATGATTGCAGTTGAATGCGGTCATCCTGAACCCGTAATTGTACAAAATATCTGCAATGCCAATACAGTTCGTGTGCGCAGGCAAAGCACCAGGGCAGGTGATATCAGTCATATTGAGCACTTGTATGGGGCTTATAATCTTGTACAGGCGTCTAGTGGCATTAAAGGCATTTACCTTTCCCGAGCACTAAACTTTTGCCGCACAACTTGGCCCAAAGAAGAAATTCGCGCTATTGTTATGTTGGGCATGGCACGGTTGTATCAACAAACAGAAACTCAAACCGGAGTGCTATTGCCTCCTGCATTTGATGCAGAAATTGGCGCTATTCTTAAAAAACTTTATGGACCAGCAGAAGCAGTGCATGATGAAACCAGTGGATTCAAGGCTCAATTTATCCGGCATTTTGGTTCTTTGGCCGGACATCCTGAAGTAGTTACTAGTGGTTTGGTATTGACTTATCTCAAGCATGGCACTGGCGGGTTTAAATTGTCGCAGCCCGAATCTTCCTATCCTGTAAAATAATGGAAATTAAGGATTACATTCTTTATCTCAAGAAGTGCCCTGGGGTCGATGATCCCAGACATTTTAAAGTTGGGATAGCACAATTAAGCACTGCCCGAAGTAGACTGGCCACATATCAAAATGCTGTAGGCCCTGTATACGAAGAAACTTTCATTCGTGTATGGGTAGGCGATGAGAATCAAATCAGGTTGGCGGAAAAGTCCTTTAAACGTGTTTTTCGAGAAAAAATCCAAAGTGCTGAAGCTGGACTAAGTGAATGGATCTGCAATGTTTCTTTGCAAGAGCTGTTGGACTTTATTGTAGAACTTAGAGAGGAACATTTTTTAAAATTTGTAGATTCACCGGTAGAATTTTTGCCTTTGACCATGCCTTTGTGCGAAGATCTTCAATCATGGTATGAAGATTATTTGGGAAGATCGTAATGAGCGGATATAATCTTGTAATTAAAATTCGTAAACTTGAGCAAGAGCTAGATCGATTGGGTCTTATGATGTGTCCAGCTGCAAATTATTATCGTGACTACGGTGACGTAATTGCAGTACGACCCAAAGACGCAGAAAGTCTGCCTGTCTATAGTAGAGATGCTGAAATGTTTGTGGGCACACTGGAAGCATTGGAATATTGGATACAGGGAGTAGAGTGGGCCCGTCGTTATGACACTCTAGTGTTTGGTCAACGTCATGCTGCCAATCGTGAACGCAGAGAACAGACTTATCGCAATGAACAACTTGCTGCCATACTTAAATCCGCACCTGAAAATTTGGTTGACAAATAATCCAATATTTCTTATAATATATGTATAGTGAATGCAAAGGAGAAGAAAGTGATCAAAGGTCGCATAAAGCCCAGGCAAGGTCCCCTTCGTCCACAGACTGGTGCCGGACGGCATTCTACTAATAAAAATTATCAGCGTCAAATCAAACATCGCAATCGTAATACAGAAAACGGTTGACAAATAATTCAATATTTCTTATAATATTGGTATAGTAAACAAAACGGAGCACAAGATGACTGTTCATTTTCAAGAAATGCCCGCTCAACAGCAGAAAGAAATCCGCATGTATGGATGTACAGTTGAGCAGATGCGTGAAGCAGTCGACGAAAGTCTAACATATCGTTTTTCTGGTGCTGCGATGTACGTAATTAGTATGTTGAGTGATGCTCAACATATGTTAGCTTATGATTTGGGCAAAGAAACTGAAGTATTTATGGCCCTGGAAGATCAGCGTCAATTGCTTAACCGTGCGAAGTGGGTTCTTTCAACTTATTGCATGAACCGGGAGACTGTATAATGTTCAGATTCTACGTAGAGTACGAAAACGGTCAAACGTTTGAAGTGCGGGGACTCAGTCAGCGTGCCGCTGAACAGATGTACAAGTCAGTGGTAAAAGTTCTTGCTATGAACCCAATCCTTGCAGCTGGTTACGAAGTCGAATCCATTTAATTAAGGAATAAATTTATGATTTCCAATCATACTAAAGAATCTCTCGAACGGTATGTTAATCATCGAATTCAGCCTGGCGGTTTTTTGACTGCGGTGCTGAGCAATGATCTGTTTGGTGCAGTAGGTTCAGCTGATTCATTCAATCGAGTAGCATTGGCAGATATTTGTCAATACATTTATAACGAAGTGCCCGGCAATGCGTGGGGCTCACGTGATGCAGTTCGCAATTACCTTAAAGGGCAATCAGAATGATTAAGGTTGTTACCAACAGTTTGGGTTCAGGTGATTGGATCACTGTGATGGGACATTCAGGCAGTGAACTATTTGCCGGGCATCGTGTAGGTGCCCGCGAACTACAAGAGATTCTTAACATCGTCAGTCGTTCTGGTTGCGAATTGATCGAAGTTACTGACGAACAACTAGAAGAAGGAGCATACTAAAATGGCTACCCGCTCTACTATCGCGTTGGAACATGCGGATGGCTCCGTTCAACAAGTTTACTGTCACTTTGATGGTTACATCGAAAACAACGGAAAGATTCTTCAAGCACAATACGCAGATCCTGATAAGTTGAGTAAACTTATTGAACTGGGCGATCTTAGTTCATTGGGTATGGATATTGGAACTAAGCATGACTTTGAATATTATGGTTCGGATATTTGTACATTTTACGGTCGAGATCGTGATGAGGATAACGTTGAAGCCCGTCGATTCCAAAATTACGATGACTATGTGACAAACCTTCAAGCGGAAGAATACAACTATATTCTACGTCCAGTGGATGGGCAGTATGTTTGGTTTGTCAGTCATTACGAAAGTCAAGGCCGTTTCGAAACTTTGATTCCAGCTTTGAATCGTGTGGCTGTTGAGTCTCTTAAATAATTTTGGTAAAACTAATTCACGTTATGGTTGACAATAAATTCGAAGTCAATTATAATTTGGATATGTTAGCAATGGTGCTAACATTTCAATTCAACTAACTTGTAAATTCTAGGAGTGTTTATGTTTAAAGTCGCTGGTGTTTCTACTCTCAATGGTGAAGTTAAGGTTCGTTTTGCCAATGACATGACCCGTGTTAAGGTGCTGGCCAAGAACGGTCACACTGACATCGAGCTGCGTGAGCTGCCCGAGGCCATGGACAAGCCTGCTGTGGTAGCGTTTCTTAAAACTTCAGAACTGTATCTGGATCAGCGTTTCACTGCTGCAATTGATGCTGCTGATGCCAAGTACAATGGTGAAGCAACTGTTAAGGTCACTAAGACCAAGGAAACCAAACCCAGTCTCGAAGCCATCAAGGCTCGAGCAAATTCCGAAAGTGTGGCCGCTGAGTAAGTTTCGTTACTCTCAAACATAAGGGCCTGTACGGCCCTTTTTTATTCTTAATAAATATTATTAATTTAAGGAGCAAATTATGCCTAGCCCACGTAGAGTAAGTCAGATTCTTAAAGGTAAAAAACCCCCAAAGAATAAGAGTGTTAATGCTATGGCAAAAAGAGCTGCAAGAAAGAAGAAGTAAAGTATTGTTATATGAAGCCGAGAGAATAAGGAATTAAAATGAAGCATCTCCGGGAAGTGCGTATGAACTATTTTGAACATCTGCGATTTGCCTGGGGTATAGCATTTGCCAGTTTTATACATGGTATCTTGCCTTTTTTGTTTTCGGACTATGTCACACGTAAAATTACAGGATCTCCACCCAGATATAGAGTTGACAACTATCAGAAATAAATATATACTGTAGTATATGGTTGTATGA
>Ga0172372_10006388_pt1 | contig 16081 bp, 13 predicted proteins | sample LakKiv5m_2_FD_114544 | JGI IMG/M metagenome (GOLD analysis project Ga0172372, IMG submission 114544) | Freshwater microbial communities from Kabuno Bay, South-Kivu, Congo - kab_092012_9.5m | ecosystem: Environmental > Aquatic > Freshwater > Lake | place: Democratic Republic of the Congo...
TCAAAGGCCGGATTGAAGGCGGCGGAACCCGGGGGGCTGAGCTGCACGCTGGCGATCGTCCCCTCCGCACCAGCGTCCAGCAGCAGGCCCTGGATCTGGGTCACCTCGGTGCTGCTGCGCGCCTCGATCGGGATCCCGGCCACGCCGTCATCGAGGCTCCAGTCGATCGTGGAGGCGGGCAGGGCCACATAGAAGGGCACCCCGTTGTCGTGGGCGGCGAGCGCCTTGAGGTAGGTGCCGATCTTGTTGCAGACATCACCGCGGCGGGTGGTGCGATCGCTGCCGACGATCACCGCATCCACCTGGCCGTGCTGCATCAGGTGACCACCGGCGTTATCGACGATCACGGTGTGGGGTACCCCCTCCTTGCCGAGCTCATAGGCGGTGAGCGAGGCCCCCTGGTTGCGTGGTCGGGTCTCGTCCACCCAGACGTGGATGTTCATCCCGGCGCGATGGGCCTTGTAGATCGGTGCCAGGGCCGTGCCCCAGTCGACGGTGGCCAGCCAGCCGGCATTGCAGTGGGTGAGCACCTGAAACGGTTGGCCCTGGCGTGTGGCCGGCCGCTGCGCCGCCAGCTGCTCAAAGATGCGCAGGCCGTGCCTACCGATCGCCTCGCACATCGCCACGTCCTCCTCGGCGATGGCCGTGGCCTCGACCTGTGCCACCGCGGCTCGCTGATCCGGCGGCAGCGGCAGCACCCGATCGCGCAGCCGCTCCAGGGCCCAGCGCAGGTTCACCGCCGTGGGGCGGGTGGCATGGAGCTGCGCAAAGGCCGCCTGCAGGGCCGCATCGCTGGGATCGGCCTGCAGGGCCAGCATCAACCCGTAGGCACCGGTGACCCCGATCAGCGGTGCACCACGCACCACCATCGTGCGGATCGCTGCCGCTGCGGCGTCGAGACAGTCGAGCCGGCGGATCTGCAGACGATGCGGCAGCAGGGTCTGATCGATCACCCACACCGCCTCGCCGCCCTGCTCCAGTCCGATCGTGCGCCAGGCCTTGCCGTCGATATTCATGCGGGAGAGCTGCAGAGGGCAGACAACTGCACCCATCATCCGATCACGCCCGACGTCGGTGTAGTGCCGGTCTCATGTCGCATCAGGCCGGGCCGAAGCCGCTCATCTCCAGCACCTGCTGGCCGTCGATCCGGGAGCCATGCGGGGAGCGCTGACGGGAACCCAGGCCAGCCCTGCAGCACCGGCGGCCGGGCCGGTCTGCGCAGATGGGCAGATGATCACCTGCGGTCATTGGTAGCGGCCATCACCGCCACGGCCGGCGGCGGCAGCCAACGTGGACTGCAGATCCAGAGGTTCCAAGCCCATGGCCACATTCAACATCGAGATCGAAGGGGGCAGCAGCTTCTCCTGCTCTGATGACACCTACATCCTCGATGCCGCAGAGGAACAGGGAATTGATCTCCCCTACTCCTGCCGGGCGGGTGCCTGCAGCACCTGTGCCGGCAAGTTGCTGAAGGGTTCGGTGGATCAATCAGACCAGAGCTTCCTGGATGATGAACAGATCGCCGAGGGTTTTGCCCTGCTCTGCGTCAGCTATCCCACCAGCGACTGCCTGATCCGCGCCAATGTGGAGGAAGAGCTCACCTGAGCTGCTTTCTGCTATTGGATCCAGGCGATCCCCCATCCAGGCCAGACCCCTGGACGCCAGCCCGGATCCAGCTCGATTCACCGGCAACCGGGCTCCTGCGACTGTTCTCCTGCAACAGTCCAGCTGCAACAGTCCAGTTGCAACAGTCCAGTTGCCACTGTTGCCACGTAACTGTTCAGCGGGCGACACCGCCCGCCATGAAAATCAAGCCAGCTTCGCTCCTGATGGCGGCCTGAATGCTGCTTGCGTCCCAGGCAGAGACTGCCTGCGATGCAGGGCCGCTTCCAAGTGCCGGTTGCGTTGCGCCAGTCGTGCGCGGACACCGGCATCATGCGTGGGCATCAGCATCCCAGTCGCTGCAAGGAGCGGGGTGACCCCCTGTGCTTCGGTCGCAGCCCTTTTGAATCAGCCCTGGCATGCGATGGGCTGCGCACCGGCCGGGATTTCAGAAGTTGAAGCATCCGCTGTTGTCGCTCCGCCGGTGGCAGAGGCGGCCAGGGCAGCCCGCGGCTGGCCAGGATGGAAGCCGCTGCAGAACGTTGTGGATCGCATCCGTACAGCCTGGGCCCTGTTTCAGGGCCTGTTGCTGGAGGCGCTGCCGTTTCTGTTGCTCGGCGTGATGATCGCCGCCCTGGCCCGGGGGCTGGCTCCCCGGGGCGACTGGATGCGGCGGCTGCCTCGCCAGCCGCTGCTGGCCGCCAGCACCGGAGCGCTGCTGGGATTCGCCCTGCCGGCCTGCGAATGCGGCAACGTGCCGGTGGCCCGTCGGCTGCTGGCCGGTGGTGCCCCGCTGGCCACCGCCCTCGGCTTTCTGTTCGCTGCGCCGGTGCTCAATCCGATCGTGCTGCTCAGCACCTGGGCCGCCTTCCCCAACCAGCCCTGGCTGTTGCTGGCCCGTCCGATCGGGGCCTTCCTGCTGGCGCTGCTGCTGAGCAACCTGCTGCTGCTGCTGCCGGACGCGCAGCTGCTGGCAGCGGACCTGCTGGCGGAACGACGCCTGAATCAGCCCCTCAGCCAGGTGGGTCTGCTCGAGCGCTCCTCCGGACTGGTGGGGGCGGGATCGACAACCGATCTGGCGGCGATCAGCCCCGCGCCTGTGGACTGGACCCTGGTGCTGCAGCACGGCAGCGTCGAGTTTCTCAATCTCACCAGCCTGCTGGTGCTCGGCTGCGGCATCGCAGCCGTGGTTCAGACCTGGTTGCCACGCAGCTGGCTGTTGGCGCTGGGCTCGGATCCGACCGTCTCGATCGTGGCGCTGATGCTGCTGGCGCTGGTGGTGTCGGTGTGCTCCAGCGTCGATGCCTTCCTGGCGCTCGGCTTTGCCGCCCAGATCACCCCGGGAGCCCTGCTGGCTTTTCTGCTGCTCGGTCCCGTGGTCGATCTCAAGCTCGCAGGGCTGTTCACGGTGCTGCTGCGGCCGGCCGCCATCGGCCTCACTGCGCTCGGGGCTTTCCTGGCGGTGCTGCTGATCGGGCAGTGGATCAACCTTGTCCTGCTGTGATCAGCTGTGCCCATCTGTGCCCTTCACCACCGCTGTCGCCCGGTCCTGGCCGCTGCTCTGTGATGCCACTGCTCTCGGTTCTGCTCTTCCTCTGGGGTCTGGTGCTGCTGCTGAGCAGCCTCAGCGGCCGCCTCGATCTGTTGTTGCATGCGGTCTTCCATGGCCTGGTGGCACTGGCGGGCGTGGCCTTGATCGCCCTGGCCCTCGCCCTGCTGCCTGCACGCCGCCGGCTGCCGCCGCTGCGACCAGCACTGACCTGGAAGCTCACAGGTCTGGTGGCGGTGGCGGTTCTGCTGCTGCCACCGGATCCGTCCTTCACTGTGCTGGCATCAGGGCGCCCTCAGGGCTTGCCGGAACCGCCGCCGCTGGCCTTCCTGCTGCCACCGGAACAGCGCAGCCTCAGCGAATGGGTGCGGCTGCTGCGCAGCTATCCCGATCCGGCGCTCTACGACGGGCAGGCGGTGCGGATCAGTGGCTTTGTGCTGCCCCAGCCCCAGGGGCCGGCGCTGCTGGCCCGCCTGCAGGTGCGCTGCTGTCTGGCGGATGCCACCCCGATGGGGCTGCCGGTCGCCTGGCCTGCGGGTCTGCAGCCCAGGGCGAATCAATGGCTGGCGATCGAAGGGCAGATGGGCACAGCGCTGGTCGGTGGTGAAATCTCCTCGGTGGTGCAGCCGCGACGCATCCGTGCGATCACCAGGCCTCGGCGGCCCCTGGAGCCATGAGGTCCTCAGCGCGGCAGCTGCCGCGAGCCATCGGCGGGGCCCTGGCCGGAGCAGCTCTGCTGGTGCTGGTGCAGCAGCAGCTTCTGGAGCGGCGGCCGCCGCGGCTGCTCCAGATCACGCCCCGGGCCTACAGCTCCGGGCCGGGGGCCCTGGATCTGCGCTTCAGCCGGCCGCTGCAGCGCTCCTCCCTCGCTGCTGCCAGCCGCCTGCAGCCGCCGCTGGCCCATCGCTGGCTGGGCGATGAAGCGCTGCAGCGGTTGCTGCTGCTGCCCGACCAGGTGGTGACCGAGCCGCTGCAGCTGCTGCTGTCCGGCCGCGATCGTCGTGGACAGCGACTACCGACCCAGCTGTGGCGTTGGGATCCACGCCCCCATCTGCTGGTGGTGGCGCGGGTGGCGGGCGGCGAGCAGCTGCAGCTGCGCAGCCACAACGGCGCCTGGCGGGCCCTGAGCCCCGTCTGGGCACGAATCACCAGCGTGGAGGCGATGGCCGACGGCCGCGGGGTGGTGTTTCTGGCCGGTGACCGCAGCGGTCGGTACCAGTTGTGGAAACGCGGCCTGCAGCCCGGTTCGCTGCGGCAGCGCCAGCTCGATCCCTGGATTCCGGAACCCGGGTTGCCGCTGAGCTACGACCCGGGTGGTGCGGGCGGGAACTCGTCACCGCAGCCGGGAGCACTGACGCGGCTATGGCCTCACAACCTGAGCTTTGCGCAGATGAGCAGCAATCGCCGCGGTGATCTGCTGCTGCAGCTGGGTGGCGAAGTTCCCGGCGCGGAACAGACCCTGTGGATCGACGCCCAGGGACGGCGCCATGGGCTGCCGCTCAACCTGTCCGGTCCGATTCGCCTGCTGCCGGAAGGGGAGGGGATGGTGGTGCCGACATCCGCCGGGCTGGAGCTGCGCTCGCTGCGGGACAGAGATGCCAGACCTCAGATCCTGCCCGGCAGCCGCGTGCTCACGGCCTTCTGTCCCGCCACCGGCCAGGCGTTGCTGATGCGCCACTGGCCCGACTACCGCCGCTCCCTGGAGAGGGTGCAGCCGGGGGCGGCACCGATCACCCTCTGGATCGGCCAGGAGGCGGTGATGGCGGCCAGCTGCAACCAGAGCGGTGATCGGATCTGGATGCTGCTCAACCGCTGGCAGGGCAGCTCCACCTACACGCTCATGCGCCTGGATCGGGGCGGGCGTGTCGTCAAGCAGCGCCGGCTCGATCCCTGGATTCCGGAACCCGGGTTGCCGCTGAGCTACGACCCGGTGGGTGATCAGCTGCTGCTCAGCGTGCGTCGCCACCCCCGCGAGCCGGCACGGGCGGCCCTGCTGGATGGGCAGACGCTGCGGATCCGGGTGCTCCCGCAGCCGATCAGCCAGGCCCTGTGGTTGCCGGCATCCTGACGTATTTGACTTCCTCCCGGGCGTAAATGCCGGGGATCCCTTCTCCCAGTGCGCTGTCCCGCATGTTTGGGCCTGATTCAGGACCTGCCGATGGGGATGAGGGGATGAGAAGCCTCGCCCTGCTCGACGCCCAGGGGCCGGCATGATCCCTCCTGGGATGCTGCGCCAGCAGTTCCCCGCTCTGGCGGCCCGTGGCGCGCAGCTTTGGACTCCCAGCCACTTCGCTGCTGCCGCTGGTGGTGCGCCCATCGAGCGGCTCAGGGAGTATGTGGAAGCTCAGGAAACCCCGTCCTCAAGGACGGGGCTTGTATCCCGGAACAGCCTTGGATCAGTGCCCACCAGCACGGCAGGGGCAGGATCCGGAATGCGGCCTCCGCAGGCCTCCCAGCGCTCGAGCATCCCGAACAGTTCGGCCTGCAGACTCTGCAGCGCCGAGATCTTCTCGCCGATCTCACCGGCCTTGCCGCGGATCTGCGCCTTCAGCTCACTGCAGCTGCAGACGCCCGAGCGCCGTGCCTCGAGGATCTGGCGCACATCCGGCACCGGGATCTCCATCGCCCGCAGGGTGCGGATCAAGGTGAGCTCGGCGAACACGGTGTCAGCGAACAGGCGGTAGCCGCCCTCGCTGCGGCTGATCGGCTGAATCAGACCCTCGTCGCAGTAGAAGCGGATCGTCTTGACGGTGAGGCCGGAGCGGCGGGCCACCGCGCCGATCTTCAGGGGCGAACGCAGCAGGGGCGAGGCAGACACCACTTGACTCTCCACTGACAGGAGAGTCCATGCTAAGGCTGATCCCTTGGCTGCGTTCCCTCGATGCGCCTCGCTCCCGCCGCCCTGGTGCTGCTCGGCCTGCTGGCGGCCACGGTGCCGGCCCTGGCCCAGCACGACCACCACCACGGCCCCCACCACGGCCACCATCAGCACCACCCGCTGGACTCCCCAGCCCCAGCTCCCGCGGGGAGATCAACGCCGGCTGCCGCACCCGTCGATCACAGCGCCCACAACCATGAGCTCGGACCCGCCGGCCGCACCTACGACCTGCGCTGGCTCGACGCGATGCTGCAGCATCACACCGGCGCCCTGCGCATGAGTGAGTTCGTCTTCGATATCGGCGAACCCGGCGTAGGTGCCCTGGCCAAGACGATCTGGCGCGATCAGGCCCAGGAGATCAAGGCGATGGGCCAGTGGCGCAAGGCCTGGTACCCCGAGGCACCCGTCTATCCCGTGGCCCTGAAGAGTGGCGGCGATCCCGACAGCATGACAGGCCTGGAGCGGATGAGCTCCGCGCACATCCAGGCGATGCGGATGATGGGCTCCACGCCCACAAGGGAGAACCGCGTCAGCTGGTTCCTGGAAGGCATGCTCGCCCACCACGGCGGTGCGCTGGTGATGGCCCACGATGCGCTCAAAAAGAGCACCAACCCCACGATCCGGCGTCTTGCCCGCGAGATCATCGCGGCCCAGCGGCGCGAGATCATCGAGCTGCGCCGCATGCTGCGCCATGACGGTCTCAATAAATCTGAGTACGATCAGTTTGATGCTCTGTTCTCATTCTGAGCACAGTCCGCGTCAGGTGGTCATTAACTGATTCCCCTGCACTGATTCCCCTGCCTGTTCCCTCGCATGGAGAGCACCTTGATCCGTCATCAACACTTTGCTATCGCTGCAGTGGCACTGCTCTGCGTCCTGCAACCGCCCAGCCAGGCCCTGGCCCACGCCAAGGGTCTCTACAGGACCCAGGCCGAGGCGGAGCAGCGCGCCAGGGAGCTGGGTTGCCAAGGAACCCACCAGAACCATGGGCTGTGGATGCCCTGCAGCGATGAGGCCATGCTGCACCAACACCTGAGGCGGGAGTGAACCCGATGCCGCGAGCCCTCCGTGCCCGGTTCCGCCGCGCCCATCGCCTGGTGGTGCCCCTGGCCGCCGCGCCGCTGCTGCTCACGGCCGCCAGTGGCTCGCTCTACAGCCTGCTGCTGGAGCGGGGCATCGATGCCTTCTGGTTGCTCAAGATTCACACCGGCAGGTTCGGCCCGATCAATCTGCAGCCGTACTACTCGCTGCTGCTCGGGGTACTCACCCTGGTGGTGATCGCCTCCGGGCTGGCCCTGCTGCTCACCAGCGGCCGGGCCCGGGCCTGAACGCCGCTCAGCGGCCAGCCGGCATCGCTGCTCCCATGGCGGCCATGATCAGGTTCTCGGCGACACCCAGCACCCCGAGGGGTGACCTGGAGTTGCCGCCCACGCAGGCGCAATCGGTTCCCATTCCTGCCGGCTGGAGATCGTGCTCAGGGCCGGCGGAAGGGGAGGAAGTGACCGAGTTTCTCGTACACGTATACATTGCTGGCGATCGCCCGGGTCGTCCATGGCCGCCAAGCGTTGTTCCTCCAGCCGCGAGGGCAAGGTGCTGCTCTCCTGCTGGATCCCAGAAGAGCTGCGCATGCAGCTCGATCGGGTCTGGGCCGCCAGGGGCCTGCGGCCCCACGGGCGCACCCAGAAGGGGATGGAGGAGATGATCGCCGCCTACCTGGAAGCCCAGCAGGAGAGCTGAGGCCATGGGCGGCATCGATCACGATCACAGCCATGGCCCTGAGCACGGCCATGGGGATGAGCACGGGTATCGCCATGAGCACGGCGGTGATCACCGGCATGGCTCCTCAGACCACGGTCACCACCATGGCTCCCAGCACGATCACGCCCATGGCCATACCCATGGCCACGCCCATGGCGATCACCATCATCACGACGGTCATCACCACGACAGCCTGCATCGAGGCAGTGGCAGCCGCTCCGGCCGTGCGTTCCGCTGGAGCATCGTTCTCAACAGCGGTCTGACGGCATTGCAGCTGGTGATCGGCCTGGCTTTCGGGTCGCTGGCGCTGATCGGCGATGCCCTCCACAACCTCGGCGATGTGATCGGCCTGGCCCTGGGCTGGGGCGCCGATCGGCTCAGCCGCCGCCCCGCCCGGGGGCGGTTCACCTACGGCTATGGGCGCAGCACCCAGATGGCCTCGCTGATCAATGGGCTGCTGATCTTCGCGGCGGGGGCCGTCGTGGTGGTGGAGGCGATTCAGCGTCTGTTCGATCCGGTGCCCTTGATCGCCGGACCGGTGGCCTGGGCGGCGGCGGCCGGCATCGTCATCAACCTGCTCTCGGCCCGTCTGTTCGGCCACGACCATCACCACGACCTCAACCAGCGGGCGGTGGTGCTGCACCTGCTCACCGATGCGGCCGTGTCGGTGGCGGTGCTGGTCAGCGCCCTGGTGGTGGGCACCAGCGGCTGGCTGTGGCTCGATGCGGTCACCGCGATCGGCGTCGGCGCTGCCGTGAGCTGGAGTGCCGTGGGGCTGCTGCGTGAGGCGATCGCCCTCACCCTCGATGCCGCGCCCCGCCATGTCGATCTGGTCCAGGTGGAGCAGGCCCTGGCCTCGCTGCCCGCCGTGCTGGAGGTGGAGGAACTGCATGTATGGGGCCTGAGCAGTTCGCGCACCGCGCTCACCGCCCATGTGCGGATCGATCCGCAGCGGCTGGAGTCAGAACCCCTCAGCCGCGATCAGCTGCTGGCGCTGGCGCGGGCGAGGCTGGCCGAATTCGGCATCCGCAAGAGCACCCTGCAGCTGGAGAGCGGCGAGGCGCCGCGGGATTCCGAGGGCACCGCCAGGCCTGCCGCGCCGCTGCAGGATGCACCGGCCTGATCCAGACCCCGACATGACCGGGCCCATCGCCCACCGCTCGCTGCGCCGTCGTTCCCGGCCGCGCATTCACACCTCCGCCAGCAGCTTCGCCTCCTGCTCAGCGCTGACCACCCGACCGTCATCCTCGAAACCCTCGATCTGATCGAAGTTGAGATAGCGGTAGAGCTCTGCACCGTAGGGATCGATGCGTTCGGCGGCGATCGCTAGGTATTCCTGCTTGCTGGGAATGCGCCCCAGCTGGGCGCAGACGGCTGCCAGTTCAGCGCTGCCCAGATACACCTGAGCGCCATTGCCGAGCCGGTTGTTGAAGTTGCGGGTGCTGGTGGAGAACACGGTGGTGTTGTCCTCCACCCGGGCCTGGTTGCCCATGCAGAGCGAGCAGCCGGGCATCTCCAGGCGTGAACCGGCCGCCTCGAAGATGGCGTAATAGCCCTCTTGTTTCAGTTTCTCTTCATCCATGCGGGTGGGCGGGCATACCCACAGGCGGGCGGCATTGGCACCCTGGCCCTGCAACACATGAGCGGCGGCTCGGTAATGGCCGATGTTGGTCATACAGGAGCCGATGAATACCTCATCGATCGGTTTGCCCGCCTCATCCGAGAGCAGCCTGACATTGTCGGGATCGTTGGGGCAGGCCAGGATCGGCTCGGTGATCGCATCGAGATCGATCTCGATCACAGCGGCATATTCGGCATCGGCATCGGCTTCGAGCAGCACCGGATCAGCCAACCAGGCCTCCATCGCCCTGATCCGCCGCGCCAGGGTGCGGGCATCGCCATAGCCGCGGGCGATCATATTCTTGAGCAGGGCCACATTGCTGCGCAGGTATTCACTCACCGTTTCCACACTCAGCTTGATCGTGCTGCCGGCGCAGCTGCGCTCAGCGGTGGCATCGGTGAGTTCAAAGGCCTGTTCAAGCTTGAGATCGGGCAGCCCCTCGATCTCCATGATGCGGCCATTGAATACATTCTTCTTGCCCTCCTTGGCCACCGTCAGCAGCCCCTGCTGGATCGCCACGTAGGGGATGGCATTGACCACATCGCGCAGGGTGACGCCCGGCTGCAGCGAGCCTGAAAATTTGACCAGCACCGATTCCGGCATGTCGAGCGGCATCGCACCGATGGCGGCGGCGAAGGCCACCAGGCCGGAGCCGGCCGGGAAGGAGATGCCCAGGGGGAAGCGGGTATGGCTGTCACCGCCGGTGCCCACCGTGTCGGGCAGCAGCATGCGATTGAGCCAGCTGTGGATGATGCCGTCGCCGGGGCGCAGGGCCACACCGCCGCGGGAGGCCATGAAATCGGGCAGCTCGGCGTGGGTGTTCAGATCCACCGGTTTGGGATAGGCGGCGGTGTGGCAGAAGCTCTGCATCACCAGATCGGCGGAAAATCCCAGGCAGGCCAGTTCCTTCATCTCATCGCGGGTCATCGGCCCGGTGGTGTCCTGGCTGCCGACGGTGGTCATCAGCGGTTCGCAGCTGGTGCCGGGCCGCACGCCCGCCAGGCCGCAGGCCTTGCCCACCATCTTCTGGGCCAGGGTGTACCCCCTGCCGCTGTCGGCCGGGGTGAGCGGGCGGATGAACCGATCCGAGGCGGGCAGGCCCAGCTGGGCGCGCACCTTGTCGGTGAGCGAGCGGCCGATCAGCAGCGGGATGCGACCGCCGGCGCGCACTTCATCGCTGATCGTGCTGGGCTTGAGCTCAAAGCGGGCCACGATCTCGCCGGCATCGGGCTCACCGACGGCGCGCTCGATCGTGCCGGCATAGGGGCGGATCGTGATCACATCACCACTGCGCAGCGCCGTGACATCGCATTCGATCGGCAAAGCGCCGGAATCCTGGGCGGTATTGAAGAAGATCGGTGCGATCTTGCCGCCCAGAATCACACCACCGCCCCGCTTGTTCGGTACGTGGGGGATATCGGTACCGGTGTGCCACAGCACCGAGTTGATCGCCGATTTGCGCGAACTGCCGGTGCCGACCACATCGCCTACATAGGCCACCGGATGGCCTTTGGTCTTCAGCTCGGCGATCAGCTCCAGGCCGCCGGGCAGGCGCGTCTCCAGCATCGCCATGGCGTGCAGGGGGATGTCCGGCCGGGTGGTGGCGTGGGTGGCGGGGGAGAGGTCGTCGGTGTTGGTCTCGCCCTCCACCTTGAACACGGTGACGGTGATCTCGGCCGGCAGCTGCGGCCGGGCCGTGAACCACTCGGCCGCCGCCCAGCTGTCGATCACACCCTTGGCGTGGGCATTGCTCTCGGCCAGCTCGAGGACCTCGTTGTAGGCGTCGTAGACCAGCAGGGTTGTGGCCAGGCCCTCGGCCGCCGCCGCCGCGAGCGTGGCATCGGGGTGGGAGAGCAGGGCGATCAGAGCACCGACGTTGTAGCCGCCGATCATCGTGGCCAGCAGCCGCACCGCCTGCACCGGGCTGATCAGCGGGCTGGTGCTGCTGCCCTGGGCCACGGCGGTGAGCCAGCTCGCCTTGACATAGGCGGCCTCATCCACACCGGGAGGGATCCGCTCGCTGAGCAGATGCAGCAGAAAGCTCTCCTCGCCGGCGGGGGGATCGACCAGCAGGGCGGTGAGCGCCACCGCCTGGGCGGCCGTCAGCGGCAGGGATGGCACCCCCAGCGCCTCACGCTCGGCGGCGGCGGCCCTGTAACTCGGCAGCAGCTCGTCGGGGGGGAGGGGGGTGGATGTCATGGCTTCAACGCGGGACCAGGCCTGGTTGCCATTGTCGGCTCCGGTGGTTCCCCGGTTCGGTGGCGATCGCGACGCTGCGGCCTCACCGGCACCGGGCCCGGCCCCAGGGCTGATTCAAGCTCGGCGCCAGGGTTGCGGGCCGCAGCGCAGGGGCGCAAGCCGCTCCTGGCCGCGCCTGGGCTGCTGAAGCCCAGGCGCGGCGCCCGTGTCCACGCACGACTGGCGCAACCGGCACTTTGCAGCGACCCTGGGCCCGGCACCTGATGGCACCGCACCGCATCGCAGGTATGGCAATGCCACCGCATGCCACCGCATGCCATCGCATCGCATGCCATCGCATCGCATCGCATCGCATCGTTGCGCCGCTGCTGCCCGCTGAGATCTCGACTGAGATCATCCCGGCTGCGGGGCCAGCTCGGGGGCGGGGCCGCCGGCAGCCGCCGCGGGGGCAACGGCGGTGGTGTGTGACAGCCTGCCGGCGGCGGCGGCACCGCAGGCACAGGCGACCTCTAGGCTCAGGCCTGGAGCCGCTGTCGCCTGGCATTCCCCGCCAGCGCCTGGGTGTGCATCCTGACCCCCTTGCCCGCTCGCGGACGGCCATCGCCATGTTCCCCACTTCCGATCTGCATGTGGTGGAAACCCGGCCCCTGGTGCCGCCCAGCCATCTGCACCAGGAGCTGCCGATCAGTGAGCAGGGCTCCCGCACGGTGCAGAGCGCGCGGCAGCGGATCCAGGCGATCCTGCACGGCAGCGATCCGCGTCTGCTGGTGATCGTGGGCCCCTGCTCGGTGCATGACAGCCAGGCGGCCCTGGAATACGCCGAGGCGATCGCCCAGGCCCAGCGCCGCCATCAGGAGGATCTGGAGGTGGTCATGCGCGTCTATTTCGAGAAGCCTCGCACCACGGTGGGCTGGAAGGGATTGATCAACGATCCTCACCTCGACGGCAGCTACGACATCAACACCGGCCTGCGGCGTGCCCGCGGCCTGCTGCTGCATCTGGCCGAGAGCGGCCTGCCGGCCGCCACCGAGCTGCTCGATCCGGTGGTGCCGCAATACATCGCCGACCTGATCAGCTGGACGGCGATCGGGGCCCGCACCACCGAAAGCCAGACCCACCGCGAGATGGCCTCGGGGCTGTCGATGCCGATCGGGTTCAAGAACGGCACCGATGGCAGCGTCACCACGGCGATCAATGCGATGGAGGCCGCCGCCCGGCCGCACCATTTCCTCGGCATCAGCCGGGATGGCCATGCCGCGATCGTCAGCACCACGGGCAATCCCGATGGCCATCTGGTGCTGCGGGGTGGCAAGGGCGGCAGCAACTTCCACGCCGAGGCCGTGCAGGCCGCCGCCGAGCAGCTGGCCCGGGAGAATCTGCCCTCGCGGCTGATGGTGGATTGCAGCCATGGCAACTCCAACAAGGATTACCGCCGCCAGGGGGAAGTGCTGCGCGCCGTGGCCGAGCAGGTGCGCCACGGCTGCCGCCAGCTGATGGGCGTGATGCTGGAAAGCCATCTGGTGGCCGGCAACCAGAAGATCCCAAGCGATCTCTCGCGCCTGGATGTATCTCAGCTCCGCTATGGCCAGAGCATCACCGATGCCTGCATCGATCTGCCCACCACCCTCGAGCTGCTCGAGGAGCTGGCGGCGGCGGTGCGCCAGGTGCGCAGCCAGCAGCTGGTGACGGCCTGAACCGGCCGCAGCCCCTGCGCCATCCGCCCGCGCCATCCGCCCCCGCGCCATCGCCCGGGGGCCAGGGCCGCTTCAAGGTGCCGGTTTCGCCACCAGTCGTGCGCGACACGGACACCGGGAATGGAGCCTCGGCGCCCCAGGCGCTGCAAGCAGCGGCTTGAGCCCCTGCGCCTTGGCCGCAGCCCCCGCGCCGAGTCTGAATCAGTCCTGCCATGGGGGGCGCACCCCTGCGGACCGCGGCGAGGGCCCCTGGATGGCGAGCCTGACCCCTGTCGATGGGCTCAGACCGATGGGCTCAGACCGATGGAGCCAGATCGATGGAGCCAGATCAGTGGGCTCAGATCGATGGTGGCAGCCCTGGCCCTGGCGCCCCGGGCCGTGCGGGCCGTGATGATCGCCTCAGACCACGATGCCGGCCAGCAGCAGGGCCTGGTTGCGTTCGGTCTGCTGGCGGGCCAGCTCATGCAGCACCTCCAGCAGCCTGGGCTCCTGCTGCCGCAGTGATTCGAACACACTGCGACTCAGCTGAAATGCATCCACATAGGTGAGGGCAATGGCACGGCAGGTGCGGTGTTCCTGCAGGAAGAAAGACAGATCGCCAATGTAGTCGCCACGCTTGATATTGAGAATTGAATCCGGGAGGTTCTCCTCGGTTTCAATGCGCACGACACCGCGGCTGATGAACAGCAGTTCACGACCCACTTCATCCTGATCCAATACCACCACCCCAGGTGGGAAGCTGACGGGCTTGAGCAACAGCAGCAATCGCTTCTGCAACGATGCAGGAGCGTGCCGAAACAAAGGAAGGTGCTGGATTGTTTCGCCGAGAATACCCTGCATCAGATCGCTGCGCAGATCATCCGGCAGGTCGGTGAACATCTCCTCAGGCCGAAACCCGCGGCTGCGGGACCACTGGTAATCATTAAAGCGTCGCACCCGCTGAATCGTCTGGGCATCGACACCGTTGCGGCTGAGGTAATCATGGATTGCCGACTGCCTCTGATTGTGCTCGGATCGGCCGTTGTCGAGGGCCTGAATCAGGTTGACCACATTGCCGATCGCAAAGGCATACAGAGAAACACCCGTCAGCATCATCAAGATAGCAGCGATCATCTCCACCGAGGTTCTGGGGGTGATGTCGCCATATCCCACTGTCGCCAGGGTTGTGACCGTCCAATAGAGCGAGCGCAGGTAGAGATCGGCGAAGTCATCGCGCCCCAGATCCAGGCGCTGGATCCAGCCATCGGCCCCGTGCTCCTGGATGCCCACCCAGAGCCAGAGGCAGGCCGCCAGATTGGCGATCAGCAGAATGGCCAGACCGTAGCGGATGATCCGCAGCAGCGGGCTGCTCAGCAATTGCAGGGCTTCCCAGCGCTGGCTGATCCGCACCAGCTGCTGCAGACGCAGCAGAGGCAACAGTGCCCATGGGTTGTTGAGATCAGCGCACCAACCGAGCACCAGGAAGGGCACATTGGCGAGCACATCCAGGGCGAATTCCGCCCGCAGGTAACGCTGGGCAATCGCCTGTGGCTCCCTGATGATCACCCCCTCCTGTTCATAGGTGGTGTAAAATGTAAATATCAGATCCAGAATGCCGATGGCGCTGAAGGCCATCCACCACGGCGTGATGCCGGCGGCGGTGACGGAATTGTGCAGCAGATCCAGCGGCAGCAGCAACACCGTAACCAGCGCAATCAGGCAGATCAGCAGATCCCAGCCCACCTTGAACGGACCATCTTCCCGCAGCAATCTCATCGCGGCACCCCCCATCGTTCCGCCGCAGCCGCAGCCGTAGCCGTAGCCGTAGCCGTAGCCGCAGCCGCCCGGGCGCGGCCGAGGCGGCTGGGGCGGCGACCGCTTGCACGGGCGCCTGCACGGGCGCCGGGCTGGCCCGGGGAGCCTGCAGCCAGGCCTGCGCCAGCCCGCGGGCAGGAGGCGGGGGCGAACGAGCCGGAACGGCGCGGCTGCGGTGAGGCCGGCTGGCCAGCCATGGCGATTCTGCGGCGGCTGCTGGGGCCGGGCACCGAATTGCCGGCACCCTAGCGCCGCAGGCCGCAGCGCACCCAGGGCTGATTCCAACTCGGCGCCAGGGCTGCGGCCGAAGTTCAGGGGTCAACCCAGGGCTGCCTAAAGGTGTTCTCAGGTCGATCCCTCCGGCATGGCGACGCCTCCTAAGGCCAGCACCCCTTGGATGTCGTAAGCCAGTTCCCGGATGGCCTGACGGATCGATCGATAGCCACCGCGACGCAACAGGTATGGCCTCCGGCCGACTGCGTCTACATCATCACCGTTCGCAAGCAGGAGACCACTGACACACCGTTGCGATGGGCGTAGGGATGGGCGTCCTCACCGAGCTGGGTGTCCCGGGCCCAGTGCCGGGCGTTTTTCAATGCTCCAGCGCTGGCGGATCAGTCGTAGCAGGGTTTCTGGTGCCGTTCGCAGGGTGGTGATGAAGCACAGGGTGCGTGGCGCACGCTTGCCTTTGCGGGTCACGGTGGTGCTGGTCAGCTCGATGATCGAGCTGCAGCCGGGCCAGTTCTGCTTGAGGGCACCTCGAAAATAACCAATACTCAGAAACTCTACCGGTATAAAAGTTCCGCCTAAGAGGTAGCGAGTCGGAATAAAGTAATATCGACTCCTATCTAGATCGCTAAGTCTGTGGGTGCTTCTCCGAGGGATTCATGCAGCTAATTTAGTACTGCAAGAGCGCTGGAGATAGCGAAGAAAGTTAAAAGTCAGATTCTTGAGTCCCCACCAAACCTCGGTTCTCTTCAGTCCAA
>Ga0172372_10006394_pt1 | contig 16068 bp, 19 predicted proteins | sample LakKiv5m_2_FD_114544 | JGI IMG/M metagenome (GOLD analysis project Ga0172372, IMG submission 114544) | Freshwater microbial communities from Kabuno Bay, South-Kivu, Congo - kab_092012_9.5m | ecosystem: Environmental > Aquatic > Freshwater > Lake | place: Democratic Republic of the Congo...
CTTTCCGGAAATAACCTTTCCATTCAACTCAATCGTGGCTCCATTAAAATCAGGTCCAGCGTGATGATTGTAATACCCCGAAGAACGAATCACCAATTCTTCGCCATGCAAACATGTGAGTGGAAATTGGCAAAACGATTTTGTTCGCCAAATGAAATGTAAAAACGACTCCTTCATGCACCGAAGTTCAGTGCAAAATGAAAAACTCAGAACGACTTGGTATTCCTATAAAACGGCATATACACTAAGCTCGTTGAGAAGGCGAAGAATAACTACAGCTTATTCAATTTAGAAAACAAGAACGCATCCAACAAGGTCAAAGCCATCATCGCTTCTACAATAATTGTAGCACGTGGCAACACACACGGATCGTGTCTGCCTGCCGCTTCTAGCGTAACTTCTTCACCGCGTATATTGGTTGTCTGCTGTGCCTTACCAATGGTACTAGTTGGCTTGAATCCAACCCGACAAACGACATCCTTTCCATTTGAAATTCCGCCTTGAATGCCTCCATCATGATTGGTGTTCAACGAATCGTTATTCTCGCTGCCCTTTCGTAAGGTAGAAGAAAATCCATCGCCAATTTCAAAGGCCTTCACTGCATTAATCGAAAGCATTGCTTGTCCGAGTTTAGCATGAAGTTTATCAAATACAGGTTCGCCCCATCCGGCAGGAACCCCAGTAGCCACAGCGGTTACAATTCCTCCTAAACTATCTTTTTCTTCCTTCGCCTTTAAGATCGCTGCTTTAATTCGCGCTTCCGTTTCTTCATGCGGACAACGTACTTCAGAAGAATAAATCGTGTTCAAATTCAATGCGTGATAATCGACCGGAACCATGATTTTGTGAACGCTGCTCACATAGGCATGCACTGAAATATTCTGAGTTCGTAAGACTTGCTTTGCAATGGCACCGGCTACAACGCGGGCTATTGTTTCTCTCGCCGAACTTCTTCCCCCACCGCGATGATCACGCACACCGTATTTCGCATGCCAAGTATAATCGGCATGACCGGGGCGAAACACCTCTTTCAATTGATCATAATCGTCCGAGCGAGCATCTTTATTTTCAACTAAAAAAGCTATCGGTGCACCCGTTGAAACGCCTTGAAATACCCCCGACAACAATCGCACTTCATCACGCTCATCACGCTCTGTTGTGTAATTACTTTGCCCGGGTCTGCGTTTGTTTAATTCAAGTTGAATGAAATGTTCGTCAATGATTACTCCGGCAGGACAGCCATCAATAACGCCTCCAACAGCAACGCCGTGCGATTCACCGTAGGAGGTTAACTTGAATAAATTTCCGAATGTATTTCCTGCCATGTTAGTTCATCTTAACTCCGTCCACAAAGACGTGTTCTATGTTTGAATCTGCAAAGTAATAATAGAATTCAGCAAGTGATTGCATGGGCTTCGTTACAATAAACGAGGCGCGCTTTCCAACTGCAATACTTCCCAATTCATTGTCTAATTCCATTGCGTATGCGCCATTGAGGGTGGAAGCATTCACCACTTCCTCGGGTAACATACGCATGTGAATACAACCCAAACTGCCTACAAATTGCATGTTTCCGGTTGGGGAAGAACCTGGATTAAAATCACTGGCTAACGCGAAGGGCAATCCGGCATCTACCAATCTGCGTGCTGGTGTGTATGGAATTCGAAGGAAGAACGAACAAGCGGGTAATGCAACGGGCATGGTCGTTCCGGTTTGCAAGGCTTGAATATCATCGTCAGACAATTCCTCCAAGTGATCCACACTAAGTGCATTGCGTTCACAAGCGGCCTTCACCGCGCCTAAGATGGTAAATTGATTCACATGCATCTTTGCTCGTAAACCCAAAACTGCAGCAGCGTCTATAAGCGCATTCATTTGAGCGACGGTAAAATATCCGGTTTCACAAAATGCATCTACATAATCCGCCAGTTGCTCTCTCGCTACAGCAGGCAACACCTCTTTAATCATCAGTTCAACATACTCATCCGCCCGATTTGCAAAGTCTAAAGGCAAAGCATGCAGAGCTAAAAAAGTTCGTTTGATTTGAAGTGGATGGTTGTCTTTCAGCCGTTGAATTACACGTAACATTTTAAGTTCATTGGCTGCGTCTAAGCCATAGCCCGATTTGATTTCAACAGCTACACTACCCTGCTTCATCAGCGTATTTAGTCGCTCATATGCAGACTCGTACAATTCATCTTCAGACATGGCACCCAACTTAGCAGCTGAATTCAATATACCTCCGCCTCGTTTTGCAATATCATCATAAGATAAGCCTTCAATGCGATCTACAAACTCTTCTGCCCGTGATTGTGCAAAAACGGTATGAGTATGGCTATCGCAAAATCCGGGAAGAACCATTCTGTCTTCAATATCTATAATCTCTAAATCACGCCAATCTTCAATTCCTGGATATTCATTCATAGATCCCATGGCGGCAACAATCCCATCTTCAATGGCCAACCATGCGTTTTCAATAAACGGCAGTTCGCGCATCTGACTTCCCTTCACCAATCTCACTTCCTGAGAATGAACACCATAGAGGCGCTTGATATTTTTTATAAAAACTTTCATGCTTAACTAGCTCACATCTTTTATAAATTTGCCGTCCCGCGCCTATAGCTCAGTCGGTTAGAGCAACAGACTCATAATCTGTGGGTCCCTGGTTCGAGCCCAGGTGGGCGCACTACTTAAAGCCCTTTCGAGGGCTTTATTTTTTTTGCAGTGGAATTACTCGTTTGCCGCTCTTGTTTTCAACCACAAAATAATACCTTCCTGACGGCAGTTTTCCCAAATTCAAATTGAAAACCGACCATGTACCTTCTGTGACAAAGGTCCATTCATAATCCCACAACATCTGACCTGTTGCACTGTACAACCAGCAATAATTCGAACCATCTGGCGGGTAATCAGCTATTCTTACTTGAAATGAATCGGCAGAAGGCTGAGGAAAAACCACAACCGAATGATCACTCGGTTGAGCGTAGAACTTTTCAGACAACAACAAAAACGCTCGCCAAAAATCAGGAATGCCATAGCCCATAGAATCATTCGGCAAGGCATAGCAACTGGAACTTCGCTCAACTGCATCTTTGATTTCTAAATTAGTGGCCTTCGGAAACGCTTGCCACAAACACGCGCATAAACCTGCAATGATCGGAGAACTAAACGATGTCCCATTCCCACGTGATATGGTGCTATCCAATGCCGCAAATACGGTATGCTTGCCCATACCCATAACATTGGGTTTGACATAATCAATTCCCGGAGGTGCATAGCCCGAGAAGTTCGCGTGAATTCCATTGGCATCCACTGCACCCACGCACAACACATCTTTAGCATCAGAGGGCGCTGTAATTACTCGCCACGATGGATCATCACCGTTGTTCCCTGCTGAATTAACCACTAAGGTTCCTTTCAACACACAAATCTCAGCGGCTTGTGAAATACGAGTGGTCACTCCATTCATATCGGCAGGCTGATACGACATCGATTCCTCATCAAAAACCGAATAGCCTAGTGACGAGTTAATTACGTCAATACCTATGCTATCGGCCCATTCCGCAGCTTGAATCCAAGTGTCTTCCTCCAAACGAACTTCTTGCGAAGCGTCTTCTGTTCTAAACAAATAATAATTCGCATTAACACTGGTACCATACAAAGAATCAGGAATAATGCCTGCCATGTGGCTGAGTACAAACGTGCCGTGCGTAGCGTCTAGATATACATTCGGATTGTTGAATCGTAAAAAATCGTGAGTTTCAATGAGCCTTCCTTCTTGAAAAACTTTTTCCAAGGCCGGCAATTGATTGGCTAAGATGTAACCGGCGTCGAAAACAGCTATATCCATGTTCTCACCTTGAAATCCCATTTCATGCAAAAACTGTCCATTCAACATGGTTATTTGACGATCACTTTCCCCATAATCTATTCCGCCAACCACCTCTTCTCCTTGCTTCATTGCTCGGACATTCACCCAAGGAATCTCTGGTAATTTTTTAATTTGAAATACGCAATCTAAGCCAAGCACCTCGGCTCTCCAAGTGTCGGCCAATGAAGTGTCTATCAATTGAACCGTAATTGAATTAAACCATTTGCTTTTTAATAACACCTGCGAATTACCCAACTCAAGCACTTGATTGATGTAGTTCTGATTGACTGGAATATCCAGCGAATCAAAGCCAAGACCTTGTGATAGCCGACGATCAATGGCCTTCTGAGAGAGGTAGGTTGAGGGGTTTTGAAGCGTATGAGGCGAGTTTGCTTTATTTTTAAATTGAACAAAATACGTGTTTGCTGAAGTCTGAGTCCAGGCACTGAAACTCAAGAATACCGCAATCACAATCAATAAACTCCTCATTTCCCAGCAGCCTTTAATGTTCCGTTTTCGTAATTCTCTACTTTCTCAACACTGCCATCTAATTTGTAATATTTCTTTTCGCCGTGAAGTTTATCGTTTACATAAATGGCTTTGATTTTTACCAACTTAATTTCATTCGGAGCTTCCACAGGAACTTCGTCCTCTTCCACTGGTTGAGGATCTGGTTTCACATCGAAATACTCCGTGTAAGTGCCGTTTCGCTTGAAATCCTTGAACTCACATTCTGATTTGATTCGTCCGCTTGGGTACCGATCGGTATAAACCCCTGATTGCAAACGAGCCGAAATAATCACTCCTTTTTGAAAGACCAAAGAACGTTGCAAAATTCCTGATTCCGAATAATAATTCCACAAGCCATCTTGCTTACCCTCGTGGTATTTCCCTTCCTCCATTTTAATGCCGTTTGGCCAATTGCGAACATAATCGCCGTGTTTGAGATTGTCTTTGTAGTGCCACTTCATGAGCACTTTACCTTCTGGACTGTACTCTATGGAATGTCCGTTTAAAAAACCGTTTTGAAAATTGCGTTCAAACGATATTTTTCCATTTTCGAAATACGTAAGTGACGGCCCATTCAGCTCGTCGTTATGGTATTCTTCGGTGCGAAGCAAATTGCCTCCATCACCATAATAACTCCACTTTCCTTCTTTCAAACGTTTCCAGCTTCCGTCGATTTTCTTCCCCTCGTATCTACCCGTGCTTAGCACCGTTTTTCCATCTTCATGAAAATTGGTCACTTCATTCAGCGTTGAATCTTGAAGGTGGTTCACCTTCGACATGAGCTTACCGTTGTTCTGATAAAATTCAAATTCACCAAAGGGAACTCCGTTTTTAAATTGCCCCTTGTAATACATGACTTTCGGATTGGCCGCATACACGCGAATCCAAGTTCCCTCGCGCTTTCCAGCGCTATTGTATGCGTTGTAATCCTTTCCTTTTTCTCCTTTGGGAAACTCTTTTCCAGGTTGCGCCATTGCCGCAAAGGCCCACAAAAACACCATTAGGCTAGTCAAAAAATGTCGCATCATTGATTCGTTTATTTTTCAAACGGAAAATTAGGCCAAAAGAATCAATTATGTCGGAAAAGAAAAATCATTTTATTCAACCTCATAGATTCACTAAATTCGTCGGCAAAATTCAAACACATGAAAGTTACCGTTGTAGGTGCAGGAAACGTAGGAGCAACCTGTGCTGATGTTTTAGCTCACCGTGAGATTGCAAATGAAATTGTATTGCTTGATATCAAGCCTGGTTTTGCTGAAGGGAAAGCCCTTGACATTTGGCAAACAGCTCCGATTAACCTGTACGACTCTCGCACGGTTGGAAGCACTTCTGACTACGCTGCAACTGCAGATTCAGATGTGGTTGTAATCACAAGCGGATTACCACGTAAACCGGGGATGAGTCGCGATGATTTGATCGCTACCAATGCGGGTATTGTGAAAGGTGTAACCGAAAACATTATCAAGTATTCACCAAACGCAATTATTGTTGTCGTTTCGAATCCGCTTGACGTTATGACTTATTGCGCGTTCTTAGCGGCTAAGGTAGATAGCAAGCGTGTATTCGGTATGGCTGGTATTTTAGATACTGCCCGTTACCGTGCATTCCTAGCTTCTGAATTAGATTGTTCACCAAAAGATATTCAAGCTGTATTAATGGGAGGACACGGAGACACTATGGTTCCGCTTCCTCGCTACACAACTGTTGGTGGTATTCCTGTAACTGAGTTAATTTCTGAAGAGAAATTGAACGCTATCGTTGAACGCACTAAAGTGGGTGGCGGTGAAATCGTAAACTTATTGGGCACTTCTGCTTGGTATGCACCAGGTGCTGCTGCGGCTCAAATGGTTGAAGCGATTGTTCGCGACCAAAAACGTATTTTCCCAGTATGTGCTTTATTGAACGGCGAATACGGAATGAAAGATATCTACCTTGGAGTTCCTGTTAAATTAGGAAAGAACGGTATTGAAGAAATCATTGAATTGAAATTAAACGAAGACGAAAGAGCATTGCTTGACAAATCATCAGTAGCGGTGAAAGATGTTATGAATGTTTTAGATGGAATGAACTTATTCTAATTTCGTTCTTCACTCAAGAAATAAAAAAGCCCCCAATAAGTGTCTAACTTTTTGGGGGCTGTCCATTGTGCGCCTTTTTTCATGTTACTTCTTCTGGTAAACCCGAACGTGAAACGGATGATCGTTCAACGGTCTATACTCGTGTTCGGGCCAAAACTCTTTCAATAGCACCAAACTGCTGTCGGTTTCCAACCTCATTAATTCAACTTGCTCTTCATTCGGACCAAAGTGCCCTTCCCAATAAATTAAATCCTTGGGTTGTGCCGAGCTATAGGCCCGCAATTGTAAAAATTGAGATGGATCGAATGGATCCTTATTCAAAGCTATGGTTGTATAAGCATGTCCACTGAAAATACGCTGTCCGGTGTAAATGCCTTGCTCAACGGTCCAATCACAGGCTTCTTGCATCAATGCTTCTTCCACACCTAAACGAACGGGAACCGACTGCAGAATTGCATTCGAGACTATGGCTCCAACGAAGGTGAGTCCAACAAAAATGCGATTCCATTTGCGCTTGAAAAACTCATCTCGGTGCGATAGAAATTTATTCCATTGCATGGTGGCTAGTATAGCCATGGGGCCAGCTACCACAAACATCACGCGTGTTAAACCTAAACTAGCCCACATTCCTAAAAACCAAAGCATGGTGTGTGCTAAGAAATACCCCCAGAATCCACCGAAGACAATCCAAAAGAGTATCTTGGTTTCTTCCAGATCAGTGGTAGGCTTTACAATTTCTGACAGGCGTCTTGCCAATGTTTTTAGCTTATCCCAAGTGGCCCATAACACTAACAAAAATGCTACACCGAAGACGGGAACGGCCCAATAAAAGAAATGAAACAAGCTGCCGTGTCCGTAAACTGTAATATCGGTATTCACGTATGGATTAGAATCGAATATCCAAAGTGGGAAACCGGTATACAGGTAGCCTGCAATATCGAAAATGACAGATCCTATAACCAGTAACGGCAGGTATTTCCACTTCCGAGTGAATAGGAAATACAAGGCAACAACTCCAATAATCACAAACCCTTCACTTCGGGCAAACGGCATAAAGGAAAGCACTACTGCACCCAAAGCGTAACGCCCCTTCAATGCCCAATGAATGAACAACAAAAGGAATAAAGCGCAGATCATTTCGGTTAGCGATGAGATGGCATTTCCGAATACCACGGGTGCCCAAAGAAATAAAAAAGCTGCCAACCAAGCGTGAGCAATTTTCAACTTCTTGGTGATTTCAAAAACCAAATAGGCCTCAAAGAGAATGAGAGCCAAATTGGTAAGCACCACTGCCTTCAATCCCAATTGAGCAATGGGCGAAAACAAAATGGTGAACACGGGCTTGCCCCATTGATTCATTAGTAAATCATGGTGTTGCCAGCTGTACTTCGACATTTGAAAATGCACATAGGTATCGGCACCTCCGTTGACTCCGTTTGAAAAAACGAATAATAGAATATAGCTGATGACGGTCCACAAAAACAATTTCTGCGGACTTGGCAATCCCGTTAGTTTAGTCATTAAGCTAAAACTTTGGCCTTTTTAATATTTTCAATAAACTGATCGAACAAATAGCGTGAATCGTGAGGACCCGCGCATGCTTCCGGATGGTATTGAACCGAGAACACTGGTTTTGATTTCAGCTGAATACCAGCAATCGTGTTATCGTTCAGGTGCATGTGGGTAACTTCCACATCGGGGTTGGCCTGTACACTTGATTTAGAAATTACGAATCCGTGGTTTTGGCTGGTAATTTCTCCTTTGCCAGTAATAAGGTTTTTAATCGGATGATTTACTCCGCGATGACCGTTGAACATTTTCTCAGTAGAAAGGCCTTGGCTAAGTCCTATCAACTGGTGACCCAGACATATCCCGAAACAAGGAATACCTGTTTCAATAATTTCTCTCATCAATCCAATGGTGTAAGGCATTGCAGAGGGGTCGCCGGGGCCATTTGAGAACATAACCCCATCTGGATTCCAAGCTTGAATTTCATTCAAGGTTGTATTTAGCGGGAAAACCTTCAGAAAGGCGCCTCTTTCAGCAAGACTGCGCAAGATGTTTTTCTTCACTCCGAAATCAAGAACAGCAATGCGCATTTCGGCATTGGCCTCTCCGAATTCGTAGGCTTCGGTGCAAGCCACTTTAGAAGCTAGTTCTAATCCGTCCATATTAGGCGCGTCAGCCAACTTTGACTTCAAAACCGGCAAATCCTGTGTCTCTGAAGAAATAATGCAATTCATGGCCCCGTGCGTGCGTATATGACGAACAAGAGCTCTTGTGTCAAGGTCGCAAATACCTACAACGCCATCGCGAACCAAATAATCTTGCAATGTGCCCAGTTTTCCAGCACGGCTGGCAATATCTGAGAATTTCTTAATGATAATACCAGCAACCTGGCATTTCTCCGATTCGATCTCCTCGGCATGAACGCCGTAGTTACCAATGTGAGAGGTAGCCATTACGAGGCATTGCCCGTAATAAGAAGGGTCGGTGAATACTTCTTGGTATCCGGTCATTGCTGTATTGAAAGCAATTTCACCGGTAGTTGTTCCTGTGGCGCCACAGGCGCGGCCATAAAAAACGGTACCATCTTGTAAGATCAGTACCGCCGCGTTATGATTGTTTTCCATTAAAGGGCAAAGTTAGTGTAATGCAGTTGGAAAGGAAACCTGATTTTTTCAACAAAAAAAAAGCCCCGTGAGGGGCTTTTAACTTATTCTGCTGAATCAGCATCGTCTTTTTTCTTACGAGTCTTTTTTGGTTTAGCTTCTGCTGCAGGAGCTTCTTCAGTAGTTGCTGCGGGAGTTTCGGTAACATCAGTTTCCTCATCCTTCTTTTTAGCAGCACCACGACGAGTGCGTTTTTTAGCTGAAGCTTTCTCAACGGTGTTACCGTAAAGGGTGTTGAAATCAACCAATTCGATCATCGCCATTTCAGCGTTATCACCAGCACGGTATCCCATGCGAATGATTCGCGTGTAACCACCTGGGCGGCTAGCGATTTTCGGAGCTACTTCACGGAACAATTCAGTAACGGCTTCTTTACTTTTCAAGTAACTGAATACGGTACGACGGCTGTGAGTGCTATCGGTTTTAGATTTAGTGATAAGTGGTTCTACGTATTTACGTAAAGCTTTAGCCTTGGCAACAGTGGTATTGATGCGCTTGTGCTCGATTAAAGAGCAAGCCATATTAGCCAACATTGCAGCGCGGTGTTCCGCTTTTCTACCAAGGTGATTAAAGGTTTTTCCGTGTCTCATAATTGTTCTTTCATCTCGGGAACAAACTCCCTAATTAGTCTCTATCCAATTTATATTTCGCCACATTCATTCCGAAGTGTAGGCCTTTATTTTCTACCAATTCTTCCAATTCGGTTAATGATTTCTTACCGAAGTTTCTGAATTTCAACAAGTCGTTTTTGTTGAAAGATACCAAATCACCTAGGGTTTCAATATCTGCAGCTTTCAAGCAGTTCAATGCACGAACGCTAAGATCCATATCAACCAATTTGGTTTTCAACAACTGACGCATATGCAAAGAGCTCTCATCGAATTCTTCTACTTCGCGCTTGGTTTCAGTTTCCAAGGTGATGCGCTCATCACTGAACAACATGAAGTGGTGAATAAGGATTTTAGCAGCTTCTTGAAGTGCGTTTTTAGGGGTGATAGAACCATCACCTTGAATTTCAAGGATAAGTTTTTCGTAGTCGGTCTTTTGCTCTACACGGAAGTTTTCTACAGAGAACTTCACGTTACGAATAGGCGTAAAGATAGAGTCGATGAAAACAGTACCAGTAGGAGCGCTTGAAGTTTTGTTTTCTTCCGCTGGGCGGTAACCGCGACCAGTACCGATGGTTAAATCGATGCGCAATTTCACTTTTGGTTCCATGTTGCAGATCACAAGGTCTGGATTAAGAACTTGGAATGCAGAAGTAAAGTTGCTAATATCTCCGGCTTTGAATTGTTCTTGACCGTTGATGCTAATGGAAACCTTTTCGTAATCGGTTCCTTCAATTTGTTGTTTGAAGCGAACTTGCTTAAGATTAAGGATGATTTCGGTTACGTCTTCTACTACACCTTTGATGGTTGAGAATTCGTGCTCAACACCTTCAACTTTGATTGAAGTGATGGCGAAACCTTCCAAAGAAGAAAGTAAGATTCTTCTTAAGGCGTTTCCAATTGTGATACCGAAACCCGGTTCAAGTGGACGAAATTCGAAAGTTCCTGTAAAGTCATTGCTTTCAAGCATTACAACTTTGTCAGGTTTTACGAAATCTAATATAGCCATTGAGTTATTTTTAAAATTTAGGATTATTTAGAGTACAATTCGACGATCAACTGCTCGCGAATGTTTTCAGGGATCTGAACACGCTCTGGGTAGTTCATGAAAACACCTTCTTTGTTGCTATCGTTCCAAGCTAACCAATCGAAATTTTTACGACCAGCCAAAGACAAGGTAATAGACTCTAATGATTTAGATTTTTCACGTACTGCGATACGGTCACCTGGACGTAAAGAGTATGAAGGAATGTTTACAACATTACCGTTCACCAAAATGTGGTTGTGAGAAACCAACTGACGCGCAGCGCTACGAGTAGTAGCAATTCCTAAACGGAAAACGCTGTTATCTAAACGAGCTTCACAAAGAGCTAATAAGATTTCCCCGGTTACACCTGGACGAGCCGAAGCCTTTTTGTAAAGGTTCGAGAACTGACGCTCAAGGATACCGTATGTATACTTTGCTTTTTGTTTTTCGTTTAACTGAACAGAGTATTCACTTTGTTTAGCGCGACGCTTATTCGGACCATGTTGTCCGGGTGGGTAATTACGCTTTTCAAGACCTTTGTCTGGACCGTAAATAGCCTCACGGAATTTACGCGCAATCTTTGTTTTTGGGCCAATATATCTTGCCATTTTCTTAAACTTCTAGATTAGATTCTTCTTGCTTTTGGTGGACGACATCCGTTGTGAGGAAGTGGGGTGGTATCAACGATTTCAAGCACCTCGATTCCTGCACCATGAAGGGTGCGGATGGCAGATTCTCTTCCTGCACCTGGGCCTTTAACATATACCTTAACTTTTCTCAAACCTAGATCGAAAGCTTCTTTCGCGCACTGCTCTGCTGCCATTTGAGCTGCATATGGGGTGTTCTTTTTAGAACCACGGAATCCCATTTTACCCGCAGAAGACCACGAAATAACTTGACCAGTGTTGTTGGTTAAGCTAATGATAATGTTGTTAAAAGTGGATTGAATGTGAGCTTGTCCTAAAGACTCAACTACCACATTTTTCTTTTTCTTTTTTTCTACTTTGGCCATTGTCCTTGCCTTAGCTATTTATTATTTAACTGCTTTCTTCTTGTTCGCAACTGTCTTACGCTTACCCTTACGAGTACGAGAGTTGTTCTTCGTGCTTTGACCACGAAGCGGCAAACCTGCACGGTGACGAACACCGCGGTAACATCCGATATCCATCAGACGCTTGATATTCAACTGAACTTCAGAGCGAAGTGCACCTTCTACCTTTAGCTCTTCTGTAATGAAATTACGGATTAAGCCGAGTTCTTCGTCGTTCCATTCAGACACCTTCTTATCGAAAGATATGTTTGCTGTTTCTAGGATACGACGTGATGTTGAACGTCCAATTCCGTAGATGTAGGTGAGCCCAATTTCACCTCTTTTGTTACGCGGTAAATCTATACCTGCAATCCTTGCCATAGTATTTATTGATTAGAAGGAAATTATCCTTGTCTTTGTTTGAATTTCGGGTTTTTCTTGTTAATAACGTAAAGCTTGCCCTTTCTGCTTACAATTTTGCAGTCGGCCGAACGTTTCTTCAATGACGCACGTACTTTCATTTTTTCTTGTCTTTGTTATTTGTATCTAAAACAGATTCTTCCTTTGGTTAAATCGTATGGTGACATCTCTACTTTCACTTTATCGCCTGGTAATATTCTGATGTAGTGCATACGCATTTTACCAGAGATATGTGCGACTATTATGTGTCCATTTTCTAGCTCTACACGAAACATTGCGTTTGACAATGCCTCTACAATTGTTCCGTCTAGTTCTATCGATGTCTGTTTTGCCATTCAATTCCTTTATTTCTTTGCAATTAAAATTGCATCTACTTCTTCAAATGAGGATAACACTTCTGCCTGACCTTTTCTAATTGCTATGGTGTGTTCAAAGTGAGCACTTGGCTTCTTGTCTTTGGTCTCGATCGTCCATCCATCTTTCAACTGATTCACGTTCTTGGTACCTAGGTTAATCATTGGCTCAATAGCTATGACCATCCCTTCCACAAGCTGCATTCCCTGCCCTCTTCTTCCGTAATTCGGAATCTCAGGCGCTTCGTGCAATTCAATGCCAACTCCATGACCTACCAACTCACGTACAACACCGTATCCTGCACTTTCTGCATGGTATTGTACCGCGTAGCCGATGTCTCCAATACGCTTCCCTGCTACCGCCTGTTCAATGCCTAAATACAAACTTTCGCGGGTACGCTTCAAGAGCGCTTTAACTTCAGGGCTAGCGTCACCTACTTCAAACGTAAATGCCGAATCACCCCAGTAGCCTTCCCACAATACACCGATGTCCACTGAAACTATATCCCCTTCTTTCAAAGGAGTTCCGTTGGGAATACCGTGTACCACAGCTTGATTTACGCTTGCGCAGATTGAATTAGGAAAACCGGAGTATCCAAGAAACCCAGGGAAAGCCCCGTGATCTTTGATAAAGGTCTCTGCAATCTTGTCCAGTTGCAAGGTGGTTACACCAGGTGTAACAGCCTTTGCAATCTCTGCAAGTGTTTTTCCAACAAGTAAAGAACTCTTTCGGATGCCATTAATGTCATCCTCGTTTTTTATAATAACCTTTCTACTCACAGCGATTAAACTGTATAACCACTGCTTACTGCATTCCCACTATTTCTACCACGCACACGGCCAGTTTGCATCAAACCATCGTAATGACGTGAAAGCAAGTGGCTTTCGATTTGTTGTAACAAATCAAGAACAACACCCACTGTGATAAGCATAGAAGTTCCTCCAAAAAACTGGGCAAACAACTGTGCCTTTGTTAAGCCTACAACAAGTACCATTTTAGGTAGGATTGCAATAAGGCCGACAAAGATACCACCAGGAAGGGTAATATTCGACAAAACTCTATCAATAAATTCTGCGGTGTCCTTACCAGGCTTGATACCAGGTACAAAATTACCGTTGCGTTTAAGGTCATCGGCAATCTGATTTGGGTTAGTTACAATTGCGGTGTAGAAGAATGTGAAGAGAATAATCATCACCATCAACAACACGTTGTAGCCCCATCCTTGGTAATCAACCAACGCAGTAACAATTTTGTTATCGCGGAAGGTTTCGGTTGTTTGCATGTACATTGGAATGAACATGATGGCCTGAGCAAAGATGATTGGCATTACTCCAGCTGCGTTCACACGCAATGGAATATAACTTCTTGCACCTTCACCTTGTGGTAAGTGTCCACTACCCGCAGCCATTTTAGCCATTTGAACTGGGATACGACGCACTGCTTGAATCACAGCGATGATACCACCAATTACAATTACTTGAACCGCCATTTCAATCAAGAAGAAGAATGACGTTTGCTGACCAAATTCGTTAGCGAAACCGCTTGGAATATCAGACAAGATACCGGTCATAATGATCAACGAAGTACCATTACCAATCCCTTTGTCGGTGATTTTCTCACCCAACCACATTACGAATAGGGTTGAACAAGTAAGGATGATGATACTGCTAATCATCCAGAATGCCCCTTGCGCATGCGCATCGGCAGGAACATACTGAGCCAAATAACCAGGAGCTTGAACCAATCCAATTGCAATGGTCAGGAAACGAGTCCATTGATTGATTTTCCGGCGTCCGCTTTCTCCCTCGCGTTGCATTTTCTGAATGGTAGGAACAGCAAGCCCTAACAACTGAATAACAATGCTTGCAGAGATGTACGGCATTACCCCAAGGGCAAAGATTGACGCACGATTGAATGCTCCACCAGTGAATAATCCAAGCAAATCAGCCAAAGAACCCGAACCACTTGCGTTAGGGTCTTGCATTTTTGCTGCATCAATACCTGGCAAAAGAACATAAGAACCAATACGATAAACCAATAGAATACCTAAGGTGAATAGGATTTTTCTACGAAGTTCTTCGTGATTCCAAATGTTTTTTATGGCTGTAAAAAATTTCTTCATAATGTGTTCGCTGAACCACCGATAGCTTCGATAGCTGCTTTAGCTGCAGCAGAGAATGCGTGGGCAGTTACATTAAGTTTACCTTTCAATTCACCACGACCTAATACTTTCACTAGATCATTTTTGCTACAAATTCCATGAGCTACAAGGGTGTCGAAGTTCACTTCAGACAAGCTGTATTTATCGATTAGGAATTGTAGGGTGTCAAGGTTAATACCTTTGTATTCTACACGATTAATATTTCTGAAACCATATTTTGGTAAGCGACGTTGCAAAGGCATTTGACCACCTTCGAAACCGATTTTACGCTTGTTACCAGAACGTGAGCCAGCTCCTTTGTGACCACGTGTAGAAGTACCACCGTGACCAGAACCTTCCCCGCGACCAATACGCTTTCTTGACTTAGTTGCGCCTTCAGCAGGCTTTAAAGCATTTAATTTCATCTTGTTTCAGACTTATTTGTATTCTACTTTCAAAAGGTGACTCACGGCGCGAATCATTCCTTCAATATTTGGTGTAAGTTCTTTTTCAACTGACACATTCAATTTCTTAATACCCAACGCTTCGATGGTAGCCTTTTGTCTTTTTGGGCGATCAATAGCGCTTTTAACTTGGGTAATGACAACTTTTGCCATGGTAATATAGATTAACCGTTATAAACTTTTTCTAAACTAATTCCGCGAGTGCGAGCGATATCCTGAGCAGTTCTCAATTGAGAAAGAGCAAGGATGGTAGCCTTTACCACGTTGTGTGGGTTAGAAGAACCTTTAGACTTCGCTAAAACGTCCTTTACACCAGCAGATTCAAGAACTGCACGCATGGCACCACCTGCGATAACACCGGTACCTAAGCTAGCTGGTTTCAAGAACACGCGAGCTCCGCCGAATTTACCTGATTGTTCGTGAGGAATAGTTCCTTTGAACACAGGCACGCGAATCAAGCTTTTCTTAGCATCTTCGATAGCTTTTGTAACCGCTTCAGCAACCTCTTTCGATTTACCTAAACCGTGACCAACTACTCCGTTTTCATCACCTACCACTACGATAGCTGCGAATCCGAAGGTTCTACCACCTTTGGTAACTTTGGTAACGCGGTTAACGGCAACCAAACGATCTTTTAATTCTGTTTCGCTAGCGCGAACTACTTTTCCTTCTAACATTGGGATTAAAATTTAAGTCCGGCTTCGCGTGCTGCTTCAGCCAATGATTTTACACGTCCATGATACAAATAACCTCCACGATCAAACACTACTTCTTCGATACCAGCAGCTTTAGCTCTTTCGGCAATTGACTTACCTACCAAGCGCGCTTGATCAATTTTAGCAATATTCTGAGCTTCCTTCATGGTATTTGAAGAAGCTGAGGCCAACGTAA
>Ga0172372_10006397_pt1 | contig 16065 bp, 9 predicted proteins | sample LakKiv5m_2_FD_114544 | JGI IMG/M metagenome (GOLD analysis project Ga0172372, IMG submission 114544) | Freshwater microbial communities from Kabuno Bay, South-Kivu, Congo - kab_092012_9.5m | ecosystem: Environmental > Aquatic > Freshwater > Lake | place: Democratic Republic of the Congo...
ACGCGTGCATTCACGCATGCACTCACGCATCGCCCGTTGTTTCGGCTTGTGAGCGCCACGGATCCTTCCGCGGCGAGGCGGATGGTAGGCGTGGGTTTCGAATGATCAAGCCCCCACCCAAATAGTGGATAACCGGGGGATAACACACCGAACCCCGTCTGGCGTGCCAAAAACACGCCGCCCGCCAGAACCCACGGGGCCGTGTGGATTCTGCCGGGCGGTCGTGTTGGCACTGTTCGGACGGGCGCGGCGGGAGGTTCCCGACAGCCAACCCGATCTGATCAACCGGCGACGGCCTCCAGGTTGACCAGCACGCGGGTGGTGTCGCCGAGCACACCCTTTTCGACGCCATAGTTCATTCCGAAGTCACTTCGCTTGATCGAGAAGGTGGCTTCAGCGCCCGCGCGCTTACCCATCATGTTGGAGTGTCCGGTGACCTCGATGTTTGCCATGATCTGCTTCGTCACACCATGCATCGAGAGGTCACCCGTCACCTCGTACATGCCGTTCTCAAGCTTCTTGATGCCCGTCGACTTGAAGGTCATCGCCGGGAACTCCTTCGCATTAAAGAAGTCGGGGCTCTTGAGGTGACCGTCGAGCTTCTCGTTGGCGGTGTCCACGCTCTCGATCGCGATCGAGATGTCGAAGCCTGTGGGTGCACCGGCGGCGTCGAAGCTCATCGATCCGGAGAGATCGTTGAACCGTCCCCAGAACTGGCCAGCACCTGCATGCATCACGCGGAAGAAGGCGCTCGAGTGAACGTCGTCAATCTTGTACGAGCCCGAGCGGTCGCCAGCAGCCGCCGGAGCGGCCGCGGGCTTGGTGTCCTGCGCGGTGGTTGCGGCGACGCCAACGAAGGCGAGGGTCGAGAGCGAGGCGATCGAGAGAGCGGTGAGGGTTTTGCCGAGCATGGGTGTTTCCTGAAGCTTGCGGTTCACGGCGACGTGCCGTGGGTTGGTGTGATGAACGGTGAACCGACGTTCCGGTGCGTTTCGGTCGGTATCCGACACCCCCGACGAGGGGGTTGGGTCTGTTCCGGCGTGCCGGGTGCGGAGGCTAGGTTCGTCGGTACCTCGGCGGTCCGATGCAGTTGCAGCGTGAACAACATCGAAGCCGATCGCATGCGATACTCCGCGTATGGCCCTTCTCTGGTCCGGCTACCTCGACTGGTTGGCAGTCGCGCTCGTCGCCCTCGGCGTGATCGGCTTTACCCTTGGCCGCAAGGGTTGGCGCTCGGAACGCCTTCTTTGCGGACGGTGCTTTCACGCACTTGCGGTCACCGAATGGATTGGCCTCCGTCCTGACGCGAAGTGCCCTGAATGCGGCGCCACCCTCCAGGCCGCAGGCGGTGTACGGAAGGAGCGGCCGAGCGTCTTCATGAAGTTGATAGGACTCGTACTATGTGCGGGCGGGGTCGGTTTCTGGCTTTGGAATGGCGCTTTCAGCGGTCTGGCGCGGCTGGCGCTACCTCGTTTTGTAGTCAAAGAGACACATACGATTCATGGATGCGAGGTCTTCATCTCGCAGCCACGCTGGCGAGAGGACATGGCGCTTCCCAGAGTTGAAGTGCGTGTGGCGCATCGAACCGTCTTTACCTCGACCATATCGCACCCTTCGGCGGGTGGTGCGCGCGTCCGGGATCCTTTCTGTGATGACCCGGTTCCACTGCTCTGGATTCGGTCGGACTCGGGCGGCTCACTCGGCTTGAGTCAGACGTTCATCTTTCAGCCCGGGACGGGCGAGGAAGGCCAGCCGGACTTCCTTCCCTACGCGATCCTCAGCGAGGGCGCTTTCGCGAAGAGCGATCCGGAGCAGTCCGAGCCGGACGTCTGGGTCGCCTACGACATCAACTACGCCTACTGGCTGACGACTGGTGCGAATAGCCCGTCGGTCGCGCTCCGCGGGACTCCGACGCCATCGGGCATCGTCTGGCTCGACCCCGACCCATCCGATGCGCCCGACCAGGCTCGCCTCGACAGTGTTCGAGCGAAGCTGCGCGCGCTCGCGCAGGCATCCGCGACCGAGGCGCCCAACGGTTTCGCATCGGACAACGCACTGGGGCTCGTTCTTGATCCCTTCATTGAGCTCGTGTACGCGGGCCGCGCGAGCGACGCATGGAGTTTCCTGCGCGCGTGTTACGTCGACGGTCTCGGCACGCTCACCATCGAGTCACCTCGCGCCGAGGTTCCGCGGTCGCTCGAGGCCCTCGAAGGAGCGCTCGTCGAGCAGATGCAGCGATCGAAGTTCATCGACGAAGTCCTCCGTCGCAATCGCGGCTCGATCGCGCCACCGCCCCTGCCGCCGGCGAACTCTCCCGCTCCACCCAACGCTGATCCGCCTCCGGTGCCCGATTCAACTTCCCGTTGAACTTCCCGAGGCGCTTCGGATCGAACAGGGACACCGCTAGCATGACCGGATGCACGCTTCACTTGCGTCGTTCCTGCTGACTCTTCCCGTTGCGACCGTCACCGCATCCGCGGTCCCGCCATCGCAGCATGGCGACGGCTCCGCCGCAACGGGCGCGGCCACGCCGACGGCGTCCGACGCGGCCTGCAAGATCAAGCCAGTCTCCGGGCTCGCAAAGTCGACCGTTGCCGTCTATCCGTTGCTCGACGACCCCGTCGCCTTTGCGATCGATGAGCGCGGCGACTTCTACTTCGCCGAGAGCGATCGACAAGACCTTGGTGTCGAGGACAACCGCCACAGTGCATATTGGCTGCTCGACGACATCGCTTGCGAGACCGTCGCGGATCGACTCAAGATGTACGAGAAGTGGGCGGCGAAGCGCGAGGGAGGCATGGCGTACTACTCGAAGTACGCGGACCGCGTGACGAAGCTCGCCGACAAGGATGGCGACGGAACGCCCGAGACGCGCACGCTCTTCGCGGGTCCTTTCAACGATCCACTCGACGGAACGGGCGCGGGCGTGCTCGCGCTCGACGGCGAGATCTTCTACACCAACATCCCCCACCTCTGGCGCCTGATGGACCGCGATGGCGACGGCGTCGCCGAAGTCGTCGCCAAGGACTCGTCCGGCTACGGCGTGCGCGTTGCGCTGCGCGGCCACGACATGCACGGTCTCGTCCTTGGCTATGACGGCAAGATCTACTGGTCGATTGGCGACCGCGGCTACGACGTGCGCACGTCGGATGGCGTGCTCATGCATGATCCGCGCTCGGGCGCGGTGTTTCGCATGAACCCGGATGGCAGCGAACTCGAGCTCTACTGCACGGGCCTGCGCAATCCGCAAGAACTCGCGTTCGACAACTACGGCAACCTCTTCACCGGCGACAACAACTCCGACGGCGGCGACAAGGCGCGCTTTGTCTACTGCATGGAGGGCGGCGAAACCGGCTGGTCGATGGACTACCAGACCCTCGAGGGTGCGAACCAGCGCGGGCCGTGGAACCAGGAAGGCATCTGGCATCTGCGTCCCGATCTTGCGCCGCACCGCTTCGAGGGTATGAAGGTGAAGGAGGCGAACCCGCTGCAGCCGGCATGGACGCTGCCGCCGCTCGACCATGTGGGCGCCGGTCCTTCGGGTCTCGTCTTCTATCCCGGACTCGGGCTGCCCGCGCGTTACGACGACCACTTCTTTCTCTGCGACTTCCTCGGGGGCGACAGCTACTCGCGCATCCTCGCGTTCGCGGTCGAGCCTCTTGGCGCAGGGTTCAAGGTCGTCGACGAGCATCCGTTCGTCGAGAACGTGCTGCCGACCGACGTTGACTTCGGCTACGACGGCAAGTTCTACATGACAGACTGGGGTGGTGGATGGGGTTCGGGCGACAAGGGCGAGCTCTACGCCGTGTGGGATCCCGCGCTCATCGCAGATCCGCGCATCGCTGAGGTGAAGCGGCTCTTCGCCGAGGGCTTTGCGCATCGCGACGCCGACGAACTCGCCTCGCTCCTCGCCCACAAGGACCGTCGCGTGCGCCAGCGGGCGCAGTTTGCACTGGCCGCGCGCGGTCGCGAGACCACGTCGCTCCTCGGCGACATCGTGCGCTCGTCGAGCGACCGGTTCGCGCGCATCCACGCGATCTGGGCGCTCGGTCAGCAGGCGTCGGCGCGACTGCGCGAGTCGAGTCCGATCGAGGCTGGTTCGCTCACCCGCGACATGCAGCCGTGGGAATACGTGCTTCCGGCGCTCGGCGACCGTGATATCGAGCTGCGCGCACAGGCCGCCCGCATGCTCGGCGAGGCACGCGCGATCGCCGCCGCCGAGATGCTCGCCGAACTCTGCTCGGACGACAACGCGCGTGTTCGCGCCTTCGCGGCGATGGCGCTCGGCCGGATGGGTGCGCGAGACCAGGCGCCGTTCGTCGTCTCGATGCTTGCCGAGAACGCGGACCGCGATCCCTTCCTCCGTCACGCGGGTGTGCAAGCGCTTGCGTGGATGAACGATCGGGCACGCTTGGGCGAACTCGCGGCCGACCCTGCGGTGCCGATCCGCATGGCCGCGTGCCTCGCGATGCGCAAGCTGCGCGATCCGCGCATCGCCGGCTTCCTCAACGATCCTGAGCGGCCGATCCGTCTCGAGGCCGCGCGTGTGATCAACGACATCCCGATGCCGGCGCTTCGTCCGCAACTTGCCGCAAGCGCCGCGCGCTTCACCGCGCCGCCGTCGGCGACCGTCACCGAGGCTCCGCGCATGAACCACGAGTTCACGCGCGAGGTGTGGAAACTCGGTCGCACCGGCACGGTCGAGGACTTGCGTTCGGGCGAAGTGTTCGCACGCACACCCGACGAGTCGAAGCCGCTCCTCGTCGGTGAGGCACCGAAGAATGCCGGCAACCAGTACGTCGCGCGGATCCGCGGTGTGATCGAGGCGCCCGAGACGGGCGAGTACCAGCTTGCGATCGCAAGCGACGACGACTCGATTCTCTTCCTCGGAACGAGCGACGATCCCGCGACGCTCGTCGAGATCGCGCGCGTCGAGGGCTATTCGAACCCGGGCGAGTACGACGGTCAGCCTGCGCAGCGGTCGAAGCCGATGCGGCTCGAGAAGGGTCGTCGTTACGCGCTCCAAGCGCTGCACGCGGAAGGCGGCGGCGGCGACCACTGCTCGATCATGTGGCGATTGCCGAGTGGGCGCGTTGAGGCGCCGATTGGCGCGGCGCCCGTTGATCGCAGTGAGTTTCCGCATCTTCGTCGTGCGATCGAGTCGTGCCTTGCCGAGGGTTCGGCCGATACCGCTGGCCTTCTCTGCGATGTCGCGCTGTCGCCCGCGAACCCCATGCCGATGCGTATCGAGGCGCTTGAAGCCCTCGCCGCATGGCGCGACGGTGCGCCACGCAATCGTGTCAACGGCGCCTATCGCGTGCTCGATGTCGCGGCCCGCAACACCGACTCGGCGAAGGCCGCCTTCGCGTCCACACTCGCGCGCAAACTCGCGCCGCTCGCCGAGAACCCCGACCCCACGCTCCGCTCGATCGCGCGCGACGTCGCCACGAAGTACGGCGTGACGCTCGACCCCGAGGCGGCGCTGCGCGCGGTGTCGGATACGTCGCTCTCGGCAGCCGAGCGCATCTCCAGCCTGCGCTCCCTCGTCGGCGACAAGGGTGGGCGGCTCGGTTCCGCGGTCGAGGCCGCACTCGCCTCGAACTCTCCCGAGCTGCGCGCCGAGGCGCGCACGCTGCTCGTCGAGACGAAGGATACCCGCGCGCTCGCGGCACTCGCCGATGCCGCCGAACATGGCCAGACCATCGAACGTCAACGCGCGATCCGCGATCTTGGTGCGCTTGGCGCGGCAGCCGATGCCGCGCTCGCGCCCATCGCGCAGCAGCTCGTCGACGGAACGCTCGATCCGGCGCTTCGGCTCGACATCGTCGAGGCGGGCTCTGCGCGCACCGAGGGCCCCGTCGCGACGGCGCTCGAGCGCTGGAAGTCGTCGCTTGGCAGCGATCCGACCGCTCGCTTCGACACGCTTGCCATCGAGGGGGGCGACGCTGCGCTCGGGCGGTCGATCGTCCTCTACCACATGAGTGCGGTCTGCATGAAGTGCCACGCGATCGCTGGTAGCGGCGGCAACGCCGCTCCCCCGCTTGATGGCGTCGCCTCGCGCGGCGATGCGCGCTATCTCCTCCATTCGCTCGTCCTTCCGAACGAGCGGATCGTCGACGGCTATGCGAATGCCGGCGCGAGCGCTATGCCTTCGATGTCGGGTGTCCTCACCGACGCTGAGATCCGCGATGTGGTCGCGTATCTCAAGACCTTGAAGTAGCCGCACGTCGCGTGCATGTGCAGCAAGCAACAGGCCCCGCACATTGCGGGGCCTGTTGTCATCGCTCTTGTGAGAATCGCGTACTCAGCGTCGTCGTCGCGACATGAAACCACCGATCGCAAGCAGCGCGATCGCGCCTGGCGCGGGGATCGCCGCCGGAGCAGTCGCCGAGTTGAACACCCAGCCGTCCCACGAGCCGTCCGAGACCGTACGGTCGCCGAAGCCGACGAACGACTCGGCCCACGTGTCGGCCACGGCTCCACGCGTCCAGTAGTGCCAGTAGTCGAGGTAGTCGGGCGGGGTTCCGTAGCCCGAGTCGCTGTCGGCGCCCACGGTGATGCCGGTCACGAAGTCGCCGAAGCTGTAGGTGTCGTACGTGTAGGAGAAGAAACCCGGCTGCGCGGCGCCGATGATGGCGAAGAGGCCCTTGCCGGTCATCCCGCCGTCGTAGCGCACCTCGTAGAGATAGGTGTTCGTGTTGGTGAACTGGAACTGGACGAAGCTTGCGTTCGCGCCGGTTCCGACGGTGTAGCTGCCGACGAGCGACGCGCTTGCCGTCGCCGATGCAAGGACGGCGACCGTGGCGGCGACCGTGGCTCGGGTGGTGGTGCGGGACGGGATGAAACGGATCCATGCGCACGTCATGTGCGTCTCCTTCTCGCGGCATGAGCGGCCGCGCTTGCCGCGGCTCCAGCGCGGCGGTGTCAACGCCTGACTCCGAGGAGGATCCCCTGCGCCCTGGATGCGTGCGTCGTGCGTTCGCGAAGAGGCGATGCGCACCGGCGTACGACCAGGCCTCAGGAGCGGAGGCAGGAAGTGCAACGCGCGCGGGACTCGACCCGACTGTGCCGGCCGCTGGTGCGGTCGGTTCACGGTGACGCCTTCGTGGCGGATTCACACCGCCTTCGGACCCGTGCGCGTGTCCGGGACATCCGGACGCAACGAGTGTAGCGAGTTCTAACGTGCGTCGATCGGTCGCCGCGCGAGGAATGCCGCGACCTGATCCGCGAATGCGATCGCGTCCGGGCCCCCTGCTGCACGCGCGTCTTGCTCCATGCGCTCGATCTCGGCGCGCGCGGCGGCATCGCCGCCGACCAACCGGATCGCGAGATCGAGAAAGCGCGTGCCTGGATCGTTGGGTGCGAAGGCTTTCAGCGTATCGACCGCTGCACGCGCTTCCGCGAGCTCGGCCGAATCGGGTCGAGTATCGATCACGAGCCGAAGGTAGCCGAGTGAGGCTGAGACGAGCGCGCGATCAGTCGCGAAGAGCGGCCGCAGCGCAAGTGCCCGCCGGAACTCACGACGCGCCTCTTCGATGTCGCCTGTCTTCACGAGCAGCGATCCGAGGCTTGCGATCAGATCTGGATTCCGTGGTTCGAGCGCGAGCAAGGCGCGGCATTGGCGAATGGCCTCCGCATGGTCGTCGCGCGCGATCGCAAGCCGCATGAGATCGCGGCGTGCAGCTGCCTCATCGCGCGTACCTGTGCCCAGTTCCGCACAGCGCTCGAACGCCGCACGTGCATCGTCGGTCCGACCCATCATCTCGAGAATCCGCGCGCGCGACCATTGGAAGTCGCCGTACTTCGGCTGCAGCGATGCCGCGAGTTCGATCTCGCGAAGTGCCGCGTCGAGGTCGCCGAGCAGCCGATGCGCCTCGCTCCGATTCGCAGCGTTCGACGCTTCGTCCGGCTTGAGTTCTCCAGCACGGGTCGAGCGCTCGAGTGCTTGCATCGCGTGCACGCGCGCGGCGTCGGGATCGCGCCGTTCGATCGCCCCCCCTGCCCTTTGCAGTTCGATCGATGCGAGGTTGTTGTGCGCGATCCACGCCTCGGGGTTTCGACGCGCCGTGTCGAGCCAGAGCGTTTCCTCGTTCTCGTACTTCGCGGTCGCGCGCCACGCGAGAGCGATGCAGGCGACCATAGCCACGCTTGCTCCGATCGTCGCCGTGCGCGCCGGAATCCTTGCGAGGGCTGTAGTGACGAATACGACGGATCCCAGCGCGAGTACTGGCATCGCGGCGTAGGCAAAGTGATCGGCGACGAACGAATAGCGGAACGGCCAGACGTCGAAGAAACCGAGCGCAGGAAACAGCGCAGCGCCGTACCAGAGAAGCACAAGCAGCGGCCCCCGCGCACGACGCCATCGGAGGATGCACAACGTGAGCGCGATCAGTCCGAGCGCGAACGGAGTCCATGCGAGGGCGTTGCTCACCTCTGGCGTGAAGCGCGGATAGATGAAGACCTGCTCGGTTGGCAGCATGAAGCGCACGGCATAGAACACCGTGGTGTGACCGGCGATCTGCAGGCGCTCGAGGATCGAGTACGCGAACTCCTCCCCCGCTGCACCAACGATCGTTCGCTCGACGTGTGCGGTGAAGAGACCGGCAGCGACGCCCGCCACGAAGAATGGTGCCACGCTTGTGATGAAACGTGCGTCGATCGGCCGTCGCATCCACAGCATCGCGAGCACCAGGCACGGTGGTACGAAGATCGCGGTCGTCTTCGAGAGCAGCGCGCCTGCGAACAGAAGAAACGCCGCAAGCCATGTTCCGAGCACGCGTTCCTTCGGCGCATCGAGGAACCGGAGGTAGATCAACACGCTCGCAAGCGCGAAGAGCATCGACTGCACGTTCTTCCGCTCGGTGACCCACGCGACGCTCTCGACACCCATCGGATGCACGGCGAAGAGTGCTCCGATCCAGAGGGAATGCCGCACGCCGAGACGCGCGAGGACCAGCACGAGAAGCACGGCGTTCGCCGCATGCATAAGCACATTGACGAGGTGGTACGCAAACGGCTCAGTCCCGACGACGGCGTGCTGAACCCACAGCCCTGCGAAGACGAGCGGGTAGAACTGCGGCGTCGTGCCTGGGATAAAAGCGTCAACAAATCCATACGGAGATGACATCAAGCGGTTGGCGGTGACGTACGAGTCGTCATCCCAGATCCAGCCGGTTCCAAGGCTCGTGGCATGGGCTACAAGCGCGAGAAGTGCGACAAGGAGCAACTGCTTCCAGCTGGGTTGATGATCTGCGGCCTGCATGGAGATGCGAGACGGTAACAGAGGTTCAGAACGTCCTGTAACAATGTTCCACGTGGAACCTAGAGGGTTCGTAGATTTCGAGTCGTACAGGGTTGACAGGTTTGTGGCGGGTCGAGATAACACAGATGTTCCCCGTGGAACATCGATGGACAAGGAGCCGACATGTCGCAGGTTGATCAACCGGGTAAGGGTCCAGTTCGCAAACTTGGGCGGGGTTTGAGCGCGTTGCTCGGAAGCCCGGTCCAGGTCCAGGTGCCTGGGGCCGCACAGTCCCGTGTGGCGCCCGCTGTGAACACTGCTCCATCTCCTCAAGGGACGGCCGCGGGCACTAATGAGCAGGCGCCGGCCGTTGCCGTCGAGATCAAACCGTCCGGGGCACCGACGACGGACTCCGTCCTTCGTCAGATCCCCGTGGAACAAGTAGTCCCGAATCGCCGACAGCCACGCACAGACTTCTCCGATGCGGCACTGCAATCCCTCGCAGAGTCCATTCGCACAGCGGGTCTGATGCAGCCGATCATGGTCCGTCGCCATCTCGGGCAGTACGAACTGGTGGCAGGGGAGCGACGGTGGAGAGCTGCGAAGCTGCTTGGGATGACCATGATTCCCGCCTTGGTGCGCGACATGGACGAGCAGACGGCGGCAGAGCTCGCTCTGATCGAGAACATCCAGCGCGAGGATCTGAACCCGATGGAGCGGGCGACCGCCCTTCGGAGACTCGCGCTTGATTTCAGCATGACCCACCAGGCGATCGCAGACAAGGTCGGTCTAGACCGCGCGTCCGTCACGAACCTGCTGCGCTTGAGCGAACTTGATCCATCGACGGCGGACCTTGTGCGGGCGGGCCGGTTGACGCAGGGTCACGCCAAAGCACTGCTCGCGGTCTCGAACCTCGCGCAGCGTTCCGAGCTCGCTGCTGGCGTCCTCAGGCATGACTGGTCGGTTCGCGAACTAGAGCGTCAAGTGCAATCGTTGCAACGGCAGTCTTTCACATCAACAGATAAATCAAACGTTGACAAAAAAGAACCTACTGCCCGAGATGCGAACGTCGCCGATCTTGAGCGACAACTGGGCGAACATCTTGGAACACGCGTCCATCTTCATCTTGGCCGCAAGAAGGGGTCTGGAAGACTCATTGTGGACTTCTACAACCTCGACCAGTTTGACGGCCTGATGCAGAAGATCGGGTTCGGCGGCAAGTAGTCGATCGCCCACCGGGTGGACGCCCCGAACGGGCTTTCGTAGCGCGTTTTCTCAGTCCCGCTTGAGTAGGCCCACCTCGACGACGATGTTCCCTGCGCCGCCACGGATGGCGGGATGGCCAGCGCGATTCCCACGCGCAGCCGCACGAACAGGGACGAGCCCATGTCCGCTCCAATCAACTTCGTTCATGCCCGCATGCAACGACAGGTCGACGACGCCCAGCGCATGTACCAGCGCGTGCTTGTCGCCTGGGCGGGTGACGTGCTTGAGCTCCGGCGCACCGACCGCCTGCGTCCGAGTTGGAATCCGACCCCCTTTGTGGAAGACGCCCACGATCTGGGCGATTTCGAGCCGATGAACAAGGCGGCGTAAGGCACTTTCCGCGCCCCGAGGCCGGGCACGGCGCTTGCCCCCGGACGCCTGAAAGGCGGTTTTCGCGCATGTCTGGCATCTCGACCGGCATCGGCCTCGTCAGCGGGATCAACTCGTCGCAGATCATCGAGCAGCTTCTGGCGCTCGAGGGTCGCGGGAAGTTTCCGATCCAGGCGCGGATGAACAGCGTGCAGGCGTCGAAGACGGCGCTGCTCGATGTCAACGCGCGACTCCTCAACCTGCGCAACGCGGCCTCGAAGCTCCGTCTCGGGAACGTCTTCACCACGATGACCGCAACGAGCGCGGACGAGACTTCGCTCGCGGCACGCGCATCGAAGGACACACCTCCTGGCACCTATCAGTTCACCGTCGGACGACTTGTCTCGACCAGTCAGGTGCTGTCGCGTGGATTCGCAACGAAGGACGCGACGCCGCTCGGTCTCGACAACCTCAGCTTCGAGTGGGGAGATGCGGGACTCGAGCGCGATATCGCGCTTGCGGATCTTCGGGGCGGCGAAGGTATTGCACGCGGCCGGATCACGGTCAAGGACGGACTCGGACGTGAGGACACGATCGACCTCTCGACCGCCGTCACGCTCAACGATGTGGTCGAGCGCATCAATGCTGCGTCGACCGCGGAGGTCGAGGCGTACATCGAGAACGAGCGACTCGTCGTGAGCGACGCCTCGGGCGGACCAGGCTCACTCGTCATCAACGACGTGGGCGCCGGTCTCACCGCCGAGCAGCTCGGTATCCGCGGTACGCACGTCTCGCAGGAAGTCACGGGCCTGCAGCTCAACCAGCTCGGTGGCTCGACGGCGCTTGCATCGCTCAACGACGGCACCGGCGTCTTCGTGCGCGATGGAGTCATCGACTTCCGCATCAAGGTCGACGCCACCACCTATGACATCTCGCTCGGACGCGAGGACCAGCCGATCGTCGCATCGACGAAGCTGTCGGATCTCAACAACGGTCTCGGCGTCAAGATCAACACCACCGATGCGGACGACTTTCGCGTCGTCACGTCGACGGGTGTCACGGTGGGCGTCAACCTCGGCGCGGTCGTCGTCGACGGCGAGACGACGGATGAAGCCGTCGAGACCGTCGGTCAGATGCTCACCCGCATCAACGCCGAGCTCGAGGCCGACCTTGGCGCGGGAAAGGTCGTCGTCTCGTTGCGTGGCGACGGAAAGGGTTTCGTTGTCACCGACACCATGGGCGGGATCGGTCCCGTGAAGGTACTCGGCACCGGCCCGAATCTCGATCGCACGGCGAAAGACCTCGGCATCTTCACCGGCGCGATCGACTCTGGTCCGACCACGCTGACCGGTAGTGTCGTACGCAACAAGGTCGCCACCCCGCGCGCGTCGACGATCGACGACATCATCGCGCGGATCGCGGATCAGACGAGCGGCGCGGTGACCGCGGCGATCGGTCCATCGGGAACGGGACTGACGCTCACGGCAGCACCGGGTGCCGCCATCGAGGTGCTCGGCGGCACGACCGACGGTTCATCGTTTGGTGCGACGGTTGGCGAGCGAACGGCGCGCGACCTCGGTCTCTTCGGACTGACGGGCACGGGCACTGTGACGGGAGGTCGCGTCTCCGCAGCGATCGGAACGGTGCGTACCTCGCGTCTCCTCGGTGGCTCGGGCCTGGGAACGCCGGGCACGCTGACGCTCACCGATCGCAATGGCAACACGGTCGACTTCTCCGCATTCTCGGCGCACGACACGGTCGCAGGACTGGTGCGCGCGATCAACTCGTTGACGAAGGACAACGGCGTCGACATCCGCGTGGAGGTTTCGGACAGCGGTCGCGGGTTGATCGCGCGCGATACTGGCGACGGTACAGGAACGATGTCCGTGACCGGCAGTGCTGCGAGCGTGCTCGGGCTCTCCGGCACCGCGAACGGCGATGTGATCCGTGGCGCCGATCTCGATCGCCAGCACATGGCGCTCGGTACGAAGCTGTCGTCACTCGCCTTCGGCAAGGGCGTCGGCACGGGAACATTCCGCATCACCGACTCGAGCGGAGAGAGCTCGGTCGTCGACATCGACGCAAGCGCGACCACTGTCTACGACGTGATCAGCGAGATCAACTCGCGCGGACTGTTCGTCGAGGCGCGGCTCAACTCGACCGGCGACGGCATCGAGCTCGTCGACACGAACTCAGGCACGGCGACCTCGGCAATCAAGGTTGCGGACGTGAGCGGGGCGGTTGCGAAGGGACTCGGGCTGGCGGGTCAGGCCGCTTCAGCCGGCGCGAATCTCGTCGGCTCGCTTGAGAAGACCGTCGACCTCGAGACAACCGACACGCTCGCAGACGTCGTGCGCAAACTGAATGACGCGAAGATTCCCCTGGCGGCCTCGATCGTCAATGCAGGCAGTGGCACGCAGCCCTATCGACTCAGCATCAGCTCGACGATCGGTGGCACGCGCGGTCAGCTGCTCATCGACTCCGGCGCCGTCGACCTTGGCATGGTGCGCACGAGCGAGGGCCGCGACGCGTCGCTCTTCCTCGGGAGCGGCGACCCTTCCACGAGCTTCCTTTACACGAGCGCGACGAACACGTTCAAGGACGTCGTATCCGGCCTCGAAGTCGATGCGAAGAAGGCGGGCGCCACGGTGGCCGTCGAGGTCGCGCGCGATCTCGTCGGCATGGTCGATGGCGTCAAGCAGCTCGTGACGACGGTCAACGACGCGCTCGGCCGCATCGGCGATTACGACAAGTACGACGATGAGACGAAGAAGAAGGGACCGCTCCTCGGAAACGCGGTCGTCGCCCGCGTACGTCAGCAGCTCATCCAGACCGCTCAGGGGCCTGCCAAGGGTGTCGAGGGACGCTACCGCTTCCTCTCGCAGGTCGGGATTCGCTTCGGCAAGGACGGAAAGCTCCAGTTCGACGAGGCGAAGTTCCAGTCCGCGTACGACACCGACCCCGCGGCGGTCGAGGAACTCTTCACTGCGTTCGAGATCCAATCCACGTCGTCGAACTCTCCGGTCTCCGGCGTCACCGTCGAGCAGACGACGACGACCTACTCGAAGCTCGGTTTCGGCGACCTCTTCGACCAGCTCCTCAAGAAGCTCACGAACTCGGTCGACGGCGTCACGACGATCGCGGACCGCGGCCTGCAGGGTCAACTCGACTCGCTCAAAGAGCGCCTCGATCGCTTCGACGCGCGGCTTGAGATCAAGCGTGCCCGCTACGTCGCCCAGTTCGCCGCGATGGAGTCGACTCTCGCGAAGCTGCAGACGCAGCAATCGTCGCTTGGTTCCCTCGCATCGAATGTCGCCATGATGGGGTGACCTCGGCGAAAGTCCCGCGTCCGAACCGCCGATCAACCCCCCGATGGCCATGCAGAACCAAGCAGGATCACAGGCGTACCTCCGCACCAAGGTGATGACCGCGAACCCCGCGGAACTTCGCCTGATGCTGCTCGACGGAGCGATTCGCTTCGCGGAGCAGGCAAAGCGCGGATACGAGACGAAGAACTATGAGCTGAGCTTCGAGGGCACCACGAAGGCCCAGGCGATCGTGCTCGAACTGCTCAACGCGCTTCGTCCCGGACAGGCCCCCGAGCTCTGCGAGCGCCTGAACGCGCTCTACACGTTCCTCTACCGATCGCTCGTCGAGGCGAGCATGGCGAAGGATGCGGCGAAGATCGAGGAAGTGATCGGGCTTCTGCGCTTCGAGCGCGAGACCTGGTCGATGTGCATCGACGAACTGGCCCGCGAGAACCGCTCGGCCGCCGGTCTGCAGGAACTGCCGACCGCCGTTCGATCGCCGATGACCCCGACGAGCGATCGCCCTCGTGTGTCGATAACCGGGTGACGGAATCCTGATCTGATTCGTAGTAGACTCGCAAATCGTTCTGACGATCAATGCATGGCAGGCCGATAGAGTGCCGTCCTTCAAGGAACAGGTATGTCCGCAGCAATGAACAGCACCGCGTCGAACCTTCTCTCCCGCATCGAGTGCTGCGAGGCCAAGATCGGGGTCATCGGCCTCGGCTACGTCGGCCTCCCGCTTGCCCACGCCCTGCATCAGGGCGGGCTGCCGATCCTCGGGTTCGACATCGATCAGGGGAAGATCGACGCGATCCGCGAGGGACGGAACTACCTAGTCCACCTCGGGAACGAGCTCATCACCAGCCTGCGCGACTCGAAGCGCTTCGAGGGCACGACCGACTTCGGCCGGCTCGGCGAGGCGGACGTGATCATCATCTGCGTGCCGACTCCGCTTGGAAAGCACTGGGAGCCGGACATCTCCTACATCCTCCAGACCGCGGAGGCGATCGGCAAGACGCTGCGCCCCGGTCAGCTGATCATCCTTGAGTCGACGACCTATCCGCGTACGACGCGCGACGACATGATGCCCGCGATCATGGCCGCCGCCGGCGATCGTGCGAAGTCGCTCAAGATTGGAAGCGAGATCTTCGGTGCCTTCAGCCCTGAGCGTGAGGATCCGGGTCGCAAGTCCCACTCAACGAGCACGATTCCGAAGCTCGTCGGTGGCCTCGATGACGCATCGACCGAACTCGCCGCCGCGGTGTACCGCAAGGGCGTCACCACCGTGGTTCCGGTGAAGACCGCCGAGATCGCCGAGAGCGCCAAGCTCCTCGAGAACATCTTCCGCGCGGTCAACATCGCGCTCGTGAACGAGATGAAGGTCGTCCTCGACGCGATGGACATCGACGTCTGGGAGGTCGTGCGCGCCGCCGGCACCAAGCCCTTCGGCTTCATGCCGTTCTTCCCGGGACCGGGCCTCGGTGGTCACTGCATCCCGATCGACCCGTTCTACCTCACGTGGAAGGCGCGCGAGTACGGTCACTCCACCCGATTCATCGAGCTCGCCGGCGAGATCAACACCTCGATGCCGCACTACGTCGTCGACCGCACCGCTGAGGCGCTCAACGAGCAGGGCAAGCCCATGAAGGGCTCGCGCATCCTCGTGGTCGGACTCGCCTACAAGGCAGACATCGACGACGTGCGCGAGAGCCCCTCGTTTGAGCTCATCGAACTCTGCAAAGCACGCGGCGCACAGGTCGACTACTACGATCCACTCGTCCCGGCGACTTGGGCCGGCCGCAAGCACGACCTCAAGATGACGTCCGTCTCCTACGACGACAAGACCATCGCCGGCTACGACTGCGTGCTCATCTCGACCGCGCACTCGAAGATGGACTACGGCGTCATCGCCCGCAACGCGAAGCTCTGCGTCGACAC
>Ga0172372_10006399_pt1 | contig 16064 bp, 14 predicted proteins | sample LakKiv5m_2_FD_114544 | JGI IMG/M metagenome (GOLD analysis project Ga0172372, IMG submission 114544) | Freshwater microbial communities from Kabuno Bay, South-Kivu, Congo - kab_092012_9.5m | ecosystem: Environmental > Aquatic > Freshwater > Lake | place: Democratic Republic of the Congo...
AATTGGCAGGTGGAGCCGCGACCCTGGCGCTGCTGGTTCACTGGGCGTCTCGTCACGAGGTTCCCACTGCCCAAGCAGTAGCCAGACCGCTAACGGCTGCCGCCCCAAACGCCGCAGCCCCCGAACCGGCGCAGTCAATCTCGAGCGGCGAAACTCGAAGCACCGCGGTCCTCGTTCCAAAAAACAAGGAACCGCCGGAGGACAGCCCTTGCACAGCAGGCTGTTTCGAGCAGGAAGCCGGATACAACTGGGCAGAACAGATGCGCGTCGACGACCCCGTCGATTGCGACAACGAATCGTCCTCGTTCGTGGAGGGCTGCCTGGCCTATGCCGAGACACAGCAGGCGGAAGTCGATGACAGCTGGGAAGATCGGTAAGCAGGCCGCCTTACCCGCAATGCTGCGATGGGCGTTGCACCGCCTTCGCGTCAAGGCGCTCGACGGCCCTATTTACCTTTCAGTAAGTTTCTATATACTGCACCGCAACATGGCTCGTTGAGCTCCGGCTCCGAGGCATAGCCAGTCTCCTCCAGAAGGGCTACGCGCCCTTCTCGCACTTTGGCCCCCTTTTGGGGGCTTCTTTTTGTCCGCCGCTCGGCCCAGGCGCATGCCACCGGCTACCTGCGCCCCGATTCTCCGTCCGGGCCACAGCCGGGGAAAGCGAAAATGTCGGACCGTTGATCGCACGCAATACGGCCGCTGGTCGAATTCCCGCGCTCACTCAGCACTTTTTACCTTGGCGCGTAAATTCGCCAGCGGCATGCTGCCGTATCGCCGAGTTTGGAATCCCCGCCCCTGGCAGGTTGCAACAGGATCCCCGGCCAGTACTTGGCTGCGCCACTTGTCCTCGAAGCGAGCGCCGCTTTGCCACCTTGCACCATGGAAGTGCAGGGCCCCGTAGTCTCAGGGAATAGACGATGAAGCCGCTGCAGATCCTGTTGGTCGATGACAATCAGACGTTTCTGGCTCTCGCATTGCGACTGCTGTCATCGTTGGATGACGTCGAAGTGATCGGCTGGGCATACGACGGGTTCAATGGAGTCCGCTTGGCGGAAGAACTCTGCCCCGATCTTGTCATCATGGATCTCGGCATGCCTGGCATGGGAGGGTTGCAAGCCACCCGCCTGATCAAGGCTCAACATCAGCCACCCCTGATCGTCATCGCCAGCTACCACGATGACGTCGAGCGTCGCGAGCATGCGGCCGCCGCAGGCGCCGATGCCTTCGTCAGCAAGGACGAGTTCGAAAAGCAGATCGCGATGTTCATCGAGAAAGCGCAGCGCCCCATACGGTGAACCCCACAAAGGGCAGCGCGGCGAGTTCCCGCGTTGCTCCCGACGCGTCCAGATAGCTTCCGCCATCTGTACGCCCCGAAAGAGCTCAAGCCTAGAGTCGCAGGATCGACGCCCCCATTACGGCGAAGCTGCAGGCACATCATGGCACTCGATAACGCTGTGGCAACAAAAAAGCCCCGGATTTACCGGGGCTTAGCCAACTCATGAAACGCTATGATGCACTTCTACAAACTGATCAGGTGTGCCTAGGGAGAGACTCGAACTCTCACGAGGGGCTACCTCGGCGGATTTTGAGTCCGCTGCGTCTACCGATTCCGCCACCCAGGCAAGGGGCGCGATCATACCCGCGGGCCTCAAGCGCAGCAATGCACATGCGGCCCGCTTGGCGATCAAAGACGGAAGTCGTAACGCAGGCCGTAGTGCCAGGCCATCGTGCGGGCATCGCGGTCCTGATAGAACACCGTGCCGCCGGCGGTCAGGCGCAGGTTCGGCAGCGATTTCGAGATCACGCGAATCGGAAACAGCAGCTCGGCACCGTAGCTGACCCCGCTGAAGCTCTTCTCCGCTCCGTTGGCTGCTTCGGCCGAGGACCACGAATAGCCAAAGCGTCCGGAGATTTCGAGCACGTCAAGCACGGTTCCGGTCGGCACGATGTAGGCGCCGTAGAACTTCTTCATTTCGAACTCGTCGACCGCCTTGGCCTTGTCGGGTGCGAAGCCGACCAAGCCTTCGATGGCGACGCCCGGAATCAGGCGCCAGCCGAGATGGCCGCGATAGAAACCGCCATCGAGTTCGTCTGTACCGAAGCGATCTTCGATGCCATCGTCCGACAGATCGATCCTGGCTTCGGCGCGATCGATGGCGACGTAGAAGTTGGGATGCTCTTCCTCGTCGATCGACTGCGAGGCCGGCTCCTCGCCACCCGAACCCGAGGAGTCGTAGCTGTCGCCCGAGCCACCTGCATCGACTGTGTCGGTCGAGTCGGTCGTGCCGGAGCTGGACTCACCCGACGCTTCGGCCGTTTCCGGGCTCGTCGCGTCCGCCGATGCATCGGGGCCGGAAGCCGAATCGACGCTATCGGTCGCCGGCGCGGCCTCTTCGGCCGGAGCCTCGGTCGAGGCTGTGTCCTCGACGGGCATGACTTGAGCGTCCTGCGCCAGCGACACCAACGGTGCCGCGAGCAAGGCCAGCAAGGCCAGACCGGCAACGGTTTTCGGCATGTTCTCCTCCCTGTATGGACTCTGGTGTCCTTGTGCTCCGCTCGAGGCGGATCATGCGATTCTAATGTCAGCTCGACGCACACCGCACCATACGCGTGCAGGCCCGGCAGTGTGCTCGGCGGCTCCGATGCGGGGGCTCATGCACAATAGGCCACCCATGGCATCTCTTCCCCGACGCTCAGCCCCATGATGACCGCTCATTTCTGCAACCTCTGCGGCCACAAGGTGGATTTTCGCGTGCCCGAAGGCGATCACCTGCCTCGGCATGTCTGCCCCAACTGCGGCCACGTGCAGTACTTCAACCCGCGCGTGATCGTCGGTGTGATTCCCGAGTGGGAGGACGGACGCATCCTGCTGTGCCGGCGCAACATCGAGCCGCGCATCGGCCTGTGGACGTTTCCGTCCGGCTTCATGGAACTCGGCGAAACGACAGCCGAAGGCGCGGGCCGCGAGGCGCGTGAGGAATCCGAAGCCGACGTCGATGTCGGCCCGCTCGTGGCGGTCATCAGCGTGCCTTACGTGTCACAGGTCTTCATGATCCACCGCGGGCGCATGCGCAGCGACCACCACGCGCCGACCCCCGAGAGCAGCGAAACCCAGCTGTTCGCCGAGCACGAGATTCCGTGGGACGAACTCGCGTTTCCGAACATTCACCACGGCCTCGAGTTCTTCTTCGCCGACCGCGCCAAGGGGCGCTTCGAAATTCACGCGCTCGATCTGGTTCGCAAGCCAAGCAATCCGGACGATCGCGAAGTCAGCACCGGCGACGATTTGTCGCCCTGACAGCACACGCATGCCAAAGAGTCATTGAGCGATCACGCAAGCAACGGCACATTCGGCGCATGACCCAGCAGCTTATCCAGCTCCAGCATTTCTTCGCACTGCCGCGCGAGCGCGTCTTCGCCTACTTCGTGCAGCACGACAATTTCGGCCGGCTCTGGTGGCCGGCGCAATGCCGCTGGATCAAGGCCGCTCCGAACGGAGACGCCAATGGTGTGGGTTCGGTTCGCGAAATCCGGGTCGGGCTCGTTCGTTTCGAGGAGACCACCACCGAGATCACGCCCGACAGCACGATCGAATACCGGGTCACGCGCGGCGGTCCGTTCAAGAACCATGTCGGTCGCATGCGGTTTTCCGAAGTGCCGGGCGGCACTCAGCTCGATTACGACATCGCCTTCGATTGCCGATGGCCGCTGTTCGGCAACTTCGTCTCGGGGGTCATGCACGCAGCCTGGCTGCGCGGCGTGAATCGAGCGGTCGACCGGCTCATGAGCGGCGATCGCTGAGCGCGATGCGCGTCTTCAGCCACACCTGCTCGAACACTGAAATCGTCTGCGCGCTCGGAGCCGGCAGCTGCCTGGTCGGCGTCGACGCCGATTCCGACTATCCGCCCGACCTGGTCTCCGCACTGCCAAAGCCCGGACGCGATCTCGATCTCGACACGAGCATGGTCGCAGATCTGGCGCCTGACCTCGTATTGACCTCGCTCACGGTGCCGGGGCACGAGCGCATCGTTGCCGAGCTCGAAGCGCTCGGCTTGCGCACGCTCACGATTGATCCGCTGAGTCTTGAAGATGTCTACGCGAGCATCGCCACGATCGCGGCAGCGCTCGGTATCGAGCAGCGCGGTGCCGATCTGATCGCGCAGATGCGCGATCAGATGCCACCCGTCGCCGCCGGCACGCAGCGTCCGCGCATTGCCGTCGAATGGTGGCCCAAGCCGGTGATCGTACCGGCCCGGCAATCCTGGGTGAGCGACATCATCGAACTTGCCGGTGGCTGCAATCCCTGGGCCGATGCCGAAGCCAAGAGCGTCACCGTCGATCACACCGAGGTGGCGCGCCAGGCCGACGCGGTGGTGATGTCCTGGTGCGGTGTGCCGCTCGAAAAATATCGGGCCGATGTGGTGCTGCGTCGCCAAGAGGCACGGCACTGGCCGGCATTGGTGCATGGCCGGGTGCATGCGATCTCCGAAGCATACCTGGGTCGTCCCGGCCCGCGACTCGTGCATGGTTACGCCGAGTTGCGCAAGATCATTTCTACTTTCTGAGCGGTAGGAAAGCAGCGTTCTGCGCGGCTTTTCCTACGCCCCGGGAAAACCAGCCAAGCCCCTGAGTCCACGCAGCTTATCGAGGCCGCGATCAGCTTCTCCATGGCACGAATGCTGCGGAAGGGAAGCCGTTGTAACAGGACTTTAACGAAGCCGTTCGTCAGCAACTGGCGACCTCAGGGATCCACCTATGTTCTCAGGCAGATACCGCACATGCGCGTGATGCTCGTCGACGATGATCCAGCGCGCCGCGCCGCTATCGAAGCGTCGCTGCGCTCGCTCGAACACGAAGTCGTTGGCGCCATCACGTCGGCTGCCGACTTGTCGGCAGCCGTGCGACGCCACCAACCCGATGTCATCCTGATCGACGTCGATTCGCCGAGCCGCGACACGCTCGAATCGCTCGGTCAGGTGACGCGGGATCGCCCGCGGCCGATCGTGCTGTTCGCGCACACGGGCGCGCCCGATACCATCAAGAAGGCACTTCAGGCCGGCGTCACCTCGTATGTGGTCGATGGGCTCAACGCCTCCAGGCTCAAGCCCATTCTGGACGTGGCCATTGCCCGTTTCGAAGAATTCCAAGCGCTGCGCAACGAGCTCGAAGAAACCAAGAGCAAGCTGGCCGACCGGCGTGACATCGAAAAAGCCAAGGGTTTGCTCATGAAGCGCCGCAATCTGGACGAAAACAGTGCTTATGAACTATTGCGGCGCATGGCGATGGACCGCAATCTCAAGCTTGGCGAAGCCGCACGCGCCTTGATCGCGGCAGCCGAGCTCCTCTAGTGAAACACGCCATGCCACTCGAAAAAACAGAACTGAAGATCGGGTTGGTGCCGCTGGTCGACGCCGCACCGCTGATCATCGCAAGAGAAAAAGGCTTCTTCGCCGCTCATGGGCTCCAGGTCGACCTGTCGGTCGAAGCCTCCTGGGCCAATATTCGCGACAAGGTGGCGGCCGGCATGCTGGACGCGGCCCACATGCTCGCTCCGATGCCGATCGCCGCGACCGCGGGGATCGATGGCGTGCGCGTGCCCATGCTCACCGCGCTCTCGCTCAACCTCAACGGCAACGCGATCACCATTTCCGAGTCGCTGTTCTGGCAATTGCAGCTCGATTCGATCACGCCTCGCGAAGTCGGAAGCCGGCTCAAGCACGTGCTCGAAACCGATCGCGCGGCAGGTGCTTCACCGCGCGTCTTCGCCCATGTCTTTCCGTTCTCCACGCATAACTACGAACTGCGTTACTGGCTGGCCGGTTGCGGCATCGACCCCGATCGCGATTTGAATCTGTCGGTGGTGCCACCACCGCAGATGGTCAAGTCACTGCGCGAGGGCAGCATCGACGGCTTCTGCGTCGGCGCTCCGTGGAGCGAGGTAGCGCAGGCCGACGGCATCGGTCGCGTCGTCGTGCGCAAGTATCAAATCTGGAACAACAGCCCCGAAAAAGTGCTTGGCGTGACCCATAGTTGGGCTCACCAGAATCCGAACACGCACCTGGCTCTGATCGCGGCCCTGATCGAAACCGCGCGCTGGCTCGATCGCACCGAGAATCGCGCCGAGGCAGCCCGCATCGTCGTCGAAAGCCACGCACTCGAGGCCCCGCCCGAAGTCGTACACGAAGCCTTGCAGGCTCGATCGAGCGGACATCCACTCGGACGCGGCCTGGTTTTCCACGAAGGCGCCGCGAATTTTCCTTGGACTTCGCACGCGCTCTGGTTCATCCAGCAAATGATTCGCTGGCAGCAGGCTCCGAGCGACATCGATGCCGCTGCGGTCGCATCGGCGAGCTATCGGCCGGATCTCTACCGTGCCGCGGCTGCGCTCGTCGGCGAGCCCTGCCCCGCCCAGGATTTCAAGAGTGAAGGCGACCACGCGCGCAGCTGGAAACTCGGCAACACGGACAGCGGCATCACGATGGGCCCGGATCGCTTTTTCGACGGCCAGCATTTCGAGGGTCGCTGAAACATGAATCGCCGATCGGTTTCGATCGGCGATTCACGTCGATAGTCCAGCCCGCTCCTTCGCACCACCGCGACTGCAATCACGCCGGCACGAGCCGGTTTTTTATTGCCTGAATTTGGCGCGGACAACAAAAAGCCGCCGGTCTTATTCAGACCGGCGGAATCTCAGGATCGGCTAACTGATTTTTGTGAGCAGCAGGTCGTCGTTACTGGACGACGACCGTGCCTTTCATTTGCGGATGCAGCTGACAGGCGTACTCGTAGACACCCGGCGAGGTGAAGGTCTTGGTGTAAGTGGCACCCTCCTTCAGGCGACCGCTCGATTCACCGGCGAAGTTCACGAAGTGATTGGAACCGTCCTCGTTCTTCCAGGTCACCGTCGCACCGACCGGCACCGTCAGCGACGCCGGCGAATAGGCGTAATCCTTGAGGATCACCGTCGTGCCGCCGGCTACCGGCGCGGGCGCGGGAGCCGGAGCGGGCTCGGCGGCCGGCGTGGTTGTCATCGGCTTGGCGAACTCGGCGGTTGCCTCGGTCGGAGCGACCGTCACGCCGCCGCCAGTGGACTCGGTCACCTTGAGTTCGACGCGGCGATTCAGCTCGCGTCCCTCGTCGGTGTTGTTGTCCGCGACCGGCATGGATTCACCGTAGCCACGCGTGGTCATGCGGCCGGCCGCGACGCCCTTGGAGACCAGATAGTCCTTGACCGACTTCGAGCGCTTGTCCGACAGGCTCAGGTTGTACGCATCCGAACCCTTGGAGTCGGTGTGGCCGCCGATCTCGACCTTGATGTCGGGACGCTTCTCGAGTGCACCGGCAACGCCGTCGAGAATGACCTTGGCGTTCGGCGTGAGGCGCGCCTTGTCGAACTCGAAGGTCACGCCCTGCAGCACGATGGTGTCGCCGACGGCGCAGCCTTCGAGCGTCATCGGCTCGCCCGGTCCGGGCGCCTTGCAGATCGGGTTGTACTCGTCCATGTCGTTGGCGTCGGTGCATCCCTTGTCGGCCGGGAAGTCGATCGCGCCATCGCCATCGTTGTCGATGCCGTCGCTGCAGACCGGCGGCGGCGGCGGAGCGGGCACCACGACGACCGGAGGCGGCGGAGGCGGCGGCGGAGCGACCGGCTTGGCGCCCAGCGGAATGCGAACGCCGAGGTTGAACAGCGGCTCTTCGAAATTGGTGGAGTGGTTCTCGCGCTCGTTGTTCTCGTAGTGATAGAGCGCTTCGGCGCGAATGCTGAAGGTGTCGAACAGCGGGAAATCCCAGCCCAGGCCGACGTTGTACTGCTCGGCATCTTCGCCAGCGAGCACGTCGCCATGCAGGTAGGGACCGACCTGCGCACCGAAGAGATACCAGTTCACGCCGACGCCCGCACCCCAGATGTCGTCCTTCTTGTTATCGCAAAGCGGGGGCAGCAAGGGCCGCGACGTGCAGAAGTCGCGATCACCGTAGGTGAGGTAGTTGCCGCGCAGTTCGAGTGCGAACGACGGGGTCAGCGGAACGCCGAGCGCCAGCGTGCCGCCGTAGCCGTCGTCGGAGTTCAGACGATCCTTGTCCGCGATCGCATAGGAGCCCATGGGGGCGATATAAAAGCGATCGTCCTCGATCGCATGCGCTGCGGTTCCGTAAGTCGTGGCGACCACCAGCGGCAACAAGGCATAGCGAAACTTTTTCATGCGGCCCCTTCTATAGATCTATCGTTCTCGGTCTGCGGTCCAAGCACTCGCTCCACGGCGACCTCCGGACAAAAAAAATCCACCGGTCGACCTACCCTGAAGCAGTCGTTCGGTGGACGTCATCGTCTGAATCGGACCGTCGTTGGTCCGTGAGCGAGCTGCCTGACGGCAAACTCAGGTTATCGGATAGCAATATCTCTGCCAATCGTCAGCTCGACGGAACTTTCGCCAGACGGCCCGCGCCGACCCTTTGGACCTCGTGCCGAATCAGCCCCCCTTTCACTGGCACGATGGTTGCTCAGCCAGAAACTGAAGGGCCGTTCTGGTCCTGCGTAGGAAGCAAGTCTGACGACGCTGGTGCGGTTGCCGGCCCCGATCAGACGGACCAATGGCGGTCCCATATAACGAGCCGTGGCCTTACCGCCGCAGCTCATGGACAGGTTCGCTGGCTCACAAAGCCAGCCCCGACTGCCACTCAGGACGATGAAAACCATACGTCATACCACCACGATCCGTGCGTTTCGCCGCGTCGGCGGACTCATGGCGCTGACCACGCTGCTGCTGGCCGGCAAGGCCGGCGCCTCCGCCGAAGTTGCCGGCGATCTGGTCATGGAGGCGCTCGACATCGAACGCCTCGCCGCCCGTCTCGATCCGGCCTCGACCCAGGCCACGCAGGCGCTCACGCCGGTCTACATCGGCTCGCAGGTCGCCGAGCTGCAGGTGCTCGAAGTCACATTCCAGATCGATTCGGTCAAGCCGGTCCGCTACGCGTATTCACCGGCCGAATCCGCCGCGCTCAACCAAAGCAGCCTGCACAAGCTCGCACAGATCGAACTCGCGCCGGGCTCGCACCGGCTCTACATCGACTATGCGGCGCGCGGCGGCGACGATCGCCCCGGCGTGCCGCGCCTACGCTCCCGCCTGGTGCAAAACATCGAAGCGCCAGCCGCCGGCCAGCCGCTCGTCATCGTCGTCAAGCCGGGCGGCCTGGGCAGTGATCCTTCGCTCGAACTCGTCAACTCGGCGGGCGACGTCACGCTGCGCCAGATCGATTACCTGATCCATTCGGGGCGCTATTTCACCGCGGCTTCGCAAATCATGCAGATGCGCGATGCGGCCGGCGGCAGCCTGCCGGCCGATTACGAACAGCGCCTGCAGACCAGCATCGCCGGCCTGCGCCACAACACGCCGGGCGATGCGAGCGCCTCGCCGGTCCTCGCCAAATACCAGTCGGCCGCCGCCTCGCTCGATGCAGGCCGCAACGCGGACGCGATCCCGATGCTCGAACAGATCGCGAGCGAAAAAGCCAACAGCGCCGAATCCTGGGTGCTACGCGATCAGGCCAACACCACGCTCGGCTACTACTTCCTGGGCATGAAGCAGCCCGACTTGGCCGCGACCACCTTCAAGCGCGTGCGCAGCGCGAGCCCGTACGCCAACACCGCGCTGCTCGGCCTGGGCTGGGCGATGCTCGCGCCGCGCGGCAACGCGGCCGAAAGCACCGCGCCGCTCACCGCGCAATCGGTCAAGACCACGCTGAGCGCTCCCGAAAAGCTCAGCACCGCCCGCAAGGCGATGCCTTTCAACAACGCCTGGGGCGTCGCCACCGGCAAGCGTGCGGACGATCTGCGCCGCGCGCTGGTGCCGTGGACCGAGCTCGTCGGCCGCGATCCGACCGACGCGGCCGTGCAGGAAGCGATGCTCGCCCTGCCCTATGCGTTCGAGCATCTCGGCGCGCACGAACAGGCACGCGACTACGGCAAGCGCGCGGTCGAGCAGCTCGAGAACACGCGCGGGCATCTGGAGAAAGCGCTCGAACACATCGCCAGCGGCGAGATGGCGAGCAAGATCGTCGAGAGCGACAGCCCCGAGGGCAGCGGCTGGTCCTGGTGGCTCAAGGATCTTCCGCCGCCGCGCTGGTGGCTCAAGAACCGTCCGCATGCGCCGGCGAACTTCTACTTCGAGCGGCTCACCGAAGACGAGGAATTCCGCGAACACCTCGAAGCCGCGCATCAACTGCACGAGCTCGGCCTGGCGATGTCGCGCCGCGAAGGCTTGGTGAAGCAATCGGGCGACGCCGCACTGCAACAGCGCATCGATGCGATCGAGGATCGCCTGATCGCCGCCGAGCGCGATGAACGCGCGGTGCTCGAACGCGCGGCCACGCGCTACATCACGGGCATCAAACAGCAGACCGAACGCTATCTCGTCGAAGCTCATTTCGCGATCGCGCGTCTCAACGATCGTCCGCTGCAGGTCAGCGCAAAATGAACCTCATTCTTCCCAAACCTCGCGCCGGTTTCGCCGTCACCGCGTTCGCGGCCGCGCTGCTCGCCACCACCACGTCGTTCGCGGCAAACAACCCGTCCACCATCGGCGACGTCGCCAGCGACAACGGGCGCGAGGCCGACGGCTGGTTCGTCGTCAAGACGCCGAGCATCCTGCGGCTCGAGATGTCCGAGGCGATTCCAGCCGACGTCGGTGTCGCGCTCGAACACTACGACCGCATTCTCGATCTGCCGGCCGTCGACCCGGCCGTGCGCGCCGAATCGATGCGCCGCGCCGCCTATTTGCGCGTGCAGCGCTCCGATGCGGGCAACGGCAAGCCCGACGACGTCAAGCGCGCGATCCAGATCTACGAGCAGCTGCTCGCCGAGACGCCGACCGATCCGGGCAACGATCGTGCGTTGTATCAGCTCGCACGCGCCTACCAGCTCGACGGCAACAACGACGCCTCGATCCGCAGCCTGCAGCAGCTCGGCGAACGCTTCCCGCAATCGGCACTCGTCGGCGACGGCCTGTTCCGCGCGGCCGAGCAGCTATTCATGCGTGGCCACTATGACGAAGCGGAGGCGGCCTACGCCAAGGTGATCGCGCAGGGCAAGGACACACGCTACTTCGACACCGCCGAATACAAGTACGGCTGGGCGCTGTATCAGCAGGCCAAGTACGAGCAGTCGCTGCCGGTGTTTCTCGGCATTCTCGACCGCGACTTCGCGGCCGGCTCGCCGACCGAGATCAAGGCCGCGCTCGCCGGCGTGCCGAAGAATCGCGAGGCTGCGGTCAAGGAAACGCTGCATGCGGCGAGCCTGTCGGTGGTCGGACTCGGCGGCGTCGAGAATCTGAATCGCTACTTCGAGAAAGCCGGCGAGCCGCGCTACGCGCCCGTGCTGGTTCGCGACACCGGCGAATACCTGCTCAAGAAGCAGCGCTACACCGATGCGGCGGGTCTCTACGCCGCGTATCGCAAGCGCCATCCGCAGAGCGAGCTGTCGCCCGAGTTCCAGACGCTCGCGATCGAGGCCTACAAGGCCGGCGGCTTCAGCGACCAGGTGCTGCTGGCCAAGGAAGAGTACGCACGCGAATTCGCACCGGACAGTCCGTACTGGGCCACGCGCAAGCCTTCCGCCGACATGCTCGCGACCACGCGCGGCCATTACGACGACATCGCACGCCACTACCAGGCGCTTGCCCAGCGCACCCCCGAAACCGAAGCGGCGTCCCGGCAGAAATCCTTCCTGACCGCGGCCGACTGGTATCAGCGCACGCTCAAGCTGTTCCCGACCGACGAGCGCACGCCGCAGATCAACGTGCTCTACGCCGATGCGCTGCTGGACGGCGGCAAGCCGCAGCAGGCCGCGGCCGAATACACCAAGGCCGCCTACGACTACCCGAACAATGCGCGCGCACCCGAAGCGGCGTTCGCGGCCGTGCAGGTGTATCAGCGCATGGCGCGCGACGCCGGCAGCGCCCAGCGTGATGCGGCGCTCAAGCAATCGGTCGATGCCTCGCTGCAGCTCGCCGACAAGATGCCCGGGCACGCGCAGCGCAACGCGGTGCTCACGCAAAGCGCCGAAGACCTGCTGACGATCGGAGACGACCAGAAGGCCATCGACATCGCCGGCCGCGTGCTCGCGGACGATGCCAGGCCGAGCAACGAGCAGCGCCGTCGCAGCCTGTCGGTGATGGCCGATGCACGCTTTTCGCTCAAGCAGTTCGACCAGGCCGAAGTCGCCTACGGCTCGCTGCTCAACGCAATGCCCGCAAACGATGCACAGCGCGGCGCGGTTACCGATCGGCTCGCAGCCTCGGTCTACAAGCAGGCCGAAGCCGCGCGCACGGCCGGCGACCTGAAGCTCGCCGCGAGCACGTTCCTGCGCGTCGGCCAGGTCGCGCCGGCCTCGTCTATCCGCGTGAACGCCGACTACGACGCCGCCGTCGCATTCGCCGATCTCAAGGATTGGCCGGCCACCGAAAGCACGCTAGAGGCCTTCCGCAGCCGCTATCCGCAGCATGCGTTGATCGCCGATGTCGACAAGCGGCTCGCCTACGCCTACGAGCAGGATTCGAAGTGGAGCCCGGCCGCCGATGCGTATTCGCGCATCGCGCGCCGTGACAGCGAATCGCCGGCGCTGCGTCGCGATTCGGCCTGGCTCGCGGCGAACCTCTACGACAAGAGCCGCCAGCCGGCGCTCACGAACCAGTCCTACGAGTTCTACCTGAGCAGCTTCCCGCAGCCGCTCGATCGGGCGATGCAGGCGCGTCGCCGCCTCGCCGACCTGTCGCGCGACGACCTGCACGATCGCGCGGCTTACCAGCGCTGGTTGCAGGAGATCGTCAACGCCGATGCGGCGGCCGGCAGCGCGCGCACGCAGCAGACGCAGAAGATGGCCGCGCAGGCGAGCCTCGAAATCGGACGCGACCAGGCCCAGCAGGCGCGGCGCGTGGCGCTGAGCCTGCCGGTCGAAAAGAGCCTGCCCGAGCGCATGGCGGCAACCGAAACCGCCATCGCCACGCTCACGCGCGCGGCGCGCTTCGGCGACCCGGACATCACCACGGCCGCGACCTACGAACTCGGCAGCGTCTATCGCGAATTCGGTCAGGCCATCATCAAGTCGAGCCGCCCGTCGAATCTCAACGGCGATGCGCTCGAGCAGTACAACATCCTGCTCGAAGAACAAGCGTTCCCGTTCGAGGAAAAGGCCATTAAGGCCTACGAAGCGAATCTGGCACGGCTTCAGCAAGGTGTGTGGAACGACTGGATTCGCCAGAGCGCGAAAGCTCTGGTGGAACTCGCACCCGCCAAGTACGGCAAGCAGGATCAGCGCGATACCGTTTATGACTCCCTTCTCTAAGTCACACGCGAACCGCGGCGCCGTCGCGCTGCTCGTCCTGGCGCTCGCCGCCTGCGGCACGGCGCCGCGCCAGCCGGCACGCAACAGTGCCAGCAGCAAGAGCTCGACGCCGGTCGCCGCGAGCAGCAGCGCGTCGACCACGTCGACCGACCGCGTCGAAGCCGATCGGCGTTTCAAGCAGGCGCTGCAGCTCATGCGCGAGCACAAGCAGACCGAAGCTCAAGCGGCCCTGGTGTCGCTGTCGAAGGACTTCCCTGCCTTCTCGGGGCCGCTGACCGCGCTCGGCATTCTCTACGCACAAGGCAAGCAGCGCTCGCAGGCACTCGACAGCTTCGCCAAGGCCAGCACCGCGAACCCGGACAATGCGGTCGCTCTGAACTGGCTCGGCTCGCTCTATCGCGAGAACGGCGATTTCAAACGCGCCGAAGAGGCTTACCAGAAGGCGATCAAGGCCAAGCCCGACTACGCGCCGGCCCAGCTCAATCTGGGCATTCTCTACGACGTGTCGCTGCGCCAGCCGCAGAACGCGCTCGCCGCCTATCGCGAATACCAGCGCATCGCCGGACCGAAGAACCAGAACCTCATGGTCAGCGTCTGGATCAAGGAGCTCGAAGACAGCACGACGACGCGCACCGCGTCCGCTACGGCGGAGTCGGCACGATGAAGACCGCACTGTTCTTCGCAGCGGTCTTCGGCTTCGGCTGCACCGCAGTCGCACAGGCTGCCGACGACGCCATCGGCACGCGCATCATCGGCGACGAGGAAGCCGCGCTCGGCCTCACGATCACGCCCTGGCAGGAGGAAAGCCCGGTCGAGATGGATCGCCCGCCGCTGCTGCTCGAACCCGGCGCCGAAAAGATCAACGCCGCCGAGCTCAAGAGCCGCGTGCGCACGCAGCAAACCATCTCCGCATTCCGCCGATCGAGCGTCGATCCGCGCTGAAGCTTTCGCGCTCAGGGCCCGCCGCCATCGCGAACGCTCGCATCCCATCTTTCAACCACCACAGAGGTCTCGCTCACCATGGAGTTGTTCAACCACGTCATCCGTTTTTTCCAGGCTGGCGGCGCATTCATGTATCCCATTGCGCTGGTGCTGGCGCTGGCGCTGGCCGTGGGGGTGGAGCGGGTGATCTTTCTGGGTCGCACCGAGCGTGAGAATCGCAACCTGTGGGCGAAGATCGCGCCGCTGCTCAAGGCCGGCGACTTGAACGAGGCCGAGCGCCTGGCCAGCGAATCCGACACCGCCGTCGGCAAGCTGCTGACCACCGGCTTCGCCCAGGCCCGCGTCGACAACCGTCGCTCCGAAGTCGAGATCGCCACCGAGGAAGGCCTCATGGAAGTGCTGCCCGCCATCGAGCGCCGCACGCACTATCTCGGCACCTTCTCCAACATGTCGACCCTGCTCGGCCTGCTCGGCACCGTGCTCGGTCTGATCGGCGCCTTCGCGGCTTTGGGCAACGCCGATCCGGCCGAGAAGGCGGACTTGTTGTCGGCGGGTATTTCCGAAGCCATGAACTGCACGGCCTTCGGCCTGATGGTCGCCATTCCGTCGCTGCTCGCCCATGCCTGGCTCAGCAGCCGCACCACCGAGCTCATCGACACGCTCGAGTCGGTCTGCTCGCGTTTCGTCTCCGCCGTCTGCAAGCGCCGCTGAGTTGGTCATGACGACTCCGGTCCTTCTCGAGGAAGAAGACCAGGCGCCCCGCAAGGCCCGGCGCACGCGCCGGCTCGAGCGGCATCTGAAGCGCGGCGGCAACGAGGAGCTCAACATCGTCTCGATGATCGACGTGTTCGCGGTGCTGGTGTTCTTCCTGCTCGTGAGTTCGTCGATCGCGGCCGCGCGCCTGAACGTGCTGTCGCTGAACCTGCCGTCGAACGATCAGGCCACGCCACCCGAGAAGCTGCCGCTGCAGCTGACGGTGAGCCTGCTGCCCGGTGCGATGGTGGTGTCCGATCGCAATGGCGCGATTCGCAAGCTCGACAACACGCCAGCCGGCTACAACATCCAGGCGCTGTCCGAAGTGCTCGTCGAAACCAAGAAGGCGGCGCCTTCGGAGAACAGCCTGACGCTGCTGGTGGCGCCCGATGTGCCCTACGACGATGTCGTGAAGGTCATGGACGCCGCACGGCTGACGCCGGCCGAGGCGCGCAACCTGGGCCTGCCGCGCGAGCTGTATCCGCTGATCTCGCTCGGCGATGCGCAGGGCACCACGCCGGTTTCGCCGGGAGCTACACCATGAGCTCGCGCCGGAGAGACCGTCGCACCGAGCGAGCTGTCCGCCGCAAGAGCCAGACGGTGGTCATCAACATCGTCTCGCTGATCGACATCTTCGCGATGCTGGTCTTCTACCTGCTCGTCAACGCGCTGGTGGTCGAAGTGATTCCGAGCCCGCGCTCGCTGACCTTGCCCGAGTCGGTCATCAAGGATCAGCCGCGCCTGTCGGTCACCATCGTCGTCACGCCCGACAGCATCCTGGTCGACAACCAGCCGGTGATGTCGACCGCTCAGGCGCTGGCCGCCGACGTCAAGCTGCTCGCCCCGCTCAAGTCCGCCCTGCTGCTCGCCCCGCTCATGCAGGTCGAAGGCGATGCCCAGAACCGCCTCACCCGCGGAGAAGTCAACATCGTCGCCGACAAGTCCATCCCCTATCGCCTGCTCAAGAAAGTGATGGCCACCTGCACCGACACGCGCTTCGCTCGCATCTCGCTCGCTGTCGTCGAGAAGAAAGG
>Ga0172372_10006404_pt1 | contig 16055 bp, 7 predicted proteins | sample LakKiv5m_2_FD_114544 | JGI IMG/M metagenome (GOLD analysis project Ga0172372, IMG submission 114544) | Freshwater microbial communities from Kabuno Bay, South-Kivu, Congo - kab_092012_9.5m | ecosystem: Environmental > Aquatic > Freshwater > Lake | place: Democratic Republic of the Congo...
CGCAGCGCTCGCGACTGGCGGGCTGCCGAGGCATCGCCTCTATCGCCGTCCCTGACGGGTGCCCGCTCTCGCTCGCTCTGGCGTGGCGACCGGCGCTTCGCGCCGTCCCTCGCGGCTTGCGTCACGAGGCGACCACGGCCCTTCGTTCGCTGCGCTCACTTCGGGCTCGTGGCACCCGGCGGGCTTTGCCCGCCGGATTTCGATCGATGTCATGTTCCGGTCGGCGAAGTCGTCTCGTGTGTCCGTTCGGTCGACGAAGTCGACCGGGTGCCACGAGCCTCGCGCGCCGGAGGCGCGCGAGGTCGTGGTCGCTCCGCGTTCCAAGTTTCACGAGATACCGCGTCGTGAGACGCCGCGCGAAGCGCGGCGGTCCTTCTCCCTGAGCGGTCGCCGCTGCGGCGACTCCCTCTGGTGCGTTCAGTCGTCCGACGCGCTCACTGCTCCACGCGGTCGAACGCGTACGGGCCCTTCTTCGCGCCCCAGACCTGCGCGTTCGTCGCATCGAACCCACGGTCCCACGTGCGCAGCACCGCGCGTGTCAACCACACTTCACTCGTCGCGTACGACGCGCCGCGCAGCGAGCTCGCGCAGTTCGAGCCAACCGTCGCGCCGCTCCACGAACCGTCGGCTGCGGGCGCGAGTTCGATCGAGCATCCTTCGCGCGCTACAAGAGCCTCCGGCGCGTCAGCAGCGAACCGCGCAGGATCCGCCCACGCGCCCACGCGTTCAGCCGCATTGGGCAGTTCGAACACCTGACTCTCCACGCACGTCCGCTTGGCCGTCGAGCGGTCGACGAGGCGGTAGATGCGCTGTCGGTACGGCTTGTCGAGGGCGGTCGCCATCGCCTGCTCGACGTAAAGCCACGGCCCATCCGCGCGATCCGTCCAGATCGGAGCCATGTGGAGATGGACCTCGAAGAACTCGGGGTCGGACTTCGCTTGCGCGGCACTTGTGAAGTGCCCCGTGAGGAGCGAGGCCACTTCGTGGGTCCTTGTCTCGGCATCGCGCGCGAGGCCCGCACAACCCCCGCAGGCCAGGACGAGGAGGGCGGTGGCTGAGCGGAGGGCGTGGCCGCTCGAACGGGGTGCGCGACGGAGTTCTGGATGCATGGACCGGGAATCTACCCGGTGTTTCCGAAGGCATCTCCCCATCCCGCGCGCCCCCCGGGAGCGCCGCCAACGCGTTAGACTCATGGTTTCTGCGCGCGGTCCGTTTTCGGGTCCGCGACGCCGGCACGCAAACCCGACTGGAGTCCAGAGATGAGCACCGCACCCGCCCCGTCCGCCAAGCCCGTCGACACCCGCGGCCTCGCCGGCCAGACCGTCGGCGAGACCTCGATCTGCGCTGTGACGCAGACGGAACTCATCTACCGCGGCTATGAGATCGCCGACCTCGCCGAGAACGCGACTTTCGAGGAGGTCGCGCACCTGCTCCTCGTCGGTCACAAGCCTTCGGCCTCCGAACTCGCCGCCTTCAAGGCCGAGGTCGCGTCGATGCGCGCGATCCCGGCAAGCGTGCGCGACGCGATCGTACGTGTCGCGAAGGAGAGCCCGAAGGCTCACCCGATGTCGATCCTCCGCACGGGCGTGTCGCTCCTCTCGCACCTCGACCCCGACTGCGAGGACAACTCGCCGGCGGCCGAGCTCCGCAAGTCAAAGCGCCTTCTCGCCCAGATCCCGTCGATCATCGGCGCGTGCCAGCGTACGCTCGACGGCCAGTCGCCGGTCGATCCGGATGCCTCGCTCGGCCACTCGGCGAACCTGATGTGGATGATGAGCGGCAAGAAGCCCGACGAACTGGCCGCGAAGATCATGGACGTCTCGCTCGTCCTCTACGCCGAGCACGACTTTAACGCCTCGACCTTCTCCTGCCGCGTGATTTCATCGACCGAGACCGACCTGCACAGCGCGGTCTGCGGCGGCATCGGCGCGCTCAAGGGTCCGCTCCACGGCGGCGCCAACGAGATGGCGATGGAGATGCTCAAGGACATCGACCGCGACTGCGCGGGCGGCAAAATGACCGTCGACGCATGGATGCAGCGCGCGTTCGCCGAGAAGCGCAAGCTGATGGGCTTCGGCCACCGCGTCTACAAGAACGGCGACCACCGCGCGGGCATCCTGCGCCGCTGGGGCCTCAAGCTTGCCGAGAAGCAGGGCGCGTCGAGCAAGAAGTGGTTCGACATGGGCGACGAGGTGCAGGCGATCATGCTGCGCGACAAGAACATCCACCCGAACGTGGATTTCCCGTGCGGCATGACCTACTTCATCATGGGCATTCCCGTGCCGCAGTACACGCCGATCTTCGTCGCGAGCCGCATCACCGGCTGGTGCGCGCACATCATGGAGCAGCACGCGAACAACCGCATCATCCGCCCGCTGGCCGAGTACAAGGGCGCAATGCACTTGAAGTGGAACGGCTGATTCCGCGCGTCGACTCCGCGGGCTGCGAGGGCGCCAACGCCGATCAGGTCATCGTGTTCGGCAGGTGCTTGCCGCAGTGGCCGATCACGAACTGATTGCGTTCCTCGTCGTGCCACCAGTGGATCGAGAGACAGGTGTTCTGATTGCGTGATCCGAGCGTGATGTGCTGCGAGAGGTCCACCTCCCGGCCGCGGTAGTTCATGTGGTAGAAGCGGTGGTGACGCTTCATCGTCTTCTTCGAGCAGGGCTTCTTGGCGAAGCCGCGCTGCTCGAAGACGTCGTCGAGCGGCTGGCCATCCAGCGAGCCCGCCGCGAGATCCCTCGCGATGCCATGCAGCGTCTCGAAGAACTCGAAGACCTCGTTCGCCCGGCGGAAGGGCGAGCGCTCGGCACTGTCCTCCGCCCGGTCGGTGAACACCAGCAAGTCTGCGAAACACTGTCTCGCGCGCTCGAGGGCATCCGCAACCGACTCGATGCGATCCTCCGCGGAGTCCTCTTCTTCCGCGGCCTGTTCCTGCCCCTGCGCCGTTGCGGCCGCCGTCCGCGTGTTCTCCCGCGACTCGTCGGGTGCATCGATCACCTCGAAGCCGTCGAGTGTCGCGTCGATCCGGCGCTGCTCCTCGGTCGTGATCTCCTGGTCGAGGCGGAGCCCCGACTCGATGAAGATCTCGAATCCGCCCGCCGCGCGTCGCCGCGCCCAAGATCGAATCGTCTCGAAGGCGAACTGCTGGACGCCGCAGACCGCGAGCGCCGATACGCCTCGGCAGTGCTTCCGGCGAATCCAGGAGTACACGCCCTTCTGCGCCAATGCCGCGCAGCCGATGCGGTCCTTGAGTTCCGCCATGTCGTGGAGCGTGAGTTGCGTCGTCCGACAACCGGCGAACCAGCGCTCGAGTTCATCGAAAGCCCGCGCGAGCAGCTCGTACCAGCGTTCGGCGACGCGAAGTTCGCGTGGCTCGTGCCCGACGAGCGCCCTCGGCTCGGCCGTCCAGTCGTTGAGACAGGCGTCCGCAAGCCGCTCGCTTGGCGGCGGAGTCCCATGTCCATGCGCCCGAGCTCGGCGTGCCAGCCGGAGGCGCTTCGCTTGCGCAGTCGCCGCGGTGGACACCTGACGGGCGACGTCCGCCTCTCTGAAATAGGGCGGCGTGGTCGCTGGAGCCGACGCGTCAACGCGCACGCCGCTCAGCCCGCCGCCCTTGCGGTTCGGGCCGAACTTCGCGAGGAGCCCTGCGAGGCCATGGTCTCCACCCTCACGCGCCTCCGCACTCGAGTCGATGGAAACCGTCGATTCACCCGCGTTGTCGGGGGCGACGACGGGAGCCAATGTCGTGGCGGCGGTGGGAGGGAGCTCGATCGGCGTGGGGTCGGGCGCGAACGCCGGCAGGGGGCTTGCGGCGTCGGTCTCCGCGCGCGGCGCGATGTTCGGCGCCTCAGCCGGCGAAGCCGGAGTGTGTGATTCGTCGTGGGGCGATTCGCGGGACTCGTCACGCGGTGCTTCAGTTGCGGGAACGGCCGACCCGCTGCCCGCCCCGGTTCGATCAAGCGCGCCTCGCTCGCCGAGCACTGCGCGAAGCAGTGTCACAAGCGCCTCGACAATCTCGGGGCGTTCGTGTGCGAGTCTTGCAAGCAGCGTCAGCAGTTCCGCAGCAGCGCGGGCGTCCTGCTTCTCCTCCGAACCAGACATGGGGCTCCTCCAACTCGGGCGCATGATAGCCCGACCGTCCCGACCAGCCGAGTCGAAAGTAGAAACGGGGCGCACCTCCGGAGAGGTGCGCCCCGCGGAAAGAGAAGATCACGGGGAACCGCGATCCCGACTCCGACCGGTCAGGGAAGGAGGTGGATCGCGTTGATGTTGGCGGACGTCGGGATGCCCCGGAGCGCCGCCTCGAAGAAGGTGGCGAACGTCGCGGCGGTGTTCGTGCCGGTCGTCGTCACGGTCGCCTTGAACGCGTCCTCGTCGGTGCCGGTCGCGCCGGTGACGCTGTACGCACCGATCGTCGAGAGCGTGAGGATGTTGCCGGTGGCCGCGTCGAGTGCATCGATGTCCTCGTTGTTGTTCGTCGAGAGCCCGACGTCGGAACCATCGAAGTAGTACGCGTAGGTACCTGAAGTGACCGAGCCGAGCCCGCCCGCGGTGAACGCGATGACGTCCTCGTCGGCGAGGCCGGCGAGTCCGGTGACGCTCGGGTCACCGAGCGTCGAGATACCGATCGCACCGCTCGGCAAGATCGAGATCGCATCGATGTCCTCCGCGGTCGTGGTCAGGCCGACGTCCGATCCATCGAAGTAGAAGCTCCACGTGCCAGCGGTGGTCGCGCCGAGCGAGGTCGGCGTGAAGCGGATGATGTCGGAGTCGTCGACGCTCGTGCCGCTCGGCCCGCCGGTGAGACCGGCAACCGTACCGTCGAGGTTGATCGAGATCAGGATGTCGCCGCCGGGAAGGACCGCGAAGGCATCGACCGCATAGCTTGCGAGGCCGACGTCGGACCCGTCGAAATAGAGGCTCCAGGTGCCGGTCGCGCCGTCGTATTGCGCGATGTCTTCATCGGCGACGGCGCCTGCCGCGCCGAGCGTGGGCGAGCCGAGCACGCTCACGAGCACCTTGCCCGAGAGCGGCGGGGTGCCGCCCGAAGTGTCGTTCGTCAGCGCGCGGAGGAGGTTGACGCGACCGGCGCCGAGAAGGCCTGGGTACGAGGGGTTCGCGGCAGCCACCGACTCGGCGGTGGTGCGCAGGCGATCCCACACCTGCAGCCGCGTGAACGACGGATTCGCCGCCCACACGTTGGCGGCCACGCCCGCGACAAGCGGCGTCGCCATCGATGTACCGTCGAGCGGAGCGATGTAGTCGCCCGCGTCATCGGTGTGCACGTGGTAGGTCGAGTAGATCGCGACGCCCGGGGCCGAGATGTCGACCCACGAGCCGTAGCTCGAGAAGCTCGCCTTCTTGTCGGTCTGGTCGAGCGCGGCAACCGAGTAGACGTCGGTGCGCGTGCACATGTAGTCGGCGGTCGACGTGTTGGCGTTGCCCGCGGCCTTGAAGATAAGGCCGCCCGCGGCGACGAAGTAGTCGCAGGCCGCGGCGATGCCGCCCGAGTTCGACGAGCCCCACGAGCAGCTCGCGATCTTCGCGCCGTTGTTCGCGGCGTACTGGAGCGCGGCGGCGGCGAAGTCCATGCGGACGTAGCCCACCTCCTGCGCGCCCGACTGGGCGCTGTGGCCGATGCGGAGGCACATCACGCGCGTGCCGTCGCCGCTTGCCGTGAGTGTGCCGCTGCCGAAACCACCCGCCGGGCTCGCCACCGCGTAACCATTGTTGTTGAGCGCGCCGACGATACCGGCGCAGTGCGTGCCGTGACCGTTGAAGTCGCGCGGATCGTTGTCGGCGCCAGTGCAGTCCTCGCCGGTCCAGCAGGTCGCGATCGGGGCAGACACGAAGTCGTAGCCCACCCAGTCGTCGATCACGCCGTTCGCGTCGTCGTCAACGCCTGCGACGCCGGCCTTCTCGGCGTTGTTGATCCAGATGTTGCCGGCGGTGCCCGACGTGTTCGACGTCGAGGTGTTGAGTCCGCCGAGATCCTTGTGGTAGTAGCGCACACCCGAGTCGAGCACCGCCACGACGACCGAGGGATCGCCGTTCTGGATGTCGAACGCCTCCGGCGCGTCGATGTCCTTGTCGCTCGTCTGGTTCAGGTGCCACTGCGAGGCGTAGCTGCCGTCGTTCGGCGGGGCGTAGAGGGGATGGATGCCGATCGTCTCGACGTGCTTCACCAGCGGATCGGCCGCGAAGTCGGCCATCGCCGCCTCGAGGGTGGTCGCGTTTAGATCAATGCGCACGACCGCGTAGCCGGAGAGATCCGGCAGCGGGGCGTCGGCGAGGCGCTTCGGCAAAGCGCGCGTGAACAGCGGACGGATCTCGGCGACGCCGTGCTGCTCGCAGATGAGGTCAAGGATCTCGATGCCGGTGCGTCCTTCGGTGCCGAGGGCGGTCTCCTCGAGCGAGATCCGGGCGTCGTCGCCGAACTCGACGATGAACTCGTCCTCGACAACCCACTCGGCCTGACCGAGTTCGAAGAGGAACTTGTTCGCGGGTGCCGCGCCCGAGGCGGCGAGGTAAGAGTCGTTCGGTCCCGACGCGACCTTGCAGAGGCCCGGAGGCGCGACGGCCGCAAGCGCGGTCGACGCAGTCGCGGCGAGGAAGCTCGTGAAGGAGCCGGTGAGAAGGACAAGCGATGCCAACCCGGAATAACGCATGCATGCACTCCGTGTGAGAGCGGACGGGAGCAGGGACTGCCGCGCGCGGGTCCGCGCCGCGCGAGATGCAGGGGTGAGAAGGCGGGGTGGGGAGGTGGGGTGAAGCGATGGCGCACCGCGGCGAGCGAAGCACGCCTCCGTCATGCCGGATCGAACGACGCCACCATCGGCGCCCATCCATGCGGATAGGGCGTTCGGCGGCCAGGCCGAGGGAACCGGAAGCCATGCTGTACTTCGATCTGCCAAGCGAGAGTCCAACGCGGCGCTTGCCGCACCAGTCGATCGGGACCAGCCAGAGCCCGACCGCCAGCACAGAACGACCCTGTACTGAACCACTACTGCGGGTGGCCACGCTAAGGGCGGCGACTTGCCTTGCAAGCACCGAATGCCGATTCGGGCTGACTTCATGGCGAAATCGCCCGAGCCCCGTTTGCTACAGTCTCGGCCCGCCCGGCGGCGCATCCGCGGGCTTTGGCATCGGCCGACAGGTCGCGACGGGTGCGCGTTTCCGAATGGACTCGGGGCGGGCGGCGCTACCCCGAATCGGGTCGTTCCGACGCCCCGGACGGCGAGCGCCGCGCAACGCAACGCAACATCCGACGTACCCAGCTTCCGCACCGCAACTCATCCGATCCAAAGTCCCATGTCGAACGTCAAGACCATCGCCGTCATCGGAGCCGGAACCATGGGTTCCGGCATCGCTCTCACCGCCGCGCAGTCCGGCTTCAGCGCCATCCAGATCGATGTGAGCCAAGCCGCCCTCGACAAGGCGAAGGCTGGTCACACGAAGAGCCTCGCGCGCCTCGTCGAGAAAGGCAAGATGCCGCAGGATGCCGCCGACGCGGCGCTCAAGCGCGTGTGCTACGTCACCTCGATGGCCGAGGCGAAGGGTGCCGACTGGGTGGTCGAGGCAGCCACCGAAAACGTCGAACTTAAGAAGAAGATCTTCAAAGCGATGCAGGAGACCTTCCGCGAGGACGTGGTCCTTGCGACGAACACGTCGAGCATCTCGATCACCGACATCGCGAGCGTGGTGGGCAAAGACGCGCCGCGCGTGATCGGCATGCACTTCTTCAACCCGGTGCCGATCATGAAACTCGTCGAGGTCATCAAGGGCATAGCGACGAGCGAGGAGACCACCGCACGCACGATCGAACTTGCGAAGGCGATGGGGAAGACCCCGGTGCCGGCGAACGACCGTGCGGGCTTCGTGTCGAACCGCGTACTGATGCCGATGATCAACGAGGCGTTCTACGCGTGGATGGAAGGCGTTGCCAAGCCCGAGGACATCGATCAGATCATGCTGCTCGGCTGCAACTTCCCGATGGGACCGCTGCGCCTCGCGGACTTCATCGGACTTGACGTCTGCCACGACATCATGATGGTGCTCCACAAGGAACTCGGGAATCCCAAGTTCTTCCCGTGCCCGCTGCTCCGGCAGCTCGTGCAGGCGGGTCGCCTCGGCGACAAGACCGGTCGCGGCGTGTACGAGTATCCGGCGAAGTAAGTCGAGTCTCGAAGTACGCCGAGTCTGAAGGAGATGCGACATGTTTGACCGTACTTCCCGCGCCGCGCGTCGAGGTCGCTCGATTGGTGTCTCGGCCGCGACGGCTGTCGCCTTGACCGGAGTTGTCGCGGGATGCGCCTCGCAAAGAAATCAGGTTGGCGGCACCGCACCCGACGCGACGGACGCGCAACGCGCGCCTCGCATCGCGTGCGTGTTTGAGCCCGCAGGTCCGGTCGCCGAACTTGACCGCGCCGCGTTGAAGGGCGCAATGCTCGCGCGCGAGGAACTCGGAGGCACGTGGTGGGGCATCGACATCGTGAGCGTTGCGAGCGCGGCGTCGGCCGCGGAGGGCGCGATCGCCGCGCTCGGCTGCAGCGATTCCGACGAGTTGCGTGCGGCGTTTGCGCCGTTTGCGGCGAAGGGTGCGCCGTTCCTCGCGGTCGGTGCGACCGACCCATGCCTTGCGCGTCTTCCAGGCGGCGAGCGGATCTCGTTCGCGTGCTACTCGGATCCCGCGCAGGGGGCCGCGATGGCTGAGTTTGCGCATGGCGAGCTCGGCGCGCGGCGCGTGACGGTGCTCTTCGAGGCGCCGGGTGATTTTCCGATCGCGGTCAGCCAGGCGTTTGTCGCGGCAGCGCGCTCGCTCGACGGCATGATCACGACGAGCGTCGCGTTCACGGATGCGCGGAAACCCTCGGTCGACGAGGCGCTCCGGACGCGTCCCGACGCGCTGTACCTCGCGTGCCTGCCATCGTCGGTCGTGCCCGCGATCGAGGCGCTCCGACGGGCGGGCTTCGATGGCGCGATCCTCGGTGCCGACAGTTTCGACGTCCCTGATGTTGCGCAGGCATCGCTTGGCGCTCCCCGGTACTTCTCGACCCACGCGTGGTTCGGCAAGGGCGCGGGCTCGGCGCAGACGTTGTTTGCGAGCCTCTACCGCGCGAAATTCGATGAGGAGCCGAGCGCGTTCTCGGCACTCGGCTACGACGCGATGCAGGCAATGGCGCGCGCGCTTGACGCGCTCCCACGCGAACGGCGCACGCGCGAGGGTGTCGCCGACGCGCTCCGAGCACTTGCGCCGCATGACGGCGTTTCGGGCGAAATCGTGTTCTCCACGGCAGGGCACTTCGCGTTGAAGCCGGTCTTCATCGTGAAGGCCGCGAACAACGATCGCAGCCTCGCAAAACGACTGTCGCCTACACGTGTTCCCGAGCCGAACTGCGCGCGATGACGATCACGCGCGTGCGGCCGCAATGATGCGCTCGATCGTCTTCGTCTCGTCGCGCAGCACGTCGATCACGCTGACCTGCACGGTGCGCCAGCCGAGCGCGGTGAGTACGCCCGTCCGCACCAGTTCGCGGTCGACGACCGTCGGTGCGGTGCGATGGAACGCGCCGTCGAGTTCGATGCCAAGGATCCACTCATCGGGCGCTTCGGGCAACGCGAGCGCAAGCGAAACGCGGTAGTCGCGCGAGCGTCCGACATGCAGATCGACACGGAATCCGCGCGCTTCAAGCGCGCGCGCGAGGCGACGTTCGATGGCGGAAACGTCGATCGGCTCAGTCGCGTCGCACTCTTCGCGCGCGGCCGGCACCGTGCCGAGTTCAGCAAACGCGAGGTAATCGCGCAGGTCCTGTGCGCCCTTCGACGTGCACTTTCTCGGATCGAGTTCCGATGCGCGAACCGACGAGAACACGACCACCTTCTCTCGGGCGCGGCTCACGGCTACGTTCAGTCGTCGCTCGCCGCCCGCGAGGTTGAGCGGCCCAAAGTTGTGATGGAGCGCGCCCGATGTATCGCGGCCGTAGCAGATCGAGAAGAGCATCGTCGCGCGCTCGTCACCCTGCACGTTCTCAAGGTTCTTGACGAAGACTTCTTCACCCGCTTCCGCGGCCGCAGCCATCCGCTCGCGCAACTTCGCATCCGTGTCGAGCGCTTCGTCGAGCAGATCCTGCACCAGCGACTGCTGCGCCACGCTAAAGGTGACAACGCCGATCGAACGGTTGGCGCTCGCGCCGTTGTCGGTGAGAAGTCGTCGACGGATCTCCGCAACCACGGCCTCGGCTTCCTTGCGATTGGTCGCCGTTCCCGCGCGGTCATAGGTGCCGCCGACGAAACGGAACTCGACACCGAGGTTTGGATGCGCGCGGCGTGCAGCGGGGAAGGTCTGCAACTTCGCGCCGTAACTCCGGCGATTCGAGAACTCGATCAAACGCTCGTCGCGCGATCGATAGTGCCAGAGCAGGCTGCGCTGCGGGATACCCGATGCGATCGCCTCTTCGAGCACGCTTTCGAGGGGCTCGAGTGCGTCGGCAAGCGAAGCGTCACGCGCAGCCTCGCTGCCGCCACCAGGAGTGGTCAGAGCGTTGACTTCCTCCGCGTCGCCTGAGTCCTTTCGATCGAAGAAACTCGTCGGCGGCATTTGCTTCGAGTCGCCGACGATGACACTCGCAACGCCGCGTGAAATCGCGCAGGCTGCGTCCCACACCGGCACCTGCGAAGCTTCGTCGAAGACGACAAGATCGAAGGCAGGAAAGTCCGCTGGCAGCATGGTGGCGGCCGAGAGCGGGCTTGCGAGGACGATCGGCTTGATCGCGGCGAGCGCGGGTGCGGCCTCCGACATCACGCGCCGAATCGAACGACGGATCGTGGTGAGCGCGCGGAGTTCGTCGATCCGTGTGCGCGCCTGGCGCATGCCCGGTGCATCCATGTCGGCGAGCGCCGTGCGTGCGCGATCGCGCACGGCAAGTGCCACCGCTCCCGACGTACCTTTTCGGTACTCGGCGACACCGGCCACAAGCGCGCGGCGCAGTTCCGACATGCGGTCGGAGCCGCAGTCGAGAAGCGCGGGTTCCGAGGCGAGGCGGTCACGCGTCCACGAGGCGAGCAGTTCAGCCTCGGTCGCGGCTTCGGCGACCGCGGGCGTGAGCGTGCCTGCGAGCAGCGCCTCGGCGACGGGCGCGAGCCCGACGGCGCTTGCCGCGCGGCGTGCGGCGGTGAAGGCGCTCCACGAGGGCAGCAGCGCGGCCGCAGAAGCCGCACGCGCAAGGCGCGATTCGATGTCGATCGTGCGGCTACCCGGCGCGTCGAAGGCGGGGTTCGCGTGCAGTTCAGTGAGCGCGGCGAGCGCGGCTTCGACGCGCGTCATGTGCTCGGCGGCCACCGCGCGAGCGCCTTCGAGCGCGCCTTCGCGGATCGCGGCGGGGAGACGGGCAGCAAGGAGCGCCGTCTCGCGTGGAAACGATTGACGCGCAAGCCTCGCAAAGGTTCGTGCGGATTCGATGGCGCGGCGGGCTCGGTCGAAATCGATCGATCCATCTGCGGTGGTGAACACGCGCATCGCGTCTGTCATCGGCGCCGCAGCGTCGATGGCGGTCTTGGCCGCGACGAGTGACTCAATCTCGGCAAGCAGGCGATCGACGTCGGACGGTGGCGGCGACTTCGCCAATCGCACAAGTTGGCCGCGTGCCTTCCGAACGGCGATCCAGCGGAACAGGATGAACTTCTCGCGCGCAGTGCGGACATCGCCAGCAAGTGCGCTGAGTGAAAGCGTGAGGACGGCAGCGTCGTAGCGTGCCTCGACTTCACGGCGCGCCGTTTGTGCGGCGGCGGTCAGTTCGACCGCGCGCACAAGTGCGTCGAGACGTGCGCTGTGATCGGGCGCAAGCGCGACCTCGGCGAGCATTGCTGCGGCCGGGTTTGAGAGGTCAACCGCGGTGGCAATCGCACATTGCGCGCGCAGTGTGGCGAGATCCGGTGCCGCTGCGAGGCCGAGCGTTGCCGCAAGTTCGCGCGTTGGCCCCGCAAGTGCGGTGACGGCCTCGCGCGCGGCGGCCGCGGCTTGCGCGAGACTCTGCGATTCCTCGGGCGAAAGCGAGCGCTCTGGCGCGAAGTCGACAAGCGTGGCGGTCGCGGCAGGGGAGAGTTCCGCGACGGTCGCGGCAAGTCGTTCGACGCGGTCAAGCCGATCGGCGAGGTCGCGCGCAGTTGATTTCGCAGGGAGGACCCCAGAGAGCTTTCCTGTGAGACCAGACGCAAATCCGCCCGCGGTTGTCGAACCGCCGAGACCGACCGCGTGGAGCTCCGCGAGTTCGGTCGTGCGCTCAATAGCGTCGTATGCGCTCGGTCCATCGGCGTTCGAAGCGTGCAGAGCCTCGCCGGCTGCGCGAATCTTGAGACGCGTTCGGTCGAGCGTGGCCACGCTGTTCGCAAAGTTTGCGGATCCGCTCGCTGCACGCGTATCGATCGACTCGAGCGCCTGCTTCACCTGAGAGACGAAACTTGTCTTCGTGGCGTGATCGGCGTGCAAATCGAGCGCAAACGAGCCAAGTCCGCTCTTCTTGAGTCGCTCGCTCACCACCTCAAGCGCGGCGCTCTTTTCGGCGATGAAGAGCACGCGTTTGCCGCGCGCGAGGCACTCGGACAGCAGGTTCGTGATCGTCTGGCTCTTGCCAGTGCCCGGCGGTCCCTGCAAGACGAACGTGCGACCTGCGGCCGCCGACAGCACCGCGGCGATTTGCGAACTGTCGGCCGCGAGCGGCATGCGAACCGAGGAGAACTCGGCGACCGCGTCGACCTGCGCCGGATCGAGCAACTTCGCGTTGCGCAGCGTGGCGGGCGCGCTTCGGTCGAGGAGCGACGCGACGATCGGATGCGCGGAAAGCGCCTTGCCGCGAAGACGCATCTCTTCGAAGAGCGGGAGCTTTTTGAACGAGTAGTTCCCGAGTTTCGCTTCGGCGAGGACGCGCGCGCCGGGCACGTCTTTCACCGCGTGGCGGACCCGCGCGAGAATCGCAGAGAGATCGAGTCCCCTCTCGTCCTCGGCAAGTTGCCCCGCGATGCCATGCCCGAGGTTGATGTCGAGGCCATGCGTCATGCGCAGGTATTCGACGAGAGCGACGTTCGGCACCGTGTCGTCGAGCACCACGCGGATGCGGAAGCCCTCGCTGCGCGAGATGCGTTCCATCGCGACCGGCACGAGGATGAGCGGGGCACGCACGGGTTCAGCGCGCTGCTCGACGCGGTACTCGAGCACTCCAAGCGCGATGTAGAGGGAGCGCGCGCCGGTTTCCTCAAGCGAGCTCTTGCCATCGCGATACGCCTTCGTTGCGCGCTTGAAAAGCTCGGCATCGTCGAGATCGGCGCGCAGCGTTCCCGCGCGCAGTTCCTCCTGCATCGCGGCCTCAGTCATCTCTCGCATCGCGCCCTTTGGTCGGAGCCCGAGCGTCTTCTCATCCCAGAGGATGTCCTCAAGGAGCGCGATGGTTGTATCGCCTTCGGGGATGAGCGGCACGCCCACCGCGTCGCGGTCGTTCAGAAGCCGGTTGCGCAGCGTGAGATCGAGGAGTTTTTTCTTCCACTGTTCAAGCCGGCGCTCGCGCGGTGAAAGCACGGGCGGCGGCAGCGGTGGAAGGCCCGTGGGCTGCACGATCACGTAGGTCGCTGGCGGCGGCTCGACGGGCGCGTCGGCATCTCGTTCGTTGCGCGCGATCGCCTCGGGCATCGGATGGAATCCCGCGCGTCGCGCGGCACGAACGTCGATGACGCGCGATTGATCAGAAAGCGCGCACAGCCAGCGCTCGCCCGCGCTGAGCGCGTCGCCGAACGACTTCGGTTCGCCGCAAAGAGCGGTCGCCTCGACGATGCGCGCTTCGCCAAGTGCGCGTCGATTCTCAAGGCGCGACGGGCCTTCGTGGACAGCGTCGGCGAAGTGTTCGTCGATCGTCGCAAAGGCGACGGTCGCATGTCCGTCGCCGAGCACAATCATCGGCAGCAGGCCGCATGCCTCGAGGAGCGATGCGAGCGTGACCGAGAGATCGAGGCAGTTCGCGAGCTGCTCGCGGAAGACATCGGCCGGCGTGCGGACCTTTTGACCTTCCTTCTCGAAGCTCGCCTGGAGGACGACGTAGGAGATCCCGCGCGCGGCAAGGGCCTCGTAGCAACTCTCGGCGATCCGCTGCACGCGCTCGGCGCTGCCCGAGAGATATCCGTCGAGCGAGCCGGAACCGGTCTTGCGCGCGAGTCGCTGCGACGCATCGCGAAGGAGTTCGGCGATTGCCGAGGAATTTGGTGTGACGAACGCTGCGAGTGACTCGCAGTGCGTTGACATGCCCGACCAGTGCGTCTCGGGAGCGATCGCGATGCGGTGTGTGGCATGCGCGATGGTCGCGCCGGAGGGCGATACGAGCCGTGCGACGATGTCGGCATGCGTGCGCTCGGTGCTTGCGCGCATGAGCGAAAGCGGTAGGCGCAGGTTCTCGACATCAACCGCAAGCGTTGTGCCTGCGTCGATCGGCTCGACGGGACGCACGATGTCGCATGCAGGATTTCCCTCGACCGAGAGCGCGAGGTGCGTACCCGCGAGGCGCGTGTGGGTCTCGACGACGATCGTGCGCACGCACGCCACGCCGTTCAGTTCAAGCGAAGCAGATGTGGCCTCGAGGGCGTCAAACGAAATGGTGGCGCTCGCGCCGTCGATCGCGGGCGGTGGCATCGTCTCTCCCTCTTCAAGGCCGTCGCTCATGCACGCATTATGACGAAATTGCCCGGTTCCTGCGGTTATCCGGCGTCACGCGAGGCGAAGGCGTGGCCTACGCGGTGGTGTGCGCAAGGGCCGTGGGGCTGTGGGGCCGTGGGGCTGTGGGGCTGTGGAGCGGTGGGGCATGCGGCTGCGGCAGGGTTGGGGGCGGGGTGGGTGTGCGTGCTATTCTCTCCGTTTGCCGGACGGCGCCGCGAGGGCCCGCCCGAATCCGACCTGCATACTGGCGAATCGACATGAGCACTGCCCATCCGACATCCGCGCCCCACGCCGTTCCTTCTGAGAAGATCGACCCCGAGACCGTCACGCTCTCGGGCTACGTGGTCGGTGAACGCTACGGCCCCGACACCGTGTTGACGCACGACCCCGCCGACCCGACCCGCGCCCATCCGCGCATCGGCGAGGCGGGGCAGTTCCCGTTCACGCGCGGCGTCCACAAGACGATGTACCGCTCGCGGCTCTGGACCATGCGGCAGTTCGCGGGCTTCGGCTCGGCCGATGACACCAACCAGCGTTTCAAGTACCTCCTCAACAACGCGAAGGGCACGAAGGCGAACACCGGACTCTCGACCGCGTTCGACCTTCCCACGCTGATGGGCCGCGACTCAGATGACGCACTTTCGGCGGGCGAAGTGGGTCGCTGTGGTGTTGCGATCAGTTCGATCGAAGACATGCATCGTTTGTACGCCGACATTCCGATCGGCGAGGTGACGGTTTCGCAAACGATCAACGCGCCGGCGGCCGTGATTTGGGGCATGTATCTCGCGCACGCGAAGGAGCGCAGTGTTCCGTGGACCGCGCTCGGCGGGACGCTCCAGAACGACATCCTCAAGGAGTTTCACGCGCAGAACGAGTTCATCTATCCGCCCGAGCCACACGTGAAGCTCGTGGTCGACACGATCGAGTTCGCGGCGCAGCACTTGCCGAAGTGGAATTCGGTGTCGATCTCGGGCTACCACATCCGCGAGGCCGGCTCGAGCGCGACGCAAGAACTCGCGTTCACATTGCGCGACGGCATGGAGTACGTCGAGGAGTGCATCAAGCGCGGCCTCGACGTCGACGGCTTCGCGCCGCGACTCTCGTTCTTCTTCAATAGCCACAATGAATTCTTCGAGGAAATCTGCAAGTTGCGCGCCGCGCGCCGCATTTGGGCGAAGGCGATGAAGGAGCGTTACGGCGCAAAGAACGAGCGTTCGCTCTTGATGCGCACGCACGTCCAAACCGCGGGTTGTTCGCTCACTGAGCAGCAGCCGCTCAACAATATCGTGCGCGTGGCGCTGCAGGCGATGGCGGGTGTGCTCGGCGGTTGCCAGAGCCTCCACACCGATTCGATGGATGA
>Ga0172372_10006405_pt1 | contig 16053 bp, 11 predicted proteins | sample LakKiv5m_2_FD_114544 | JGI IMG/M metagenome (GOLD analysis project Ga0172372, IMG submission 114544) | Freshwater microbial communities from Kabuno Bay, South-Kivu, Congo - kab_092012_9.5m | ecosystem: Environmental > Aquatic > Freshwater > Lake | place: Democratic Republic of the Congo...
ATCAACTTGGGTTCTTCTCCAAGCTTCCATGACCAAACTCCCTTGCGATAACCGTCGGTGACCCAAATTTGATCCTGAGTGTTAACAACAACTTGGTGTGGAAACTCGAAGATGCGTTTCGAAACAATAGCATCGACTTTCCCTTCTTTGGAAACTTGTACTAGCTGTTGCTCATCTTGGGAGATCACCCAGATACGGTCCGCATGATCAACAAAAACACCCCTTGGATTGACATTCGCTAAAATCTCTGGATTGGTGCCAGGGGTTGATTGCTTCCATAGAACCCTTCGCTCTAGATCCGCGATCAATAAAGTACCGTCTTGCAGGAAGGCCAAGTCAACAGGAATGCCGACAGTCGCGTTGATGGTTCCTTTCCATTGCCCTGAGGAATCTTTGCGATAAACCTCACGGGTTGCCGAGTCTCCGATGGCCATATCGCCGTTGGGTGAAATTGCCAGACAACGGACTGCATTCAGAGGCTGACGGAATTTGTTGCTTCCCTGTACTTCGAGTGTCAACTGGCTGTCCTGGAATAACCAAACCCCTGGCTTGTTTCGATCAACGATCCAAACGGCTCCGTTTTTATCGATCGATCCATCGAGCGGATAAACTTTGGACGCTTCTCGCGTGTTAGGTTGTGCAGCTTTTTGTGATTCTTGCGCTAATCCCGAAGCGTCAATAAGCAACGACAAGGCAAGGCATACGATGGAATAAAGCGATAGGTTCGCAAACCCTTGATTAGCTGTAGGATTCATAGCAAGTCGATGGAGAGGAGACGCGCTGATATGGTTTAAAAAAGCAGAGGCTCACACCTTGCCAAATCACTACGAATTGTAGCGTCTCTGGCTCAACCGATTGCCAAGGATCAACAGAAAATTGGCCTGACCGACAAATAAACCGGTATCGAGGACAAAACGCGATCCTCAAGTCTCTAACCTCGACCTGACCAAGAAAGCACTGAAGGCCAAGGGAGCATTCGCAAAAAAAATCCCAGGATCATTCGCCGAGCCTGGGAGATGTTTGGTTTTAGAAGTTGTCTTGCCCGATGCTTTCAGACTAAGGAACAACGGGAGAAACCACGACGTTGGACTTGTCATCGTCTTTCGCGAGTTCTATGCCAATGGCGGTCAGACCACCGATCAAGGCCAGGGGCAACAATCCACCCCCAAAACCGCCGCCGATACCACCTCCACCACCACCACCACCTCCACCGAAGTTACCTCCGGCAACACCGCAGCATCCGGCCATAGGCAGAGGACAGCAGGCTTCTTCCAAAGGGACGGCGGTTTGAGCAATCAAAGGAGCGCCCATGCAATCGCAAGAGGCCAATTCAACATTGAGGCCTGGGACGGAGTCTTGTTGCAGGGTAGCTCTAACGAATTTACGTCCATCTTCGGATATCGATGTACTGGCGTCTCCACTTCCTGCTGCTTGGCCAACCGCGACAAAGCCCAACGCTGCGATACCAGCGGGACCCGAGGCGACAAAGCCGTAATTGCCTGGAGGAATGTTGTCGAATCGATAGTTACCATCGCGATCTGCTCGCGTTCTGGCAACTTCATTCCCTGAATGCGTCAAGTAAATGGAGGTTCCGCTCAGGTCGGTATTTCCGCTGGGAACCGAGACTCTACCCCGAATTCCACCTTCTTGATCGATAGCTATTCTACCGCTGTTCCAAAATGTTCTATCTTGACCCGCAGGGTCTTTGTCGAACTCCTGTTCAGCACGTGCTCTGGGAACGGAACCGCTGCGTACTAGGGATACAACCCGTTCGGTTGCGGGGGTTAGCGTGCGTACTTGAATCCCTCCTGGCAAGTGCTTGCCAGCAGTGGAGTCCAGAATGGAAACAGACATCACGGCCAAAGTGCTCGGATTCTGTGCTACGAGCGAATAAACGCCAGGCTTAACGTCCACAAATCGGAAAGAACCATCTTCTGCCGTGGTGACTTGGGCAATGATTTGCCCGTTTTGGCATAGAGCGATGTCCACTCCGCTTTGACGAATTTGGTTCTCACCCGCCGGAGTTCCCAAAGTTCCCCAGAAGGAGCCATCTGGCGAGAGTCGCAGCCATTGGTGATGATTCAAAGAGTTGGTTTTGCTCGTTAGGTCGCTGGCTGATGCAGCAGATGGTTGCACCAACGGCGCTGGCTGTACTTCAGCCTCTTGTGCGAAGCCGATGCGCAACGTGAAAGAGCAAACCGAGGCCAATGCCAAGGAAGCAACCAAGAGTGTTCGAAAATGAGATCTGGTCATGGGATTGGACCCGAAGATATCGTTGATACGTTGATTGGGAAAAACCGCAGGTTGCCTCAAGTGTATTCTGTGATTCGGACCGTACAACTTATTTTCAGTCCATGAAGTTGATGTTTTCGATAAAATAGGGGGCTTTTGGGGGCAAATGTACCGAGCAAGCATTTTCCACCCCCCAAGAAATATCAGCATGGCTAATTCTTAGGCAGGTCGAATCATTTCTTGGACGCTATGGATTCGGACCGATTCGGCGGTTGTATACTTTGAGGATTGCGAGGATACCGAGCCATCCAAGAGAAAAAATGTCTCCACAGGAGTCCAGAATGGTCAATACCAAGCGGCCTAGAATTAGCGCGTTTCCAAAGTGTTATCTGGATGAAATTTCACAAAAACGCACGATGAGTGTTTTTGACTGGATTCAGATGGCCAGGGATCTGCCGGCCGATGGACTCGAGATGTACGAAGGGTTTCTGTGGGAATTGTCGGATCCGTTTCTCGAGAGAATTCGCGAATCTCTTCAAAAGGCGGGCTTCGAAATGCCCATGTTGTGCTGTTCTCCGGACTTTACCCATCCGGATGCTGCCAAACGCAAGGCGGCGATCGAATACCAGAAGCAGATGATCGAAGTTGCCTTCAAATTGGGTGGCCCCGGAACGGTTTGCCGTGTTCTAAGTGGACAACGATGGCCAGAGGTCGGGCTCGAGCAGGGTTTGGACTACGCCGCCTTTGGGATTCAATCATGCATTCTCGTGGCTGAGTCCTATGGAGTCGTATTAGGGATTGAGAACCACTACAAGGATGGATTTTGGCTCTACCCTGAATTCGCTCAGAAAAAAGAGGTGTTTCTACAACTCCTAGACCGTATCCCGCATTCCAACCATTTCGGCGTCCAGTACGATCCAAGCAACGCGGTGGTTGCGGGCGACGACCCCTTGGAATTGCTCAAAGCGGTACTACCAAGGGTTGTCAGCATGCACGCCAGCGATCGGTATTTGGTCCCAGGTGCGACGCTAGATGACCTGAAATCCGCAGAAGGCAGTGCCGGATACTCCAAAATCCTGCTACATGGGGTTACCGGGAAAGGATTGAACAACTACCCCGAGATTTTTCGCCAGCTTTCCGAAGTAGGTTATTCGGGCTGGATCAGCATCGAAGACGGCATGAACGGCATGCAAGAAATGCGTGAGTCTCTGGAATTTTTGCATCAGATGGTCGAAACGTACTACGGCAAAGTACGGGCCTAAGCGGCAAGCTCTTTTCCCTAAACTTACGATGGATGAATGGCGACCAGAGTGAGTCTTCCTCCCAGCCTCAAACCTGGCATTTTGGAAATCACTTGCAAGATTTCTTGGAAAGCGAAACTTTAGGGCATCTTGCTTTTTTGACCGACTGCCACCAGATGTCCATCAAAAACCAGGAAAAACCGCAGTTCTGTTATCTTCAAGGGATTCGCTCGCTGTCAATTTTTTATTTTTTCTAATCCGTTAGTTTTTCTTGCTCGGCGACTGCTCGTAATTAGTATTGAGGAAGTGATTGGATTTTTGCAATCCCTTTAACCCTCCTTAAAAACGGAACTGTCGCACGCATGAACCCGAATAAGCTTGCGCTCGCTTTCCTTCTGATGATGCAGTGGGTGCTTCCCTGTCCGGTCGCCGAGGCTGGCGTGATCATCAGTAGTACGGTCAATCAAAGTGGCTACAAGACCAATTTCCCTGGCTCTGCTCCGGGGATTACTGGTTCTGCGTCACGAATCGGAGTTTTCGACTTCGATTTTGCCACAACTCCCTCTCTTTTGACATTTCTGCAAGCTAGAATTCGGCTCTGGGTGCAGTTGCCAACCCAGGCAGAAGGTTTTGCTGCACCATGGATAATTTTGGCCAGAGAGGGCGTTACCGATCAGCAGATACGTGATATTTCCTTGACAAATCCTAGTTCCATCACCGAGCACGCCATCAGGACGGACATTCGAATCACCGCCAATCAACCAGATCAAGGTACTGGAATTGTCGAGAAAAAGATGTTCAAGTTTGAAGATCTGACGGGCGCTCAGGGTTTGGCCCTGGCATCGATCCTCGCTGCCAATGCCAGCCATCGCCTGGAGGCATGGCTTGTTAGCGACACTTTTGCGAATATTACCGTTCCTGCGTTCGGAGAAACTTTTAGTTTTGTTGGAGGATCGATCGTGTCGACGTTCCAACCGTTCTCTTCGACTCTGGAACTGGTTTACGTTCCGGAACCCTCGACAGTTGTTGTGTTCGTCCTGGCGGGCATAATCCACACAACGCGACGCGTGATTTGCCTTCGGAGAAGGAATTCGAACCAAGATAAATCTAAGGATACCATCGAGCCATGCTTCGTTTAAAAGCTCTTTGCAACTACGTTCTGTGCATTGCTTTATTTTGCACCTTGAGCTGGGTGAATTCCCGTGCGGATGTCATCATCGATTTCAAGCAACAGTCGGGGCTGGATGAAGATTTCGGGATTCGAAGGGCTGTTTATCTAGGGAGAATGTTCAACGGCGTAACAGCCGGTTCATTTCGTCGCATGGATGCAATGCATGCGGTCATCACGATCGCTCAAGCGACTCAAAGCGACAATGTCCAGTTATTCGCTGGAGATGGTAGCTCGAATTTCGACACAGCCTTTGCCCAGGGTAGGATGACTGATACCGGCATCCGTGTGGTCAACAGAACTCAGAACAACACCGAGGTGCTGAGGATTCCTGGTGATCCTTCCGACACACCTGCCTTCAAGATCGAAACTTCTGCAGGAGTTGCCATCCATGAAACACTTGCAGCGAAGAACTATCTGGATTTTTGGGTTGTTGGAAACAGTGGTTCGGGGTTTACGGTGCCCTCGGTCGTTGGTGCCGGGAATGCAAATTTTTTGATGCGATTCGAGCGCTCCACGGCGGTACCCGAGCCAGGCTCGATTTTACTTGCGACAGCAGGCCTAGGACTGCTCACCTACCGGCTCAGGGGTTCTCGAAGGGGTTAGTTTTCTCTCTCAGTTGGCTTTGAGATGCGATAGCGTCAAAAGAGCGTAGGCCGTTACCAAATTTGGATCTCCTTCCATCCAGCGTGGTTCTGGGTTGGTCCAGGAACCGTCCACTTTCTGAGTTTTCTTCAGCTGGTCAAGCACGTCGGATTTCCAAGCGTGCTTTCCAGACTCTGAATCAAAACTGGTAACACCCGCCACTGAAAGTGCCTTGGACATCGTTTGCAGATAATAGTAATGGCCGGCGGCCCCCATCCCTGGATTGCTCGTGACGCTGTAGTTCTTTGACAAATACTTGAGGGCTGCTTTCACTCGATAGTCTTCCTGGCTGACCCCCGCATAAAGCATGCTCTTTAGACCTGCATACGTCATGGAAGCATAGGAGCGAAGTCCACCGGTCGCTTCATCTTTACCGGCCATCGAATCGCCTCCGTTGGCAGGGGTGTAGTAGAAACCACCATCATTGAGCTTGGAAGCAAATGGGGTATCGTTTGCGGGAGACTCCAAGTTCTGGCATCGATTCACGAAAGCCAATGCCCTTTGAATCGCAGGATCATCTTGTGCAACTCCCGTCGTTCGAAGCGCTTCGATAAAGAATGCCGTATTGGACAAATCGGGTCGAGATTTACTGCCGTAGCCGGCCCCTCCAAAGGCTGGATCTTTGGGGTTGATCCCCTCACCCTCGTCCCATTGTTCCCCTTTGACAAATTTCTGAGCACTTTGAAGGATCTCGTTGTACTTTCCGTCTGCATTGGCTTTGGACAAAGCCATCATCGCCAAACATGTCTCGTAGTTTGCATGGCGGGAACCTTCGGCGTAGAGACCCCCATTGTCTCGCCGGGTATTCAAGATGTAACCGATCGACTTGGATACCACCGGATCCTCCGAAGAAACCCCAACCGATAGCAATGCGGCAGCGACCAATCCAGTGACTCCCGGGCCGGCCTGGGAACTAAACGATCCATCAGCCGCTTGGCTTTGTCTTAAAAAGGCGATCGCTGCGCGTTCAACTCCTGCTGAGTCGACTAGCTGATTGGCACTTGCCTTGGGTACAGCGACGCTTGTGCTTTCCTGGGAAAGGCCCAAAGTGGCCCCCTGGAAGCTAAGTAGGCTTAGAACGCAACAGGTCAAACGGATTGATTTTCTCATCATTTGCCAAATCGATAGAATCTAAAGTATAAAAGCATCGGGGGTCGTTGCTTAAAATGCATCAGTCAGTATACGCGTTTGCCGTGCCCCTTCGACACCAAGTATACAGATTGTCCAACACAGAACAATTTTTGGTTCTTGAAGAATCCCGTTTTCGACCCCGCTATGCTGCTTCACCAGATCGCACGAAAGCAGATTACCGATTTCGCAACCGAACAGGGCTTCCATGCGGTGGGATTTGTCCCCGCACAAGACGCCACCAGGTTCCATGCCTTTTGCAGTTGGCTCGATCGCGGATTCTCCGCATCGATGAGTTACTTACAGAATCGAAAGGAAGCTTACCGCAACCCGCACTCGGTGCTTCCTAACTGCCAGACAGTGATCTTGCTAACGCTCCCTTACCAAGGTCATCCTTGGACACACTCGGTAATCAAAAAGAACCAACAGCGTTATCTTCCCGACCATAAGCAGTCCACGATCGGTTCCTACGCATCGGCCAAAGAGGATTATCATCATTGGATTCGCAGGAAACTTAAACCGCTCGTTCGAGAAATGCAACGCATGTTCCCAAACTGCCAATCGCGCGCGGTGGTAGATACGACGCCTTTGCTCGAGCGTGATTTCGCAGAGCAAGCTGGATTGGGTTGGATCGGTAAAAATACGATGCTGCTAAATAGGCGCATCGGAAGTTATTTCTTTCTGTGCGAAATTCTTACCCAAGCGAAACTTAGCGACCCGTTAGAAGACCACGACCATGTTTCATCAAAGTCCAACTTAAGTCCGCTTAGAACCTCCCATTGCGGTAAATGCACCGCTTGTTTGGATGCATGTCCTACCGAAGCCTTTCCCGAGCCCTATGTTCTGGATGCCAATAAATGCATCAGTTACTGGACAATCGAGCACCGCGGCCCAATTCCTGAATCGATCAGGGCCTCGCTTGGTCCTTGGCTATTCGGTTGCGATGTTTGCCAGATCGTCTGTCCATGGAACCGCAAGGCACAAGCTGTCGTCAGCCCCGAAATCCAACCTGATGGTGTGCAACGAAAATCCGACTGTATCCATTGGCTAACGATCGAAAAGGAAGAATTCGACGAGCTCTATCGTGATACACCCTTTTGGCGAACCGGTTTCCTTGGAATGAAACGAAACGCGCTGATCGTTGCGGTCAATCTGAAACTCACGCAAGCCATTCCTCAGATCGCTCGTCTGGCAAACGACCCCGACGCCGATATCAAACAACTTGCACTTTGGGCGCTGGAAATGTCCAAGCAGTTCCCCATGCAGACAGGTTAATGCTCCCCAATTTTTCGCAACAGGTCAAAACCGAAGATCCCTGAGCTATGGCCATCGGAAAACCGCACGTTGTAGGCGTAATTCCCGACCGGTTGCATCGATTCAATTGCAATAGGTACCGCCTCACGCAGAGGGATCACTTGAAGTAGTCCACCTGCTTGCTTGTTGGTATCAGCCTTCGCTTTTTCCTTGCATGTCGCACAGGGACAAGCCTTCCTAAGCTCCCCAGGTGACCATTCGACATCGGTCAAATCGCTCCAACGGATACGAATCCCCCCTTGTTCGGTTCGTTCGATCGACGTTGGAATCACTTCTAAACTCATACCCTGTATTCCTTTGATGGCTGTTTCGGTTTAAGATTTTGGTCAATGTACCGGTGAGGTCAAGTAAGACAGGAAGTTATTTCACACCTATGGGTTTTCCCTACCAACGAGCATTCATCGCAGGGCACCAGGGCATGGTGGGGGCTTCGGTTTGTCGAATCCTGCACCGACAGCATCCCGCCGTGCAGTTGATTGTGAAAACCCGCAGGGAACTAGACCTTTGCGATCCCCATCAAGTCGAAAAGTTTTTTCAGTCTAATAAACCGGATGCTGTGATTTTTGCCGCAGCCAAGGTCGGGGGAATCGTTGCCAATGCGACTTATCCAGTCGAATTCCTTTCCGAGAATGCCCGCATGGCGATCCATTCGATCGAATCAGCCTATCGAGCGGGGGTCGCTCGATTTCTGTTCCTCGGGTCGACTTGCATCTATCCCAAGCATGCACCCCAGCCCCTGGTCGAACCTAGTTTGCTCTCAAGCCCCCTTGAAACCACCAATGAAGCTTACGCTCTTGCGAAAATCGTCGGTTTAAAATTGTGCCAGTACTATCGAAAGCAGTTTGGCGTGGTTTACCATAGCGCCATGCCGACAAATCTCTATGGACCTGGGGACAATTACCACCCACAACACAGCCATGTGATACCTGGCCTACTGCGTCGGATTCACGAGGCCAAAGAAAGCCAATCCAATTCGGTCGTTCTCTGGGGCACTGGTACTCCCAAGCGGGAATTTCTATTCGTCGAGGACTTAGCAGAAGCGCTCATCCATTTGCTCAAACTCGAATCGCCCCCTGATTGGGTAAACGTCGGCACTGGCCAGGAAATATCGATCCTTGAGCTCGCCCAACAAATCGCAAAAACGGTGGGATACTCGGGTGAATTTCTCCTGGATACATCGAAATCCGACGGAACACCGCTGAAACGAACCGACCCGAGTCTGATTTTTTCAACCGGTTGGAAACCCCAAATCGAGCTAGCCGATGGTTTGGCAAAAACCTACGAAAACTTCCTGCAAAACCTGCAACGAGATACCCTTCGTGGTTTTTAAACAGAAATTCGTTATCCTATGCGGGCCGAAATTTGGATGTGGCATCCTACAAAAAGAAAGGGACCAAGGAGCAGATGAGTAAATCAGCATTGATCACGGGAATTACAGGACAGGATGGATCCTATCTAGCTGAACTCTTGCTCGAGAAAGGTTATCGCGTCCACGGTCTCGTTCGCCGTTGTTCAAGTTTTAGTACCGGACGTATCGATCACCTCTACAAGGATATTCACGACGACCCAGGCCTGTTGCTCCATTACGGTGACCTTACCGATGGCCAAGCACTCACAAACCTTGTTTTGAATCTTGAACCCGACGAGATCTATAACCTTGGTGCGCAAAGTCACGTTCGGGTGTCGTTCGATCAGCCTGTCTACACCCTGATGACCGACGGGGTCGGTGCGTTGAATGTCCTGGAGGCGGCCAGGATACTGAATCAGAAGAAGCAGGTACGTGTTTACCAGGCCAGTTCATCAGAAATGTACGGTGCGGTGCTTGAGACTCCCCAAAAAGAAACCACTCCGTTTAATCCCCAAAGCCCGTATGCATGCGCTAAAGTCTACGCGTATTTCCAAACCATCAATTACCGTCGTAGTTATGGCCTTTTTGCATGCAATGGCATCCTTTTCAATCACGAATCGCCCCGAAGAGGAGAGACCTTCGTCACGCGGAAAATCACCCGAGCTGCCACCCGTATCAAATTGGGATTGCAAAAGAAGCTCTATCTAGGGAATCTCGATGCGAAACGCGATTGGGGTTACGCCAAAGATTATGTAGAAGCCATGTGGCTGATGCTTCAACACACCCAGCCTGATGATTTTGTTATCGCTACAGGCCAGACGTTCTCCATCCGAGATTTTCTCGAAATGGTATTTCGCAAGCTCGACCTGGATTGGCAAGAGTTTGTTGAGATTGACCCTAGGTACTTCAGACCTGCTGAGGTCGAATTGCTGCTAGGCGATCCATCTAAAGCGAACCGATTGCTGGGCTGGAAGGCCAAAACATCCACCGAGCAACTCGCCGAAATCATGGTCGAGCACGATCTGGAAATCGCAAAACGTGAAAAGCATAACCAATCTTTTAAGAGCTAAACTGCAAGCTACTTAGGACCAGTTATCGCTATGCGAGCAGTCATCACTGGAATTACCGGCCAAGATGGATCCTATCTCACGGAACTACTCCTTGGCAAAGGGTACGAAGTTCACGGGATTGTTCGCCGTAGTAGCACCCTCCAACGTCCGCGTCTTGATCAACAAGTGCACGATCAAGACATCTATGGCAAGCGTCTTTTCCTCCATTATTCCGATCTGACAGACACCACATCACTTCGACGAATTCTCACCCGCATCAAGCCAGACGAGTTCTATCATCTGGCCGGCCAGTCCCACGTAGGGCTCAGCTTTGAGATACCCGAAAGCACCTGTGAGCTGACCGCCATGGGAACCCTTAGGATTCTGGAAATCCTTCGCGATCTGAGCCCATCGCCTCGATTTCTGCACGCTAGCAGTCGTGAGATCTTCGGTACCCCTATCAGTTCACCACAGGATGAGCAAACCCCAGTCAATCCAAATTCTCCCTATGGGGCCGCAAAGGCATTCGCAAACCAAATCGTAAAAGTATACAGAGATTCTCTGGGTCTCTTTGCCTGCAATGCGATCTGCTACAACCACGAAAGTCCCAGGCGTGCCGAAAACTTCGTCACCAGAAAGATCAGTCTGGCTGCAGCCAAAATTAAGCTTGGACTCCAAAAGGAGTTGGTGCTCGGTAACATCGATTCCTCGAGAGATTGGGGATACGCCCCCGAATTCGTAGACGCCATGTGGCGAATGCTTCAGCAATCCAAGCCCAAGGACTACATACTCGCCACGGGAGCCACACACACGGTGTGCGATTTCATCCAATACGCCTTCGAACATATCGGACTCGATTGGAAGTCCTATTATCGACACGATCCTCGGTTTCAGCGGCCCATAGAACCACAAAACCTTCGCGGCAATTCGGACCTTGCACGAAAAGACCTCGGATGGATCCCAAGTACCTCGATCGCAGAGCTAGCTGCTATCATGGTCGATTCAGATCTTCAATCCTTAAAAAACCAGCAATCAAATCGTTCTTCATGAAGAGCGAAAGGGGCTAAACTGATGTCCACGCATCCAATAGCGTCCGCTGTGAAATACTTTGGTCCATTGCTGTGGGCTTTGATAGGCACCACACTTTCTGTGGCTCAAGAAAGCACCAGGGGCACGTCGGTCAAACTCAAGGCAGGTGCTTACGCCAAGAATGTTGATCCTGTTTTTCTACCAGTCTTTGTCAGTGGGGGTATTGTTGCTGGAAAAGCCGAAAGGATCGTCGACTCGCTGTTCGCAAGGTCGATCGTCCTGGTGAACGAATCAGCCGACCAAAGCCGAACCGATCAAGCCGTAGCGATTTGCGTTGTCGATAGCCTTGGTGTTCCAGCGTGGATAGTCGATAAAGCAAAAGAGATGGTGGCTGAGCAAACTCCGCTGAAGCCTCACCAAGTGCTTATCAGTGCCACTCATTCGCACTCAGCTCCCGCACTTATGGGAGCTCATGGTACTCCTGCACAGGAAGATTATGCGAACCAAATGCCTAACTGGATTGCAGAATCCATCGTCACGGCTTATCGAAATCGAACCGATGCTCAGGTTGGCTATGGCCTGAGCAATGCAGACCGGTACATTTACTGCCGCCGCTGGATTATGGAACCAGGGCACGCCGGTGGGGTTCTCTTTTCAGGACGAGATAGCAATATCGTGGCCATGAATCCAGGTCATGATACACCTTACAAAATTCGTCAAACTTCGGATGTGGATCGCACGATCCCCTTTCTTTCGATCAAGACCATCGACGGAAAGCCGATTGCCCTTTTGGCTTCGTTCTGCACCCATTACGCAGGTGCACCGGCCCTCTCCTCCGATTACTTTGGCGTTGTCGCTAAAGAACTTGCACAGAATCTCAGGCCTGACGATCCGGGTAGCTTCGTCGGGATCATGGCCAACGGTACCAGCGGCGATGCCAATTGCATCGACTTCTCCCGCCCTGCAAAACCTTTCGATTATCACCAAGTTGGCTCGTATGTCACCTCTCGAATCTTGGCGGCACTACCAAGCGTTGAGTATTCACAAACCTTGAGTCTCAACAGCAAACTGGAATCGATAAATGCGAAAGTTCGCCCGCCAAGTGACGAGGAATTAAATCAAGCGATCAAGTACGTTGATTCGAAGCTAGCTGAGCGCTTACCGGCAAACATCGAGGAGAACTACGCAAGAGAGACAGTTCTTTTGTCGAAAATGCCAAGCACAAGGGATGTCCCACTACAGGCTCTTCAGATCGGCAACCTCGCGATCGTAGGATATCCAACAGAAACGTACAACGCCACTGGTCTGGCTGTTCGGGCGCAGAGTCCGTTTCACGTCACCCTCAATATCGGGCTAGCCAACGATCTGCTGGGCTATCTGCCTCCGGCGGATCAGTTTTCACTAGGCGGTTATACCACTTGGCGTGCCCGCACAAGTTGCCTTGATGAATCGACCGAATCCCGTGTGGTCGACACACTTACAAAACTATTAACTGAACTTGTCAGCGATTCCTCAAGAAGCCATCCTGTTCCCCAAGCCGTTGAGGTTTCTCATGATGGGCCAAATACAGCCATCTCTCCTGTTGAATCGATCAAACACTTCGAAGTCATGCAAGGTCACCGGATCGAATTGGCGGCACATGAGCCTAACGTCATCGATCCAGTCGCGATGAGATTTGACGATGCAGGCAACATGTGGGTCGTCGAGATGCGTGATTATCCACTGAACCCTGGCCCTCAAGGGCTCGGCAGAATCCGAATCCTCAAAGACTCAAATCATGACGGTTTGTTTGACCAAGCGACCGTATTTGCCGAAGGCCTGTTGTTTCCTACCGGACTGCAACTTCATCGAGATGGAGCCTTGGTCACCATAGGAGGCAAGCTAAAGTTTCTCAGGGACATCAATGGTGATTCTGTTTGCGATACCAGTGAGGATTGGTTGGAGGGATTCGCACAGGAAAACCCTCAGCTTCGAGTCAATGATCCCGATTTTGGCATCGACGGGTCGCTCTATCTTGCCAACGGGCTTCGAAGTTCAAAGATCCAGATCCTCGATGCTCCGTACAAATCGCAAGCAACGATCGCATCTGCTTCTCAAGAAAATCAAGTGGCCATTTCCAACCAGGATTTGCGTTGGAACTGGTTGAGGAACCAGGGTACTCCCATCTCTGGACCTTCCCAATTTGGAATGACTTGGGACCGATTCGGCAACCGGTACTTTTGTACCAACAGAAATCCCTGCGATGCGGTTTTGCTAGAGCCCTACCAGGCAAGCTTAAGCCCACTTGTGGGTCTTGCTCCAATGACAGCCCCTGCCCTTTCCCCCGGTGAGAAGTCAACCGTTCACCCTCTTGTATCGGCTTGGACTACTTCCAATCTTCACGCCGGCCAATTCACGGCCGCCTGCGGTGTTTTGATCAGTCACAGCACTCATTTGCCATCGGCTTCTCTTGGCAATGTCCTTACCTGTGAGCCCACCGGGAGCTTGGTGCACCGCGTCGGGCTTGGGCTCGTCCAAGGGATTGCTCGGGCCGAAGAACCCGATCGTTCGAAAGAGTGGCTCGCAAGCACAGACCCTTGGTTCCGCCCCGTGAATCTGGAAGAGGGCCCTGATGGGGCGATTTATGTCGTCGACATGCATCGGGCTGTGATCGAACATCCAGACTGGGTTCCCGAGGAACTAAAGAAGCGTCCCGACGAGCGATGGGGGGATCAATGTGGACGCATTTATCGAGTCCTCAGGCATGATGCTCCATCAGTCGATGAACTCTGGAGGCAACTCCACGAGCGACCTCTCTCCATTCGCTCCTCGAATGAATTAATTGATCTGGTAAACCATCCCCGGACCTGGATACAAAATACCGCGACAAGATTGCTCTACGAGAGGATTTTTACAGCAAATCCAGACCAGATCCATTTGCTCCAAGAGCAACTGCAAACCGCACTTGAAGCTCTTGCACAGACGAAGGAAACGTCTGACTCCCTGCTACGATTGCTGTATCTGTGCGACGCCTCAAGGTTACTCAATCGGGTTGAAGTTCTACAGCAGCCCCTTATCGAAGAGAATCATCCTTCACATCGACAGCCAGCACTGAGGGTCGCACTTTGGAGATTTGCGACGAATGCGAAGTTGGACTCGGAATTGCTTACACAAGCAGCTAAAAAAGCGATCCGAAGCGGAGCCCCGGAAGAAGCAACCGAAGCGGCATGGTACATGGCCCAGATGTCCGTAACCGACGACCAGCTTATCGACTGGTGTGTTGCCCGATCCGTCGACCTAGCCGATGACCCGTACTGGCTGATGGCCGTCACTGCGCTTCATCGAAACGACCTGACTTCTTTGGTAAGCAAATGGATGCAACAGGCCACAAGCAGTCTTGATGAAAAGAAGATGGTTCGTACCTTTTCGACAACCGCCTGGACCCGATTGACCAGTGCCGTCGGAAATCCAGAAAACGCACTTTGGTTGAAAACAAGAGAGGATTGGCAATCCAATCTCAGCAAGTTACTCCTTGCAGGTCCAGGCGACGATGAGACTCATCGTCGCGTCATCAAGGAGCCCCAATTGAGCTTGCAATTAGCCATAGCATGCGGAATTGCAAAATCTGCGGATCGAAACTGGTTTGCAAGTCAATCTAATCTATGGAAAGGTTTCGAAATTGCGCTTCGCGATGATCGGTGGTCAGATTCCCTTCGCAGCACACTTGGTCAGATCCTTGGGCTTGCAATCACGCCAGATCAATCGCGTCGAAGCTGCGAAGCTTTACGAGTCGCGATTTCCAAGACCACCGATCCAACCTTAAAACGCCAGTTTCTTGTCGCTTGGTCGCAACATCCCGACGAGTTGGCTTCTGCGCAGTCGTGTTTGGACTGGATGCTTGAGCGCTTCGAATCAGAGACACCTGCAATGCGGAATGCGATGTTCCAAGCGATCCGAAGTCGTCCAGAGCGGATGGCTCGGTGGCTTGATGCCATCGAATCTGGAAGCATAACGGATAAAGGGCTCGATGCGAGCCAAATTCAGTCTCTAGCTCAGATTGCTGGCGAGTTGCAACCGAGAATCGCCAAGTGGCTTGCTGGTCGAGTTCGTTCGGACAGAAATGCTGTGGTTCAGCAATATCTAAGCTGCTTGGAACTCAAGGTGGACATGAACCGAGGCAAAGAACTATTCGCCAAGCAATGTGCAGCATGCCATCGGATCGACGGGGTCGGTTCCAATGTCGGGCCAGACATCTCTGACTCCAGAACACAGACGGCACAGCAGTTGTTGGTTTCGATCCTTGATCCGAATCGAGCCATCGACAACAACTACTTTCGTATCTCGGTGCAAATGCAAGATGGCACGATCCACGACGGTATCGCCATCGAGGAATCCGCGGAACACTTAATCCTCAAGAACCAGCAGTCAGCGAGGCTCTTGCTTGATAGGAAGGAAATCGAAACCATCAAGCCAAGCGGGGTTTCTTTAATGCCCGAAGGGATCGAAGTCCAATTGGACCAACAGTCGATGGCTGACCTGATCGGCTACATCAAGAATTGGCGCTATGTGGGAGGTGCAGCACCGCAACCTCCGGAAATTACGAGGTGATGCATGCCGAAATGCGATCTAAGCGGGCTTTTTTTGACCTTGGCTCTCAGATGCTTTCTAGTAGCAATCTGGCTGATCCAAGCGTGCAATGCACAGAATCCACGAATCGGGCATTTCCAAATCGATGTTACGATTCCAATCGACCATCGTTGCATGGGTGTATTGCCACAAAAATCAAAGGTTATTGAGGACAATTTGGAGTTGCATGGATTTATCTTACTGGGTCATGACCAACCGATCGTCGTAGTCGCCGTCGACTGGTGCGAGATCAGGAACAAGTCCTACGATCAGTGGCGGAGTCGTTTAGCAAGC
>Ga0172372_10006406_pt1 | contig 16052 bp, 9 predicted proteins | sample LakKiv5m_2_FD_114544 | JGI IMG/M metagenome (GOLD analysis project Ga0172372, IMG submission 114544) | Freshwater microbial communities from Kabuno Bay, South-Kivu, Congo - kab_092012_9.5m | ecosystem: Environmental > Aquatic > Freshwater > Lake | place: Democratic Republic of the Congo...
CAGACGCGGAGCTCAAATAAGACCTAAAGGATTAACCAGATGGCACAGGCGTTGAAACGTTTAAAGAGAAGAACCTTTATGGTTCGGAAACTTATTGGTCTTTAGCCAATAAGTAGTTCATATACCTGACTATAAAAAAAGAAAAAGTCCAAATTAATTGGACTTTTTTAATAAATCATTTAAATCTCCCAAAGTCATTATTTCAACACCTAATGATTTTGCCTTTTCTAGCTTGGAACTACCGGAGTTCGGATCTTTACATATAAGATGTGTTGTGTTTTTACTTACACTAGAACCAATTTTACCACCTCTGCTAACAATTACTTCCTCTGAGTTTTTATCACGAATACCGGTATATACTACAACCATATCAACTAAATCATCACCCACTGAAACAACTTCTACCTTCTCCGAAACGGTCACCGGCAGTCCTTCCACAAATGCAAGGAAATTGTCGTAGTTGTCTATGAATATCTTCGCTGATATCTCGGCGAATCCTTCGATCGCCATAACCTGGTCGACAGTCGGCTTTTCCGAGAATCCTTCAAGCAGCGCCAGCTTCTTCGATCCTAGCCCCTGGAAGATTCCAGACGCGTGCTGAAGCTTCGACAGCTGGACTCCAGAAACGGACTTTCTTATAGAGTCGAACACTATCTGCGCCTTTCTCTTTCCGAATCGGTCAAGCTTCTCCAAATCCGACACCGTCAATGAAAGAACCTCTCTTACAGACTTATATCCAGCGTCCCACAATTGCTTCACTACTCCTTCTCCTACGTTGTCTGCCTCCAATATCTCGAAGAACGCAACGACCTGCTTGAATTTCTGGTCTTCTGTCTCCGAAAGGGCGACAAGCTCGATTCCAGCTTCGTTCCATCCGATCTCTGCTCCTTCTATAGTAGGCTCTTCGAATTCTACCGTCTTAACTACGTCGATGATCTTTGGAATCACCATTCCAGATCTCTTGACCACTACTGTCGCGCCTACGCCGATTCCCATGTCTTTGACGAATCTGGCGTTGTTTCCAGTCACGTTGGACACGGTAACTCCGTCGAGCTTGATAGGATTGATGTGCACGATCGGCTTCAACAGCCCGTGCTTTGATATGTTCCATGATATTCCGACTACTTCGGACTCTGCCTTCTGCTCGAAGCTTTCGTGCTTGAACGCGCGCGCCCATACAGGGTTGCCGGAAGAAGTCTCGCGGCCCAGAGATTCCTGCATCTGGATGCTGTTGACTTCCAATATGATTCCGTCGATCTCGAATTCTTGAGACCATTCGTGGAATAGGGAGACAAGCTTTTCTTCTGTGATTTCTGTTATGGCGCATACGAAGTATGGGACTTTCTCCTTCTGTCCGTCGTTTAGAGCGTCCAGTATCTGCTGCTTCGTAGAGAAAGAGCTCTTCGCGGCGAACTGCGGGACCGCTCCGTATTTCATGTATTTGCAGTCTTTCAGCGCCTCGGATACGGTCTTGGAGTTTATCAAGCCGGCTACTAGATTTCTCGGATTGGCGAACTCGGAAGAGTATTTTTCCAAGAAGACGGATTTAGGCATTATCACTTCTCCGTATGTGTGCGAGAACTGATTGCCCGGATTCGAATAGAAAGACGAGGCGTCTCTCTGGTCGTATAGGTGGTTTCCGATAAGGCGGTAGTGCTCTGTCGATCGCTGGCCATGAACGCCGTCTCCGCGAGTGATGGCATCCGCGGTTACTTCGTCAACGCATAGCGACAGTCCGTCGTATTTCGGAGTGCAGATGATTTCGGTCGTGCTCGGAATAAGCTTCAGGCGCTGCCAGTCTTTTATTTCTTCGAGAGTCTTGATCTTGTTCATCGAAGCCATTGGTATCGGAAGCTTCGCCTTGCGGCTCTCGTCCGCTATCTCGTGCCCTACCTTCGAAAGCAGCGCGTCGTCTGGAGAAAGCTCTGCCAGCTCCTCAAGCAGCGCGTCGTATTCGGAATCCGACATCGTCGGCTTTCCTACTCTGTAGGCCTCGTTGGCCTCGATTATCCTGTTTCGCAATTGATCTATCATAAAGCAAATATATGAAATGAAAAGATATTTTGAAAGAACGGCAGGCATTTAATATATACAAGAAAACCAAATAAACGAAAGATGGCAATTCAAAGCTCTTTTCCAAAGGTCGCCGACCAGGTGATGACCTTCAACAAGAACATAGTAGACATACTCACCAAGCTCAATACGGTCGCGAACACGACGGATCCCAGCGTGGATGTTCAGATATTCGACGAAAAGGGAGTTTTGAGAAACTTCTCTATTCCGACCACAAGCGCTCTGAAGGCGGAGATAGAGCGATTGAACAACAACATCAACTCTCTATACAGCATAGACACTACCGGATCGCTGATACAGACGTCTCCAAACACCTTCAAGAAGGTCATAACCGTAGACCTCAACAGGGAGCCGGCGCCCATCGCCAACCTAGGATCGGTGCAGTCCTTCAAGGCCAACAACAACTGGTTCTTCGACTCAATGCTCAATCCGATGATATCGGTCGAGATAGACCTCAGCGGTCAGATCGAAGACAACGTGAGGAAGGTCATGGTCAGGAGATACATAGTAGAATTCGCAAAAGACTCTACCGGCGCCATAACGACCACTGGACAGGCGGCGCTGAATACTTTCAACCAGAGGTTTAGGTCCAATTCCAACATAGCGATAACCGAATTCGAGAACTGGCATAGGACCACTCCGGGAGTCGTGGAGCCTATGAATCCGCGAATAGACGAGCAGGTTTTCGACCTGGAGCCGAACGAGCTTCTCCTGGACGGAATATTCTCGGTGCTCAGGATACAGGAGGACAGGCTCAACCGAAAGCTTTGGTATGTCCTGGACACGCTGGACTATCTGAACACACTCACAAACACGACGCAGAAGCTTAGCGTCGGCAGCGAGGTTATAGTGAATAGAGAAAAGACATCCACTCGATACAAAGTCATCGAGGTTTCGAACGCCGAGCTTTCGCCTAAGGTGAGGTTCGAAAAAGTAGAAGGAATGGAGGCCATTCCGGTAGGGACGGGCATGCTCAAGATATACTCTCCTATAATGTATACGAAGAACATAAGAGTGAGCGTCGGATACAACGAGAGGAACGTGATATTCGCCAAGCCGCTGAATACGGACAACCACCTTCTTTGCAGGACATGGAGCCCAGGAACTGGATTCTGGACGAACGATTTGAGGCTAAGCTCCGACTCTTCGGACAACGGGACTATAATGGAGCAGTTCTATACCGACGTCGTATATGACTACGGGACCGTGCTTCAGGACCTCGTTGCCAAGAAGACTCCGAACAAGCTAGCAGGAACGCCTGTCGCGCCTACCCTCAACGCGGACAACTTCAAGGTCGTTCAGATAAACAAGCACCTCACCGACACCCCAGACTCTAACGCCATAAAGCAGAAGCACAACCAGCAGGAGACTCTTAAATCGGAGATAGACCAGATACAGCATGCTATATTGGACAAGAACAAGAAGGCCAAAGTGACCAAGTTCAAATCCGATTCCGAGAAGAAGCAGTTCATGCTCGAGATACAGGAGCTCACGAAGAAGAGAGAAAGCAAGTCGAAGCTCTCCGCGTCGATAACGCAGGAGATAATATCGCTCTCAAAGGATCCGAAGTCAAAGGCGGATCCTAAGTTCAGGCTCAGAGGGTTCTGGTCTATGCCAGACTCGGTGATAACGAGAGGCACCAAGCCGCAGGAAGTAGTGCAGTTCAGAGTTCAGTACAGATACCTGAGCAAGGACGGAAAAGAGACTCCTATAGAGACTTTCAAGATAGACGGAAGCCAGAAGACCGCGTCCTATTCCAACTGGAACGAATTCAAGACCGACGCCAGGAAGAGGATATTCGACAAAGGAACCGGTCAGTACACATGGCAGATAGAAGACGTGTCCAGCGCGGACACGCCTAACATAAACCAGCTCGACCTTTCGATACAGGCGAACGAGAAGATAGAGATAAGAGTTAAGTCTATATCTGAAGTAGGCTGGCCAGAATCTCCTGTAGAGTCCGACTGGTCTCAGATATTGACCGTGGACTTTCCTTCGGACCTGAACAACGTGTTGAACGAAAACGACTTCATATTGAGAGAGGCGACAAAGGAAGACCTGAAGGTAAGAGTAGAGAGCCAGCTGGCGGCCAAAGGCCTGGACGAGCATCTATCGGATACCGTGACCGTGAACTCCAGGACTTTCCATCACGACGCGGACAAGATACTTTCCGGATTCAAGGACGAGAACGGGTCCGCGCTAGACCTTCATGAATATCTGAGAAAGCTGGAAGACAGGATAAGAGGACTTGAAGAGAAGATCAAGAGAGCCAAAGGCGAGCTTGAGGTGGTGGTGATGAGGAACAACCAGGAATTCATAATATCCAACGGCTCCGAGACCACGTTCACCATAGAATGCGAAGACTATCTGGAATCCTACAAGGCAACGGGAGTAGCTACGGGAAGGGTATATTCGAACCAGATATACGTAGTCAAGGACTTTGTAGTCAAAGTAAAGAACAAGTCCGCGGATTCGCCGCTTGGCCTGCTTTCCGACAAAGGATACACTTCCTATTCCACCGCGTACAATTCTGCGTCTCCACAGGTATTCTGGATAAACGACCAAGACGAGCTTGTAGTTTCGGACACCACAGGACAGACCAGGACACAGCTGAACAACCAGTTCTTCTGGTCGGTAAATTACGATTCCATAACATCGAACAGCGTGAACAAGCTATCGGAGAACATAGGAAACGGATTCAAGTCGGCCGGAAGCAACTCCATAACAAATATACTATCGTCCACCGAATACAACCTAGGATATGGCGAGACTACGATACTCTCATTCGTAGGCAACAACAAATCTCTGCTAGACTCTTCGAAGTGGATAGACACTAACGTCACCGCCAGCTCGCAGAAGAAGCTTCTGACCACGATACATCCGGTAGTCAAGCACATCGAGGACATAACAGAGACCAACTCCGACAAGATATTCAGCATGAAGCCAGGAGACAACAACTCTCTCGTCATTCCTCTAAACATCTATTTCAAGCTGAACGCGCTCGATCCAAACCAGAACGGCCTCAACTACAAATATGTCGACTTCAACGGATCAACAGAGACCGTCAAGCACATAAAGAAAGTAAAGTTCGCGCTCGAAAACGAAGCGGAAAACAAGCCTTTCACCTTCAAGATAATATTCAACATAAACAGGAACAAAGTCATATTCAAGAGGCCTGACGCCATGACCGCTCCTTATGTCAGAAGGTCGGCTTCTTTCAGAGAAGCGCCTGAGATATTCCTGAGAAGCGAGGTCGAGCCTTTCTCGAGAGGCAGCAGCTCAGGGCCTGAGAGCTGGAATCCAAATACCTTATTTTAAAATTGACAGGCAATTGCAGACAAAAGAAACGAATATACGATATAGATGAAGAGCTTCGCATTATTAAGGACAAATACCGGACTGACTACGAACATAAAGGTCATGGTAGACAGCGAATATGGGCTTAGCTTGGACAGCATAGAGTCTGTTCAGGAGCTGGCCACGTCGAAGCTGAAGAAGGCCTCTTTCAACAAGAAGAACTATTTCGACGAGCTTGTTCCGTATTTCTTCAGAAACATGCCTACCGAAATATCGTACGCCATAAAATACGAGGACGACTCCGATTCTATGACAGACAACTTCGCGAGCCAATACGACGAGCTATACCAATATGGCGCGCGCAACATAGTAAGCAACAAAGACTACTCCGAAGAGTATGAATATTTCGCCCCTCTGCACATATCCAAAGGCAAGCTTCCAAAGGCATTCGCGATATTCAGGGTAGACGGCCCGGGAATGAATTCCATAGACCGAAACAACATAAGGCAGGAGATATTCGAAGAGTTCAAGGCAGTCAAGGTCTTCGACATGACAAAGTCCACTCCTTTGGGAGAATGGCTGGACCTAAACTTCATAGACAACAAATACTTTCCGACGGCGCCTTTCGAGATGAGCTTCGACCGCCTAGAATTCTCTCAATGGAACGGAATCGACTACGATTCTGGAGGATATACCACCAAATCCCTATTCATGGACGACTTCATCGAAGAGGAAAAGGAGATATTCGCGTTCGAGAAGTTCGTCTTCGACGGATTCAAGAACAACAAGATAGTCTATCCGAACATAATAAACTTCTCTTTTCTTTTCGACGACACTCCAGCAACGCCTACTGGCCTTAGAAAATGGTCTATAAACAGGTATTTCGGATTCTATATAGACAACATGGACCTCGCCAAGACCATGTCGCCATTCAGGGTTCCCTTCATCAAGGCCGACGCCGAAGTATTGCCCGGAAACATACTCAGCTCTCCTTCAGGAGATCCTTTCATGGAAGGATGGTCTTCCGACAGGACTTTCTACGTCGAGTACAAAGGCGAATACTACAAGGTCGAGAAGTTCAGAGAGACTCTTAAAGCCACTCTCAAGCCCATAGTCAGCAGACCTCAGCCACCGGTCGCGCAGATGAAGCCTAGGAGCAAAGAAGCGCCAATAGCCATTCCTGTAGACAGGCTCAGCGGACCGGTCGAAGAAGACTATATTTCCAGCAACATAGGGAGCGGAGTAGTCATAAAGGAAGAGATATCTCCTACATTCGCCGACAGGTGGAGGATAGTCGCCCCGATGGACCTCGCAGGAAAGCAGGCGGCGCTGAACAGAAACATAGGAACCATAGATTCTGAAAACATTCTGATGAACTATGACAACACTCCGCTAGAGATAGAAGGATTCGAGATAGCGGATGTTTGGCTGATCGAGATAGACGGAAAGTATCACAACCTCGTAAAAGAAGAGGGGAAGATAAGGGTGCACACCGACTACTCTTTCAAGTTCTATGAAAACTACTACGAATATTGGATAAACAAGCCGGACGCATCCTATACGAAAAGAGGCGAGTTTTCGGACGCGAACGGATTTCCGTCTAAGTTCAAGATATACAGGCTGGCGTTCACCGACATAAAGGACTTCGACGACAGGATCGTGGATACCGAGTTTTCCAAATTCGAATACGAGAAGGAGAGCGAAATAACCGAGACCGAAGAGACCAAGCTATACGTAAACAACCTCAACAGCAACGCGCACCCTAAAGACGTAGACGACTTCATATACAAGGACAAGGTGGCTTACATACCCGCCTCGTCCGAATATACCGCGAACCATGAGACTTTCAAGATAATAGGAAACGAGCTGACTCCTCTTTGGAGAAAGAATCCGGTCCACTGCAGATGGGCGTTCGAAGACTCTCTGAGCGCCAACGACTACCCCTATGTTCTCAACAATTCCGTCAGGTTCGAAGACTACAACAGGACGGTCAACCCGTTCGATCCGGACCCGCACAGGAAGGAAAGAAACCTAGACTACTTCTATACAATAAACGCTTCTACTTTCTCATATCTACACCACACGCTGCATGTAGAGAACAACACATCTTCCGGAACGTCGAAGTTCTACTTCGACTTCGAAAAATACCTAGGACAGGACACATATAGAATAGGAACGCAGTCGATGAAGTACGACTTCGACTACTTCTCTTGGTTCTTCGACAGGAAGACGACATTCTTGTCGGGAAAGATGGCCAAGAACGTGAAGAAGCACTCTGTTTTTTCCAGGTCGGAGGCAGGAGTTCCCAACATAACCCTATTCAGGGGAATAAAGTTTCTCATGCACGACATAGAGAGCGTCTCCAAAAACTCGGCAGGCCAGATCACCGCGATAAACGTTAAGGAAGCAAACTCTTTCCAAGACTACAAATTCTCCATACTCCTCTCTCACATAAACAATGGAATGGTCTGGGACCTTATAGAAGAGTGGAAGATGGGAAAGAGCTACAAGAAAGGAGAAATAGTATGCTACGCGGACATACTCTATAGAGCCAGGAGAGACAACAGCACCATCGTTCCTGTAATCACAAAGAACTCCATACAGATAAAGGCGGTTCCATACAATCTGGAAGCGGACTGGGAATACTACATAAACGACCATATTCCTCTATTCTGTCCTCTCAAATCAGAGAACAGATACTATGAGAAGAACAGCCCGTCTCTATGCAAGTCTATAGTATACAACAGCGGAGACTACTATATGTTCAACGGATACGACAAGCCGGTGGACTTCTGGAATCCCATAGTGGCGTACAAGCCAAACTCTAGGCTCCTGATAGACACGAACGGGAAGATAGGAGTCATGGGATATTCCAAAGACGCTATGGTACTTTATAGAGGCGAATACTATAGATCTCTATCGGACAACAACATATATCCACCAAACTTCTCGCAAGAGACATACGAGAACGGAAATTGGAGGATGCATTGGGCGAAGGTCGTCGGAATGAACAGCAGGCTTACCAGATGGATCGAGGTAAACATCTGGAACCCAAGCCTTTCATATGAACCAAACTCCTATATCGTGCATTTGGGAGTGTTGTACAAATCGGGCGATTCCAAAGTCCCTAGCGGCGAGGCCCCAGGCGTTTCCTCTATGTGGAAGAGGCTGTACAGCTACGAGCCAGACACGGACTTGCAGTACCAGCCAAATTCCAATCCTCTGATAAGGATGAACAACGAGTATTATATGATAGTATCCAATCCATGGTCGATGACTATGGAAAACGGAATAAGGATATACATAAACAAGCGATGGAAGAACATTCTGGTGAATATCGCCATAAACGACAACACCATGGAAGGCCTTAGCGGGAAAGACAGAGACTTCTTGTACACCGCGCTGAACAAGAAGCTCACCGCGATGAACTTCATAGAATGCATAAACAACCTTTCCAACAAAGGCGGATTCACGGACTATGTCAAATATTCGGTCATCTCCGAAGACGGATCCATAAAGGAATACAGCTATGAAAATATCGAGTCGCTCCCTCACATACTGTTCGCCGAAAAGCCGCAGCAGATAGAAGTGAAGGTCGAGTCTCTAAAAGTGGGCCAGAGAAAGGTTTCTTCATTGAAGCCGACCAAGGTGCTAGAGGGAGGAAAGATCGGCGACATCAGCCAGATCAACCATTTCAACAAGACGCACATCGCCACTACCATAGAAGAGAACAAGGAAGATCCTTCCGTAGGAAGGATATATCATGGCGCGGCCAACGTGACTACAGACTCTATGTTCAGGTTCAGCGGAAACTACTATCCTCTATTCGGAGACATAAGCCTCTTCAAAAGAGACAACGCGACAGAATACAACGAGCTGCAGATAGCGCTGAATTTGGAATCCACTCAAGAGCTCGTCTTCAGATTCGAGAGAGACGGAGTTTCTTCCACCAGCCTGCACAGAGTATATTCCGGATTGTCGTATTCCGTCGCGAAGAGCCCGATGTTCACCGTCCAGAGGCTTTCTCCGGAAAGGCCTCCGGTGGAGACTCCGTCCATATACAACAGACAGATGCCTGTTCTGGAAAAAAGGAACGATCCGCCATCGACTCTGGGGCTGCAAATCGGAAGCAGGTACATAATAGGCGCGTCTCCTACAGGAGAATGGTCAGGAACATACTCATCATCTTCGTCTGTTCTATACAAAAGGAACGCGATAGCCGAGTGGAAGATAGGATATCTGAATCCTCTGACCGGCGCGCTGGTCGCCACCGCTTCTGTTCCCGACTGGACCACATCTATGCAGATAACCGCGACATGGTCCTATCAAGCCCCTTCTTTCATGGACATAGCATACAATTTCTCTCTAGGAGGAGATATGTCTTTTTCCAGATATGGATGGGGATCCGCGAACATATCTTATTCTCCTTCCGAAAGGTTTATTAGGAGGAACGCACAGTCGGCGACTTTCGCCAAAGAGGAATTCTATGACCAGATAGAAAAGATAATATTGGAAGAAAGCCTCTTTTCCGGAATAGAGTTCATCTTCGAGAAGCACCCTATGGGCTCTCAATACATACATCCCGGCCTAGAAAAAGAATATTCGCAATACGACATGAGACAGGCCGAAGAGGAGTCTATAAGAAACTACAACATACTTTCCGTAAAGTACAAGTCGTCCTATGGGAATATAAAAGTCGAGATAGAAAGGCAGAAGCCATCCATAGAGATGAGCATAATAGACGCTGGAGTTTCGGGAAGCAATATCATACTATCTCTCGGAGCGACAGGCCTGAATCCACCTTTCAAATGGTCTCTGGGCCTTACGCCTTCGCAGAGATACGACGCGGCGGACTTCGAGAGAGGAGACTACTCTACGCAGACAGACTATATAATATCCGACCTTTCAGGAACCGAATGGATATTCGACATATCCGTCATGGATTCTTCGGGACAGACTTCCGCCGCAGGATACTATTCTGTCAATTCCGGGAATACCTATTCTTTCTCTGGAACTTTCAGCTACGTCAGCCTCTGATTTAATATATAGTTAAAAAAGAAACATTTCGGGATGTCATTCTACAGCAAGACTTCATATTCAAAGGGCGAATCATCTTTCTATTCGCCATCCTACGGGAACTACAAATTCGATACTTCGCTGAACGACTTCGGAATCATGAAAGAAAGGAAGGTGAGGAAGGTCAATCGCATGGGCAGCGTATTGAAGCTTAGGCTCGTCAGCGGAGAGAACTCCATCTATCCTATGATAGACGAGTTCGGATACACATTCACGGACTTCTTCATATTCAGGTCTACCTGGGACCACGCCTACCATTTCGAGACGAGGATATTCGATCCTAACGCGCCGTTTTTGGAAGAGCCGGAAAATATCGAGTATATAGTAAGGAACCGAAAAGAGTTTTCTATAGGAAAGCCATATGCGAGGCGATACGGACAAAACAAATAATCACATGAGAAGGAACTACATATCACCAGAATTCGACAATGTCTCGGTCTATGGGACATACAATATGGCAGAAGAAAGCAACTTCTTCAGCGCGAAGATGCTTGAAGTCGAAGACAGCATCTATGTAGACACCCAGAACATAATATACTACCAGCTCGCATCAGGCGAGCAGATTGACATATCCGTAGAAAACTCGCTCAAGTCTTATGTGTATTCTTCGGAGCTGGAGAAGAAGTCAAAGCATAGGCTGACCATGGATCCGTCCCAGACGGAATACCAGAAGGAAAACGCCACCAACTGGCAGCTCGACATAGACCTAAGAGGGATATTGTCCGGATACATATTCGCCAAGATGAAAGAGGCAAGGACATTCGAAGGAATAAAGACTACGATGACATATGAAAGAGACGTTAATCTGGCGATGCGAAAGTATATAGACCTAAACGTCATAGACAGATACAAGGCTACTAGGATAGACCTCTATATAGCATATAGAGACCTCAGAAGGCAATCTCTGCTGAAGCATTCGAATTCCTGGAAGAAAGAAATAGTTTCGGAATCCAACAAGATGAACAAGTTCCAGTCCAGCCCAACCGTAGACGGATCCTATACAAAGCTGACGTTCTCTCAGCTGCAGCCTGGATCGACTTACGCCTTCGACTACTACTTCAACATTCTCTTCGAAAGGATATAATGAAAAAAGCCTCGACTTAGTCGAGGCTTTTTTTGATTAGAAAGCTATTGGGCTGCCGTAAGGAAAATCTTTCTAGAAGACCTGTCTACTGAAAGAACCTTTACCTTCAAGCTTTGTCCTGCGGTGAATCTCTTTCCGATCTTTTCCATCTCGGATGTGTGTATCAGTCCCACAGTCTCGTCGTCCAGGTTGACAAGAGTTCCGAATTGCTTCACGTCTCTTACCGTTCCCTCGATGATCTGTCCGTTCTTGATGTTGTCCCAAAGAGTCTCTCTCAAGATCTGAGTCAAGATTATCTTCTCTTTGATGATTTCTTTCACATAGAAGTCGATCTCGAATCCAGGCTTGATGTCTCCCAGCCTGTCTTGCCACTCAGGATTCACGTTCGCTTTGTGGATCATTCCAGTAAGGCATTCGTTGAATTCTACGAATATTCCAAATGGCGCTGTTCCTGTAACGTGGCCCTTGTACACGTCTCCATAGGTAAGCTCTTTGATCGCCGAAGGAATAAGGCTTTGTAGATATTTTCTCCTGCTCACGATGTAGGTTCCCTCATGCTCCGAGAAAGACTCTATCATAACTTCGATCGTCTCGCCTACTATGGAAGTAGGGTCGAAAAGCTTGTTGATTCCAGCAAGCGTGTTAGGCATGAACCCAGGAAGAGTGACTCCTCCGTTGTATACCTCAATCTCGTATCCGGCAGGATTGAGAGACTTGACATAGGCAGTCACAGACTCGCCGTCCTTCAGGTCTTTTAGATTGGCATGCGCTCTGCTTTCATATAGAGTCGCGATGCTCCCTTTTATAGCAAAGCTCTTTTCTGTTATTTCAGAGATAAGAACGTCCACCGGATCTCCCACTTCGGTGTTCTTGAGGTATTTAGACTCGTTCTGTCTGTCCTCTACCCTGATGTAGTCTTTGTATCCAGGAACTTCGAAAAGATGCTGGCCTCCTTGGATTCCAAGGTATGCGGCGGTCGCTACCGCTCCTCTCTCGGGAACGTTGATCACCAAATCACCATAGAGAGCCGCCAATTCTAGATACTCCGGCGTGTTCCTGTTCTTGATTTTTTTGCTCTTTTTGCCTTTTCCGGCAACAGAAGAATTGTCCTCGAACAGATAGGCTAATTCTTCGCTTCCTATTTTGCTATTCATATTCATACTTTTTAAATACATTATTTATATGTTCTCTTTTTGCTAAGTTTTCTACTTTATCCTTTTTATTTTGTTCTTAGCCATATAGTCTCTCAGCCTGGCTGCCTCTTCATACTTCTCTTCTTTGATGAATGCCTCCAGGCGCTGGTTCATATAGGCCACCGTCTCTTCGTCGGTCTTCACGGCCTTGGCAACGTTGTCTTCGGACAGAGAAGAGTAGTAGTCGTTCATCTTTCCTATGTCTAGGAAGTATACCGGCTTTTGGCTTTCTTCTTCTTTTCCTATATCGGAAAGCTTTCCGTTTTCGGATATCTTCTTCATGAAATCGTCTGTGAGAGAATCGTTCTCTATCAAATATTTGGCCAGATGATAAGGCCTGTTCTTGAACATCTTCAGCAAGATGACAAGATTTCTGTAAAGATCTTCGTTTTCCATATCGTTTTTATTCCAAATTTCCGCCTAAGTTTATATGTTCGGTCAAAGAAAACACAGAAGTCTTTAGGTGATGAATTTGAAATTATTTCAGTAAAAAAAGTTTAAAAGTTTAAAAATAGACAAATAATATTTAATATATAAAGTAAGTTTAAAACCTATATCGACAGGGACAGTCGATTACAGACGTGGAGCAAAAATAAGATCTGATTAGCTAGCCAAAACCTTGGCAGTCTAACATAAGACACAAGCTACGAAGCGTTTAAAAAGAAGAACCTTTATGGTTTCGAAACTTATTGGTCTTTAGCCAATAGGTAGTTCATTAATATATATGATGAAGCATTTATTGTTGTTCGAGGCTTTCAGGCCCTATATAGACAGGAAGGCGATGGCCAGCCGCAAGCCGGTAGAGATAGGATACGTCAAGCAGCCGGTAGAGATCCGAATCGAGATCGAGAAGCCACCGCACGCGACCGACAGGCAGTGGAGGCACGGCGTAGACGCCAGGATAACGGACGACGACATCGTCGAGACCGTAGAGAAGGCCATAGAAGAGCTTACCATAGCACTCATGCAGGACCAGTTCGACATCTACCAGGCGGAAGACGACTATCCTACGAGAGGCGTGAAGGCAGGCGATCCTAACAGGTTCGTGATAAAGAACAAGGAAAACAACCTCAACGCGGTATGCATACTGCAGCCGGGAGACTACGAGTTCAAGCTCACGGTGATAACCGTAATGACCAAAGAAGACTTCAGGACGAATCCAGGACAATACGTTCTGGAAGTATAGAAACGAAAAAAGCCCTCTGATTCAGAGGGCTTTCTTTTAGAGCATAGGACTATTTCTTGCCTTTCTCTTGCTTCACTTCTTCAGAAGGAACGTCTTTCACTTCCGTGTTGACTTTCTTCCCCATCATGTCTAGGATCTGAAGGCCGAGCAAGCCGTCGATCGCGCCGCCGTTGCCGCCGTTGCCGCCGATAAGCATGTCTGGCATGATCTTCACTCCGTTCTTGCCGATTTCCTCGGTCACCTTGAAAGTGGTGAAGTTCTCTTGTCCCATCGCCTCTACTGCCAGCCTGTAAGACTCGGCGTCTGCCTTACCTTTCGCAAGTGTAGCGTCTGCCTCCGCCTGGCCGATAAGAGAAGTCTTCTTCGCGTCTGCCTCTGCCTTCAGCTTGATAGCCTCTGCGTTGGCGGATGCTGAGATCTTGATAGACTCGGCGTCTCCTTTTGCTTTCTTGACAGAAGCGTCTGCGTGCCTTTCTGCGATCTGAACGCCTTGGTCCGCCCTAACGACCTCTGCCTGCATGTCGGCGATGGCTGTCTCTTTCTCTAGAGTCTGGCGCTGAACCTGCGCTTTCTTCTGAGTCTCGAAAGTAACCTCTTGCTCTTCCGCGATCTTTCTGTCGGTAAGCGTCTTCATCAAAGACTCTGGCGGAACGATGTCGCCGATGAGCGTGTCTACCGCATGTACGTTGTACTCGTCGAGAACCTTAGAGATGTGCTGCTTCGCAGAGTCTTGTCTTTCCTTACGAGTCGTCAAGAAGGAAATGACATCTGAGTCCTGCGCCGAGTTACGGAAGTAGTTTCCGATCGTAGGCTCCAATACTTGGGAAACTAAGTTGTTCATGTTTCCGAATCGAGCGATCACCTTAGGCGCTTCCGCCATCGGGATGTGGATGATCTGAGACACGTCTAGGTTGAACGGGAAGCCGTCTTTAGAGCGCACTGTGATAGTGCTCAGTCCTTTGTCTAGGTTGTGAGACTCGGAGCGAGCGTTCGCCCAGTTAAGCACGAGGTTCGTCGTAGGAACCACCTCGATCCTGTTCGTGTATTTGTTGATAGGGTATTTGCCCGGGCCCAATGGCTCTGCCCATACTCCTTTCTCGCCTCTCGCAACAAGGTTTCCGTGCTTGAAGGTGTCTCCAGACACGTCTACTCCGTCTACGCCCACGAAAGAGATTACTACGCCGACGTTTCCGATAGGAATCTCGGTCATCTGAGTCTCTTCGATCTGAACGGCCCAAGGGTTTAGGTTGTATGAGCCCGCCAAGATCACCTGCTGCTGAAGGCCTCTGTTTCCTCCTGCTTCCAAGAATTTGTCGAAGTCCTGGTAGTTGTTGTTTCCAGTGACGTTCCTTCCAGCGATCTGGCCTGCCTCAAGCGGCTCGCCGTCAAGCGTGGTAACGATTCCAACCATGTTCTCTTGGATATGCACCTGTGGGACTGTAGATACCTCGAAGAGGTGAGTGTTGATCTTGTACGATCCGTTAGGAATGAACGCAGACTGGCGTCCTTTCTGTCCCGCGTTCGTCAAGAACGATGTCGCGTCTTGGAAGTTCTCGCACTCTACCCTGCGACCCAAGATGCGACCCGTCTGAGGAACCTTCCCGTCCTTGGCGTTCACCAAGCCGATGTGTCCTTCTGGAATAACGACGAATCCCTGCATGTCTACGCTGTACTGCCAAGGCCACATGAACCAGTGCAGTCCTGGAGAAAGAGTCTTCGCCTGCAAGCCGGCCTCGCCGTTCACCGCGATGATCCTGTCGCCTTCGAGCTCTTTGTGCTCTCCGAAGAGAACGAATTTCTTAGTCACCAGTCCGATCTTGTCTTCAGGGACTATAACGAGCCCGAAGAACACTCTCAAGATGAACTTGTACATCACTAGGCAGAGAGCCAATGCTCCGATCCACCAATAACTTGCTAAAATGCTAATCATGTTTTCTTTTTTTTTGTTTATAGATTGTGTATTGCCGCCATTCGGCAAAGTTTATTTTTCCATCATCTTCAATATGTCTTTCAGCGGCATTTCCATCAGATTCTCGAAGTCGAGCAATTCGAGCTCAAGCTTTGGCGCGGTCTTCTGGCATGCCCACTCCGGTATGGTTATGGCGTGCCTGTTGGGGTCAACGACCGCCTTGAAGAGTATGTC
>Ga0172372_10006407_pt1 | contig 16051 bp, 11 predicted proteins | sample LakKiv5m_2_FD_114544 | JGI IMG/M metagenome (GOLD analysis project Ga0172372, IMG submission 114544) | Freshwater microbial communities from Kabuno Bay, South-Kivu, Congo - kab_092012_9.5m | ecosystem: Environmental > Aquatic > Freshwater > Lake | place: Democratic Republic of the Congo...
GGCCGGCCGCGACCACCCGCGTCGTCTTCCTGCCCCGCGATCCCCAGTGGGCCTATGTGTTCTGGGATATTTCCGAGGCAGATCGTCAGCAGGCCGTCGCCGCCGGTGGTTCCCAGCTCTGCCTGCGGGTTGCCGATGTCACCGGCATGGCCGCCGGTTCCGCCCATCCCCACACCTTGCAGGAGGTGGTGGTGGAGCCCAGCGCCAGCGAGTGGTACCTGCCGGTGCCTCTCTGCGATCGTGACTACCGCGTCGAGCTGGGCTATCGCAAGGCCGCCGGGGGCTGGATCAGCCTGGCCTTCTCCTCCGTCGCCCGCGTTCCCAGCCTGCATCCCTCGGAGCTGATCCTCGATCAGTTCGTTCCCTTCTCGCTGGAAGCCGGCCCCGACGTCGCCGCCGCCGCCGCCATCGCGGCCGCTCCCAGCACTGGCCTGCATGAGCGGGTGTATCAGAGTGCCACCAGTGGCTGGCGCCGGCTCGGCCGCGGCTCCGAGGCCTTCCACGAACTCGACCAGGCTGCGCTCGCCGGCGAGGGCGAGGGCTTCAGCGCCTCCGCCGCCGGTCTGTGGGCTTCCGGCCTGAGTGCATCCGGCGCCGGCCTCGCCGCCCGCCAACGCTCCTTCTGGCTGGTGGCCGATGCCGAGCTGATCGTCTACGGCGCCACCGATCCCTCTGCCCGCCTCAGCATCGGCGGTGAGGATGTGCCCCTCTCCCCCGACGGCACCTTCCGCATCCAGGTGCCGTTCCGCGACGGTCAGCAGCTGTACCCGATCGAGGCGATCGCCGCCGATGGTGAGCAGCGTCGCAACATCACGCTCGAGTTCCGCCGCACCACGCCCGAGGCCAATGTGAACAGCCGCGAGGCCGCCGTTCCCGAGTGGTTCTGAGCCCGCATGGCAGCTGTGCCCCCCGGGTCCATCCGACCCGGGGGGATTGATCGCTCTGCTTCCGGAGGACGGCAGCCGGAGCCGGATCACGAACGACGAGCTCGGCGTCGTCCTGGAACGCGAGGCGGGAAAACCGAAGTGACTCAGTCCTGCTGCAGCCGCTGCAGGGCCGCTCCCCCGAGCCGCTGGCGCAGGCGGCGCAGCAGGCCGGGGATCTCGGCCGCCCAGGGGCTCTCGCCCAGCACCGCCAGCAGCTGCGCTTCGCTCACCTCAGCATCGAGCCGATCGGCATTGTGGCCGGGGAACCAGTGATCACCGTGGCCGAGCAGGCGGTAGCGAGCCCGGCAGAAACCCTCCAGATCCCAGGCCTGCAGGAGAGTGTGCAGCCACAGCAACACCGGCAGATTGATCTGTCCGGGGGTCTGGGGCCAGTCGGGCAGGCCCTGGCTCCAGCTGTCCAGCCAGGCAGCCCCGAGTGCCTGGCGGCGGGCCTCCTCCAGCCGCGCCAGGATCGGCGGCAACAGCTCGGCGGCGCGGGGCAGCAAGGCCACCGCCTGCAGGTGCAGATCCAGATCGGAGGGCCGGGCCGCACCGAGGCTGAGGGTATGCACACCCGGATGCGCCAGGCAGAACAGATCGTTGAACACGATCGGATGCAACGGATCGCACAGCTCCAGCAACCGCTGGGATGGGCTGTGCAGGTGGCCGCCCTTGTCGGTGGGACTGATCAGGAACACCCCCATGTCGTGGGCACGGGCTGCCTCCAGGGCGGGGCCATTATCCTGGCGGATGTAATACCAGTGCAGATTGATATAGGAAAAGGCATCGCTGGCGATCGCCTCGAGAATCAACGGCAGGGGCGCATGGGTGGAGAAGCCGATCGAACCGACACGGCCCTCCGCCTGCCAGCGCCGGGCCACATCGAGGCAGCCACCGGGCCGCAGGGTCTGCTCCAGCAGCTCCGCCGTGTTGATGCCATGGATGCTGAGCAGATCAATCCGCTGGCGCCGTTCTGCCAGCCGCAACCGCTCCACGCTGGTGAGCAGCTCGGCCTCGAACCGGTCGACATCGGCGCTGGGGGGCACCTTGGTCTGCAGGATGCGCTGCGGATCGGGCAGCTCCCCCAGCAGCTCCCCCAGCTGACGCTCCGAAGTGCCGTAATGGCGGGCCGTTTCGATGTGATGCATCCCCGCCGCCCGGGCCCGCTCGAGGATGGCGCGCAGCTGGGCCTGGCCCGCCGGATCGATCGCCTCGGCCGCCAGATCGGTCCAGCTCTGCTGAAAACGCATCCCCCCCAGCGACAACACCGGCATCGCCAGCTCGGTGCGGCCGAACCGACGCCTGGGGATCGGCAGCGGCGAAGCGGGGGAGATGGCGGGGGGAGCAGCAGCGATCAAGCGGATGTCAGGAAGGGGCTGTGGAACCGGCACGCGGCAGCGTGCGACGCAGGCGGGCCGGGCTGGGAACCCCCAGGGGCAGGATCTCCTGCTGATTCAGGCGTTGCTCCAGCTCCGGCAGCTGCTCGTAGTCAACCCAATGGATGCAGTCGACCGGGCAGGTATCGATCGCCTCCTGAATCCGTTCGGTGCTGTCGCCATCCTGACGGATGGCACGGGATCGACCCCACTGGGGTTCGACCAGAAACGTGTTGCCGGCCACATGGGCGCAATAGCGACAGCCGATGCAGACCGCCTCATCCACCCAGACGGCCTTCTGGCGCAGCTCACCGGCCAGCAGCGGCTCCAGGCCACTGGGCTGATCCTGCCGGGATGCAGCCAGGGTGCTGTAGGCCAGGGAGGGATTAACCAAGGCGCAATTCAGCCGCAGGGGGAAGGGGGCAGGGCCAGGCTGGCTTCAGCCATCCCAGCGGGTGACCACCAGCTCGATGCTGCCATCCAGCTGCTGGCTCTGCTCGCTCACCTGAAAGCCCTCGGCCGCAGAGGCGGCCAGGATCGCATGCAACGCATAGCGCTGGGTGAGCTGGGCCAGGAAGCGCTCGAGCGGAACCGCCTGCTTCCAGAGGTCGAGGTCGGTGACCAGCTCATAGCTGCCGCTGGCCGGGTTGAGGCGGAAGCCGAAGTCACCACCCTGGGGCGGCTGCACCGCCAGCTCGGCAGTGACCACCTGGCCACGGAAGCCACGCACGGGTTGCGGTTCGGCCTGGGTGGGATATCCCAGATCGCCCAGGGCGGCGATCAGGGCCTCACGGTCGCGCAGTTCGGTCTGGATGGTGCTGAAGTGCGACATTCGGACGAAGGGGCGAAACGAAGGGGAAGGGCCCCGGCAGGGGCGTGCCGCTGGCGACGGGAAGCGCGGGGACGCGGATTTTCAGGCGTCGGCGGCATGCCGCACGCTCTGGGCCTGGACGGCGGTGAGCGGGGCGGAAGCAAAGGCCTCGGCGGTGCACTGGCGCTGGCGGACCCGGCCCAGCTGGGCTTCGATCCGCTCGGTGAGCGCCTCGCAGGCCTGGCCCTGCACTCCCTCCACCTGCTCCTCGACACGGCCGTCAGGGCGGATCCGGAATCGGATGGTGCGCTGGGCCATGGACGCTGCCGGCGAATGGGGCGATTTGGCGTGCGGCGATGCTAGTGGCGTTTGGCGGGCGCCGGGCGTACCAGGCCACGGCGGCAACACGGGTCAGGGGCGAGGCGCCACCTCTGCCGCTGCCACCTCTGCCGGCGCATCGGAACCGTTGCCCTCCTCCCCGGCCGGAAGGCCCGCGATTGCCAGTCAGCGCAGACGCAGCGGCTTGCTCCCCCGACCGGCTGGCGGCAGCCGCCGCCAGCCACCCACCCCGGCGCCCACAGCCGTTGTTGGCGCGCCGGGGTGGGCCGCCAACGGCACCAGGTCGAGGCGCCAGGGCTGATTCAAACTCGGTGCGAGGGCTGCGGCCGAAGCACAGGGGGGTCAACCCGCTCCTTGCAGCGACTGGGATGCTGATGCCCACGCATGGGTGCCGGTGTCCGAGCACGACTGGCGAGACCGGCACTTTGAAGCGGCCCTGGTCGAGGCGCGGAGCGCAGCTGCCGTCAGCTGATCAGGCCTTCATCGATCAAGGTCTGCAGGCGCTCCAGCACCTCCGGCTGCTCCAGCTGCTCCAGGGCCAGGCGGGCCTCCTCGCGCACCCCGGACTCGGCGTCGTGAAGCATGGTGTACAGCAGGCACTCCACCACCTCCCGCTGGCGTGGCTCCACCAGATCGGGATACAGGCGCCCCAGGCCCCAGGCGCTGTTGCTGCGCACCGCCGGCTCGCTGTCGATGCGCAGGCTGAGCAGCAACTGGGCCGCCGCCGGATCCGCCTTCGCCGGACCGCTGCCGCCGGCATCGGCCAGGGAACTCGCCGCCCACAGGCGCACCGCCGCCACATCCAGCTGCAGCGAGCGGATCAACGGATTGAGAATCGGCGCCTCGGGATAGTTGCCCAGGCTCCAGGCCACCGCCTTGCGCACATACCCGTTGTCATCCCCCGCCAGCAGGCTCAGCAGCGGCGTCACCGCCAGCGGCGAAGGATTGCGCCCCAGGGCATAGACAGCACTCATGCGCACGATCGGACAACTCGACTGCAGCAGCGGCAGCAGCAGCGGAATCGAGCGCGGATCGCGGTGCTCGCAGAACAACCTCAGACCCTGCAGCCGCTCCTCCTGGCCACCCCGCAACTGCTCCAGGCCCAGATCGCACATCGCCGCCACATCCACCGCCTCCTGCTCGACGGTCTGGATCTCATCGAGCGGATCGCCGAGCAGCTCCTGGGCCAGTTCCGCCGCCAGCACCTCCGGATCGAGCACCAGATCCGGACGACTGTCAGGGAAGGGCAGCGGGAAGGGCAGATCCTCGTCCGGCATGGGCTGATCCACGTGGCTGGATTGTCTCAGCCCGGCGGTCAGCCCAGCGGTGCCGGGGCCGCCATGTCACTGGGCAGCCAGATGCGGGCACTGACGGCGAACAGGGCCAGAGCGAACAGCAGCACGATCGCGGCCGGCAGCAGGGTGGAGCGCAGAAAGTTCACAGGCTGAAGGCCGGAGCGCGGCGGCGTGGCCCGCCATTGTGGCGCCTGGATGCCCGCCCGTTCACGCCTCGACCGGCCCGGTCCGGCGCTGGCGGATTCGCACGCCGCCCCCGGCGCCTGGCCCTCAGCCAGGCAGCGGCCCGGCCTGGCGCTCGCGGAGGCAGCCGGGCCTGCCGCAGCACAGTCCTGGCGCAGTACGGGCTTGCCTCGGCCCGACCGCGCCGCCGATCTCGATCGGCCCCGGGGCCGCTTCAACGTGCCGGTTGCACCAGTCGTGCGCGACATGGGCACCCATGCATGGGCTTCAGCACCCCAGGTGTTGCCGGCAGCGGGTTGACCCCTGAGCTTCGGCCGCACAGCCCTCGGGCCGAGGCTGAATCAGCGCTGCTATGGGCTCGCAACGGCCGGCGCTCCAGCTCTGATCCAGTCAGTCACAGGCAGCACACCTAGGGTGCGCAGCACGCTGATGCGCAGCACGCCATGGCAGATCCGGCCCACGCCCCGCCGCAACCGGGTGGCTGGAGGCGACTGGGAGCCATCAGCGCCCTGGGCTTCGCCAGCGGAGCTCCCAATACCGGCCTGGGGGAAATTCTGCCGATCTGGCTGGCCACGAACCGGGTTCCGGTGGAACTGATCGGTCTGCTGCCCCTGGCCGGGCTCCCCTATGCGCTCAAGTTTCTGTGGGCGCCGCTGCTGGATCGCTGGCCGATCCCCTGGCCGGATCGCCGCCGCGGCTGGATCGCCCTGCTGCAGCTGCTGCTCGGCCTGACGATCGCTGCGCTGGCGCTGCTGCGGCCGAGCACCGATCCCCAGGCGCTGGCGGCGATCGGCCTGGTCGCCCTGGCCATCGCCGTGCTCAGCGCCACCCAGGACATCGTCATCGATGCGTACCGCACCGATCTGCTGCCCGAGCCGGAGCGTGGCGCCGGGGCGGCGGCCAATTCGCTCGGCTACCGCGGCGGCACCCTGGTGCTCGGCAGCGGCGCCCTGCTGCTCGCGGCAGTTGCCGGCTACCGGCTTGCCTGGCTGGCGGCGGGCCTGCTGATGCTGTTGCTGGTGCCCTGCACCCTGGCCGCCCCGATGCTCAAGCCCCTGGACCATCCCGTGCACAGCCTGCGCCAGGCGGTGCTGGGCCCGGTGCAGGAGTTCCTGGCCCGCACCGGCGGCCGCCGCGCCGTCCAGCTGCTGGCCCTGGTGCTCCTCTACCGGCTTCCCGATGGCCTGCTGGCCCCGATGGGCGGGCCGTTTCTGGTCGCGGAGGGTCTCAGGGAGGGACAGATCGGTCTGATCAAGTCGGCCCTGGGCATCGTGGCGACGATGGTGGGGGTGATCCTGGGCGGCGCCCTGTTCGGCCGGCTGGGCATGAACCGCAGCCTCTGGCTGTTCGGCATCGCCGGTGCGGCCGGCAATCTGGCCTATTGGCTGGCGGCCCGCGGCACCCCGTCGCTGCAGGCGATGGCAGGGGCGGTGCTGCTGGAGAACCTGTCGAGCGGTCTGGTCGGCACGGCCTTCGTGGCCCTGCTGATGAGCCTGTGCAATCCCCTCTACTCCGCCACCCAGTACGCGCTGTTCTCCGGGGTCTACGCGCTCAGCAGCAAGGTGCTCGCCGCCCCCTCGGGGCTGCTGGTGAAGCTGGCCGGCTGGGAGCACTTCTTTCTGCTCACGGCAGCCTCTGCCGTGCCGGCCTTCCTGCTGATGACGATCCTCACCCCCTGGAAAGAGCAGGAGGCGTGCGGCGCCTTCGATCCGGAGCGCGACCAGGCCTGAGCGGCGATCCGGCCCGTCAGGCCTCGCTTCACGGGCCGGATCGCGCCGCGGAGCCGGCGATCGAGCCGCTGTGGGATCCCGTGCGCAGCGCTCGCCGGGATCGCCGCCGTGGCGGCGTTGTCGGCCCGCTTGGGGGCCCGCTTCGCATGCCTCTCCAGGACGACACCCGTCTCGCTCCCCTGGAGGCTGCAGCGACTACGGCGTCCCGGCAGCGCCCTGCAGCTGGCGGCGACGCAGCTGGCCGCAGGCGGCATCGGCATCGAGGCCGCGGCTGGCGCGCACACTCACGGCGATGCGGCGCTGCTGCAGGACCTGCCGGAATGCCTCGACCGCCTCGGGGCTGGGACGCTTGAAGTCCTCCTCGGCGATCGGGTTGTAGGCGATCAGATTGACGTGGCTCTGGAAACCGCGCAGTCGCCTGGCCAGGGCCTCGGCGTGGCGCGGCTGATCGTTGACGCCACCCAGCAGGATGTATTCGAAGCTCACCCGCCGGCCGGTGATCGCCACGTAGCGGCGGCAGTCGTCGAGCAGCTGCTCGAGCGGATAGGCGTGGGCGGTGGGGATCAGCCGCTGGCGCAGGCTCTGATCGGGGGCATGCAGGCTCACCGCCAGGGTGAACTGGGCGCGGCCGAGCCGCTGCAGGGCTCGTTCGGCCAGGCTGGGCAGGGCCGCCGGCACGCCCACGGTGCTGACGGTGATCTGGCGCTGAGCCATGCCCAGATCGGTGCAGAGACAATCGATCGCAGCCAGCACGGTGTCCAGGTTGAGCAGGGGCTCCCCCATGCCCATGAACACCACATGGCTGGGGCGGCGTCCGATCACCTCCCGGATGCTCAGCACCTGATCGACGATTTCATGCAACGCCAGGGAGCGCTGCAGGCCGCCCTTGCCGGTGGCGCAGAAACGGCAGGCCATCGGGCAGCCCACCTGGCTGCTGACGCAGACCGTGAGCCGTTCGCCACTGGGGATGCCGACGGTCTCGAGGCTGAGGCCATCGGCGGTGCCGAGCAGCAGCTTGACGGTGCCATCGCGGGACTCGCTGCGCAGCAGCTCGCGGGAGCGGCCGATCCAGCCATCCGCAGCGGACAGCGCCATCGGCACTCCCGGCCCCGGCGCCGCTGGCGCAACCGGCGCAACCGGCGCAGTCGGCGCAACCGGCGCAGTCGGCGCAGTCGGCGCAGTCGGCGCAGTCGGCGCAACCGGGGCAACCGGGGCAACCGGGGCAACCGGCGCAACCGGGGCAACCGGCGCAACCGGGGCAACCGGGGCAACCGGGGCAACCGGCGCAGTCGGCGCAACCGGCGCCGCTAGGGCTGCTGGGGCTGCACCGGCAGGGGCGACCGCAGGGGTGACGGCGAGACTGGCGGCGAGGCTGACGGCAGGGCCGATGGCAGGGCTGATGGCGGCAACGGCCAGCGGCCCCGCGGCAGCCGCCACCGCGGGCGGGGAATCGCAGCCAGCGGCTGGGGCCACAGAGGTGGCTGGGGCCGCGGTGGCTGGGGCCGAACGGCCTGCAGGCGCAGGAGAACCAGCCCGGTCGCCGGCGAGCGTCGTGAGCTGCAGCCGCCAGGCCTTGGGCAGCACCGTGATCGCCGCCAGCGAGCGGGCGCCGCGGTCGTAGATCCATTCATGCAGCTGCCTGGCCCGGAACGCCGGTTGCCCCTGCTCGATGCACCAGCGCTGCAGCTCGGCCAGGCTCTGACCCAGCAGGGGCCGCGGCGGCGACCCCGCCAGGCGATCCGCACCGGCATCTCTGGACGCGGCACTGGCTGACGCAGTACTGGCTGAGGCGGTAACGGCCGCATCGGCACCGGCCGCACCGGTAACGCCCGCAGCAGCACGGACCACACCGGCACCAGCCGCAGCCGAACTAGCCACACCGGAACTGGCTGCAGCGGCATCGGCCGCAGCGGAACTGGCCACACCGGAACTGGCCGCAGCGGTAACGGCAGCATCGGCACCGGCAGCATCGGTAACGCCCGCAGCGGCACCAGTGCCGGCCGCAGCGCGACCGGAACCGCCACGGGCCACCTGGGAGCCATGGCCGCCGCCGGCCGGATCCGAGTCGGCACCGCCACGGCTGTGAGGCCCGGCCCCGGAGGACACCGGCGCCGCCCTGCCGGCCCGGGGGGCGGGGAGCATCGCGGCTCCATTCCCCGCGCGGCTGGAGGCACCGGGCGCAGCGGCCTGGGGGGAAGCGCCGGGAGCGCCGCTCAGGGCCAGATCAGAATGCCGTGACCCAGTTTCCACTCGACGACCAGCAGGGCGATGAAGCCCAGCATGGCGATGCGGCCATGGAGCTGCTCGTTGTGGCTGTGGAATCCCCAGCGGGGGATGCGACGGCTCGGGATCGGGGTGCCCAGCTCGGTCAGAGCGGCGCTGGGACGGCGGGAAGCGCTGGAATCAGTCATCGCTGAGCAGCCCCTCCTCCTGCAGGCCTTCGAGGGCCTCGGGATCGGCGATCAACTCCTCGGCCAGCGCATCATCGAGGCTGGGCCGGGTGAAGGCGGCGAAGGTGCTGGCCGACGCCTCGATGCCATGGCGGCTGCGGGTGGCCTCCAGGTCCTCCTCCGAGGGGTCATCGAGCACCGCGGCACTCTCAGACGGCATCGGCATCTCCACGGTGTAATCGGGGCGCAGATTCTGAGCGCGACGATAACCGGCCTCCTCCTCCAGGATGTCGGGATGGGGACCGGCCTCGGCCCGCAGCTCCTCCTCGAAGCCTCCAAAACCGGTGCCGGCGGGGATCAGGCGGCCGATGATCACGTTCTCCTTGAGGCCGCGCAACCAGTCGCTCTTGCCCTCGATCGCCGCCTCGGTCAGCACCCTGGTGGTCTCCTGGAAGCTGGCGGCGGAGATGAAGCTGTCGGTGTTGAGCGAGGCCTTGGTGATGCCCAACAGCACGGGGGTGAACTCGGCGGGCGCTCCACCCGTGACCGCGATGGCGGAATTGACCTGCTCCACCTGGCGCAGTTCGATCAGCTCACCGGGCAGCAGCGTGGTGTCTCCGGCATCCTCCACCCGCACCTTGCTGGTCATCTGACGCACGATCACCTCGATGTGCTTATCGCTGATCGACACACCCTGGGATTTGTAGACGTTCTGCACCTCGGTGACCATGCGGAACTGCAGCTTGGAAATCGCTTCCTGGGCCGCCTCCATGGTGGGTTTGCGACTGCGCAGATCCTCGAAGAAGCACTCCAGCAGTTCGTGGGGATTGATCGGCCCATCGGTGAGCAGATCGCCGGCCCGCACCTGCTGCCCGTCGCTCACCATCACGGTGCGACCGAGCAGGATCGGATATTCGGATACCTGCTCATCGGCTTCGGTCACCGCGACCGTGATCGAATCGTCCTCCTCACCCTGCCTGATCTCCACACTGCCGGGCTTGCGGCAGAGCACGGCCGAATCGCGAGGGCGACGGGCCTCAAGCAGCTCCTCAATCCGGGGCAGACCCTGCACGATATCGCCGGTCTTCTGGCGCTCGAACACCAGCAACGCCAGCCCATCTCCGCGCTGCACCAGTTCACCGTCGCGCACATGCAGCACGGAATCGGGTGAAACCATGTAGGGGCGCCCGAGCCGGATGATCAGGCCATCGCCCTCGATCGCCTCCACCTGGCCGCAACAGGGAGAGGCCATGCCATCGGCGAGGCTGTCGCCATCGACGATGCGCTGACCCAGCGACACCAACGGGGCGGCACCGCCCAGATCCAGGCGGCGCGTATCGGTGGAGCGCTCCACGATCAGGCGGCGGATCGGCTCGCCGGCCACCGGTTCGGGCAGCTGCACCACCCCATCCTCCTTGCAGAGGATCTGGGTGGTGGCCACCACATCGCCGCGCTTGACACTGTCGCCATCCTCCACCTGCAGCTCGGTGTGGGTGGAGCCGTGGCTGGCGTCGGAAAGGGTATCGCGGCGGACCAGCAGGGTTTCCAGGATCACCAGCTGCAGCCGCTCAATCGTCTTGGCACGCTTATCGGCCACAGCCTCCACATCCACCGTCATCTGGGGTGTGGTGTCCACCGTTTCGAGGATCAACTGGGTGCGCAGCAGCTCCACCCCATCCACCGACTTGATCAACTCCCCGTCCTTGTAGGTAAGGCGCTGGGTGGCGCGCAGGGTCAGGGCGGGGCCACCGTTCTGGCGCACGCTGGCCAGTTCGGGCAGGTGAGCGGCATCGGGAATCGCGTATTCCTCCACCGGACGAAGCAACAGGGCACCACCTTGGGGCGTTTCCACCGCCTCTACAAAATGCATCGCCTCTGCCACCAGCCCGGGGGCGATCTCCTCGCCCGGATTGACCATGCGACCCTCGCTGTAACGGCTGAGCACCTTGCTATCGCTGATCTGGCGCAGATCACCGGAGCGCACAATGATCTCGCGCAGGATGTCGTTCTTCTGGGTGACGGTGACGATGCCGGCGGTCTGGCTGAAGATATCCTTCACCACCTCGGTGCCGGCCTCGATCCACTGGCCATCCTCAATCATCAACAACGAGATGTCTTTGTTGATCTCGTGGGTTTCCTGGGGGATCCACAACAGGGTGCCGCCCTTGCTCACCTCATAGCCATGCTTGGCAGAGCGGGCCTTCTTGATCGCCAGACCCGGCGCGAAGCGCACCGTGCCTCCCGTCTGCGTGCGGAAGCGATCATCGGCCAGCTCAGCGATCACCTCGCCACTGCCGATCTTGCTGCCCGGCTGGGTCTTGAGCAGATAGCGGATGTTGTCCTTGCCCTCGAGATGCCAGATTTCGCCGGAGTGGGTGGATTCACCCACCAGCTTGCAATCCTTGAGGGTGAGACTGGCGGTCACAATCTGCACCTCACGCGAATCGCCCGCCGATTCACGCAGGCGCACCGCCCCGCCGAATTCACTCTGCAGACGGCTCTCGGCCAACACCTCACCGGTGCTGACGGCGGTGTTGGTGGCCACCACCGGCAGGGCATTGGGAGGCAGGTTGTACACGTCGCCGCTGAGCACCCAGAGACGCCCCAGACGCTGGGCCTTGTGGGTGATGTTCCCCTGGCGATCGGTGACCTCCCGGGGCTGGATCACATCTTCAAAACGCACCTGACCGGCCAGATCACAGATCACATCCTTGGTGGCCTTCTCGACGCTCTTCTTGACCTGGGCACCGGACGAGATCTGGGCCAGGGTTGTATCGGCAGGCACCGATTCACCGTCATTGACGAACAGGATCGAGCCGGAGGTGATATCCAGTTTCTGGGGTTTGCCCTTGCCGCTGGGCTTGACCGTGAGCAGGAAATCGGTCTCGGCCAGATGGGCCTCAACACCGTGGGGGGTGCGATGCGAGCGCAGCCGCGCCTTGGCATCAAACTCCACCACCCCCTCCAGCAGCGAGCGCACCACACCCGTTTCGGCGGTGGAGACACCACCGGTGTGGAAGGTGCGCATCGTGAGCTGGGTCCCGGGCTCCCCGATCGACTGGGCGGCGATGATGCCGACGGCCTCACCCAGATCGACCAGTTCGTTGTGGGCCAGGGCCCAGCCATAGCACTTGCGGCAGACGGAGCGGGAGGCCTCGCAGGTGAGCGGCGACCGGGCCAGCACGCTGCGCACCCCCGCCGCCTCGATGCGGCGGCTGAGGGGGGGATCGATCTCGCTGTCGCGGGCGGCCAGGATCGTGCCGTCGGCAGCGACGATCGGCTCGGCCGCCAGACGGCCGACCAGCTTGCTGCCGAAGCCGCCGCGCTCATCGGCATCGATGGCGATGCCGCGGGTGGTGCCGCAATCGTCCTCGCGCACGATCACATCCTGGGCCACATCGACAAGACGACGGGTGAGATAACCCGAGTCGGCGGTGCGCAGGGCGGTATCCACCAGACCCTTGCGGGCGCCGTAGGACGAGATCACATACTCGGTGACCGTGAGTCCTTCGCGGAAGTTGGTGCGGATCGGCAGGTCGATGATCTCCCCCTGCGGGTTGGCCATCAGACCGCGCATGCCCACCAGCTGGCGCACCTGGGACATGTTGCCGCGCGCGCCGGAGTTGGCCATCATCCAGACCGAATTGAGCGGCTCCTTCTCATTGAAGTTGCGCCGCACCGCCGCCACCAGCCGTTCATTGGTCTCGGTCCAGGTATCGATCACCTTGGTGTGGCGCTCCACCTCGGTGATCTCGCCGAGGCGATAACGCTCCTCGGTCTCCGTGATCTGCTGCTCCGCTTCCGCCAGCAGGGTCGTCTTGTCGTCGGGGATGCGCAGATCATCAACCGAGATCGAAACGGCCGCCTGGGTGGCGTAGTGGAAACCGAGATCCTTGAGCTCATCCGCCATCGCTGCGGTGGCGGCGGTGCCATGATGCTTATAGGCCCAGGCCACCAGATTACGCAGGGCTTTCTTATCGATCACCCGATTGCGGAAGGGGGGAGCCTCACCGCTGAGGACATGGCTGGCGGGGGCAGCGGCCGGGGCCACCGGCGCCACCGGGGCCACCTCAGCGGCCTTGGCCTTCTTGCTGGACTTCTTGGCGGGAGTGGCGGTCATGGACGGAGCGGCCGGGGGAATTGCGCGAAACGGAGGGAACGAACGGAAGCGAAGCCGGTGGCGGCAGGGGATTTCAGGCCGCGGCGACGGCGGCGATGATCGTGTGGTTGATCACCACCCGGCCCACGGTGGTCAGCAGGTAGCGGCTGATCAGAGCGCCATCCTCATCGAAGCGGTCACGGCGGTACTTCCACTGCTCGATGCGGGTGCCATCGCTGAGGGTTTCGCTCAACTGGGGAGCGCTGTCTTCATCCTCGCTGTCCACCTCACCCTGGAAGCGGACCCAGACCCAATCGTGCAGCTTGACATGCTTCTCCTCAAAGGCGGCGATGACATCTGGGAGGCTGGCGTAGGTATGGGCATGGCTGCCGAAATTCGGCTTCACATTTTCACGCTTCTCGGCGGTGAGGTAGTAAGCCCCGAGCACCATGTCCTGGGATGGGGTGATGATCGGCTCGCCGGTGGCGGGCGACAGGATGTTGTTGCTGGCCAGCATCAGCATGCGGGCTTCCGTCTGGGCTTCAATCGCCAGCGGTACATGCACGGCCATCTGGTCCCCGTCGAAGTCGGCGTTGAAGGCCGGGCAGACGAGGGGATGCAGCTGAATGGCGCGGCCATCGACCAGCTTGGGCTCGAAAGCCTGGATGCCGAGGCGGTGCAGGGTGGGGGCGCGGTTGAGCAGAATCGGATGGCCCTCGATCACCTCCTGCAGCACCTGCATCACCTCATCATCAGCGCGCTGAATCATCTTCTTGGCCGCCTTGATGTTGTTGACGATGTTCTGGCGGATCAGGCGATGAATCACGAAGGGCTGGAACAGCTCAATCGCCATCTCCTTGGGCAAGCCGCATTGATGCATCTTCAGCTTGGGACCGACCACGATCACGGAACGACCGGAGTAGTCGACACGCTTGCCGAGCAGGTTCTGGCGGAAACGGCCCTGCTTGCCTTCGATGATGTCGCTGAGTGACTTGAGCGGCCGGTTGTTGGCACCGACCACCGTGCGACCGCGACGACCATTGTCGATCAGGGCATCGACGGCCTCCTGCAACATGCGCTTTTCGTTGCGCACGATGATCTCGGGGGCAAGGATCTCCTGCAATCGCGCCAGACGATTGTTGCGGTTGATCACACGCCGATAGAGATCATTGAGATCACTGGTGGCGAAGCGACCGCCGTCGAGCTGCACCATCGGGCGCAGATCCGGCGGGATCACCGGGATCACATCCAGCACCATCCATTCGGGACGGGCATTGGTGGCGATGAAGTTATCAATCACGCGCAGGCGCTTGATCAGCTTGGCCCGCTTCTGGCCCTTGCTGCCAGCGATCTCCTCGCGCAGCTGCTCAGCGATCTCATTGAGGTTGAGATCCTCCAGCAGGTGCTTGAGGGCTTCGGCGCCGATGCCCACCTGGGGCTCATTCTCAATATCGGAATCCTCGGCAAAGATCTGATCTTCGATCTCCAGCCATTCATCTTCTGTGAGCAACTGCTTATAGGTGAGATCCTTGTGATCGCCCGCATCGAGGACCACGTAGCAGTTGAAATAAACGATCTGCTCCACATCGCGCAGAGGCATGTCGAGCAGGATCGCCACATAACTGGGAATCCCTTTCAGGTACCAGACATGCGATACCGGTGCCGCCAGCTTGATGAAGCCCATGCGGTGGCGACGCACACGGCTCTCGGTGACCTCGACGCCGCAGCGTTCGCAGACGATGCCGCGGTGACGGACCCGTTTGTATTTACCGCAGTGGCACTCCCAGTCTTTGGAGGGGCCAAAGATCTTCTCACAGAACAGCCCGTCCATCTCGGGCTTGAGCGTGCGGTAGTTGATCGTTTCGGGCTTGGTCACCTCTCCCACCACCTGGCCGTTGGGGAGGGTGCGCTGCCCCCACTTCATGATCCGCTCCGGCGAGGCGAGCGTGATCTTGACGTAATCGAAGTGGTTCTCGGTGCGGAGGTTGCTGTTCGACATGGCGGCGGCCTGGCGAGGAGAGAGGAGAGCGGAAGGCAAGCGCCCATCCCGGCGGGGACGGGCGATCGGCGATCAGTCGTCGTCGTAGTCCGCGACGCCGAGGGACTCGTAGGTGGGCCGGCTGGGGGTGCTGCGACGCGGATTGACGTCCTGCATCAGATCGACCTCATCGCCGCCATCGGTGTAGACGGCAATGTCGAGACCGAGGGACTGCAGTTCGCGCATCAGCACCTTGAACGACTCGGGGGTGCCGGGGCGGGGGATCGGCTTGCCCTTGACGATGGCGTTGAGCGCCTCATTGCGCCCCTGCATGTCGTCGGACTTGACCGTGAGCAGCTCCTGCAGGGTGTAGGCGGCGCCGTAGGCCTCCAGGGCCCACACCTCCATCTCACCCAGGCGCTGTCCGCCCTGCTGGGCCTTGCCACCCAGGGGCTGCTGGGTGACCAGGGAGTAGGGGCCGGTGGAGCGGGCGTGGATCTTGTCGTCCACCAGGTGCACCAGCTTGAGGATATGGGCGAAGCCGACGGTGACCGGCTGGTCGAAGGCCTCGCCGGTGCGGCCATCGATCAACTGAATCTTGCCGGGATGCTCCGGGTCGTAGACCCAGTCCTTGCCGGGCTGGCGAGCCGCCTCTTCGAGGTATGCCTGTACCGTCTGCTTGCTCTTTTCAGCGCCGTACATCTCATCAAACGGGATCACCTTGACGCGGCAGTCGAGGTGGGAGGCAGCCCAGCCCATCAGGCATTCGAATACCTGGCCCACATTCATGCGGCTGGGCACACCCAGGGGATTGAGCACAATGTCGATCGGGGTGCCATCGGGGAGATAGGGCATATCCTCCCGGGGCAGGATGCGGCTGATGATGCCCTTGTTGCCATGGCGGCCGGCCATCTTGTCGCCCAC
>Ga0172372_10006409_pt1 | contig 16050 bp, 16 predicted proteins | sample LakKiv5m_2_FD_114544 | JGI IMG/M metagenome (GOLD analysis project Ga0172372, IMG submission 114544) | Freshwater microbial communities from Kabuno Bay, South-Kivu, Congo - kab_092012_9.5m | ecosystem: Environmental > Aquatic > Freshwater > Lake | place: Democratic Republic of the Congo...
CGCGTGCGAGAAGAAGGAGTTCGTCCTCCACTACCAGCCCGAGGTCGACCTGCGTACCGGGCGGATAGTGGGCGCGGAGGCGCTCGTCCGGTGGCGGACGGGGGACCGGGAGCTCGTCCAGCCGATGCAGTTCATCCCCCTCGCGGAGGAGATCGGCGTCATCGTCCCGATCAGCGAGTGGGTCATCGAGACCGCCTGCGCCCAGGCGGCGGCGTGGCATACGGAAGGGCACGCGCCATTCCGGATCTCCCTCAACGTGTCCGCCCGCCTGTTCCACCTGTACGACCTTGACGCGACGATCCGCGACATACTGAAGCGCACGGGGCTTGCGCCGGGATCCTTCGAGCTGGAGATCACCGAGTCCGTGGCGATGCGGAACATGGAGAGCACCATAGAGACGCTGCGGAAGATGAACGGGGCCTCCATCCGCGTCGCCATGGACGATTTCGGGACGGGGTACTCATCCCTCGCCTATCTCCAAAGGATGCCGATCCACCTTCTGAAGATCGACATGTCGTTCATCCGGGAGATGGACCGCAACCCCGAAGACCGGACGATCGTGAAAACGATCATCGCGATGGCGCATACCCTGAACATCGAGGTGATCGCGGAAGGCGTGGAACGGGCGGAGCAGATGGAGTTGCTGAAATCGTTCGGCTGCGACCTTGCGCAGGGGTTCCTGTTCAGCAAGGCCGTCCCGGCTGAGGAGTTCTCCCGGCTGTTGAAGGAAAACAGGAGGATCGCGACATGAGAACCGGCAACGCGGTCGTGAAAATCGGGGTCGGAATGGTCGCCATGCTCATCGCGGTATCCTCGCTCCAGGGGGCCGCCTTCTGAGCGAGGATACCCCGGGCTTTCCCGGACGAGGTGTGGTAAGTTGATGGAAAAGGGAAAGCGAGAAAAATATTGGCGAAGGACGATCTTGCGAATCTCGAGGGAACCGTGACCGAGGCTCGAGGCGGCGGCAATTTCGTCGTCAAGCTGGAGAACGGCCAAACGCTCACGGCGAAGTTGGGCGGCGCCATGCGCCGGTTCAGGATTCGCGTCATCTCGGGGGACCGCGTGACGATCGGCGTTTCCCCGTACGACCCGACCCACGGCCTCATCCTCTACCGCCACAAGAACTGACGCCCCGGTGAAGTCGAAGTCCGTCTACAGGGTGCTCTTCCGGAACCAGGAGAACCTGTACGAGCTTTACGCGCGTAAGGTGAGCCAGGGGGCGCTGTTCGCCTTCGTCGAGGTCGAGGAGATCATCTTCGGCAGCCGTGGCGGCGTGCTCGTCGACCCGTCGGAGGAGCGGCTCAAGTCGGAGTTCGCCGGCGTCAGGCGCACCCACATCCCGCTGCAGGCCGTGGTCCGCATCGACGAGGTCGAGAAGGAGGGGACGAACAAGATCGTCTCCATCGCCGCGCAGCAGGGGAACGTGACCCACTTCCCGATGCCGCCGGGGAGTCTGGGGACGAAACCCGGCAAGGGCTGAGGCGTCCCTCTCCCCGCCCGGCTGCCGTTACCGCAGATTCTTCCGGATCCGCTCCACCGCCTCCACCACGTTTTCCCGGTCGCCGAACGCCGACAGCCTGAAGAAACCTTCACCAGACGGTCCGAACCCGCTGCCCGGCGTTCCGACCACGTGACACTCCGTGAGAAGGCGGTCGAAAAAGTTCCACGAGGAGATTCCGCCCGGCGTCTTCAGCCAGATGTAGGGGGCGTTTACGCCTCCGTACACGGTAAGCCCGGCGCCCGCGAGCCCCTCGCGGATGATCTTCGCGTTTCCCATGTAATAGTCGACGATCGCCTTTGTCTGCCGCCACCCCTCGTCGGAGTAGACCGCCGCCGCGGCCCGTTGGACCGGGTAGGAGACGCCGTTGAACTTGGTGGTCTGCCGCCGGTTCCACAGCTTGTTGAGCGCCACCTTCTCGCCCTCCGGAGTCTTCGCCGTGACTTCTTCGGGGATGACGGCCAGCGCGCATCGCACCCCGGTGAAGCCGGCGGTCTTGGAGAAGGAGCGGAACTCGACGGCGCATTGTCTCGCTCCTTCGATCTCGTAGATCGACCGTGGAAAGCCGGGCTCCGTGATGAACGCCTCGTAGGCCGCGTCGAAGAAGATCACCGCGTCGTTGGCGAGGGCGTAGTCGACCCACGCTTTCAGCTGCGCCTTCGTCGCGACCGTTCCCGTCGGGTTGTTGGGGGAGCAGATGTAGACGATGTCGACCTTCTCCTTCGGTACGTCGGGGAAAAAGCCGTTAGCCTCGGTGCACGGCAGGTAGACGATCCCTCGATAATATCCGCGCTCGTCGGCCGGCCCGGAGCGGCCGATCATCACGTTCGTGTCGTTGTAGACCGGGTAGACCGGGTCGCCGATCGCCACCTTGTTGTCGATGGCGAAGATGTCGAGGATGTTCGCCGTGTCGCACTTCGAACCGTCGGAGATGAAGATCTCGCTCCGCGTCAGGTGGACGCCCAAGGGCGCGTACGCCTTTTCGATCAGCGTGTCGATGAGGAAGTCGTACCCCTGCTCGGGGCCGTACCCCATGAACGTCTTCCCGTCGCCGAGCTCGGAGACGGCGGCGTGGAACGCCGACAGGACGGCAGGCGGCAGCGGACGCGTGACGTCGCCGATGCCGAGGCGGATGACCTTTGCGGACGGGTTCTCTGCCGCAAAGGCCCGGACGCGGCGCCCGATCTCCGGGAAGAGGTACCCGGCTTTCAGCTTGAGGTAATGCTCGTTGACGCGTGCCATGTTCGTGGAACCTCCGGAACGGAATCGACGGTGTCCAATGACGATACCAGATAGGATATATTTCTTCCCCGAATATATGGAGGGGCGAATGTCGACGCTGTTCGCGTTCAAATTGACGCTGGTGCCGTTATTCATTCTCGCGCTGAGCCTGGCGGGGCGGCGTTGGGGGACGGCGGTCAGCGGCTGGCTCGTGGCGCTGCCGATCGTAGCGGGTCCGATCGTCTTCTTCATCGGGATGGAGCAGGGGGAGGCGTTCGCCGCGGGCGCGGCGCGGGCGACGATCGCCGGGCTCGCCTCGCTGGCCGTCTACAGCCTCGTCTACGGCCGCGCCGCCCTTAGGATGAGGTGGGTGCCGAGCCTGCTGGCGGGCTGGGCCGCGTTTTTCCTCTCCACATACATCCTGAGCCGGCTCCCCCTCACGTTGCCTCAGTCGATCGTGCTGGCGATGGCGGCGCTGGTCGCCGGGTACATTCTCCTGCCGGCGGTCGAAGAAGAGGCGTCGCCGCCCGCGACGCTTTCGTGGGAACTCGCCGCGCGAATGGCGGCGGCGGTCGGGATGGTGCTCCTCATGACCGCCCTCGCACGTCCGCTCGGGCCGCATCTCGCCGGGCTCCTCGTCCCTTTTCCCGTCGCGGCGACGGTCCTCACCGTCTTCACGCACCACTATCAGGGCGGCGCTTCCGCGATCCGCCTGCTGCGGGGACTGGTCGCCGGTCTATGGACGATGGGGGTCTTTTTCCTGGTCGTCGCGGGCACGGTCGAGCGGCTGGGGGTCGGCGTCTCGTTCGCGCTGGCGGCAACCTCGGACCTTGCGTGCAACGGCGGGTCGCTCTGGGTCTTGCGGAAGATCAGGTCCCCACGCACTTAGCCCCGGCCCGCAGCAGCGCCGCGATCGTCTTCCCGTCCCGGATCTCTCCGGAAGCGGCGAGGCGCAGAGCTTCCGCGATCGGCATCCGCTCCGTCGCGATCTCCTCGTACTGCTCCGGCTCCGCGTTCCCCTGCGACAGGCCGGTGCCGAGGAACAGGTGGATCACCTCGTCGAACACGCCCGGGGAAGGGTAGAAGAAACCGAGGGGGACCAGTTCCCGCGCGGAGAGCCCCGTCTCCTCGGCCATCTCCCTGCCGCCGCATGCGGCAGGATCCTCGCCGGGCTGCAGCCTGCCCGCCGGGATCTCGAGGAGCGTGCCGCCGACCGCGGGCCGCAGCTGCCGGATCAACGTGACGGTCCCGTCGTCGTGCAGCGGGAGGACGCCGACGCCGCCCGGGTGCCGAACGACCTGGTAGGTGTGCCAACCCTTCTCCCCGATCCGTACGTCGAACTGCTCGATGTCCACGACAAGCCCGGTGAAGATCGTCGATCGGTTCCGCGTTTCCATGCCGCCCCTTTCACATCACGGAAGGAGGACGATCTTCCCACCGGCTCCCGGGGACATGACCGCCCCGTGGCTCTCCGCCGCAGAGGACAGCGGAAACTCCCGGCCGATGACGGGGCGCAGAGTGCCGTTCTCCAGACCCGCCCCAAGCGCGGCGTGGATCGCCACCATGTCCGCCGCCGGGGTGTTGAAAAGTGACATCCCGACGATCGAGGCGTCCCTCCCCATCGTGTCCCGGGGGTCGATCTCGACCGTGCCCCGGCTGCCGATCACGACGACGCGTCCACCCATCGCGAGGGCCTTTAGATCCCGCGCCAGGTTCGCGTTGGCGAGCATTTCGAGGATGACATCGAACCCCCGGCCCCCCGTCGCTGCCATCGCCTCTTCCATGTGTTCCGCCGAACGGTGGTCGAAGACGCCATGCGCCCCCTCGCGCAGGACGAGGTCGATTCCCCCGGCCGTTCCGGCCGTGCCGAACACCCGCAGCCCGGCGGCGCGGGCGATCTGGACCGCGGCGATCCCCACCCCGCCGCTCGCCCCGTGGACCAGGACCGTTTCTCCGGGGAGGGCGCAGGCCCGCTGGAAGAGGGCGCGCCAGGCGGTGGCGCACGGCACTCCGATCGCCGCCCCCTGCGCGTAAGAGACGCTTGCGGGAAGCGGGTGAACCCGTGACGGGTCGCACAGCGCGAGCTCCGCGTAGGCGCCGGTCAGCGTCTCCGAGGTGTACACGCGGTCGCCCGGCGCGACCCCGTCGACCCCGCCTCCCACCGCCTCGACGATGCCGGCGGCGTCGTTTCCGGGGGTGTAGGGTAGCGCCGGACGGCGGGCGTACGCCCCGGAGCGGATGTACGTCTCAACGGGATTCACCCCCGCCGCCCGTATGCGGACCAGTACCTGTCCCGGCCCCGGGGCGGGATCCGGGACCTCCTCCATGCGCATCACTTCGGGCGGACCGAACTCGCGGACGCGGATCGCTTTCATGTGGGTATCCTCCTGCCGGAATTGTACCCGATGATGGCGGGTCATGGTGGGGCTCCTTCACCCTTTGTTTCCCGGGGCCTCTCCGGGTAAACTGACGGCAAGGCCCCGGAACCGGGTGCCGGAAATACAAGACCACGGGGAGACGCATTTGGAGCCGGACGAAAAGGTGACGGAAACGCCGGGGGAACCGGAAGAGGAGAGTTTCGGGGAGATGTTCGACAAGAGCTACGTCGCCCCGACGCGGTACGAGCCCGGGCGAAAGGTTTCAGCGCGGGTCGTCAAGGTGACCCCGGAGTGGGTGTTCCTCGACCTCGGCCGGAAAGGCGAAGGCGTCCTCGCGGCGAAGGAGCTTCAGGACGAGGCGGGGATCGTCGCTGCAATGCCGGGGGACGCCATCGAGGCGTACTTCGTTTCGTCGGACGGCAGCGAGATGCTCTTCACCACCCGCGTTTCGGGGGGGGCTGCCGGATCGGCGCAGCTCGAGGAGGCATCGAACTCGGGTATCCCGGTGGACGGGGTCGTGGCCAAGGAGATCAAGGGGGGATACGAAATCCGCCTGGCGGGCGGGGCGAGGGCGTTCTGCCCCCACTCGCAGATGGATCTTCCGCGGTCCGGGGGGCAGGAGACGCACGTCGGGAAGCACTCCGCGTTCCGGATCACGAAGTACGGGGAAAAGGGCCGCAACATCGTCGTCTCCCGCCGGGTCCTGCTGGAAGAGGAGGAGGAACGGAAAACGCGGGAGGTGATGGCCACGCTCACCGAGGGGATGGTGACGAAGGGGACCGTCACATCGGTCCGGGAGTTCGGAGCCTTCGTCTCCATCGGCCCGATCGAGGGGCTGGTCCCCATCTCTGAGATCGGCTGGGAGCGTGTGGAGGATATCCGGAGCGTTCTCTCCGTGGGGATGGAGGTGGAGGTCGCGATCACGCGCCTTGACTGGGCGAACAGGCGCTTCTCCTTCAGTCTCAAGAAGACCCTCGCGGACCCGTGGGAAACCGCTGTCGAACGTTTCCCGGCGGGGTCACGCCACGTCGGCAAGGTCGCGCGCCTGGCCGCCTTCGGGGCCTTCGTCTCCCTGGGCGGTGGAATAGACGGCCTGCTCCACATATCGAAAATCGGCGGGGGCAAGCGGATCCGGAGCGCCGGCGAGGTTCTCCGCGCGGGGCAGGAGATCGAGGTCAAGGTCGACTCGGTCGATCCGGTCAAGCGCCGCGTCGCCCTCTCCCTTCCGGCGACGGAGAGCGCGGAAACGGGCGAAGGGGAAGCGGAGGATTATTCGAAGTACATGGCTCCTGAGCCCGCGCCACCGGCTCTCGGTTCGTTTGGGGAAGTCCTCAAGGCCAGCATGGACCGCAAAGGGAGTTAACCCGGCGCTGAGCCGGAGGAGCCCGATGCGCGTCGTCAACCGAACGCGGAAAACAGTCCTCGGGGACAAGGTGCGGACGGCCGGCACTTTCCTGCCGCGCCTCGTGGGGTTGCTGGGCACGGCCGGGATCGAGGAAGGAGGGGGGTTGTGGATCGTCCCCTGCCGAAGCGTGCACACCCTCGGGATGCGGTACCCGATCGACGTGGCGTTCGTCGATGCGCGGGGGATCGTGGTCGGGGTCTTGGGGGGGCTTCCGCCGAACCGTATCGGCAGGGTATTTCGGCACGCCCGGGGGGCGTTGGAGCTGCGGGCGGGCGTCCTTGCCGCCACGGGCACCGCGCCCGGGGACCGGCTGGAGTTCAAGCCCGCATTTCTCGCCAGGGTTCGTAGCGAGGTGGTGGAGATGGGCGTGGATACAAGGCGCGCGACCGAGGGCCCCGGAGGCGTAGTTGAGACTACGGTGAGGAGCCCGACCGAGCGCAACGCAGTAGACATGCCCATATCCGCCGCCGCAGTAGAAGCCTGGCGAGAAATGCGGGCCAAGAGGGCGGACCGGCTTGACACCGCCGGCAGGCGGCTGCTACATTGTGCTTTAGCACTCTCCTTGTCGGAGTGCTAACTCGTTTGCGGGGAAGGTGAAATGGCTTCCGGGATGGACGATCGAACGACCCGGGTCCTGCGACACATCGTCGAGGATTACATCGCCACGGCGGAGCCGGTAGGGTCGAGAACCATCTCAAAGAAGATGGGGCAGGCCCTTTCGCCCGCGACGATCCGGAACATCATGGCGGATCTCGAGGAGGCCGGGTTCCTGGCCCAGCCGCACACCTCCGCGGGACGCATCCCCACGGGCGCGGGGTTCCGGTACTACATCGACCACCTCCTGTCGCGCCAGATCCTGGCACGCGGCGAGATGGACCAGCTGCACCGGGCGGCGGGCGAAGGGAACGGCCCGGCGGACGAGCTGGTGAGACAGGTGAGCCGCCTGCTGTCGAACCTGGCCCGACAGGCGAGCGTCGTCGTGGTTTCGTCCCCGGAACAGCAGGTCCTGCGCTCCGTGAGCCTCATGCGGGCCGGGGTGGAGAGGATCCTGCTGGTCACCGTGATGCGCGGCGGATGGGTCCAGCACCGCCTGATCGAGGGCGAGCCGGACCTGACTGGCGACGACCTCGAGAAGATCAGCGCTTACCTCAACGAGCTGGCCGAGGGGCGGACGCTGCCGCAGCTGCGGGCCCGTATCCTCGCCGAGCTCGGCAAGGAGAAGGCCCGGTACGACCGCGTGATGGGGCGAGCCCTTACAATGGGCGCCCGGGCGCTGACGGACGCCGCGCCCGGCGAGGTCTTCATCGAGGGGCGCGCGAACATCCTCGAGCAGCCCGAGTTCGCCGAGGACGTCCACCGCCTGAAGCGGATCCTTCGGGCCTTCGAGGAGAAGAGCGTGATCTTCCGCCTGCTCGACCGGGCGATGGAGAGCCGGGTGATCCAGGTGTCCGTCGGGCTCGAGAACCCGGTCGAGGAGCTTCCGGACATCTCGGTGGTGGCGTCGGGGTACCGGCAGGGCGCTTCCTCCGTGGGGAGCATCGGCCTCATCGGGCCCGTGCGCATGGACTACTCCCGGGTGATCCCGCTGGTCGAGTACGCCGCGAGCCTGCTCACCACGATGTTCGAGGATCGATAAGACACGAAGCCCGCCCGGGTCCCCCGTGCAATTCCAAACGGAAAGGAAAGGGATGGAAGACAGGGAGAAAGAATCGCCGCCGGCGGAAGCCGTGGCGGAAGTACCGTCGGCCGAGGATGCGGAAGGGGCCCCGGCCGGCGGCGGTGATTCCGCGGAACCGGCCGATGCGGCGAAGCTCAAGGAACAACTGGCGTATCTTGCGGCGGAGTTCGACAATTTCCGTAAGCGAGTCGCACGGGAGCGGGAGGCGCAGGCGGCCTTCGGTAACGAGCAGCTGCTGCGCTCGGTGCTGCCGTTCCTCGACAACCTCGAGCGGGCGATGGAACAGGCGGGGACGTCCGCCGACGCCCTCCTGTCCGGCGTCCGGATGACTTACGACCAGTTCCTCTCCGAATTGCGCAAATTCGGACTCGAGCAGCTCACCGCGCAAGGCGGGAAGTTCGACCCGTCCCTGCACGAGGCGATAGCGAGCGTCCCCTCGTCGGGGAAGCCCGGGGGGACCATTCTGGCCGAGGCGCGCAAGGGATACCTCCTCCGAGGCCGCCTCCTGCGTCCCGCCCAGGTGACGGTGGCCGCCGTCCCTCCCGTGGACGGCGACGGGAACGCGCCCGCCGGATCGGATGATTGATCGATGACCTCGAAGCGCGACTACTACGAGGTCCTCGGCGTTTCACGGGAGAGCGACCCGGACGAACTGAAGAAGGCGTTCCGCCAGCTCGCCCTGCAGTACCACCCGGACCGGAATCCCGGCGACAAGTCCGCGGAGGAGCGGTTCAAGGAGATAAACGAGGCGTACTCGGTCCTCTCCGACCCGGAGAAGCGTCAGCAGTACGACCGCTTCGGGCACGCCGGGCCGGCCGGGCAGGGATTCGGCGGCTTCGGAGATTTTTCGGGTTTCGGCGTCGAGGACATAATCAACGACTTCTTCGGCGGCATGTTCGGCGGGAGCGGCGGCGGAGGCCGGTCCCGCCGCGGCGCGGATCTCCGGTACAACCTGACGGTCGCCTTCGAGGAGGCGGTCTTCGGCGCCGAGAAGGAGATCGTCGTCCCGCGGACGGGGTCGTGCCGCGACTGCTCGGGGACGGGCGCGCGGAAGGGGACCCGGCCGGAGCGGTGCGGCGCCTGCAACGGGCAGGGCCAGGTCACGATGCAGCAGGGGTTCTTCGCGATCCGCCGCACTTGCGGGCGCTGCGGGGGGACGGGTCAGGTCGTCAAGGATCCGTGCGGGAGCTGTGCCGGCACCGGTCACGTCCGGGAAAACCGGGCGCTGAAGGTGAAAGTTCCCCCCGGCGTGGACACCGGCATACGCCTCAAGCTCCGCGGCGAGGGGGAGGCCGGGCCCGCGGGCGGCGCCGCCGGCGACCTGTACGTCGTGCTCACCGTGAAGGAGCACCCGTTCTTCGTCCGGGAAGGGGCCGACCTGTTCTGCGAGGTGCCGATCACCTTTCCGCAGGCGGCGCTGGGCGCGACGATCGAAGTGCCCACCCTTTCAGGGAAGAAAAACCTCGTCATCCCGCCAGGCACGCCGTCCGGTCACGATTTCGTGATGCGGGGGGAGGGTGTCGCGGCGTTGAACTCCGGCCGGCGGGGGAACCTCGTCATCCGCGTGCTGATCGAGGTGCCGAGGAAACTCACCAAGCGCCAGAAGGAGATACTCTCCGAGTACCAGGAGCTGTCCGAGGAGACCCCCGGCCCCATCTCCCGGTCTTTTTTCGAGAAGGTGAAGGAGATCTTCGGTTGACGCGCCGCCTCGCCGTCACTTTCCTTCTCGCACTCCTGCTCGCCGTAATTCCGGTCCCACTCCCGGCGGCCGTGGCCCCGCGGCCGCTGCTTGGCGGGGGCGACGCGATCCCCGTTCCCCGCCCCGGATCACGCGACTCCGCGCGGACCGCGCCGATCGTTCCCTTTCTCCAGGCAGAGGCCTGGTACGCCGCGGGGAAGGGCGACGAGGCGCTGTCCAGGTTCCTCGACCTCGCTTACTCCGCCCCGGACGACGAGCGGAAGGGGTTCATATGGTGGCGGGTAGGGGAGCTGCTGCTCGCCCGCGGGGATCTCGACAAGGCGCTGGAGGCGGCGGACAAGGCCGTGCTCCTCTCACGCGCGCCGTACCTGTCCATGTCGGCCGTCGACCTCAAGCTGCGGATCTACCAGCGGATGAAGTGGGGCAACGAGGCGCGGCAGATGGCGGCGTATCTCCTCGATCGTAAGTTCGTGGGCGCGAATCCTCCCGAGCTCCTTGCCCTGATGGCGCGCGCCGACGCCGCGGCGGGGAAGCTGGGCGGAGCGCTGACACTGTACCGGCGCGCCGTAGAGGCGGTAGCGGATCCGCAGGCGTCCCGGCGGCTGGCCGCCGAGAGGGAATCGCTCATCGACGGGTCGACGGACCTCGCAGCGCTCAGGGCTGCGGCCGAGGCGGAGGGGGATCCGGAGGTCCGGGGCCAACTGTATCTGGCGATGGGGAACGCGGCGACAAGAAAGGGGTTCCTCGGGATGTCGGCCCACGCGTTCGAGCGATCGGCGCGGGCCGGGGGGAAACGGGCGCGGGAGGCCGCGGAGCACCTGTTCCGGGCGGAGAAGATCATCGCCGCCAGGCCGAAGATCGTCGGCCTCGTCCCGCTCTCGGGAAAACTCTCCGATATCGGGTACGCGGTCATGGCGGGGGCGGAAGTGGCCCTCGGCGCCCTCCACGGGCTCGAGCGGGACGGCGCGACGCCGGTCATCCGATGGGTGGACACCGCGGCGCAGCCCGAGAGGGCGCGGAAGGAGTTCGTCGCCGCCTCGGCCGACCGGACGGTGCTCGGCATCCTGGGCCCCGTCACCGGGGAGGAAGGCAGATCGGTCGGCGCCGCGTTCACGCAGAAATCGCCGCCCACCCTGTACCTCGGGCAGAAGCCGATCCTCGAAAAGCCGTTTCTCTATGGGTTCGGGCTCTCTCCGGCGCAGGAGGCGCGGGCCCTTCTTTCGCACCTGGCGCGGGCCAAGGTTTCCAACCTGCTCCTGTTCCACCCGGAGAACGGCTACGGGAAGGGGTTCGCCGCCGCGACGGCGACGGCCGCGCGGGAGGCGGGGGTCCGGATAGCCAGGACCGTTTCCTACTCCCCGGAGGTGCAGGACTTCACGGAGGTGATCAGGAAAGCGGTCGGCAACGCGACCTTCCGGCGCCAGTCGAGATCGAAGCGGAAGGGAGACGCGATGAATCTTTCCCTGGGCGGGATCGTCATCGCCGACCGCTGGGACCGGGTTTTCCTCCTTGCGTCGCAGCTGCGCTACTACAACGTCTATCTTCCGCTGGCCGGGTTCTCCGGGTGGAACGACACCGAGCTGTTGCGGAAGGCGGTCGGCTCGGTCTCCGGAGCCGTCTTCCCGGTCGACTACTCCGACGTGATCCCGGGAGTCCGCGGCGGCGTTTTCCGGAAGGAGTTCCAGGAGGCGATGCGCCTTCCCCCCACCCGGTTCGAGGCGATGGGGTACGACGGCGCCCTGCTTCTCTCCGAGGCGTTTTCGCTCGAGGGAGGTTCCGCACGCTCCCTGGGAGAGTCGATGCGCGAGAGGATCCCCCGCCTGAAGAATTTTCCCGGCGTGACGGGAACGTTCCAGTTCACCCCCGCCGGGGATCTGCGCCGGAAAGTCCCCCTCCTGCAGGTCGAACTGGGGAATTTCGTTCCCCTCGCCACTCAGTAGATCGCGTGTCGACGGATCTCGCCCGGAAAGTGGGGATGTCGCTCTCTCCCGGCGGTCCGATCGCGCGGGCGATGCCGGGTTTCGAGTCGAGGCCGGGGCAGCTCCGTATGGCGCTCGCGTGGGCGGAGACGCTCGGGATGCCCCGCGTGCTGATCGCCGAGGCGGCCACCGGGATCGGCAAGACGCTCGCCTACCTGGTTCCCGCTATCCTGTCCGGCCGGAAGACGATCGTCTCCACCGGCACGCGCACCCTCCAGCAGCAGCTCATGGAGAACGACATCCCCCTCGTGCGGGAGATCCTCCAGTATCCCTTTTCGTGCGCCGTCCTCAAGGGCCGCGGCAACTACCTCTGTCTGCGCCGCTGGAGGCGGTTCCGCGCCGAGCCGCTCTTCGAGTTCGCACGGGAGGCCGGCTACTTCTCCGCGATGGAGGCGTTCGCCGAGAGGACCCGGACGGGGGACGTCTCGGAGTGCGTCGGCGTGCCCGAGGACGCGCGGGTCTGGGGAGAGGTAAACGCCCGCAGCGAGATGTGCGACCCGTCGACGTGCGGCGACACCGAGCGTTGCCACCTCGCGGAGGCGCGGCGGAGGGCCGCGGACGCCGATATCGTGGTGGTGAACCATCACCTTTTCTTCGCGGACCTGGCGCTGCGCGAGCGGCTCGGTCCCGGCCGCGGGGGCGAGGAGGGACGGTTCGGGGAGGTGCTCCCGCGCGCCGAAGCCGTTGTGTTCGACGAGGCGCACGGGGTCGAGGAGACCGCCTCCGTCTTCTTCGGCGTGACCGTCTCACTCGGTCGCGCGCGTGAGCTTGCGCGGGACGTCAAGCGGTCCGCGTCCAGGGCCGGGGGAGGGCTGGACGGACTGCCGCCGATGGCCGAGCGGTTCCGCCTCGCCGCCGAATCCGCCTTCGACGCGGTGGGGGACGGGGAGGCGCGCTTCGCGCTGCCCGCGCCCTCCGACGTCACGCCGTTCGGGCGGAAGGCGTCGGCCCTGCTCCAGGCCGGGGAGGAGCTCGCCATGTCGCTGTCGGACGGCGCCCCCCGCGGGAACGGCGGTCCGGACCCGGCGACGGACCGGGGCTCCCTGCTTCGGCGGGTCCGCTCCTTCCTCGACGATATCGGATCGATCCTCTCCTCCGATTCCGCATCCGCAGTTGCGTGGGCGGAGCGGCGCGGCGCGTCCGTCTCCCTGCACCGGACCCCGGTCGAGGTCTCCCCGGTCCTTTCCGGGGCGCTGTGGGGGGAGCCGATTCCGTTCCTGCTCACCTCGGCGACCCTCTCCGTCTCCGGCGATCTGTCGTATTTCCGCGAGCGGACGGGGCTCGCGCCGGTTGATGCCCGGGAACTCATCGTGGATAATGAGTTCGACTTCGCGGGGAGGGCGCTCTTCTACGTCCCCAAGGGGATTCCCGACCCGTCGGACCCCGCTTTCCCGGGGGCGGCCGCGGAGGAGACGCGGGAGATCCTCTCGTGCTCCGGCGGCGGCGCGCTGGTCCTGTGCACGAGCTACCGGACGCTCTCGGCGCTGACGGAGGCGCTGAGGGGGACGATGCCGCACACGCTGTACGTGCAGGGCGACGCCCCGCGCGCGCACCTGCTGCGCGCGTTCCGGGACGGCGTGGACACGGTGCTGATAGGTACGGGCACGTTCTGGGAGGGGGTCGACGTTCCGGGCGCCTCGCTGCGGTGCGTCGTCATCGACAAGCTGCCGTTTGCCTCCCCTTCCGACCCCGTGACCTCCGCGCGCATACGGGCTCTGCGGGAGAGGGGATCGGATCCGTTCATGGAGTACCAGCTCCCGGAGGCGGTCCTTTCGCTGCGGCAGGGCGTCGGCAGGCTGCTGCGTCGCGGGGACGATTACGGGGTGGTGGCGCTGCTCGACCGCCGGGTTTCGACCAAGGGGTACGGCGGGATCTTCCGGGCCAACCTTCCCCCGGCCCGGTGGACGGACGACCGGGCCGAAGTGGCGGCGTTCTTCCGCCGGTTCCACGGGAAGAAGGAAAAGGAGGAGAAGGGATGATACGGAAGGCGGTGTTCCCCGCGGCGGGTTTCGGGACGCGGTTTCTGCCGGCGACGAAGGCATCACCCAAGGAGATGCTTCCCCTGGTGGACAAGCCCCTCATCCAGCACGGGGTCGAGGAGGCGAAGGCCGCCGGGGTGCGGGACATGATCATCGTGACCGGCCGGGGGAAGAACGCCATAGAGGACCACTTCGACGTCTCCTTCGAGCTGGAGGCCGTGCTGACGAGAAAAAAAGACGGCGATCTGCTTTCCTCGGTACGCCGCGTAACGGACGGGGCCGACTTCTTCTACGTCCGGCAGAACCTCCCGCTGGGGCTCGGCCACGCGGTGCTGCGGGCGATGGACCTTGTCGGCCAGGAGCCGTTCGCCGTCATCCTCTCGGACGACGTGATCGACGCCGAGGTCCCCGTGCTGAAGCAGATGATCGACGCGTACGAGAGGCACAGCGCCGGGGCGGTGCTCGCGATCCAGCGCGTCCCGAAGGAAGCGGTCTCCCGGTACGGGATCATCCGCGGCAGGCGGATCGCGAACGGGGTGTACGATGTGGAGGACATGGTGGAGAAGCCGAAACCCTCGGAGGCGCCGTCGGATCTCGCGATCATCGGACGGTATATACTTCCCCCTTCGATCTTCCCGGCTCTCCTGGCCACGAAGCCCGGGGCGGGGGGCGAGATACAGCTGACCGACGCCATACGGTCCCTGATCGGGACGGAGCGGATCATAGGGCTGGAGTTCGATGGGGTACGGTACGACGCGGGGACCAAGCTCGGTTTCCAGATGGCGAACGTGGCCTTCGCGCTGAAGGACCCGGAAATTGGCCCGGGGCTGCGGGCATTCCTGAGGAAGGAGAAATCGACGTGAGCCGAAAGATCGGGGTTTCACGTGCGCGCCAGAAGTCTTCCGGGGAGATCCGCGAGGAGGACGCGGCGGCCCGCCGCACCGGGCATGTCCTGCTGCTCGACCTCCCGTCGGGATCCGCATGCCAGCCGCCCTCCGACGTCGTGGAGGTCGACGACGCCGTCCGGGTCCTGCTGGAGATACCGGGCGTGCCGGCCTCGTCCGTCCAGGTCCGGGTGCTCGGGAATCGGATCGACGTCAGCGGGGAGAAGACCCCTGATTTTCCGGCGGGGGATACCTCCTTCCTCTGTCTGGAGCGGATCTTCGGGAAGTTCCATCGGGCCTTCGAAGTGAGGGGTTCGGTGAACCTTGGGGAGGTGTCGGCGCGGATGGCGGACGGGATCCTCGTGATCACTATCCCGAAGATCGCGGAACGTCGCGGCCATGAGCGCCGGATCCCGGTGATAACCGGATGAGGGGAAGGACGGAAGGAGGGGCGACCGCATGACCGACGAGGCGAAGAAGACGAACCCGACGGAGGGGGCGGACGCTCCCGCCGACCGGGCCGATGCGGAAGATCGTCCGGTGGTTTCGGCCCCGGAGCCCGGTGCGGAAGTCCCGAAGGAAGGGGGCCCTTCCGGGGCGGAGGAGAAGGAGGGCGGACCGGAGATCCCCGAGGTGCTGCCGCTGCTGCCGGTGCGCGACATCGTGATCTTCCCGTACATGACCCTGCCGCTGTTCGTGGGGAGGGAAGGCTCCGTCGCCGCGGTCGACGAGGCGCTGGCGCGGGACCGGTACATCTTCCTCGCGACTCAGAGGGATCCTTCGGTGGAAGACCCGAAGGAGGGGGACCTCTACCGCACCGGCACGGTGGCGATGATCATGCGCATGCTCAAGCTTCCGGACGGCCGGCTGAAGATCCTCATCCAGGGCGTGGTGAAGGCGAAGATCGTCGAGTTCATCGATGCCAGGCCCGCGGTGCGCGTCCGCATCGACCGGATCGTGGAGTCCCCGATGAAGGAGGGGTCGCTCGAGGTCGAGGCGCTGATGCGCGCTTCCAGGGAGAAGATCGAGAAGATCCTGTCTCTGAAGAACATGCCGGTCGAGATCCTGATGGTCACGGAGAACATCAACAACCCCGGCGTGCTCGCCGACCTGGTGGCGTCGAACCTTCGCCTCAAGATCGAGGAGGCGCAATCGGTGCTCGAGGAGGAAGACCCCGTCGCGCGGCTGAACCTGGTCGGGAACCTCCTCTCCCGCGAGCTGCAGCTGGCGGAGATGCAGGCGAAGATCCAGAACCAGGCGAAGGAGGAGATGTCCAAGAGCCAGCGGGAGTATTTCCTGCGGGAGCAGATGAAGGCGATCAAGCAGGAG
>Ga0172372_10006410_pt1 | contig 16047 bp, 13 predicted proteins | sample LakKiv5m_2_FD_114544 | JGI IMG/M metagenome (GOLD analysis project Ga0172372, IMG submission 114544) | Freshwater microbial communities from Kabuno Bay, South-Kivu, Congo - kab_092012_9.5m | ecosystem: Environmental > Aquatic > Freshwater > Lake | place: Democratic Republic of the Congo...
CTCAAGCTGCCTTATAATGGTGCCAGCCTGCGTTGTTGCCGGCGCAACCGTGATGCAGACCGTCGGACCTCATTAAGTTTTCAACGGCTACAACGAAGCAAAGGGACTTTTAAAAATCAATTACAGGAAATTCCAGGTATCGGTGCGCAAACTGCCACACTGCTATTAAAAAGATTTAAATCAATCAAGAATATTGAGAATCTTGAAGAGGAATTACTAATTGAAGTAATAGGCCCTAAGAGAACAATAGCTCTCAGAAACTTTTTTAACTCCTTAAAGTAATCACTGCTTTAATAAGGTAAGTACGGCAATAACCATCCCCATACTAGACGCCAGTATAGACGCCATTGCAGATAGTTTTGATGGATCCTTGGTCAATCCATTTGGCGTAAACTTGGTTGGTACCATAACCACTGAGCCTGGTTGGACTTTAGGATATGACTTGAATATTAAAAAACGTTTAGTAGAATTTGAGGAACCGTCTGCATGAATAACAAATACTCGGCTTGGGTCACCAACTCGCGTAATTCCCCCAGCATCACGTACATAATTACGCAAGCGTGAACTAGAATAATTTACTATAGCCTTATTATTGACTTCTCCCTCAATGCCAACTGTGTTGCGGAATGGCATCACATTTACTTCATCTCCCTCTTGTAGGTAGATGTCATATTTTTCACGCTTCCGAGTTTGTAAATCTCGATAGTTAACAGAAATGGTATCAATTAAAAAAGCAGTTTCTTCTACTGATGAAGAATCAACAGGAACAGTTTTTGATTGACTATCGTCAGTGTCAGTGGATTCTGGAACAGGTCGGACTCCAGAATAGTCGATTATATTTTGTAAATCCTCTTTTCCTTTTTTCTTAGCCGCATACTTGACTTGTTCTTTGGCTTTATTCTGAATTGCCTTTTGATAAAAAGGATTTGTACGCTTTCTAAAAATTAATATGTAACGATTATCAGCCAAAGAAGTAAATCCCCCGGCTCTCTGAAGCACTTCACTCAAATACTCTCGTTGTTTAGACAATATATAGCTGCCAGTATACCTGAATTCACCAGTCAATTCAATCTTACGCTGTGCAATGTAATTTGGGTTTTTCCTTACAATCACAACATCCTGTGGCTGGAGTTCTAATTCTTGAGCTTGCAATAAAAGTGAACGATCAGTAGAGGATTCAATAGTGGTGGAGATTTGCAAATCCTTATTCTGCTCCGCACGACGTGCCACTTCAATTTTATTAGGCAAAGAAGACTCTTTAATTCCTCCACTCAGCAATAATGCATCTAAAACAGTCATTCTCTCACCATATGTATATAAGCCTGGGTTGTTGACTTCTCCTGTTATCGTAATCATTTGATTAGGAAAAAATATTGCACGGTCAGCAATTACAACAGAGTCTCCATCAACTAATAAAAGATCACTCTTTCCGTTAATAACTTCCTCAGGACTGAAGCGTAAGTAGGAGTTTTGGTTGTCATGCCCAGATCTATAAATCAAACCGCGGTTCATTAAACTACTCTCCTTTACCCCTCCGGCTCTTCTGATAAGACTACTAAGTTTTAAGCTATCCTCCCTAGCATAATAACCGGGCCGCATGATTGCACCTCCAATTGCAACACGGCGACTGAATCTGTTAACAATAGAGCCTACATAAACAACGTCTCCGGTAGAGGGTAAATAGGTAGTATAACCATCTTTTTCAATATCACGACTAACAAACTCATTTTTGGAAACCTGCTCTACATATACACGCTCTTTATAAGCGATTGGAGTAAAGCCCCCGCAATATTTAAATAACTGTTCTAAAGACTCTCCTTCTTTTAACTCAAAGAAACCAGGTGTCTTAATTTCTCCTTTCAGCGTTACTCTACGGTTAAACACAGGAATATTAACAATATCATTTTCTTGTAGATTCAAGAATTGATTTTGATTACCCTCTAACATGAAACTATATAAATCTATAGTTTGAATAATTTCTCCTTTCCGAATTAATTCAATTTGACGGTAGGTGCCTCTTCTGGCAGGTCCTCCAGCCATATGCAAGGCATGAAAAACATTTGCTACGTTAGATACCATGTAAGTTCCTGATGCTTTTGCACCAATTACCGTTACAGGAAAAGTTCTGTACTGTGATATGGCAAGCTGCAACTTTGTCTCTCCCGTTCTTAAAGTAGCATACCCACTTTTTTGAAGAGCCTGACTAATTTTTTGACTTGCCTGTTCAATGCTTAAACCGCCTAATGTTACAAGACCTGCATATGGTACATTTACTTTACCATCCTGATTGACACGTAATTCAATTGAAAGCTCCTGGTAACCAAAAAGCGTAAGCGTTAAAACATCCTTGGGCCCAAGAATATAATTTGAAGGTGTTGCCAACTGCATATCACTCACAAATGCAAGCTTACTGTTTAGGAATAATTCAGAACCAAAAATTTCAGTCTCGTCCTCTTTCTTACTTCTTGAAAACCATAAAGAATCGGTCATTTGCTTATCTAAGGAATCCTTGAGTCGAATATATCTGTCTAGTAATCCTATTTGATCAATATCGAGCTTATCACCTTTGCCATTGGCAGGTTGTGAAAGCATCCGCGTTCGTAATTTGTTGATTTCCTCAATGGACATGCCCTTACTAAGTAAATATCTGATCATCTCTTGATCTGACATTTTTGATACGGAAAGTTGCTGTTGAAATAAATTAAGTTGATCTGGACTTAAATTATCGACCTTGAAATTGGTCAAGCTTTTTCTGTAAAACGGCTCCTGCGAATAGCCAATGTTAGCTACTAAAAGTAATCCAAACCCTACTATGATTTTTTTAAGTGTCATTTCAATACTGAAAATAAAGACTGCACTAAAATTCTAACATCCATCCAAAGTGAAGCACTCCTAATATACTCCAAATCGTGGGGCAATTTTTCAAGAGAGTGATCTGGAGTAGCATCAGGGTCTTTTAATTGTGCTAATCCAGTGATACCTGGTTTACATGATTGTCGCTTATAAAAGTTGGGTTCGATGCCACAATAATGATCAAAATAATACTTAATCTCTGGCCTTGGCCCTACCCAACTCATTTCACCTACAAGAATATTCCAAATTTGAGGTAACTCATCTATTCTGAATTGCCTAAGTAATTTACCCACTTTAAGAATATCTGTCTCGCTATGTTGCTTGCTCAGTTCAGCACTGAAACCCTTTTTTAAAGTTCTAATTTTGATCATTCGAAATGGAAGGCCACCTTTACCAATTCTTTCCTGTGTAAAAAGGGAAAAGCCTCCATCAGATAAAAAAACCAAAATCGCACCCAGGACCATTAAGGGTAAGGCGATAGGGAGAACTAAAATCGAAAAAATTATATCTAGCACTCTTTTGGAGAGAGAATTCAAATAGGAACCCATTTACAGCGTTTCAGTTTACGAATGTCGCAAATTTATTGAATTTCAAGGCTATAGCAACAAAAAATGATCCCTAGTTTTACAGTTTTAGGTTGTTTTTTTTTCATTACCCATTAATCCAACTAAATCTGTGCATATTTTCCTAATGCACTCATTATCAATAGAATCATGAAGTGGCAATGTATAAGACTGATGGTAAAACCTTACTGAATTAGATAGAGGCAGCGTTGCCATAGGCCAAGATGAGGGATATTGTTTCTTTACACCATATTTTAATAAGCCTGAAAACTCACTTGATTTTGTTACGTTTTCAGGCAGAAGAATGGGGAGTTTAATAGGCATACCAATTGCTGGAACTGGAAGTAGCAATTCGCCCAAGTATTTTTTATACAATTCAACTTTTTTTAAGCGCACCAAGCGAATGTTGCTATGTCTGTTTAGAATTGCAGTAGCGCATTGATTACGCACAATGTTCCAAGGACAAATCTTAATCTTATTTAATTCTCTTCGATGCTGATCAGTTAATTGTATGATACCACACTTCCATTCAAGGTCTCCCGTAATGTAATTTTCCTTGTACCTAGAAGGCTCTGAAGAAAATTTTTGTTTAAGATCCCCTATTCCAAATTTTCTGAGTAATTGATATATATGAAATCCCCATTTTGAAGATCCAACATTGTAAATAAACAATTGGATAGCCTCACTAAAAATTGAACGAGGAGATTGAAAATTAATCGATTCCTCGAGCGAGTTACAACTACCGATTAATCGTTTATCATTTATAATCCAAGCTGCTCCACCACAGGGAAAAATTTTACCCTCCGACATATTAATAACGGCCACATGCCCCAAACTACCAAATGGAGCCCCATTCTGATCTATGCCTAAAATAGTATACCCTGCATCCTCAACAAGCCAGCAATTATTTTTTTCACACCAAGCACGAATTGAATTATGATCTGATATAACACCTGAGGTATTTACAACTAAAACTGCCAAGATTTCGGATGGATCAACACTTTCAAAACCGGACACCTCCATCTCTCCCTTAGCATTGGTATCTATATAAAAAGGCTCCATACCAGCAAGTAAGATAGCTTTGATAAACTCATTACAACAATAACCTGGCACTATTATCTTTCTCCGCAACAAATCAACCTGAAGTGATTTCAAACCTTTTGCAAGTAGTGGAACCCAGCTATCTCCTATAATTACTTGCTGAGCTGATAAATAGCTACGTAGTTGGGATGCAAAATTTTCGTTGCTTACTAGTGAATCAAGCACAACTCTCAACCAATTAAAACTGGTTTTAGCGGGAGGAAAATAAAATGACATCAGCTAATTTAGAACTTATAGATAACAGAAATATCTGCATTGACAGACCAAGCGTTCAAACCTCCAAAACGGAATGGTCCTGCCCCGCCGTATGGATCGTAATTCCACTGAAAATTATAAGTCCGCATTAAATGGAATCGATATCCCACATTAAATTTTCCATATTGAGTATGATGTGTAAACATTAGCCCCCAGTCTACATAATGCTTACTATCATCGATGAACATAGGATTTGCTGCAGGATTTAAGCGCAGATAATTAATGCGAGTATATAGCATATCCTCATTATAAACCACACGCTCTGCATGGAATCCAAAAGTTTCCATTCCTTTTCCCAAAACTATTCCAGCTGTGTTCATATTAGAACCTGGCCCTATACCCGCACCCAAAACTTGCCCCTTGTGTGTCCAGCCAAATCCATATCCCCCAGTATAAAAACTATACCCAAATGAACGAGAATAGTTAGAAACCGGCGCTTGTATTTTTGTCATTTCTGTGTACACCTGCAACCATCGATTTTTGCCGGGTAAAACATAAAGCTTTCTAAAGCCTGCCATCCACGCAGAGGAATATGCGGGACTGGTAATCAAGTCCTCCAAATCCCACCAAGAGTCCTCACGCCCTACTTCAAAATAAACTTCGGCATGAGATTCCTTCATAAGATAACGACCAAACAACGAAACAATCTGGTTTCGATTCATACCAGATGAATCTGGGCCCTGCCCCGTTTGTTCCCCTCTCAAACCCAAATAAATAATTTTAAAAAAATCAGAAAAATCTCTGGGCTCCCCAGGAGCTTGGACTACTCTAGTAATTCCCAGAAAAAAGCCAGGAGTCCACTTCGGTTGAAAAGAAAATACCATTGCATTTGTAAAAGTGTGGTATTTACTTGCTGAGGCAACTGGTACAATATCATCACTATTAGGTGGCCAGTTGGACGATGAAATCGGATATGGATGAAAACCCGAACGCTCCAATTTTGCAAGCGCTACTTGTCCTTCAAATGTTCCATATCGAGTTTTAACTGGCCGATTGGTATGAATAGTAGCGTGTCCAAATCCGGGCGCATTATTAGTCAATACAATCGAGTTGAATAATCCAGGTCCCCACCAAAGATTCTCTGTACTATACCCCAACGCAATTGGCCCTAGATGCAATTTTACAAATGATTGACCTGGATGTGCATATCGATATTGACTGGTTCCCATTCTATCAGGATTATCAATTGAAACGGCCCTATATGGCGGATTTTGAAAATCACTATTTTGAGCCCATACCATTTCAGGGCGATATTGCACCTCAATTGGACCCGCTTTTACGTAGACACCTCCAGATATATATTGCTGAATCCCTTTGTTGGGAATTCTGATACCATCACTCCACCCGTAGGGATGATGCCCATTATATTGAGTATGCGTATATATAGGCAAAAGAGTATACTGAATGCGTTTTTTCCAGAAACGTTTTTCAGTAAGCGTTGAGTATTTATTCTTGTCACCTGGAAATAATGCAGTATCTGCGCCAAAGCTACTTGGGCGTTTAAAAGCTCTTATAGGATCTATTGGTCTTATTGTGAATGAAACATTACTGTCAATTTTACCCATCAACTGAGCCCTCCGCAATGCATCTTCATAAAAAGGCATGCCGACAGGCATTGACTGTCCAGTAATGTCAATTGAAAAAAAGGTGAATACAATAAGTACAGTTACTATCTTATGTATGCGGAGAAAAGATAACAGCATGGGGGTAACTTTTGATACTCGAAAGTAATTAAATTACTTGTAAGTACTTAAAGCGTGCCTGTACCATACTGCAATACCTCGCTTATGTAATGCAAAGAGTAAGTAAGTGAAAACAAATAGAATAGACTTGATAATAGATATACCCTCCACTCTGTTCAATATATAAAACTGAGAACGCATTGCTAACCACTTGTTTCCAGAACGTGTATGTTTATGAATAGTAACATACATGGATGGAAGTGTACAGTAAACAGAGATCAATTTAGGATGCTTAAATAATTTGAGCCAATACACATAATCCTCATGCACGTAGGGTTTAGGCAGTTTATCAAAGTAAACTTTCCCCAAAATTGATTGATCAAATATTGCTGCACTTAAACCTATAGGGTTTCCGAATAATAGCCTTTGGTATGAAATATTCGTTGGCAGCTTTGCAGCCCTGGAAATCCAATTTGATTCAGCCTCAACATAATAACCAGAAGCATAAGCAAAGCTTGCATCCTTTTTTTGTAGTAAACTTACCTGCAGTGATAACTTTTCAGGAACCCACCAATCATCAGCATCACAAAATGCAATATATTGTCCTTTTGCAAGGCGAATAGCGATATTCCTGGCTCTAATAACTCCACGATTCTTTTTAGAATTAATAAAGCGGATACGACTATCACTTAATGCAAAGCTCTTGATGATATCCTTACTGTTATCAAAAGACCCATCATCTATGATTAGTAGCTCAATATTACTATATTGCTGAGACAAAATTGCTTCGATAGATCTAGATACGCTAGTATCAGCATTAAAGGAAGGTACTATTACAGACACGAGAGAAGATATCATGTAAGTAAGTTATTAGTTGGCTCAAAATGAGAGCGGTAAGCTAAAGCCAAAAATATAAATGGCAAGGGATCGCCAACGGTTCCCATTACAAATAAGTTAAAAAATAACATCACAAGCACAGGACGCGAAGAAACATCATTAAAAAGTGTTTTACTAAACATATAACGAGAGAAAGCCAAAAGAAAAAAAAGAAAACCAACCCATCCAGCTTCTAAAAATAAATCGGCCACAAAAGAAGTAGGACGAACTCCCTCAAATTCCCCACCACTATAAGATGCAAAAAAACCAATTTCTGTTGCGGGAACTCCAATGTTATCCATGGCCTCCAAACTTGCAGGCCCCCAACCACCTATTCCAGATCCTAGCGGGTGAAAAAAACCATAAACATAGGCAGCCCAAACACTAATTATTCGGAATCCTGACTCATTTAATAAAAATGGCATTGGATCTTGATACTCTTGATTATAGATCAGATCATACAAGAACTCAATTGCCCTAGGCTTTTCAGCAGCCTGATTGGCTACATAAATAATAATTAAACTCACTACTATACTGAAAAAGAAACCTCTTATTATGAACTTAAGTGTCTGAAGTGAAAGAAAATAAACTATTACCATTATCAAACCCGTTATAGAGCGGATAATGAACAAGTCAAATAATACTATAAGTACAAATGATAGAATCCCAAGTATTGAACGAAAGTTAATTTTATATAAAAACATAAAATAGGCAAAATAATAATGGATGGCCAGAGAGGCATAGGAGGGCTCAGCAAAAAGAGCAGCTACACCTCGCCCACCCCCATGCGGTTCATCAGTAAATCTGTCAATAATTAAGCGCATAAAGGGTGTGAGAAAAGAAGGAAATAAACCAAAATATTGTATAGCACCAAGTGAGATATTAATTATGAATACCCACATGAAAATTTTCTTCAATGAGTCAAATTCAACTTGAGAGGCTTTTATAATCACAAAAAAAATAAGTGTTGCATTTATCAATGCAAATAATGCTCTAGCCGGAACTAATAATCTAAACCCCTGATTCAAAACATAGACAGATGAGATAAGTAGATAAGCCAAAAAAAATATATACCCCATAGGGAGTGCCTGTTTACGTCTTATTCCGTATAGAACTGCCCATGGAAATATTTCCGAACTGAAAAACTCTTTGACTGGGGTAATATTAGGCAAGTAAATAAGTGGCCTAATAATACTTAGCCACTTTGCATACAAATTATTTAAATGGGTTCTAAACACAACTAATCATTTTTCTAATCAACAAAATTGCAACTAGAAATCCCTCCGCACTAAGTAACAAAAAGCCAGCACTAATTAAATCATAAGAATGTGCAGAAAGCATATAAAATCCAAAAAAACAAATATGCAATAACAATCCTAAAACATTCCAGTAACCATATTTTTGTTGTTGAGCGGCGTATAAAAATTCACTAAAAAAATAAATTCGCATAACATGAAAAACACATAAACCTGCCATAATCAATGCAAGCGTTTGATCCCACTTATAGCCCTTTTGAGCAAATAAATATGGGTAGTACCACCCACTAGCAAGAATCATTATTACACCAGCCAGCGTAACAAGTATCAACCAAAAAAGATATCCCTTTCTATCTAGCTTAGCTAGAAATATATCCATTGTAATCACACCGAATGTTGCCAAACTAGTATAAAGAATGTAATGACTTGCATATATGCCTAATTCCTGCTGCGTACCAACATATCCTAATAAAAATAAGGGGAGATTATAGGTAATATGATAAGCGCCAAAACCAGCTATAATAGGAAGTTGAGAGGAAAGCCAAGACCAAGCACTACTACTTTTAAATTCGGTTTTTTCAGAAAAAGTATACATAGCAAAATAGGTACTTACTGCAATCAGCGCGTAAGAGCCGATTATCCAGCTCAAGCTGGACTTTAATTTAAACAGCACCACAATTGCTAAAAGCTGTAAAATTGACTGAGTAATTTGCCTAGTTGCGGCTTTTTCTGGACGATGCCTTCCTCGCTCGTACCAATCCAATAAAAAACCACTAAATAAAATCATTGGGAAACCCCAAATTAAAATTTGACTTGCACCCTGATAAAAACTGAAAACTGTAATAATAAAAAGTAAAGCAAAGAAAATGGATAAGCGTATTCGCCAAAATTGCGCATGAGCCAGCCATATTTTGCCTGTACTCAACTGCATAAGTCTTGCTCCATTTACAGCTACGCCCCAATCCGCCAATGTAGTGAAAACTAAAACTAAATTCATAAATAGACTCCATATACCATACCCTTCTACCCCAGCTTGGTTAGAAACAATCAGCTGAATCAGTAAACCAGTTAGCATGGTGCATCCCTTTGCCAAATAGAGTAGAAAGGAGTGTCGATCCAAGATCTTAAAAGTTATATTTTTTACTTTACCTCTGAGCGACTGTAAATATGAAATAGGAAAAATAAAAATCCAAGAAACATGCCAATGAATAGCCACCCCACCCAAGTAAAACCTGTTCTTTCCAACGGCATAACAGGTGTGTCAATTACCTGTATTAATGGAGTTTGTTTACGCAAACTGATTTCAGCCAACTTAAGGTTCTTTACAATTTCACCGTATAATGCAACGCTAACTTGCAAATCAATCATCTTTTTGCTTTGATTCACACGAAGTGATTGCCTTAGTGGATTCACATTAAGATCTAATTCAGCTGCGTTTGAGGTTAAGTTATTGGTGATCAAACCCCTTGTGGAATCTGCCTCTGCTTGTAAGATTCTCAGATTATTTCTTGCTTTCTTTGTCAATATTTCGATGTAAAAATCAGAGACCTGGTTCAGTAAGGTCTGGGCCATAGCCTTTGCAAATGCGGGATTGGTATGCTCGACATTCAGCAGGATAATACTCTGCCTTTTATCAGGCTTATTGACACTTAAAAGTTTATTTCGTAGGTGCTTTTGTAAAAGAAATAGTGCACTGTCGGCAAGCCTGTTTTGTTTAGTCCTGTCCTGATTAATCTGCACACCCTTAAAAACTGATTCGTTGGCATAACGAGTAGTATTGAAGAGATAATTAGCAAGCAAAACTGTATCTCCATCAATTTCTGCGCGCTGCAATAAAGCCCTTTCAAGCATCTGTCGGGTTTGAAACACTTTTACTAATCCTTCACCCTGAAAAACACCGCCAGGATTGGAACCGCCAACATCCAACCCAAACTGCGCCATCAATCCCTCAAAACCAGATACCCCCTCTTCCTCAGCCGCAAATACAATTTCAGCACGATATTTGGCAGGCTTGAAATAACTCATGATCAATCCTCCTAAACCTCCTATGACTAAGAAAAAAGTTAATGTATAAAATTTAGAGCGAACTAATAATACCGTTTGTGAAATCAACCCCCAAATAGAAGAAGCAGAAGCCTCTTGATTTATTAGTTCGTGCCACCTTTTTTTGACCATTGACATTGAGTTAGAATTGCGTCTAATTTATACATTTTTCAGACGCCAGCTGCTCTTTTATACTCTTAAACAGAAAACTTTCGCGAAGCGATTGAATTCGAGGTAATACTTGCTTTAAATTTCTGAAATGTCTGATTTTATCTATCCAATTTAATCCTGGGGGAACAGGATGTTTGAGATCAACTTCCCAAGGATGGACATAAAAGTTAAAATACCCTTGCGCTGCCAGTTGTGCAGCCCCTAACTTAAATAATGCAAACGGGAAATGCCTCAAATAGGCACCTCCCGCAAGGGGAATAGGAAAAGGCCCTTTTCTCCAAACAGATAAAGGAAACTCAACTAAACCATTTGGCAACTGATAGGGGATACTCTTAATTGGGAGACTCTCAAGCCGACCATAATTTGGATGCCAAGGGACATTATATACACTTGAGTCATAAACATATCCAGCTTCCAATAACATGTCAATTGACTGATCTGTGATTGAAAAATTAGGTGCCCTAAAACCAACTACCGATTTACCAATCAAATCCTCTAAAAATACCCTAGAGTATTTTAACTCATTCAATAAGTCTTGGTGAGATAAAAGATTAAGGCTGCTATGACTATGCCCATGTGAAGCAATTTCGTGCCCCTCATCAGATAACCTTCGTAAGACATTATTTACCGCTGGACCAAGTGAGCTCAGGCAAAAAAACGTGGCTTTTGCATCATTATCAGTCAGCCATTGACCAAGGGTAGTGAGATTTTCTACTAATCGTGGTAATGCTGTATATGCTTTTTGACTGGATATGGTTCGCTGCATTACCGCAGCATGATACCAATCCTCTACATCTACAGTAAATAGTATACTATTCTTTTGCATGGGCTACAGTCTCAGCAGTGATTGGTATACACATACCAGATTCATTAAAATAGCAATCCCCCCTAACCCACCTAACTTCTTTGGCAATTTTAGCCAATGGTAAATCACTCTTGCTATCAGTATATAGATAATCAATTTTAGTAATACCATGATTTGCTAGTGCCGCCACCTTTTGATGTTGGAAACAATGAAACCCAATTAAAGGAACATTACCTTCAAAAGAAATCTCTGAGGCAAGTATTTTGATATTAGTTGGAAAAAGCACTTCAATAACCTCCTTAAAACTTGCACTTACCACTATAAAATCAGTTTTTTCCCAATCCAATGTTTTGTAGAGCTTATTAGTTTGAATGGTTGCAGCATAGGAATTTGCATGTGTAAGCCAATCTAATTTTTCATAGCCAGAAAATCGCCATGCCATAAGTTTACTCTTCAATTCTAAAACGGTCCAAAATTTAACTTTTACCAAAATGCTGGCAAGTAAGTAATAAGCAATACAGATTATTTTTTTTGACCACGTTAATCTATATAAAAATAATCCAAGTGTGGTATCCTGGTAAGTAAGTGTTTTATCAAAATCAATAATAATATTCACTATGAGGACTTAACTATTTTTTTAAAAAGTGTAACCCATTTTGTGCGAGAGAAAATGTTTAGCAAAATAAATAATATTGAACGAATCAGAGAAGAATAAGTAAACCCAACATAACAAGTATTTTTACCCACCCTACTATAGAATTCAAAAATAGACCAAGGTCTAGCTATAATATGGAAAAACTCATATGGAAATAGCCACTTAATCCTCGCGTGAGGCAGGATAGGCTTTACTTGTACTTCCTTGTCCAAACATAGCATGATATAGGCGTCCACTAAATGATTACCAGAAAATTCATCCAATAAAACAGATCCCCAAATACGGGGGTTACATTCAATAGCCTTATATCTTCCATGCTGATCTTGCAGAAATTCAAGCATGCACAATCCAGACCAATGCATTTTTTTGATAATTTCTTCAGTTGCCTGTCTAACAGCTGAAATTTGCACAGTTTCGGCATATACACTAACACCACCTTTAGAGGGAAATGTTCTAATCCTACGATGTTGATAATGTTTTATAACTATGCCATTTTGGGCAATAACAAAGGAGCCAATTACATTTTTCCCATCCCTTAGTCTTTCTTGAATTACCATGTCATCCATGTGATCAGGCAATTTACCTGGAGCATTCAGATAATAACGCCCAACCGCTCCCTTACCAATTCGTGGCTTGACCACCACACCCTCTACAGGAAAGCTTGCAGCAAGTTCGGAAATTGAAAATGAGCGAGGCGTTAATCCGGCTTGTTCAAATTTTTGTGTGAACTTTTTTTTATCATTCGCCTCAGAAAAATTGATTTTGGTAGGTAATAAATATTTGAGATTAGTAGGAATCGTAGCATTTGATAACAACCACTCGATTTCATCCTCTACCAATGGCAACCAAACATAATCTGTGACTGGATTCAGCTCAACCAATTTTAAAACATCACTTAGTTTTTGGCATTTCCAATGGCAAGCTTTTGGATACAAAATGGAAGTAGTACTCGCAGAATAATTATCCCAAATAAGCGTGTTATACCGCTTCGATAAAGCATTATACAGGTCAAAAACCCGACGATCTGTACTTTTCCCTAATATTATCGTGGGTAAACCCATCTTCCAATTATTTTTCGTGCAATTGCCTCAAGAAAATCTAGCGCCACCACAATGCTATTTTGCTTAGCTGTTCGTTTTTTTGCCTTTGCTGTTTCTGTGAGCACATTCCAATTGCGATCACTATTGCCTCCGACCAGCATTTCGACAAGGTGCCCATCTACAAAATATGCTCTAAGATTGCTCCCTATACGAAGCAACCATTCATAATCGCCAACAATTTTATATTCTGGATTAAAAAAACCGTATTGATCAAACGCAGATTTAGCATGCCAATTGCCTACATGAGTTGTTGTCATACGATGCTTAAATTCTGACCATTTCCACCTCTTACCTTGTTGACGCATATGCTGACCATTACTATAGACTTGCCAAAGTTTACCATGAATATAATGAGCAGTTGGACTAGCCATTGCTGCTTCCGCAAATTTGTAAAGTGCTCCTGAAATATAGATGTCTCCAGCTCCTAGAAATGCTATCCAGGGAGCACGGGCCTTTATTATAGCCTTATTCCATGCATCATATATACCATTATCAGGTTCCGAGATTGACCAGGATATTAGGTGGCTGAATTTTTGAATAATCTCCATTGTGTTATCACTACTTCCACCATCTGCTATTAATATTTCAAATTCAATTTCTTTATTATGCTGTAACGATGTCAGTGTTTTATTTAGCAGATTCCCTGCATTATAAGTTGCAATGACAATACTTAACAAAGGGGTGTTGGGCATATTGAAGCAAATTGTGGATTAGTAGGAGAAAACTGGTGGAGTTTCAAGGCCACAATAATACAAAGTAATAAATAATAAAGGAAAGAGGTGTTTTGGCTAATTTGCTCAAAAGCATACCTTCGGATAACCTAAGAGTATTTTATGAAAACCTTATCATTGACTGTTTCATTTATAACCCTTTTTGCTTTAAACAAAGCAATCTCACAAGTTGGCCCCTTACCCATCCCCTACCAGCGACAGTTTTATTTAGGATACGAGAAAGAACTTAACGATTTAAATCAAAAAACGCATTCCTCCTTCAAGCCATTCATAACAAGTAAAAGTCAATTAAAATGGCCAAACTCTCAACTAATATTCAAAAACGCAAAGAGCCTTTTACAACGAAAAATCTCAAACGAAAATCTTTTTTATTTAAAAGACACAACTGAAAATTGGAATTTGAGCGTTGATCCTCTCTTTGATTTTCAACTTGGTAAAGAGACTGCTTCTGGCACAAATACATTTAACAATACCAGAGGTATTCAAGTGATGGGAAATGTAGGTACAAAATTTGCCTTTTACTCTGCCTTTTATGAAAACCAGTCAAAATTTGCCCCTTATATCAAAGATTTTATTGTTTTAAATGATGTGGTTCCTGGGCAAGGAATGGCTAAAAGAAACGGGGATGAATACGATTATGCCTATGTCTACGGCATGGTTAGCTACACCCCAAGCAAACATCTAAATATACAGTTTGGAAACGACCGTATTTTTATTGGAGATGGCTATAGATCATTACTCTTATCCGATGCTTCTTTTGCCTACCCACATTTAAAATTAAACGCAACGCTTGGTCCCATTCGCTATCATTATGTACTGAGCCAATACACGGATTTACGCAGTAACTTAACCTCGCCAATTTTAGGGAAGCCCTCCAAGTACAGCACAATTAGCTACTTGGACTGGGCAGTGAACAAGCGATTAAATATTGGCTTATTTCAAGGTGTAATTTGGGTTTTACAAGATACTACTGGAAAAAAAAGACCACTTCGCTGGAATTATCTTAATCCAATAGTGTTTCTAGAGCCACTGGAGTCTTCCACTTCCTCAGAAGGTAATGTAGTAGCTGGTATAAATTTTCGGTATAAAATCAATCCTTCTCTAAGCACATATGGACAATTGCTATTAGATGAGTTTATTCTTAAGGAACTAAGGGCTGGGAATGGGTTTTTTGGTAACAAATTTGCCTTCCAGTTAGGATTTAAAGCAATTGAGCCAATGAAGATTAAAGATCTTCATGCACAAACAGAAATCAATAGTACAAGACCCTATACGTATAGCCATTGGAGCTCACTTACTAATTATGCCCAGTATAATCAACCATTAGCTCATCCTCGTGGTGCAAACTTTTGGGAATGGGTAAACCTAGTAGATTACCAAAGAAATCGTTACTATGCCAGTATGAAATTCATATTAACCAAAGTAGGTTTAGACGAGGATGGAAAAGCCTGGGGGAATAACCTTAATACAAACTTCTTCAACAGAGTTAATGAATATGGCAACTATATTGGGCAGGGGCTTACCACCCACATTAAACATGCAGAATTGCAAATAGGATATATTGTTATTCCAAAAACAAACATGCGGATTTTTACGAGTTACCTAAATCGCAGCTTCAGCAACGCTAAAACAAATCAAAAGACCAGTATGCTTAGTATTGGAATTGCAACCCAATTAAGAAATAACTATTACGACTTTTAAAAATAAAAAAGCCCCAAACGGGGCTTCAAAAAGTTTATCTCACAACTACCAAAAGATCAATATGACCAAAGATCTTGCTCAAAATTGAAGATCTTCTCTTTGATATTCTCTCCTTCGAGCAATTGCAGGATAGGATCCTTGATATAGTTACGAATCAATTTGTTTTGTGGATTATCCAAAGAGGACTTCACAATATAGCTGCTGAACATACGGCTCTCAAAAAGCTCCTCCCAAGTCATTCTGTTCTGACCCATA
>Ga0172372_10006412_pt1 | contig 16045 bp, 11 predicted proteins | sample LakKiv5m_2_FD_114544 | JGI IMG/M metagenome (GOLD analysis project Ga0172372, IMG submission 114544) | Freshwater microbial communities from Kabuno Bay, South-Kivu, Congo - kab_092012_9.5m | ecosystem: Environmental > Aquatic > Freshwater > Lake | place: Democratic Republic of the Congo...
CTTATTGTCGAAAATTTTCATTTCGCGCCCACCCTTGCACAATCTTAAGATTTTCAGTAAGGGGGCGGGGGGATAACAGTCCCTAAAATGCTGGGGGGGGGGGGTGGGGGGCGTCGCACTTCAACATACGTTCACGTGTTCGAGACCACAGGCGCCCCCACCGATGTTTATTTGTATATGACCGCCCGCCCTGGGAATATGCAATGGGTAGCGCCGGGCGGGCTACCCGTACTGACCGTGCAGATCACCAAGATAGGCTAAACCATGTTCACCACATTAAAACTGAGCGCCGCTCACCCCGTGGGCGCGATCGTTTCCTTCGATGCCGCCGCCGGCGCATGGGCGCTCGCGCCTGACGCGACGCAGCTCATAGGCGTAGTGAGCGGCGACACCTTCGAGCACGAGGGCGCGCACTACGCGCCGGTGACTTTCGGGGGGGCGTGCTGGGCGCGCGCCTCGCGCGACATCGCGCCGCAGGGCGGGGGGCTCGCCGTCGAGGCGGGCGGCGCGTACGTGGGCGGGCTGTTCGTGGATCGCGCCGGTGAGGTGGCGCCGGTGGCCTTTGACCAGCCCGCGCCGCTCGCGGGTGAGCTTGTGTTGATATTTCTGAGGTGAGTAAGTACATTGAGCTCGCGCCGTACGCGTCAGCGACGCTCTCGCTCTACACGGACAACCTCAACTACGCCACATGGTACGTGGTGGCCGTGTCGGACCGGTCAACAGGAGACAGCGCGTCGTCATAAAACTCGTGGCGGCTCGGAGCCTCGGTTTGATATACCGAGAGGAACAATCACACTCCGAACGGGGGCAGTACTATGAGCGCCGAGCTGTGGACCAAGCTGAAGGACACACTACAACTCCTCATCATCCCGACCATTCTGTGGTCGCTCTGGGTGTCTCGCTCTGTGGAGGTGCTGCAGATACGGCTAGAGCAGCAGGAAGCGCAGCTTGAGCAGACCCGCAGTCAGGTCTCTACGATCAACCAGCGCGCCGCCGACACGGAGGGTCGCCTCGTGAAGATCGAGACGACGCTAGGCGCGGTACAGAAGAGCATTGACCGGATAGAGCGAATGATGGAGAGAATGTCTGTGGGCGGGCAGTGCCAGCCCACAGGAACACCATATGCCCCGTGAAGCAGATAAGCTGCCGATGCAGTCCAAGAAGTTCGTCGCCTACCTGATCGCGGACCTCGGCTGGAAGGCCGCGATCGCGATCCTGCTGTTTCAGCTGCAGGCGAAGTTCGATCACTACAGCGCGTCGCTGCTCATGGCGTTGATCGTCGTCAGCGCGTTTATCCAGGTCGGGTACATACTCGGCGAGGTCGCGCTTGATCGCTATACGCGTATGGCGGAGCGGCGCCTAGTCGTGCTCGATAAGGACGAGATCAAGAAGTTCTCACGCGAGATGATGGGGGGCCTCGATGATACCGACAAGAATTGATGGACTGCCTGCGCGGTACGTCGCGTTGCTGTGCGGCGTCTCGCTCGTGTTCGGTGGCGCGATCGGCGCGGCGTTCATGGCGTCCCCGCCGCCAGCGCCGGTCAAGGCTGAGGTCTGCGCGGAGGAGCTGCGGTCACTTCAGTCGCTACAGACGCACCGCGCGGAGCTCCGCGAGCAGCTGGGGGACGTCGCCGGCAAGCTGATCGCGTGCCAGACCACGCCGCCCTCGTGTGAGCGCGCGATCGAGGCGGCGCTCGCCGAGCAAGCGCGGCTGCGATGTGAGATCTGCGCGCGGCAGGGTGCGCGCTGATGCCGCCGCTCATTGACGACCTGCAGATCAGCCCCGAGTACGCGGTAGCCGCTGTGTACTACGCGCCCGGTGAGGTCGTCCGTACCGAGATCATGGCGCTGCAGCTTGATCACTGGGTGTTGATCAAGAGCCGCTACGCGGCGCAGCTCAGTCTGGGCGGGAGCATCCCCGAGGCGGTAGCGACCGTGATCGGCACGGTGTGCGAGTCGACCTGCGCGCCGTGCGAGGAGCTGCCGCCCGCCGCGGTGACGCGCATCAACGAGCTGCTAGACGTCAAAGAGGCGCAGTCACATGAGCTGAGGTCCACACGCGCGTCGCTACGCGGCTGGCGTTATGCTACTCTCGGCGTCGGCATAGCGTTCTTCGTAGCGGCGGGGTACATCGCCTCGCGTGACTGAGCGAGGTGAGACATGGCAAGGATCGGCGACCGCGGCGTCTACATCGGCAGCCCCGATTGGCACATCGGCGATGATCTGGCGTTCGCGCCGGTCAGCGCGCTGACGCCCACGTCGGCGCAGTTCGCGCAGGGAGACGCGGCGCGTGTTGACGCGGGGGACGTGTACACGAACGACCCGCTCGGGGACGTGCTGTTCTTGGAGTGGCGGATCGAGGAGGCGCCCGCGCGCAGCGCGAGGCGGCTTCGCGTCGCGGCGGACCAGCGCTCCGCGCTCGTCACGCTCGATGACGTCGGTCCGTACTTCGTGGAGATGCGCGTCTATGGCGCTAATGGCGGGGAGGGCGCGCGTGGGACGGCCGTGCTCGTCGCGCAGCCCGCTAGCTCGCCGTATGATCCTCAGCAGGTGTACAGCGCGTCGTGGCTGTGGCAGTACCTGCCGGACGTGTGGTCGCAGCTCCCAATCACGGACAGGTTGAAGGTGGAGGTGTTCTGGCGTGGGCTGCAGCAGCTCGTGGCGAGCGACGTCATGCAGGTCTTGAACACGCGCGACGCGCTGAGCATCGCGACAATACAGGATCGGGTGTTCCGGAAGTGGCTCCGCGTTGATATGACGCTGACGCTGCCTGACGCGCCCATCTTTGCGCAGCTCCCCACCACGCACGCGTTCACCCAGCAGACGGGCGCACCCTTCACGACGCACGCGACGCTCAGCAACTCGGATCATCTGGGAGTCATCCCACAGCTGACGAGCGGCGGCGCGCTGGTGAACGCGCGCACGCTCGTGCTCAACTCCTACAACCTACAGCCGCGCGACATCGGCAAAGAGGTCACGCTGACGGGCTTGCCGCAGTCTCGCAGCGCGCGCATCTCCGCGCTGGTGGCTGTGGGCGACCGCGTGGGCGCGACGCTCAGCGCGGCGATCAGCGTGGACCCCCCGATTTACCCGGTTGATGTGGACGTCACGCTCCAGATGACCGCCGCGAGAGAGCTCGGCGCGATCGGCACAGACAAGGGCGCGGTGGAGCTCGGCTTCACGCAGAGCCCGAACGCGTTCACGCTGCGCGGGTTCGCGGCGATGCCCACGACGGGCGTGCGTGGCGTGCAGGTGCGCGTACCCGACGCGCTCGCGCGCGGCGTCCGCGCGGGCGACACACTCGAGTACGCGGTGGTGGACGTGACCGGTCGCGAGGCGCGGCTGTTCGCGGACATCATCGCGGTCAGCGACGGGTTTATCATCGTCTCGCCGCGCGGGACGGTAGAGGACGCGCTGTCGCGGCTGTCTATGCACGCGGCGGAGCACGCAGCGGAGGCCGCTACGCTCGCGTGGCGGAGGCGACACCTCGGCGACTGGCTCAGCGCGAACGACCTAGTGGAGTTCGGCGTGGGCACCGCACGTCACGAGCGGTTCCGCCTCCGCACCCACGCGGTACATCGGCGCAGCGCCACGGAGGTCAGCGATGACGTGCGTTCGCTGTTCCGCTTGACCGAGCGCACTGAGCGCGCGCTGGTGGACGGGCAGGTCATGATCACCGAAGGGCTGACGGACGTGCCGCTGTCGAGAGACATCGTAGACCTATACGAGAACCTCGACTTCCAGCTACGCGCGCCGCAGGACACCGGCGACGCGCTGGTCAGCGACGGCACGCACGTCGTGACCGCGGGGAGGTACGACTTCGTTCGCGCGCAGGTGCGCCCCGGCGACACGCTCGTCATCACGAGCGGCCCGCATCAAGGCGAGTTCACCATCATCGGCGTGACCGCGCGCAGCGTGGCGTTAGACCGCGCGCTCTCGCCCTACCCCACCGCGCGCTTCTACGTCCGTGGCGCGGCGACGCAGACGCTGCTCGTGCTTCGCGCGCCGCTCCCAGAGGACATTCGGTCGCTGTGGGCGGAGACCGCGGTTATGTCCAACAGCAAGGTGGTGGACGCGCAAATCGGTGCGCTGGTGGGGCTGCGCCTTGACGAGTGGGTGGCGCGCGGCATGACGAACACGTACCGCGACGCGGTCATCGGGCTGATGTACGCGCGGATGACCGCGAGCACGCTCGCGCAGATCGAGAACGCGGTGTCGCTGATCGCGGGTATCCCGTTTGCGCCGTACCGCTCGCGCATCGCCGAGATCGACACCGAGTACATCGGCGCCGTTGATGGCGTAGGGCGCGTCGCGCGGGTCACGCTCGAGGAGCTGCTGCCGGACGGGACCGCGACGCAGCGCTACAGCGCGCATGTGTTCCCAGCCGCGTCTGAGGAAGTGAACGACGCGTCTGTCGGCATCGGGTTCAACGAGCGGGAGGGTCGCCGCTTCCGAGTAGGGGACGTCGTTGAGCAGTTCACCGCGCTCGCGCTCGGCGTGAAGGTGCACGACCTGTACTCCGCGCCAACCACGTACACGCTCGATGACGTGCGCGACCGGCACAGGTTCCGTGTCGTGATCGATGTTGACGCGGCGCGCGTGACAGAGGCCACGCTGCGCTTCGTCCATGACTTCGTGATCGAGATCAAACCTGCGTACACCAACCTGCTGTTGATGCTGTCCAAGTTCGTCGCCGACACGATCAACATTGAGGAGGACGTCTTCTTCCGGCTGCGCGCTGGCTTCTATGATAACCCGTACCACCACCGTGGACCCGCCAACATCGTAGACGACCTCAACCCCGAGCGTGACCGCGTGGATATGGCCGTGACGAGCCCGCTGACCACGTGGTTCCCGCGTGACGGCGTAGTCGTGTTCGGTACGAACGACGCGACGTTGGTGTCCGCGCTAGGCGGCTTCGTCAACCCGCAGCCGCGTATGGGCGTGGGCGCCGCGTGGCCGCAGCCGTGGATTCAGGTGGGCGACACCGTGGAGCTGCGCCAACACAAGCTGCGGCTCATCGTGCAAGAGGTGACATCCGACACGTCGATGCGGCTGACCGGGGTGATCCCTGTCGAGCTTCAGCGTACGACGCGCACCGCCCAGCCGTTCATCGTTAGCCGCTACCGCACGGACGTGATCAGGGGTGTTGAGCTCGATACGCTCAGCAGCGACGACGCGCTGCCGATCAGCGTCGTGGGCACGACCGCCAGCGATGTGGGCGTGGGGGACACAATCACGCTGACGAGCGCGGAGGCGACGTCGTTGCCGCTCCGCGTCGTGCATATAGACCGAGACGGAGACAACGCGCGGCTGTTCACGTATCCGCGTCGCCCGATCAACGCGCTCTCCGACGTGACGCTGCGCGCTTTCCGCGAGCAGATCGTGGACCGCGTGTTATACACAGGCGCCATGACGCTGCTGCGGCGCGTGAACGGGCTCGACGCGATCTATCGGACCGCGACGCCGCTCTTATCTCTCGGCGTAGAGCCGGGCGACGAGCTGCTCGTACCTGGGCACAGCCCGCGCCTCATCGCGTGCGTGACACCCGACAGCGTCTCGGTGGCGCCCCCGCTGCCGCTCGGAGCAGACGTCAGCGACGTGCGCGTCGTCCGCCCAGCGCGCAACACGTCGGGTGATGACCAAGACGAGCACGAGCGCGCGGTGGGCTCCGCGATCGAGGTCATCATCAAGAACGTGGCCGTGCGGCACTGCGGCGCGATCGTGCGCTGCGCGGTCCCGCTCCGTGTGGGCGACCTGCTCTACTTCGCCGACGAGAGCTTCGATCACGGGGAGGGGCGGGGTGTGGTGCGCGTGATGGCCGTGTTGGGCGGCTGCGCGTACTGCACAGGACGTGCGCGCACCGGGTGGACGACCGCGACGATAATCCGCCAATCTCCACTCCGTTGGATGTACTATACTGCGCCAAGCGAGCGAGCGCTCTACGGAGACTGGGCAACACAGCACTGGAGGTAGTATGTCGCGTGACGATGTAAACGAGATCTGCAACGTGCGCGTCATAGCGCGGCGCGCTGACACGCGAGAGGTCATCGCGGAGCGCGTTGGGCACAACGTCTGGACGAACACCGGGCGGGAGTACTCCTGCATGCTCAAGACGTACGGCGCGCGTGGCGTCGTGCTCCGTAATGACCGACTCGCGTACGTGGGGTTGGGTAACGGCAACCAGCCCGAGGCCGTGAGCGTCACGCGGCTCGCGTCGCCTGTGGCGTTCAGCGCGGGGCAGTTCCTCAAGCCGCTCTCGCACGAGCTCACGACGTTCCCGTCTGTCGTGGGCGCGCGCACAGCTGTGCGCTACGTGGCGCGCTACACGTTCAGCGACGTGTCGCTCGGCGACAGCACGGCGATGATCTCAGAGTGCGGGCTGTTCACAGACGGCGAGCAGCGCACGTTCGCGGCGCAGCAGCGTGATACGCGCATCGGCGTGGCGGAGCAGCAGAGCCCCGTCGCCTACCACACCTTCGACCCGATTCCCAAGAGCCCGAACACCGAGCTCGAGATCATTTGGGAGCTGAGGCACTAAATGGACAAGTTCACGCACAGAGACGAGCTCATTGGCGGCGCGCAGGTTGAGCGCGTGGCGTACCCCGCGCTGCTCGGGACTCGCGTAGCGACGCGTAACGCTGGCGGGCAGCTCCTGATCGACGACGTGGCGAACGAGACGCTCACGCTCGCGGTCCTCGACATCGACGCGCAGGCGTTTACGACCGTCAACGTGACGTTCCAGAGCGACCTCGCGGACCACGTCACCGCGGCGATCACCGCCGCGCTCTCGTTGTGGATGGGCGGCGCGGAGATCCGCGACGGGCGCGTGGCGATCTTCGTCCGCGACCCGCGCGCGGCGTCGCTCAGCGCGCTACCGAGCGGCGCGCTCACGTCGCTTGGCATGGTCGGGGCACCGCACCCGCGCGCCACGTCAACGATCGGAGACTACGCGGAGGCGGCCACGACCCGCGGCGGGGAGGACGGCGTCGGAGCGTACATTGTCCCGTTCGAGGACCGCACGAGCACGTCAATCAACCGCGCGGTGGACGCGGTGGCGCGCAACACATCGGAGCTAGAGACGCTGTGGCGGGCGCCGGAGCCGCACCCCACGGCGCTCCGCGCGACGGCGCTGACGTTGAATGTGGTGGACGCGGCAGACGAGCTGAACCTGCACGCGTCGCAGCGCTCGTTCTACCAGCTTGACCTAGGGCAGTCCGCGTGGGTAGGCGCGGACGTCACATCGCTGCGCGCCACAGACGCGGTCGCAGCGGCGCTGCCCGGCGTCGACATCTCGCCCCTAACCCGCGTCTTGTCCGCGCACGGGAGGACAGACGCGCACATCGCGCAGCGCTTCTTGGCGCTGCGGGCGGCGCACAGCGTGACCCCACCCGCCCCCACGCGGCGCGCGGTGATTGACGTGCGCGACGTGGACGGCGCCGCGTTGCTGCCCGCGGCCCGCACGACCCCAGGAGGACACGAGCGCGGAGACGCGGTACTGCTCCGCCGTCAGTCGGGCTCGGTCACGGCGAGCGGACTCGGCGGCGACATCACATTCGATGGGGACGTCGCGGTGTCCGCGGCGCTCTGTGGGACGGCGCTCGCGCCGCGTGTGAGGATTGACGCGCGCCAGCTCCTCACAGGCGTGGCGCAGACGCCGCGGACGTTGCTGCTCGACCTGAGCGGCGCGGAGTTCACGGCGTTCGCGCTGGTAGATGACTACGCGCGCACGGGGGAGCTCGTCGCGATGACCAGCGGCGGCGTCTTTGAGGTGACGCACGTGCGGACGGACGGGCTGCTGACGCTGCGTCCGTGGGCGGGCGACCTCAACGATTTCTTCCTGCTGCCCAAGCAGTCTGTGACGCGTGGCGGCGTCGTGTACCCCGCGCCTACCCCGCTGGTGGGGCGCACGCAGCTACTCACTAGCGGCGCACAGCTCGACGTGATTCTGCTCGCGGGTCGAGTGTCGCCGGCGCAGACGGTACGCACGGTCATACACGTCAGCAACGTCCCGGAGCGCCAGGCCGTGATCGTCGTCACCGACAGCGTCACGCGACCCAGCGCGATGCTTGGGGTCGTGGAGGACTACTCGCGCCGCGCGCTGCGGAGCGCGACGGGTGACGTCACCCTCGCGCCCATGTCGCTCGCGGACGCGCACGGCGGACCGAGCCGCGTGACGCTCGCTGACGACGGGGCGGCGTTCGGGGCGGGCGCGGCGCTGCGAGAGCGCGTCACACGCGGCGGACGCGACTTGGGTGAGCAGCCGCCCGAGCTCAGGCCGCTCCCGAGCCTCGAGGACTTCTACGTCGCGACCCGCGACGATGGTCCGGGTGTGGTGATTCGTGAGTTCCTGGCGCGTCGTACCGCCAGCGCGGCGCACCTCGCAGCCATCGCCAACGCCGTGTCGGGCATGGGCCACGTGGTATGGACACAGAGCTACGACCCGACGCGCGCGTATCACCCAGACGACAACGACGTGCTGAACCCCGCGCAGCTGCGCTCGATCTACGAGCTGATCCTGCGCGCCATGCCTGCGTCACCGCGCGTGAGCGCGACCTACGTGGAGCACTCGGGTAACACACTTCAGGTCTCGACGCCCACACCGCTCTCGTCGTTCGACTGCGGGAGGCTGTTCACGCTCCGGACAGACGTCTTCGAGACCGCCGCGCGTCTGTTGTGCGTCGCCGGGCGCCGCGCGCTGTTCCAGCTCAGCGAGGTGGACGCGGCGCTGAGCACCTACACGCTACAGTTGATTCCTCACTACGGGCTCGTGACGGGCGCAGACGCCGTACGCGTGGACGTCCCCGACGCGGCGTATCGTCGCGCGAACGGCGCGCTCCCCCGCGCAGCGCAGACGTCTGCGGAGCTGTCGTCGTTCACCGTCATCGACGTCCGCGGTGGCGCGCGCCGCGCGCTCGATGTGACGACGGGACGGCTGCAGGACGCGCGCGCGCACAAGTTGTCCGACAACACCTACACGATCGAGCTCCCTGTCGCACCAGAGCAGGCCGCCGGCGTGCGCCGCTACGCGCTGAGCACGTACCCAGCCCGCATCGCGATGACCGGACCCGAGCGTCTCAATATGCGAGACCTCGGGCTCTTCGGCGCGGGGGCGAGCGAGCCGGTAGTACCGTCTGACGTGCTCGACATGGTGCGCGCGAGCGGCATCACGATCGACACCCACGCCCTGCTCCTGTTGGTGCGGTACCGCGACGCGGAGATGCCCGCCGCCACGGGCCCCGGGACGCCGGCTGATCGTTTCTGCGGGCCGCATCTCAACGACGCGTCGTTCGACATGTCGGCGGCGGAGCTGTTGCTCGCGCCGCTCGACTCGGGCGTTGAGCGGGCGATGCGCGCCATCAACGCGACGCCGCGCCTAGTGAACACCGCGTGGCTCAACAGCGTCGCAGCGCTACAGCAGTCGCCTAGACTAGACGAGGACGACATGGAGGCGGCGAGCGCGCTGCTCCGTGGCGTGATCTTCGCTGGCGGCAGCGTCCAAGTTGGCGAGCGTGCGCTCGGCGTGACCGGCGCGCTGACCGCGAGCGACGTCACGCAGAACGCGCTGATCACGATTACACCGAGCTCATCTGCGCGGTGCGCGATCACGCTGCGTGGGGCGCGTGTAGGTCTGGCGGGCGTTGACGCAGACTGCACGTTGCTCGTCACGACCGCGCGCATCTCTGTCGACGAACAGTCCCCCCAGCTCCCCATCGTCGTCCGCAACGTCGCGGTAGCGGGGCTAACACCGCTCACGACCGCGCGCGGCGCTGTTCAGATCGTCGGATCAAACGCGACGTCGGTCGTGTACCGCTACAGCGGGTTCATCTACACGACGGGCATCCTCTCTGGGCTGTCAACGCGCGTGCCGGACGACAACAGACCCACGTTGCAGACGGTGAACACGTTCCCGGTCTCGATCCGCTCTGCGGGCGCGTCGATACCGGGCTTCATGTTCTACGCGGGTGTCGGTGTGCGCTCACCGCGGCTCTTGCTCCGCGTGACGGACGCGGAGCACTTGGGCTCGGACGAGACGCGCGCCGCGCTACAGCAGCTCCGCGACGCCGAGTTCCAGGCGCGCGCGGCGATTGGGCTCGTGGCGCGCGATGTGGTTGACGCGGGTGTGACGACCACGCTCGCCGCTGGGCTGTTCTCAGACACGCGCGTCATCGGCGGCGGGACGTCGGCGGAGCGCCCGCTGCGCGTCCACGTCACAGGAGACGAGGGCGCGGTGGCGGGCTTCTCGGCGAGCACCGACGCGCCGAACACCGCCGCGATTGACGTCTCCGTCTCGAACTCCCTCGACCTGACCGAGTACGACGGGGTCAGCGCGTACCGCGCGCTCCATGTGCGAGGCGGCTCGTCGGTGAGCCCCGAGAGCCCAGTAAGCGCGCGGCAGCTCTACACGCTGCGCGAGGGCATGACTGGGATCGCCTCGGAGCATAGAGAGTACCAGCGCCTGCCCGCCACCGGCGCGCTGTTCAGCGGCCCGACCGCGCTCGTAGTGGGCAACGAGCCGCGCGTCACGCCCGCGCCTGCGCGGCTCAACGTCAACGCGACGCTCTATCGCGCGCAGCTCTGGGTGTCTGGCTATAGCATAGAGTCCGCTGTGCAGTACGGTGTGCACGGCGCGCTCACGACGGGCGTGATGGCTGAGACGCACGTGGTGGTGTACGAGGACGAGCTGTCATACTCCGCGTCCGTTCGCGGGCTTCTGTCGGTAAACGGCGTACTGTCGCTCGCGGGCGACGGCAGGCAGTCTCTGGCGGCGTACCACAACATCGCCGGCAGCGCGTCCATCAGCGGCGTGCAGGGACACGTGAACCCGATCATCGCGCCACGCGCGGGCGGCGCGACGGCCCACGCGCACCCGAACGCCACATCGGGCGACTACCTGCCCGCCGACGTGCGGGGCGTGTACAGCGGCCTAGGCGTGTTCACGTCCGACGGGACGAGCGTGCTGTCTGCGGTCGCCAACTCGGCCCTGACGCGCGCCCTGCCGCCACCGAACACGTCCTGCCCTGACATACGCAAGTTCTTGCCGCACGCCGCGCAGCAGCTCGGTGAGCGCGTCGCCGTGCTGCGTATCCAGGACACGCTCACGAGCGACGCCAGCTTGCTCATAGCTGTGCGCGACACGCAGCTCGAGGCCGACACAGCGTTTGGCTACCTGCGGCGCGTGGATGGTCTGCTCCCCGGTCTCTCGTCCTTCGTCCCGAAGACCGGGCTGCTGCGCGCCGGGTATATCCCAGCGGCGACAGGCACGTCGGACATGCTCGTGCTGTTCTTCACGCGTGCGTACTTTGACTTCGCTGAATCCGTGGTGGGGCGCAGCGTGCGCATCAGCCTGACAGAGGTGGTCGGGACCCAGACGCTCACCACGCCGACGCTGGACGGCGTCATCGCGGCGGTCAACACCGCGACTGTCAGCGGCGGAGGAGACTACGTGCGCGTTATGCTCGCGCCGCCGCCGCAGCGCAACTTCATCGCGCAGGACCCGAGCCTCGGAGTGTTCACGGCGCAGTCGCGCTGGTACAACATCGGCGCGACGCGCGGGGTGCTGCCGCGTCTCACGATCTCCCAGACGCTGCCGCCGAGCCCTGGCGCCCGCGTCACGCTCAATATGCTCGTCCACGGGCGCGAGTGGTCGCTCAACGCGTACCGCGTCAACCTGTCCGACCGGCTGCGCGTCCTTGACGCGGATGGGCGGCTGTCGGGCGAGCTCCGCGCGGACGGGCAGGGCGGCGTCAGCATCTCTGCGACCGAGGACATGAACTTGACCGCGGGGGGCTCGATCAACATCGCCGCCGACAGCGTGAACATCGACGCGCAGTCGTTCACGGTCAACGGGCTCGCCGCAGGGTTCAACACGGTCAGCGTCAACGTCACCACGCTCATCCGCCCCGAGTACTACACGGAGGTGAACAAGACCGATCCCACGGTGATGGATGTGGCGCGCGTCGCGGCGCTGTACACACGCACGCAGGAGGATTACCTGTACAACGGCGAGCCAGCGCCGGTCAGCAACGCGATCCCGAGCACCGCGCTCCTGCTGCCGCATCGACCGCGCCGCGCGACGGGCCCGCTGTCCACAGTGCGCGTCGGGTGGGACTACAGCGCGCAGAACGCGGACGAGGTCTCGGAGACGCCCAGGCTCCGCGTATTTGGCATCGTCGCTTGGGGTATCGTTCCGATCGGCGCGGTGCTGACGCTGTACGGGTCGGTCAAAGACGCCGCGACGGGTCTACAGGTCAGCATCACGGAGAAGCGCATCGTCGCGGATAACACGTACTACGAGGGCGCCGCGATCGACTTCGGCTACGTCACGCTGCAGAACGGCGACATCTTTGTGGACGGCGTGGACGTGCCGAACAGCGCTCTCCACATACTCGGCATCACCGCAGACGCGGCGGCAGCGCAGGCGGCGCTCAACGCAGACCGCGCGGCGCGCGGCGACGCGTGCGAGCTGCGGCGTCAGGAGATTCAAGACTTCTACTACGACAGGCTCCGTGATGAGCTAGACGCCGCAGGCGCTGTAACCGGTGGGGTCGACGGCAACGCGCAGGCCGATTGGGACGAGTACGTCGAGCGCGTGGAGTCCGCGCAGGGCACGCCCGAGGCGGACATTCTCAGGGAATATGTAGAGGCCACCTACGCGGATGAGTACGAGGACTATGAAGCTAGATACGAGGAGGCGGTCAACGCGCGGGAGCTGCACGACAGCGCCGTGAGGGACATGCTATCGTTTGCGACCGAGAGCCCCCGGACGAGCTCTGAGATCGACGAGGCCCTCGCAGAATATCTCGAGGCAGCTTATGACGAACTCGGTATCACGCAGGCTCAGTACGAGGAGCTACAGGACTTCCTCGACGATTATGTGGAGTACGGCAGCGTGGTGCACTTCGCCGTGGCCCAAGGCTTCAACGTGGACGAGGCGTTCGACGAGTGGGGCGGAAAAGAAGCGTACGAAGAGCTACGCGACACGCCGTACGACATCTCATCGAGCGAACCCGACCCCGCGTGGCTAGCCGACAACGGCTACATCGACCCAGACGAGGGTGTTGACGGCGTTGATGGCACAGCGCGCTCTCGTGCGGAGGACGCGACCACCGAGGAGTACGATATCGACGCGGCCGAGCTAGAGCGCGTCCTGCATGATCCCTACTACTGCGCGGTGGGGCAGAGCCAGATCAGCGCGGTGGCGGCGGCCACGTCGGCGCGCGTCGACGTGTCCAACATCAACGTCGACACCGCGCGGCGCTTCGGCGTGCTGACGGGTCTAGGCTGGTGCAACTGGTTCGGCGTTCGCGCGTACTCCCGCCGGCACGCGGTAGACGCGCAGCTGGCGTCTCTCCGCGGGAACGCGGACGGCACGAGCGACACGAAGTACCCCTTGACCGCGCTGCTCGCTGCTCTGCGCTACCCGATCATCCATGTACCGACCACGGCGCGCGTGGTCTCCGTGAACGTCACGCCCGTGTTGAGCGGGCCGAACGCGGACTCCGCGCACATTGGCGAGTACACTCGCGTCGGGAACTCGCCGCGCCTGGGCAACCTCCCGGCGCCGCGAGCGCTCAGAGGCCGCGACGCGGACGGGCACAGCGAGGACAAGTGGGAGCGCGGAGGTGAGACGCCCATCCTGACGGGGTGGCGCGTCGTGTCGCCCGCGCCCGCGCTGTCCACAGGTGGCTACGAGGGGACGGTGACATACTACGCGCCATCGAACATCGACGAGCGACAGCTCGTGCGTCACACAGCGGGGCCCACGATCAACATCGCTGGCGACGAGCCGCGGCTCAGCGGAGAGGGTGACGTCCGCGCGACCCCCGTGATAGCGTCAACACGCGCGGTCAAGCTGCAGCTCGACTTCGACGTAGAGGCGTTGTTCGACCTGATCGGGGCGTGTCACCCGCAGAACGTGCCGCCTGCACTAGCGACGCTGGCTGCCTCCGCTGCGATACAAGCTAAGAACTACGCGGCGGTCGACGCGCTGCTGCCTCCAGAGGTGCGCATCGCGTTCAGAATCGACGTCGGGCTGCACCTCACCCCGTCGGGCGGCGACATCGAGGGCTAAACAAGAGAGGGTGCGTAACTCACGCAAGGGCAAGCACCACGCAAGCCGAAGGACAGCACACACCTTAGCTGCGCGTGGTGCTCCGCTCAAGCGGTACGGTGATCAGATGCGCCAGTCGGCGGTCGCCTCGAGGAAGACCGCGTTGTTGATGACGCCGTTGATGGCGAGCTCCTGCTCGAAGGCGAGGACGCCGTCGCGGAGGAGCTGCCCGTTGTAAAGCAGGCGGGAGACGACCGACGCGATCTCCGCGAGCTGGCGGTTGATCTCGGCGAGCTCCGACGCCTCCTGCACGCGGGCTGCCTCGATGCGCCCACCGAACGCGCTGAGCGCGTTGGGCACGAGCCCGAGGAGCTGCTCGCTGATGGCGGTGTTGCGCGCCACTGCGGACAACACGTCCCCGAACGCGCGGTCGAAGTCCACAGCGGGCAGCGCCGCGACGGGCTGCGCCACGGGCGCCTCGGACTGCTCCGACATGACATCTGCGACGCGACGACGACGCGCGCGGGGCGGGGCGACGGGCTCGGCGGGCGCGTCGATGTGCTGCGTGACCGGCACGGGGTTGTCGAACGGCACCTCGGGGGTGACGAGCGGGCTCTCGACCGGCGCTCCGTTGGGCGCGGCGGCCTCCTGCGCGAGCCCGATCTCGACCTCGGCCATCTTCGAGCGCGTGGTGGCGAGCTCGCGGAGGACCTGCACCACCGCGGCGCGGCGGGCGGCGGGGGGCACGCTGGAGATGCGGGCGCCGACCGCCTTGGCGTCGCCGCTCAGGTGCGACGCGGCGATGATGAGGTACGTGACGCTCCACTCGTTGTCGTTCAGCCCGTCGATCGCCGCGACGTCCTGGTTGGCGACCATCTGCTTGATGGCGGTGACGAACTCATGCTCTTGCTGCTTGACGACCATAGAGGTCTCCTTTGTCTCACGGAGCGCTGCGATGAAGGCGGCAGGCCCCAACAGGGATAGCGCGCATGTTCGCGCTAGGACGAGATGACTGTTCACGACCGTGTAATCGCGACACAGGTGCCCAACGCGGGCTTGTTTGCAGGTGGACGCTGACGCGCAACTCGCGCAGTCCACTATGTTCATTGCGCGTCTACCGCGCGCTGGTTCTGCCGATAACACGTGGCCGCCTGCGCGTCCGTGCACGTGTTGTCCGGCTGCCCGCAGTTTCCGCCACAGGACAGCGTCTCGCGGAGGATTGACCAGTTCGCTTGGACGAAGCGCTCGGTCTTGGCGCGCAAGATGGTCTGCGCTGACGGGGTTACGTCCGTCGGCAGCTGCGCTAGGTAGTCCTCGGGCAACTCGCCTCGGTAGGGTCTCTGCAGGCCCATGTTTCGGACAAGCGTCCGTCGCTCAGTCTCATTCACAGCGTGTAACCCTCGCGTGTACGCGCGAGGTCCCTTCGTGCTTTGAGAGGTGGATGTACATGAAGGCGCTATCGTCGATGCCGAGGGCTTCGCAGATCGCGTCTTCCACGAGCTTGACGCGATTGCTCACGTCTACCCGCTTATACCGCGTGGTCGCCTTTTTTTGCGACCACCCGCGGTTCTCGATCTCGGGGAAGTAGAACTCGAGGTGCAGCGTGAGCGGCACGTCGTTGATGTCCGCGGCGGCGACGTTCGTCGCGCTGACGAGCGAGATCGCCGCGCGCATCTGCTCCTTCAGCGCGCGCCCCTCCGCGCTCAGCGCCTTGCGACCGTTGCGGACGTAGTACAGCTTGTTGACGCTAGGCGGCATCGGCAGCGACACGTCCAGCACATCGTTCACGACCGGCGCCCCATCAGCGCGTGACCGCGCTCGATGTTGTTGACGCGCGTGGCGGTCTCCTGGTCTTGACCGCGCACCGTCACCACGCGAGAGAGCGTCGTGTAGCTCTTGGTGTTCATGCGGTCGGCGGCCTCGAGGTGCAGCTGCAGGGCGCGCATCTCCGCGAACGCCACGTTGACGCCGATGTAACGGCGGTCGCTCTCC
>Ga0172372_10006413_pt1 | contig 16043 bp, 14 predicted proteins | sample LakKiv5m_2_FD_114544 | JGI IMG/M metagenome (GOLD analysis project Ga0172372, IMG submission 114544) | Freshwater microbial communities from Kabuno Bay, South-Kivu, Congo - kab_092012_9.5m | ecosystem: Environmental > Aquatic > Freshwater > Lake | place: Democratic Republic of the Congo...
CAGCTGTATGGATATACAGCTTCATTTTTTAAAAATTTTTATCTCAAAAATCGTGTCGTCGCTTTAGCGCGACTGGCAAAAATATTTTGTTATAATTTTATTTAAAGATGGGATTTGGTATAAGATAGAAATTGTTAAAAATAAAACTTTTTTAAAGATCAAATTAATAAATAAAAATATGAAATCATATAAATTAACCTTAGTTATATTTGCCTTCTTTGTTAATTCTGCTATTGCTGATCCTTATTTTAAAGGAACCACAATTTCACCAAAACTAATTGACAAACCTTTTAAAGTTGGAAGTAATGAGTGGAAAAGTGAAATCAATCAAGTAAAAAATGTTCAGTCTTACGCTAAAAAAGAAGATATTGATCAAGCAGCCAAAGAAAAAGAATTAAGACCAGAAACAATAGTATTACAAATAAATCCAAAATTAGTCAGAAGTAAATTTCCTAAACTATATCAATTGCTAGATAGAGTTTCTGAAACCTCTAGAGAAACAACTGGATATTTCAAAGATTATTGGGCTATTAAAAGACCTTATCTTACCGACAAATCAGTTTTACCTTTAATTCCAGCAAGCAATGGCTATTCTTATCCAAGTGGTCATACAACTGGTAGCTATATTTATGCTCATGTATTATCTTTAATTATGCCTAAAAAAGATCAAAAACTTAAAGACATCGCTCAAACAATTGCTTGGCACCGAGTTTTAGCTGGTATGCACTATCCTCAAGATCTTGAAGGTGGAAAACAATTATCATTAGTGTTATATGGAGGATTAATTCAAAATTCTGATTTTAATAATGATTTAGAAGAAGCCAAGAAAGAGTTATCCGAAGCAGGAATAATCTAGTTTAATTGTGCTAGTATTAGCTTTGAAATACTACCTGCATTTTTAAAAATCTTATCCAAAATATTGCTACAGTTATATTTTTGTTTTTGTAAATATTTTTAGCGATTGTTAAATACCTATCCAATTGTTGCTGATATTGTATTGGAATTTGATTTGGCAAAGACTCATCTGATTTATAATCTATAATTAAAATCTTATCTTGTTGTTCTGAAATTAAATCAACTCTTCCAAATATTTCATTATGTGAGATTTCAGTTTCGCATTTGATTTTTCCTTTAAATATTTCTTTAAATTGATCAGAATATATAAAATTATTTACTAATTTAAAAATTTCATCTTTTTCAGCTGGGTTCAAAAAAACACTATTTTCTATGATTTTCTTTGCTATTAAAATTAGCCATGATTTTTCTTGTTGATGATTTTGACCAAAAAATTCTAATATTTTATGAATTATTTCTCCTTTTATTTGTTCTTTATTTATAATTTGATCGGTCTGATCGCCATATAATAAAGATTCTATAACTAAATTTTTTTCTGATTGATGATATTTATTTTGATTAACAGAGCTGTATGTATTGTTTGCTGAATCATCTATTTTTTCATCATTAAAATTTTTATTTTCTAAAATTTTTATATCTACAAAATCATCAATATTTATATAATCCGCTATATTTTTTAAAGATTCGTAAATAATTTTATACCAACAATTTTCATCTTCGCTTTTACCAAAGCTACCAATATATAACTCATCTCTTGCCCTTGTCATTGCCACATATAATAATCTTAAATATTCATCTTTATCGTCATTAATTTTTTCTGTTTTATATTGCTGAATTATTTTGCTTTTTTGAAAATTATTCACCGTCCAAATTGGAATTTCATTAATCCAAAAAATTTTTTCTTTGATACTTTCGGTTTTATTGAGTTGATGATTGCAATCAGGAATGATAACAATTGGCGCTTCTAAGCCTTTAGATGAATGAATGGTGGTAATTTTTACTTTATTATTTTCAACAGAAGAATTATTTATTTCTGGATTGTGTTTTTCAATATATTCTATGTATTTTTGTATGAAAGGAGAGTGTTTCTTGCTGAATTCAAGAACATTTAGCAAGAAACTATCAATTAGCTCTATTGCTTCATATCCAAAGCAGGATAATAGTTTATCATAGTTATTATCATTTTCGATGAGATTATAAAAAAATTCAAAGCAATTTTGTTTTTGTGAAGATTTAATTATTTTATCAAGCCTAAATTTTATTAAATCATTATCTATCGAGCGATAAAGAGATTGTTTTTGTTGATTTTTGATAACACAAAAATTTAATAAATCTTCTTCGGTAATATTAAAAAAACAAGATTTTAATAGACAAGCTAGGTTTAAATCATCTTCGGGAAGTAAGGTAAATTTTGCTACAGAAATGATATCTTGAATTAATAAACTTTCATTAAACTTTATTTTTGCAATTGTGGTAAATGGAATATTATAATAATTAAAATATTTATTAATTTCTTTGGCTAAACCATTGGTTTTGTTTTTAATTAAAACCATGATGTCGCTATATTTAATTTCTTTTTTTGAATCTTTAATTTCTCTTTTATTATCAATCCAAGATCTAATATTTTTCGCTATTGAGCGCGCAAGTATTGATTTATCTTTTTCCTCGCAATCAATTTTGTTATTAAAATCAATATTCCATTCTTTTTCATTTTCTTTAAAATCTAAGATAATTTTTGGCCATATTGCAACATAGCCATGACTTTTTCTGTGAGGAACATGATTTTTAAAAGCAGAAATTTTGCTAATTGAATTTTTTCTTTGTTCATTGCTAAATACTGCATCTACAGCTTCCAATATTTTTGAACTAGATCGGTATGAAATATTCATTTCAATTTTATTTAATTTTTCTTGTAATCTGTTTTCAAAAAAATTAAAAACCGCAGAAGTAACCTTAATATCGGATCCTTGAAATGAGTATATTGATTGCTTTTCGTCACCAACAATAAAAATAGTTCTATTCTCATTATTGGCGCTTAGACCACTATAAAAATCTTCAGTTAAAGCTTTAATAATTTCCCATTGCTGAATATTTGTATCTTGAGACTCATCAACTAAAATATGATTAAATGAGCTATCTAATTTCTTTTTTACCCAGTCAGTAAAATCAGGATTTTTTAATAAATTATTGGTATAATTTATTAAATCATTGTAATCGATTAAAGAATTTTCATTTTTTATTTTTTGATAAGATTGCAAAATTTTATCAGCAAATATTATTAAGTTTGAAGTATTCTTAATTATTGAAATCAAGGCTAATTTATCTATCAGGGAGTTGATTTTATTTGATTGTAAATGAATAAAATCTTGATATTTTATATCTAGTTTTTCACTTATTTTTCTAATCTTATCTTCTTTAGTATGAAGAGCATATTGTAAAAAGGGTGAAAAATTTTTTAATAATGGTGAATCAATAAATTTCCTCAACTTATTAGCAATTTCTAGATTTTTTTTTGAATTACTTTGTTCTAAATCATTTATAAAATTATTATATTCCTTAAAATCAAAATCATTTATAAAATCATCAAATAATTCTTCTTCATTTAAGATTTCATTAAAATTAAACAATTTGTATATTGTTTTAATAGTTTCATTAATAGAGTTATTATTTTGTTGTTTTAATTTAATAATATTTTCTTTTTTATTTAATATTTTAGATACTGCGTCATTAATTGTTTCTTCGCTTGTTTCGCTAACAATTTCAGTTATTACTTTTCTTAAATCATTATCTTCATCTGCTTCATTTAAAACTTGTTTATAGGCTTTTTTTAGCAATAAATTTTCTTCACTATTTTCTAGTAATTCAAAATTAGGATTTAATTTAGCTTCGATAGGAAATATTTTTAATAATGAATTACAAAATGAATGAATAGTTTGAATTTTAATTTTTTCTTCTTCGTCAAGAATTTTTGCAAGTAAAGTTCTAGCACTATTTAATTCAATAGTAGAAGGTTGTTTTCCAGTAAGATTAGAAATTTTTACTATTAATTCTTGATCATCGGCAATTACCCATTTTGATAATTCTGAATTAATTCTATTATACATTTCTGTAGCAGCAACTTTAGTAAATGTTAGGCATAAAATTTTATTGGGAGCAACATTTTCTAGTAGCAATCTTAAAACTCTATCGGTGAGAATCTTTGTTTTACCAGAGCCAGCAGATGCAAAAACCCAAGAAGAGTTATTGGGATTAGAGGCTAATATTTGTGAGCTATTGAAATTTTTTTCTAGAAAATTTGATTCTTTTATTTGATTCATTATAAATCATTATTTTGTGCACTTTCTTCTTGTGAGTTGGCGTTTTGTTTTTCCCTGCTTTTAAGATAGTTTCTATATTTGGCAACATTCATATTGTGTTCTTGTAAAGTTGAGGAGAATATATGATCTCCTTTTCCGCTGGCCACGAAATATAGGTAGTCGGTTTTAATTGGATTTAATACCGCCTTTAATGAGTCTATTCCCGGATTACAAATAGGGGCAGGAGGTAAACCAAATATATGATAAGTATTAAAATTTGAACTATTTTGAATATCACTTATTCTGATTGGTCTTTCTAGTTTTTTGTCACCAAAAGTAAATGAATAAATTATGGTAGGGTCGGATTGTAATTTCATACCTTTTCTTAAGCGATTAACAAAGACAGAAGCGACCTTAGGTCTTTCAAAATCAATTCCCGTTTCTTTTTCAACAATTGATGCCAGAATTAATGCCTGCTCTTTGTTTTTCACTGGCGTGTTTAAATCTCTTTTATCCCATAATTCATTAATGGTTTTTGCCATAGCTTCTTGCATTCTTTTAACAATACTGCCTTTTGTATCGTTATATGAATAAAAATATGTTTCTGGTAATAGTGAGCCTTCTCTTAATGTAGCGGGGGTTTGACCAATTAGTCCTGAAGAATTATTGATAATTTGTAATGCTGAATGAGAAGATAAACCTTCTGCGATAGTAATTTTACGAAAGAAAACATTACCTTTAGTTAGTTTGTGTAAAATCTTATAGTAAGAAATATTTTTTTCAAAAAAATATTCGCCATATCTAACTTTAGGATCTAGACCTTTTATTAATTGTGAGATATATAAAAAAGCATAAGGATTTTTTATAATTTTTTCTTTATGAAGCTTCTCTACAACTTGCCTTAGGGTCATGCCACTTTCAATTATAAATCTTTGATCCTGACGATGATAAGAATTGGGTGCATTAAAATACATAACGATTCCAGTTACTAAAAATAAGTAGCTAATTACGCTTACCGAAAAAATAGCGCAGAATGTTAGAATTTTGTGTTTCATCTTAAAAACGCTTTATAACTAAACATGCATTTGTTCCACCGAAACCAAAGGAATTAGACATAACAATATCAATCTTTTTTTGTTTAGCTATATTTGGAACTAGCTCAATATCGCATCCTTCAGAAGGATCATTGAGATTTAGAGTTGGTGGAGCAATGTTATCTCTAATTGCAAGAATTGAAAATATTGCTTCAACAGAGCCAGCGGCTCCAAGTAAGTGTCCGGTAGATGATTTTGTTGAAGACATAAATAGTTTGTAGGCATGATCACCAAAAACTTTTTTTACTGAATTAACTTCGATTTCATCGCCAAGAGGAGTTGAAGTGCCATGAGCGTTGATATAATCTATTTGTTCAGGATTTATTTTAGCATGCTGTAATGCTAATTTCATTGCATGGGTAGAACCTCTGCCATTAGATTCTGGTGCGGTAATGTGATAGGCATCACCAGATAATCCATAGCCGATAATTTCACCATAAATTTTAGCGCCTCTTTTTTTAGCATGCTCCAATTCTTCAAGAACCAATATTCCTGAACCCTCTCCCATAACGAAGCCGTCTCTTTGTTTATCCCAAGGCCTTGAGGCTAAAGTGGGGTTGTCATTAAAAGAAGTTGATAAGGCGCGAAGCGCCGCAAAACCGCCAATTCCTGATTCGCATATGGTTGATTCTGATCCTCCTGCAACCATAACATCAACGTCGCCATATTCAATCATTCTTGCTGAATCTCCAACAGCGTGAGTGCCAGAAGCGCATGCTGTTACTACTGCGTGATTAGGGCCCATAAAGCCATATTTAATAGATATTTGTCCAGAAGCTAGGTTTATTAAACTTTGTGGAATAAAGAATGGACTAATTTTCTTTAAACCCTTTTCTTTCATTGATACAACTGTTTTCTCGATAGAAGGTAGGCCTCCTATTCCAGAACCAATCATAACTCCAGTTCGATATTTTTGTTGTTCAGTTTCAGCAACCCAGCCAGAATCTGCAACTGCTTGTTGAGCAGCGATACAAGCAAAGTGAATGAATTTATCCATTTTTCTTTGTTCTTTGGGATCAATGTAGTCATCGAGGTTTAACATGTTTTCACCATTACCAATTTTAATTTCTCCAGCAACTTTGCAAGGAGATTCACTAGCATCAAAGTGGGTGATATGTCCTATTCCAGATTCAGATTTAATTAATTTTTCCCAAGTATTTTCAATATTGATTCCTAATGGTGTTATTGCACCAATTCCAGTAATCACAACTCTTCTTTTAGTCATTTTTAGTTATTATTTGTAATTTGTTTAAAGTAATTATTTTTTTAAAGGAATTTATTTTTATAATAAAAAAATTATTTTTAAATAAATTAATTTTTTAATTTTGTAATTAATATTATTAATCTAAAAAAATTTTTTAACAGATTTATTTTACTGTTGCCAATTTTGCTTTTGTAATCATACATAATGGGGAACTCGTCAATTCTAGCATTATTTTGATATAGTTTGATCAGTAATTCAGATGTATAGGTAAATTCAGGTTCCAAAATAAAATCATCTCCCAATTTATTATATAAATCTTTTAATTTAGAAGAGCTATATATTCTATAGCCACTAGTATAATCTTTAATATTTTTTTTACTAATATTTTTAACTGCAAAAATTAAATTTAATAATGTAGCAACAGAAATGCTTATGAAAGTTCTGTATAGTGGAAAATTAATAACCGAACTTTTTTCATGAAATCTTGATGCAATTAAAACATCAAGAGAATTATCTTCAAAATGTTTTATCATATCGATAATTTGCTCTGCCTTGTGAGTATTGTCAGCGTCTAAAGAAATTATAATATCATCTTTATTAAAGTTTTCCTGAAGAATATATTTAAAAATTCTTTTATAAGCAATTCCCAAACCCCTTTTATTTTCTTGAGGAATTATTTTAATTGGATGATGATCTTGAAATTCTTTAATTATAGAGCTAGAATCATCATTTGAACAATCTATGCAAAAAATAATTTCAAAAGCTTTATTGGTAAGTTTTAATTCGTATATGAGATCAACTAATAATTTTTTTAAATTTTTAGATTCATTATATGCGCAGAGAATTACCTTTATCAAAATTTTTTAATTTTTAGTTAATATTTATCAAAAATCTTTTAAGTTCAAACAACTATTGCAATTGGGATTTGTAATTGAATTTGTTATATTCTCGATCAAGATTTAATTTATGAAAAAATAAAAATATAATATCTAAATTTAAATGCTATTTTTTTAAATGAGCTTTCCTATTAATACTAAAAATTATGATATAATAATTATTGGTGCCGGTGGATCAGGCTTGATATCAGCAATTTCAGCTAGCGATAATTCTGCCAAATCTATTGCAGTAATATCAAAAGTAAATCCAATTAGTAGTCATACTGTTTCAGCTAAAGGAGGAATTAATGCTAGTTTATCTAACGTAATTGAAGATAATTGGAAATGGCATGCATTTGATACCATTAAAGGTTCAGATTATCTTGCTGATGTTGATGCTGTCGAAATACTTTGTAAAAATGCCGAATCTGCAATATTGGATTTAGAAAGATATGGAGTAGTTTTTTCTCGCGATAAAAATGGTAAGATTGCTCAGAGAGCTTATGGTGGTCAAACAACCGAATATGGTAATGGTAAAATTGCTTATCGAGCCTGTTATTCTAAAGACAAAACCGGACATACTATACTGCATACACTTTATCAACAAGCTATTAAAAGAAATATAAATTTTTTTCTAGAATTTATAGTATTAGAGTTAATCATTGAAGATAATAAATGTTTTGGTTGTATAGCCTTAGACCTTAATAAGGGCGAAATTATTATTTTTAAAAGTAAAGTAACTATTATTGCCACTGGTGGCTATAGTCAAATTTTTCAAAATACTACTTCTTCTTCAATTTGTACTGGAGATGGACTTTCTTTAGTGTTAAAAGAAGGTTTACCATTGCAGGATATGGAATTTATTCAATTTCATCCAACTGGTATCTATGGTCATGGATTTCTTATTACTGAGGCTACAAGAGGTGAGGGCGCATATTTGCTTAATGCCAATCATGAAAGATTCATGAAAAAATACGCCCCTAAAATGATTGAATTAGCTTCGCGTGATGTTATATCACAAGCAATGGCAATTGAAATTAAAGAAGGGCGTGGAGCAGGAATAAAAAAAGATCATCTATATCTTGATATGAGGCATCTAGATAAAGATTTAATCGCAACTAAATTACCCGGAGTGGTTGATTTAGTAAAAAATTTTACAAAATTAAATATCCAACAAGATTTAATACCAGTTGCCCCTTCAAGTCATTATACTATGGGCGGAATACCTTGTGATCTAAATTGTTTAGTAATTGATGGCTTAATGGCAATTGGAGAAGCTTCTTGTTTATCTGTTCACGGTGCAAATAGATTGGGATGTAATTCTTTATTAGATTTAATTGTTTTTGGAAAAATTGCAGGACATAATGCTGGTAATATTGTCAATAATTATCAAATAAAAGATAAAAACCATAACAATATTATAGAAAATTTAATCCAAAAAAAAATAAAGCAATTTGCTGTTTTATTTGATGATAATGATAATTCTTGGCAATTAAGTTCTTTAAAAAAAATTCTTAAAGAAAATAATGAAAATAATCTCGGTGTTTTTCGTAGTGAAGACTTGCTTAAAAGTGCTTTGAATAAAACTTTAGAAATTTATAACCAATTTAAAAAATATCGTATTAAAAATAAAAATCTTGTTTGGAATGAGGAAATAATTGAATATTTTGAGTTAGAAAGTTTATTATTAAATTCAATTGCCACAAATTTTTCAGCAATAAACCGCAGGGAATCACGTGGTTCACACTATCGCTTTGATTTTCCTCAAAGAGATGATAACAATTTTTTAGCACATAGTTTAGTAAGAATTATTGATTTTCATGAAATTAAGCTAGATTTTTCTTTAAAAAAAGTTAAAAATCATTCATCTATCAAAGAATTAAATCTTACGGTTCAAAAACGAAATTATTAAATGAGATATAGCGCCAATTTAAACGTAATTATAAAAGCTTTAGAAAAAGCTTCTTTACATATTTCAAGAGATTTTATTGAAATAGAAAATCTTCAATCAAACCCAGTTTCTTCAAATAAATTTACCAACGCATGTTATAATCGTGTTAAAAAAGTTTTAATTGACGATTTTGCAAAAGTTCGTCCCAATTACAACCTAATTTTTGCCGATGGTAGTGATGTTATGGTTACAAAAGATTCTGAATATAGCTTATTAATTAATATAATTGATGGAATTGAAAATCTAACCAGATCATGTGCTGATTTTACTATTTCTATAGCATTAATTTATCATAATAATAATGATAAAAAAACTGAATCAATTGCTGTTGCAATATATAAAGTAATTGGTGGAGAGTTGTTTTATAGTGAAAAAGGTTTTGGAGCGTATTTAAATAACAGAAGATTGCGAGTTTCGAAAAGATCTGGTGATAATGTTATTGTTGCATGTGATGATCAAGAAATAAAATTAAATCAAAAAAATCAATTACGAAGTTATGGTTCAAAAACCCTTGAAATTGCTTATTTAGCAAGCGCAAGAATAGAAAAAATAATTTTAAAAAATAATGATATCAAATTTATTGAACCATTCTTTTTATTAGTTCGTGAGGCAGGTGGCAAAATTTCTTATCAAGATAATTTAATTATTATTTCCAATTCATAAAATTTAGTTAATGCAATTTATCGATGAAGTAAAAATATTTCTGCAAGCTGGCAATGGCGGTAATGGTGCCTCAAGTTTTCGTCGTGAAAAATTTATACCTCGTGGAGGTCCTGATGGTGGTGATGGGGGTCGCGGAGCTAGTATAGTTTTTGAATGTTCAAAAAATCTAAACACTTTAATTGATTTTCGTTTTAAGCAACATTTTAATGCTAAAAATGGTAGTAATGGCCGTGGCAGTAGGCAAAACGGTCTTTCTGGCGAAGATATGATTTTAAAAGTACCAATTGGTACGCAGATAATAGACGAATCAAGCGATAATTTGATTTATGATTTAATGAATGATGGTGAAAAATTTATTGTTGTTAAAGGTGGCAGAGGTGGACTTGGTAATTGTAATTTTAAAAGCTCTACTAATAGAGCTCCAACTTATGCTCAAAAAGGAGAAGAAGGAGAAAAATTATGGGTTAGATTACAATTAAAATTACTCTCAGATGCTGGTTTAATTGGACTGCCCAATGCAGGAAAATCAACCTTTCTTGCTTCAACTACTAGAGCTAAACCAAAAATTGCAGATTATCCATTTACTACCATTAAACCTCAATTGGGTGTGGTTTATGTTGATAAACATGAATTTGTTCTTGCTGATATTCCTGGTTTGATTGAGAAGGCCAGCGAAGGAAGAGGCCTTGGAGATCGTTTCTTAAAACATATAGAAAGATGTGGAGTATTATTGCATTTAATTGATATTAATGCTGAAGATATTAGTGAAAATTATAGAATAATTCGTGATGAACTATTTAATTACAATAAAGACCTGCTTAATAAATTTGAAATAATTGCTTTAAATAAAACTGATTTAATTGATGATCAAAAAATTATTCAAAAAAAAGTTAAACAATTAAAATCTTATTTAAAAAAAATAAATCAACAGGATTCAAAAATTTTTACAATTTCTGGAGTTTCTGGTGATGGTATTCAAGAAGTATTACGGGAGTTAAACAAAAAAATTATTATTTATCGTGATCAACAAAATGAACAGCAATAATTCTAAAGGTCTTGCACTAATCACTGGATCGGCCAAAAATATTGGCTCCAATATTGCTTATAATCTAGCTAAAATTGGTTATGATATAATAATACATTATAACAACTCTGAACTACCAGCTAAAAACTTAATTAAAAAAATTAAACAAGATTTTTCAGTAAAAACCTATTCTATTAAATGCGATTTGAGTGATATCAATCAAGTTAAAAAAATGACTAAGCACATTGCAAATAATCATTCAAATTGGAATTTACTTATCAATAATGCTTCAATTTTTGAACAATCTAGTTTTAACGATTCTATAGATAAATTTTATGATAATTTTAATGTTCATTTTGTTGCGCCATTAATTTTGTCGCAAGAATTTTATAAGATTATCAAGAATAAAAAAAATAAAGACGCCCAAATTATTAATATGCTTGATAAAAACCTTGTCAGATATGAGACAATACATTTTTATTATTTATTAACAAAAAAATTTTTAGCAGAGTTTACTAAAATGCTATCATTAGAAATTGCTCCATTAGTTAGAGTTAATGGTATTGCTCCTGGTTTTTTATCTCATACAAATCAAGAAATATTTGATATAAAAAAAGAAGTTTTAATAAAAAAAATACCACTAAAAAATTTTTGTAAGCTAGAAGATATATGGCAAGCTGTTGAATTTTTGTTAAATAATAAATTTATAACTGGACAAATAATTTCAATTGATGGAGGAGCTTCTTTAAATCATGCAGGATAATCAAAATTTATTTCCAATCGCTATTTTTGCTGGTCGAGGACAGTTTCCAAAAATATTAATTGATGATTGTATAAAAAAAAATCGTCAATTTATTTTATTCTTATTAAATCAAGAAAATTATGAAATTGATTATTCAGATTATCATCCTAACGTAATATCATATGGCGAAGTTGAAAAATTTCTTAGTATTTTGAAACAAAACAACATTAGAAATATAGTGTTTATTGGTGGCGTTACTAAACCAAATTTCTCTTCATTAAAAGTTGATAAAAAAGGAGCGATTCTTCTTGCTAAAATAATTGCGAATAAAATTCTCGGTGATGATGCAGTTTTAAGGACGGTAATTAATTTTTTTGAAAAAGAGGGTTTAAAATTTCTTAGAATTGACGAAATTCTTGATTGTGTTTTTTCTTCTAAATCAACAGTTACAAAAATTGTTCCATCTCAACAGAACATGATTGATATAGAAATTGGCATTAAAGCAATTAAATATTTTTCTAAATTTGATGTTGGGCAATCTGTTGTTGTAACTCAAAAACAAATTATTGCTGTTGAGGCTTTAGAAGGAACTGATGAAATGATAAAGAGATGCAAAGAGCTCAAAATACAATATTTAGAGAATTCAGTTTTAATTAAAATGAAAAAATCATCTCAAACCTCTAAGGCAGATCTTCCATCAATTGGAGTAGATACAATAATAAACTGTCATCAAGCTAAAATAGCTGGTATTGCTATTCAAGCCAATAGTACTATAGTTTTAAACAAAGAAGCTGTAATTGACAGTGCTAATCAATTAGGTTTATTTTTAACTATTATTTGATCAAAAGCAGATTTTTGAACAGTTTCCAATATATCTTTCTTATGCTCAAAGAAAAATCAACATTATATCAAAAATATAATCAAAATCACTTATTGCAAAATTTACCATCGGAAATATTAATAATATTTAAAATTTTTTCTGGAAAAATCAGGCTAGTAGGGGGGTCAGTTCGAGATTTATTAACTGAAAAAAAAATAATTGATTATGATTTTGCATGTGAATTATTACCAAATGAAATAATTAAAATACTTAAGCAAAATAAAATTAAAGCAATTCCAACTGGAATAAAATATGGCACGATTACCGCTGTAATTAATAATAAAAATTTTGAGATCACCACTTTAAGATCGGATAAAAATCAAAATGGTCGGCACTGTAATGTTGATTTTGTTAGTGATTATGAGCAAGACGCATTAAGAAGAGACTTTACTATTAACTCTCTCTACTTAGATGAGCTAGGATTCATCCATGATTATTGCAATGGTTTCAATGATTTAAAAAATAATATAGTTAAATTTATTGGTAATTCAGAATTACGAATTAAAGAAGATTATTTGAGAATTTTAAGATTTTTTAGATTTAGTTGTAAATACTCGCTAAACATTGATAATATTGGTTTAAAAGCTTGTATAAAATATAAAAATAACTTAACAAAAATTTCAAAAGAAAGAATAAGATCAGAATTTTTTAAAATAATTGAAAATGAAAATTTAGATAATTTGTATAAAATTTTATCGGTGATTAATAACAACATGATTTTAGATTCGGTTATTTCTACTAAATTAAATCTTGATAACTTTGAAAAAGTCAAAATTGTAGAAAAAAAATTGTCAATAAAAACTAGTTTAATTTTAAGAATTGCAGTATTATTAATTTCAAGATCAACTAATGTTGAGATATTATTTAAAGAAATTGTTGCAACAAAAAAAGAAAAGTCTTTTTTAAAAGAAATTGTAGATTTATCAAATAATTTTAATCTAGATAAACTATTGTATTATTTAGTTTTTTTTGATAAAAAAATTATTAGCGAAGCATTGTTATATAAAATAATTGTCTTGGATGGCAATGCTGATTATTCTTTAATTAAAGAGAAATTGTATTTTATTAATAATTTTATAGTTCCTAATTTTCCTATATCTGGTTATGATATAAAAAAACTTGGCTATAAAGATATTCAAATAAAAGAAGCTATTTTAAAAGCTAAAAATTTCTGGATAGAAAATAATTTTAAAAAAAATAAAAAAGAACTAATAAAATATTTAAAAGTAATCTAAATAAATAAGTATGGTTACCTCAAATCAAGAACAGCTCTATAAAGAAATCATCGAATATTATCAATATGCTGATAATCTCATAAAAGTTGTTGAAAACAGTAAGTCAAAATATGTTGGGGAGCAATTTAAAATTGTTGAAGATTTGGTTAAAACCCTTGAAAATTGTACCGAACAATTGGCTAATCAATATATTGATTTTATTAAAAACGGTTCATCTCAAAAAAATGCTACATTAATTCGTAATGCTTTAAATCTAATTGTTGCTAAAATTGAAGAGACTAGAAATAAAATGTATATGCTATATGATATAAATCTAACAGATATTTAATATCATATAATACCATTTTAACTTGAAAATATATTGGTTTAATTTAACCAATTTAATCACAAATTTTAATGACAAATTTTCAGCAGATAACCTCAAGCTTAGCTTTTGATCTAGAAATTATTAACAAAATAATACTAGATTTTTCAGAAGGAAAATCTTCTTTAATCAAAGATATATCTCATTACATTGTAGAATCTGGTGGCAAAAGAATTAGGCCAATATTATTGATTTTATCAGCAAAAATGTGCGGAACTAATTCTGGCAATATACATCATAATCTTGCTGCTTGTATAGAGTTAATTCATACTGCTACATTGCTCCATGATGATGTAATTGATAATAGTCAAGTTAGAAGAGGTAAAAAAACTGCTAATGCAATATGGGATAATAAAGCAAATATATTGGTTGGAGACTATATTTTCTCTATTGCTTTTCAATTAATGGTTAAATCAAAAGATCTAAGAATCCTAGATTTACTTTCAAAAACATCTTCCATAATTGCTGATGGCGAAATAATGCAATTGCAAAATTCAAATAATATTTTTCTTAGTGAGGAAAAATATTTAGAAATAATTTATAGTAAAACCGCAATATTATTTTCTGCATCCTGTGAAGTTGGCGCATTAATGAATAACTGTAAAGAACAAGAAATTGTTGCATTAAGAGATTTTGGTAAAAATTTAGGTTTAATATTTCAAATAATTGATGATATTTTAGATTATTCTTCTTCTGAGATTACTCTTGGTAAAGATATTGGTAATGACTTTTTTGAAGGAAAGATAACTATACCAATAATTTATACTTACCAAAGAGCTTCACAACAAGAAAAAGTTTTTATCGAAGAAGTTTTTTCTAGAAATTTTTTAAACAATAATAAAAATCAAAATGAATTTGAAAAGATCCTTGATTTAATTAATAAATACAAGGCTTTTGAGGTTGCAAAAGATCTTAGTTGTAAATTTAAAAATATAAGTATAAAAAGTTTAGACATTTTTCCTCAATCAAAATATAAAGAAATGCTTATAGGCATTCTTAATCATTCAATAGAAAGAATTTTTTAATAAAATAATGAAATTTTTAAAATATGTTTTTAGAGTAGCTTTAATAGTATTTATATATGGAATATTATTTTATGCTTTTATAATACTTCCAGCTAAAGCTCAAATAATCGATAGTTCATTTTATGGTTGGACTGTTTATGAAATTCAAGAAGAAGCTGATTTTGAATATAAAAAATGCTATATTGTGGCTCATCCAAATAAAGCTGATAGTGATAATATTTCAAGAGATAAACCATATATAATGATTACAAGATATCAAAAAGAAAGAATCGAAGAAGTTAGTATTTATGCTGGCTTTGACTTCAAAACTGCTAGTGAAATTTTTCTACAAATTGACAATAATATTTTTAAATTAAAATCTAAAAAAGATGTTGCATGGGCAAAAACTAAATATGAAGATATCAGAATAATTGAAGCTATGTTAAATGGCGCTTCAATCAAAGTTAGAAGTGATTCAGCGGTTGGCAATTATGCTGTAGATGAATATTCGTTAAAAGGTATTTCAAAAGCATATTCCAGAATGCGCAATATTTGTTCTTAGGCACTATTAACAAAGGTTTTTAAATTCATATTTCGTTCTATTTTTGCTTATTTTTTAATAATACCAAATCCCATCTTTAAATAAAATTATAACAAAATATTTTTGCCAGTCGTGCTAAAGCTTTCGACACGATTTTTTAGATAAAAATTTTTAAAAAATGAAGCTGTATATCCATACAGCTGAGGTCCGTGTCGCTCGCGTTAGCACGACTGTTTAAATTTTGAAGATTTTTAGCCAAAAATATGAAGTTAGAATTTTAATTTTTTTTAAAACTTTTAAAGATGGGATTTGGTA
>Ga0172372_10006416_pt1 | contig 16041 bp, 13 predicted proteins | sample LakKiv5m_2_FD_114544 | JGI IMG/M metagenome (GOLD analysis project Ga0172372, IMG submission 114544) | Freshwater microbial communities from Kabuno Bay, South-Kivu, Congo - kab_092012_9.5m | ecosystem: Environmental > Aquatic > Freshwater > Lake | place: Democratic Republic of the Congo...
CGGTCGTTCACCTGTCGCATCGATCGGTGCGCAACCGGGTGCATCGGCTCATGCGGCGCTCCGGCGCGGCCAACCGAACGGTCCTGTCGGTGTCCGACGTCTTCCATTGGATGACCAACGAGTGGAAGAACGAGGACGACGAAAAAATGGGGGGGGGGGTACTGAAGGCGTGGCCCTGACGATCGGTCACTCCGAGTCGCCGAGGGGTGTGACCGGACGGCGGTAACGGTCGGCGTTTCCGGTGCTCGGATGCGTCGCGCCGCACGGGCCGGCCGCGAAGGCTCGCAGGATGTTGCCGGTGACGATTCTCACGAACTCGGTGGTGTCCTCGTCGGCCCATTCCTCGGTGTCGAGAGCATTGATCCAGGCGATGGTCCCGGTGGCCACCACACCGGCTCCGCTCGGATGCGCGTAGTAGGTCATGGCGTGCTCGTACATGTTGTCCTTGTAGCGAACCGGTGACGAGGCGAGAACCTCGAGATTCTCCGGTTCGGCTCCCTTCGGCCCGAGACCGTCGGCCTCGATGGCGACCAGACCGCGGAAGCTCGAGCCGTTTCGCACGTCGGCCCCCTCGAACACCCAGCTGCTCGGGTTCACCACGCGATAGGCGGCCTTCACTCCAGCGGCGAAGTACTGCACTCCGATGAGGGCCGACTCGGGTTCGGCCAACGGCGCGTTGCGCCACTGGACGGTCGACTGTTTCGGATCCTGCTCGGTGAGCGGATCGGCGTTCGCCACTCGGTAGTTCGGCATCTGGCGCACGGGAGAACCTTCGTCGTTGGGTTCGAGTCGCACGTGTCGGTACACGGCATTGGCGCCGAAGAACGCCACGTTGACGCCGGACGACACCGCCCGCTCCAACGTGCGTCGCATCGGGGTCGAGTAGTACTCGTCGTGGCCGGTGGTTAACACCGCGGTGCGGCCGGCCAGCACATCGGATCCGCCGTCGCCACTGGTGTGCAGATCGATATTGGTCGCATAGTTGGTGTCGATTCCCAGTTCCTCGATGAGAGCGATGAGCGGAAGTTCGTGGGTGAGGAAATCCGCCGAGCCCCAGTTGTACGAGCGCGCGTAGGGTCGATCGAACGAGACCACGAGGGACCGATCGCGACGCGACCCGGGCCCGAAGTTCTCGTAGAGCGACCTTCCGCCCCAGGGGTTGTAGGCCTGCCACGTGGTGACCGCCGAGACCAGTAGCAACGACGAGACCGCATCGTCGCGGCGAACCGTGAGTGGCACATAGTGCGCCTCACCTGTCGAGGCCACCAGTTTCACGAGATACGAACCGGGGGGCCACGAATCGTCGATCGTGAAGGTGAGCGACGGCGTCCAGTTGGCGCGATGCATCCGTGTCGCCCGGTCGAAAGAGTTCGTGAGCTGCCATTCGGTGGGCATCTCGTCCGACGACCACACGAGTCGCCCCAGTTGCCCGCCGTACCAGCCCATCCGGTAGGCGTGGGCCCGCCAGCCGGCCGCACCGGTGGCGACATGGAGGGTGACGGTCTGCCCCGCCTGGGCACTCGTGGTGTCGGCCCAACCCTCGATGGTGCCCTCGGGCTCGCGGTACCCGACGCCCGGCACCTTGGCTTCGATGCGCCAGTCCGAGGTGCCCTGTTGCGAATTCTCGGCGGCCAACCAGCCGGGAGAGGTCCATGGTGGAGGCGGCGGAGTGGTCTCGGCGACCGTGGCCGTCGTTTCCGTCGTCGCGATGGGCGCGATGGACGACGTCGTCGGATCGGGCGGTGCGGTGGGGGCGCCCGTCGATCCCGTCGGTCCGGTCGTGGTCGTCGACGATGCACAGGCCACCAACCACGAGGACAGTCCCGCGAGTCCGGAGAACTCGAGGAAGCGACGGCGCGAGTACCGATGTCTCATGTCGCCGATTTCCAGTGGTCGAGTGGAGAAGACGAGCGGTCGCCGCGGAAGGGAAGGTCGATCCGTTCGCGGGCCCCCGCCGATGCGTAGCACGCGGTGACGAGTTCCATCATCGAGCGGCCGAACTCGGCGTCCATGGGCACGGGCGGCGCGTCGCCGGAGGGATCCACGGCGTGACGAAGCTGGGACACATATCCGAAGTCCTCGATCAATGGGATGCCGTGCTGGGCCACGGGTAGCCGCACCGGGTCGCCGTTGCTCTCGAGCGCGATCATCGGTCGAAGTTCGAGGCGCAGGGTGCCGATCGCCGAGGCCGCCTGCAGATCCCAGATTCCGTCGTCGGGACCCTCCCATCCGGCTTCGACGACCGCCCGGGACTCGTCCTCGAACTCGATCTCCACGCGACCCCAGGTGTCGGTGCGGTCGCCGCGGAGTTCGGCGGTCACGGCCACGGGTCGTCCGGCACCGGCGACACGGGCCGACACCACGGCGAGGGCCAGGGGATGAATCCCGAGGTCGAACACGGCACCGCCACCCCAGTCGGGTTCGAGGAATCCTCCCCAGGTGGGTTGGCCCTGCAACGAGCGGGCCGACAGGTGGGTGAGTTTGCCGAGCCGGGGCAGCCGGGCGAGGAACTCGCGCACCGCCGGGGCGAAGAGAAGATTCTCCGCGTACACGACACGGGTGCCTCCGGAGGCCAACTCCGCGAGGGCGTCGGCCTCCAGCAACGTCCGAGTGAGCGGCTTCTCGACGAGGACCGTCGCCCCCGCGCCGAGAGCCGCGACCGCGTGCGGAGCATGGAGCGCCGGGGGAGTGCACACGATCACGACGTCCGCATCGAGATGCACCTGTTCGAAGGGCACGGCCCGCGCTCCGAATCGTCCGGCCAGGGTTTCGGCTCGGTCGATTCGACGCGACGCCACGTGGGTGAGTGTCGCGGCCGCCGATTCGCAGGCGAGGGCGTGAACTCCGGCGATCATGCCGGCGCCGCACAGTGAGACGCGAGCACTCATCGAATCAGCGACCGGCCAGTGCTCCGACCACCGGAGCGAACGACTCGATGTCGTCGCCACCGACGATCACGTACGAGAAACCCCAGCGGTCGCGGCGGGCCAGCAGATCGTCCACCAGCTTCTCGGGTGGGCCGACCAGAGCGAATGGCGTCGCGAGCACCTCATCGGGGGTCACGCCGATCATTCGGCCGATTCCGTCGGCCGCCCCGGCGGTGTCGGGGGTGATGTTCACCAGGAATGCTCGGATGTTCATCTCGATCTCGTTCCATCGATCCCCGGCGGCCTCGCGGACGATGTTCACCTTGCCCTCGACGGCCTCGGCGGTCATCGTGTCGAAGGCTTCGCGGCCGACGACCCCGGCGCTCATCGTCGCGTTGATGCCGACGATGTCGGCCTCGCGGGCGGCGATCGAGAGCACTCGCTTGCCGCCGCCGCCGATCAGGATCGGGGGTCGCGGCGATTGCACCGGTTTGGGAGTGCCGTCGTGACCGGAGATCGTGTAGTGCCGACCGGTGAAGGAGAAGGGTCCATCGGCCATCAGGCCCTTGATGATCGTCAACCCCTCGACGAAGCGATCGATACGCACCCCGGCCGGGTCGTAGGTCATCCCGGCTTGCTCGTAGTCGCTGATCATCCAGCCGGCTCCGATCCCGATCTCGAGTCGGCCGTCCGACAACACGTCCATGGTGGCGAGTTCCTTGGCGAGCACGAGGGGGTGCTTGTAGTCGTTGTCCCACACCAGGGATCCGACGCGGAGATTCTCGGTCACCGCCGCCGCCGCCATCAGCGCCGGCACCGGAGCGAGTTGGGCGTCGAAGTGATCGGGAAGGGTGAGGCACGAGTATCCGAGGTCCTCGACGCGACGGGCCATCTCGGTCCAATCCCGTCGCGAGTGGATTCCCCGGGCCTGCACACCGAAACGGAAGGGACGATTCGTCATGCCCCGAAGGTAGTGGTCGGCCGCCGGCGGTTCGGCAGTGGGTGGTTCGGCAGTGGGTGGCTCGGAAGTGGGTGACCGGCCGGTCGCCGACCCGACGGGTACGGTGTTCTCGCTGTGCGCGTCGTCTCGTGGTGGTTCCGATTCGCCCTGGTGGTCGCGGCGGGGGCGTTGCTCGTCAGTGCGGTGGTCACCGCGGTGGCGCCCCGGTTGTGGCAGATCGCCAACGCCCACGACGAGGCCCCGGTCGCCCTGCCCGAACTCGAGCCGATCGCCGAGCGCACCTACGTCTACGACAACGCCGGCAACGAGATCGCGGCCTACGAACTCGAGAACAGCCAGCCGGTCCCGATCTCGCGGGTTCCCGACGACGTGGTGTCGGCCCTGCTGGCGGTCGAGGACCGCGAGTTCCGGAACCACAACGGAGTGAACGTTCGCAGTCTCTTCCGAGCCTCGCTGTCGAATTTCGAGGGCGGTTCGCGCCAGGGTGCGTCGACGATCACCCAGCAGGTTGTCAAGATCGACTACCTCGCCGGTCTCGAGCGCGACGGTCGCTACAAGTTGCTGCAGATCGTCTACGCCCTTCGTCTCGAGAAGATCCTGAGCAAGGACGAGATCCTCGAGCGATACCTGAACACCGTCTACTTCGGCAACAACGCCTACGGCATCCAGGCGGCGGCCGAGGTGTACTTCGGTCGACCGGTCGAGCAGTTGACGCTGGTCGACGGAGCGTTTCTCGCCGGACTGGTTCAGGCGCCGAGCAGTTATGACCCGATTCGACGCCCCGAGCGGAGTCGTCAACGTTTCCTCGAGGTGCTCGATGCCTTGGTCGACGACGACCTGATGACCGAGGACGAGTCCGTCGAGATCGCCCGCTGTTTGCGACCGTTCGACACCGACGACGATGCCGAAGCGGACCGCCGCAAGGTCGAGTGCGAGGGTGCGTGGCAGATTCCCGAACTCGTGCAGAGCATCGAGCAGAAGGCGATCGAGCGCACGCACTTCAGCGAAGCGGTGAAGGACTATCTGCTGAACGGCAGCGACCTTCTCGGTGACACCTATGAGGAACGGTACTACCGGCTGTTCCGGGGCGGTCTGCGGATCCATACCACGCTCGACCCCGAGGTTCAGTTGGCGGCCGAGGAGGCCAAGAGATCGCAGTTGCCGGCGAATGCGACCGGCATCGAAGCCTCGGTGGTGACCCTCGATTCGACCACCGGGGCCATTCGCGCGATGGTCGGAGGCCCCGACTTCGAAGCCGGTGTGAACGAGGTGAATCTGGCGCTCGCCACCCGCCAGACGGGATCGAGCATCAAGGTGTTCGTGCTGGCGGCCGCGGTTCAGGCAGGGGTGCAGAACGACGATCTGTTGGACGGCGAGCGTCCCTGCGTGCTGCCCAACCCCGACGATCCCGACAATCCGTTCCTCATCGAGGAGGGTGTCAGTCGTCCGCTCGGTCCCGTCGACGAGATGACGTGGTACTCGATCAACTGCGCGTTCAGTCGCCTCGCCCAGATGGTCGGCCTCGATCGAGTGGTGGACACCACGTATCGAATGGCGAGCAATCCCTATCTGTACCAGGGCCAGAATCCGGCCGAACGCGAGCCGTTACGCCCGTACGCGAGCTTCGCGACGGGAGCCAACGAGATGAGCGCCCTCGACATGGCGGCCGGCGCCCAGACTCTCGCGAACGACGGACTCCACATGGAGCCGTACTACGTCGAGCGCATCGAGGGACCGGACGGTTCGATCGTGTACCAGCACGCCGACGCGGGTGTTCGGGTGTTCTCGGAGGATTCCGCGGCGCGCACCACGCGGATCCTGGAGGGCGTGATGACCACCGGCACCGCGCGCCGCAGCGCACTCGAGGGTCGCGTGTCGGCCGGCAAGACCGGCACCCAGGACAACAACACCAACGCCTGGTTCGTCGGATACACGCCCGAACTGACGACCGCGGTCTGGGTCGGACATCCCGACCTGTACCTGCCGATGAACGGAATCCCCGAGTTCGTCGCCGTCGACGTGCCTCGGGTCCAAGGTGGCACCTTCCCGGCGCGGATCTGGAAGGCCACCATGGATGCGGCCCTGTTCGGGGTTCCGCCGTCGGTGTTCCGGTCACCGTCGGTCAACCCGCGTCCCGCCACGCGTCTGGTGTTGCCGGGGGTCGATTGCTGGGCGGTCACCACGACTCTCGCTCCACCCGTGGAGACACCCGCACCGGGAACGACTCCCGCGGAGCCGCCTCCGACCGATCCCGAGACCGGCCAACCGGTTCCCACCACGACGACCACCACGACGACCACCACGACGACCACGACAACCTCCACAACGACAACGACCACGACCACGACGCCGACGGTGGTGCCGGGTGTTCCGTCGACGGTCGACCTGAGCGACACCATTCCCCGGGGAGTGGTGGATCCCACCTACCCGGTCCCAACCCTCGTGATCGGCGACTTCGACGTCGCACCCTGCGCCCGCTGACGGGCCGCTCCGGCTCGTTCCGGTCGCCGGTACAGTCGGCGCGGTGGATCTGGCGGCTCTCCTCGAACTCCAGCGAATCGACTCGGAGATCGATCGTTCGACGAACCAACGTTCGCGACTTCCCGAGATCGCTCGGCACGTCGAAGCCGAGGGCGAACTGGCCCGGGTTCGACGAGAGATCGCACGAGTCCGCAAGGCACAGGACGCGGCTCATGCCGAACTCGACGAGATCGAGCAGAAGTCGGCCGAGATCGACGCGCACCACCGGAAACTCGAGCAACAGTTGCGCACCATCATCGCTCCGCGCGAAGCCGAGGCGTTGCAGAACGAGATGGCGGGCCTCGCCTCCCGACGCAACGACCTCGACGATCGAGGTCTCGAACTGCTCGATGCCTCGGCGGCCGCCGATGACGAACTCGCCGAGTTGACCGCGAGCGAGGAGGCGGCCGTCAGAGCGGTCGAGGCGGCCGCGACGACGCGTCGCGATGCGGAGAATCTGGCCGACGATCACCGCCGCGAACTCGGCGAGAGACGCGCGACGAAGGCGGCCGCGATCGGCGCCGACGATGTCGCGCGTTACGAACGGCAACGCGCGGGCAACGGCGGGTTGGCGATCGCCGCACTGGAGCGCGGCACGTGCGGGGCCTGTCACGTGTCGCTGTCGGTGAGCGAACTCGACGCCGTGAAGCGAACCACCGACGTTCCGGAGTGCCCGCATTGCGCGCGCTGGCTGGTTCGCTGAGTCCCGTCGAACGATGCTCCTCTGGTTCGTCGGCACCGCGATGTTGTCGGTGTGGTACGTGTTCCGGGACGGTCGATTCGACAATCGCTGGCTGATCGTCGGCGTGTTGCTGCCCGATGTCGTCGACGGCCCGTGGGGAGGGGCGCGAGCCTTTCATTCGGTCGCGACCAGCGTTCTCGTCCTGGTGCTGGTGATGCTCGCGACGATCGGACGGCGTCCCTTGCGCCGCCGGTTGCTCGCGGTTCCGATCGGCCTCTTTCTCCATCTGGTGTTCGACGGCGCATTCGCCGACACCTCGGTGTTCTGGTGGCCCTTCACCGGACTCTCCTTCGACGACGCGAGTCTCCCGGTCGTCGAGCGAGGGTGGTTCAATCTGGTTCTCGAGGCGGTGGGGCTGGGGTTGATGTGGTGGATCGTTCGTCTGTTCGATCTGCGCGACCCCGATCGTCGACGTCGACTGTGGCGGGACGGTTCCGTGAGCACGGAACCTCGATGAGAAACGAGTCGTCGTGGCCGAAGTGATCCTCGTTCGTCACGGTCGCACACGGCTCAACGCCGAGCGTCGGCTACAGGGTCGCGTCGACGAGCCGCTCGACGACTTCGGTTTCGAGCAGGCCGAGTCGCTGGCTCGTCATCTGACCACCGTGCTGGACGGTGAGGTGTCCGTCGTGTCGAGCCCGTTGGCTCGCGCTCGACAGACGGCCGAGGTGGTCGCTCGTTCGTTGGGTCTCGCGGTCGAGACCGATGAGCGCTGGATCGAGATGAGCTACGGCGAGTTCGATGGCCGAAAGGATTCCGACGTGCCCGCCGACGTGTGGTCGTCGTGGCGTCGCGATCCGTCGTTCGCGCCTCCGGGCGGCGAGTCGTTGCTGGATGTGCACCAACGGGTGCGGCCGGCGTGCGAGCAGATGATTTCGCTTCCATCGGGTCGCACCCTCGTCGTGGTGAGTCACGTGTCTCCCATCAAGTCGGCGGTGGCGTGGGCGCTGGGTGTCGGAGTGGAATCCTCGTGGCGCATGCATCTCGAGAACGCGTCGATCAGTCGACTCGCCGTCGGTGACCGAGTCGCCCTCCTCGCGTTCAATCAGACCGGCCACCTGCGACCCTGACGGCCGCGGCCCACTTGGGACGGTCCGGTGACCGGCGGGTAACTTGGCGGAATCGGCGGACCGGCCGCCATCGTCACGAGGGGATTCCCATGCCCGAAGCAGTCATCGTCGCCACCGCCCGCAGTCCGATCGGCCGCGCCCACAAGGGATCGCTCACCACCCTGCGCACCGACGACATGGCGGCGCAGATCGTGCGGGCCCTGATGGCCAAGGTGCCCCAGGTGAAGGGTTCCGATGTCGAGGACCTGATCATGGGAGTCGGTCAACCTGCCGGTGAGGCCGGCTTCAACCTCGGGCGCATCGTCGCCTTGCTGGCCGGTATTCCGGAGGCCCCGGGAGTCACCGTCAACCGCTACTGCTCGTCGTCGTTGCAGACCATCCGGATGGCCGCCCACGCGATCAAGGCCGGCGAGGGCGATTGCTTCATCGCCGCCGGAGTGGAAGCCGTGAGTCGATACGGATCCGGTGCGAGCGACACCGCCCCGAATGCGATCTTCGCCGGGCCGGGCGAGCGCACCAAGATGCGCTCGGGTGGAGGCCAGGCGGTGTGGACCCCGGCGGGCGGGCTGTCCGATGCCTACATCGCGATGGGTCAGACCGCCGAGAACGTTCGCGAGGTCGAAGGTGTCACGCGCGAGGAAATGGACCAGTTCGCCAAGTTGAGCCAGGACCGCGCCAGCGAGAACGTGAAGAACGGCTTCTTCGAGGACGAGATCACCCCGCTCACCCTGGCCGACGGCACGGTGGTGTCGAAGGACGACTGTCCGCGCGAGGGCACGACCCTCGAGGGACTGGCCTCGCTGAAGCCGGCCTTCCGTCCCGACGGGCAGATCACCGCCGGCAACGCCTGTCCGCTGAACGACGGTGCCGCGGCCGTGATGGTGATGAGCGACGCCAAGGCCAAGAAGCTCGGCATCACACCGTTGGCTCGCGTGGTGTCGAGCGGCGTTTCCGCCCTCGATCCCGAGATCATGGGTCTCGGCCCGATCGAAGCCAGCCGTCAGGCCCTCGCTCGCGCCGGTATGTCGATCGACCAGATCGATCTGGTCGAGATCAACGAGGCGTTCGCGGCCCAGGTGATTCCGTCGGCCAAGCATCTCGGCATCTCGTGGGACAAGCTCAACGTGCACGGCGGCGCGATCGCCCTCGGTCACCCCTTCGGCATGACCGGAGCGCGCATCATGACGACGCTCATCCACGGACTGCAGGAGAAGGACAAGACCTTCGGTCTCGAGACCATGTGCGTCGGCGGCGGACAGGGACTCGCGATGATCGTCGAGCGCCTCAGCTAGAGATCAGCTGGAGAGTCGACCGGCCGACGCTCCGCGGGGCGCCAACCAACGCGCGATCGAGCCGAGAATCAGCAGTGCCGCACCCACCACCGTGAACAACGTGGCCGGAGTCGTGGCGCCGTAGCCCCAGGTGGCGACGATCGCCACACCGGCCGCGACGAGTTGATTGCACGCTCCGACCAATCCCTGGGCGGCGGCGGCCCGTCCGGCCGGGGCTCCCCGGGCGATGAGACCGAGGGCCGCGGGGGCGGCGGCGGCTTGCGCCGACGCCTCGACCACTCCGATGGCGATCGGCGCGAGAGGATCGTCGAACCATCCGTAGGCCGCGGTGAGCGGGGCCACCACCAGCAGTCCGAGGAATGCGACCCGAACGTGACCGACACGGTCGGCCAGACGTCCGCCGCGCCGCGAGAGCAGCACGAACGGTGCGGCGTAGGCGGCCAGGCTGAGACCGACCACGGCGTCGCTCGCCCCGAGATCGGTGAGGTAGCGATCCCACAGGCTGTCGTAGAGGCCGACGGGCAACGCCAGTGCCACCGCGAACAGCGTGCCCACCAGCACCGGTCGGTGCCGCAGGAGGCCGAAGGGCAGTCGAGCCGATTCGGTCGATGAGGCCAGCGCGGGAACCGGGCGCGAGATCACCAGCACTCCGGCGACGAAGGCCAGCAACGAAAAGATCACGAAGGGCCAACGCAGACCGAGCGGACCGACGAGGAGGCCACCGATCACCGGTCCGGTGACGAATCCGGCCAACTCGATACCACTCAGTGCTCCGATGCGCTCGCTCACGCGTTCGGTCGACAGGCTGGCGACCACCGCTCGCGCGGGAGGGAAGAACACTCCGGCGGCCGCTCCGGCCAGAGCGCGGGCCACGATGAACTGGACGAGCGAGGATCCGGAGGCGAACAAGAGATTGCCGACGATGGCCAGAATCGGTCCGGCGAGCAACAACGATTTCGTGTGTCCGCGATCGGCGAGCGGAGCAACGAACACCTGCACCAGGAACGACACGACGAAGCCGCTGGCGGCGATGAAACCGAGGCCGATGTCGCCGAAGCCGAACTCGTCCTGGAGATTTCCGAGCAGGGCGAAGACGACGCTGTTGCTGGCGGCGAGAGTGAACGCCGACGCCAGTAGGAAGCGTTCCGTGGGCGCGACGGTCATGGCGTCGACTCCGATCCGAAGGCGGTCACCACGGCGTCGGAGAGTTCGGGCCAGAGTCGAAGCGCGTCGGCCGACCATTCGTCGAAGTCACGATCGGTGAGCGCGACGAGAGCGAGGTCGACCATCGGGTCGACCCACATCATCGTGCCACTGCCGCCGAAGTGGCCGAACGTGGCCGGAGAGTTGCGCGTGCCCGTCCAGTGAGGCCGCTTGTCGTCGCGAATCTCGAAGCCGAGCCCCCAGGTGTTGTCGGCGAACGAACCGACCCCGGGAACGATTCCGGCGAGTCCGGGGAACTGGACGCTGGTCGCGGCGCGCGCGGTTGCGGGCGACACGAGTCGCGGCGTTGTGGTTTCGGCGAGAAAACGCGAGACGTCGGACACCGTGGAGTGCACGGCATGGGCCGGTGATCCACGCAACGTCGAGGAGGACATGGCGAGTGGCTCGAAGACCGCCTCCCGCAGGTACTCGCCGAAGGGCATTCCGGACCGCTCGGCCACCTCGTCGGCGGCCTTGTCGATGCCGGTGTTGGAGTAGATCCGTCGCCGTCCGGGCGCGGTGATGGTGGACGATCCATCGAATCCGTACCCGCCGGCGTGAGCGAGGAGGTGGCGAAGCGACGATCCGGCGATCGGTTCGTCGAGGTCGATCGTGCCCTCCTCGACGGCCACGAGCATCGCCCACGCGGCGATCGGCTTGGAGAGCGACGCCAGTCGGAAGACGTGTCCGACCGGGCCGTGTTCGGCCACGATCGAACCCGATCGCGACACGGCGGCGGCCGCGGTGGCCACCGGCCAGTGATCGATCAGGCGCAGGGGAGCGTCCGGGTCAGGCAAAGCCCGACGACCGGATGAGTTCGGCGACGGCGAAGGCCAAGTCGAGGCCTTGCCGTCCGTTGAGGCGCGGATCGCAGACCGTTTGGTAGCGCGTGTCGAGATCGGCATCGGTCAAGTCGTCGGCTCCTCCGAGGCACTCGGTCACGTTGTCACCGGTGAGTTCGACGTGGATGCCACCCGGCCAGGTGCCCTCGGCGCGGTGAGCGGACACGAACCCGGCGATCTCGCGGAGAATGTCGTCGAAATGGCGCGTCTTCAATCCGCTCGACGATGCGAAGGTGTTGCCGTGCATCGGATCGCAGGCCCAGACCACCGGATGCCCCGCGTCGCGGACGACGCGCAGCAACGGCCGCAGCGACGACTCGATCTTGTCGGCTCCCATGCGACTGATGAGTGTGAGTCGTCCGGGAACCCGAGCCGGGTTCAACTTCTCGCACAGTTCCAGGACGAACTCGGCGTCGGTCGACGGGCCGATCTTGCACCCGATGGGGTTGCCGACTCCGCGGAGGAACTCGATGTGCGCGCCGTCGAGTTGCCGGGTGCGCTCGCCGATCCAGAGCATGTGGGCCGAGCAGTCGTACCAGGCGCCGGTGAGGGAGTCCTGACGGGTGAGGGCCTCCTCGTAGCCGAGGAGCAGAGCCTCGTGACTGGTGAACACGTCGACCTCGTGCAGCGTGGAGGTGTTCTCGGTGTCGACACCGCAGGCCCTCATGAAGCGCATGGCGCGTTCGATCTCGGTGGCCAATTGTTCGTAACGTTGCCCAGCCGGACTGGAGCCGACGAATTCCTGCGTCCAGGCCTGCACGCGCGACAGGTCGGCGAACCCGCCCTTGGTGAACGCGCGCACGAGATTCAGCGTCGACGCCGACTGGTGGTACGCCTGCACCAACCGTTCGGGGTCGGCCACCCGTGCCGCCGCGGTGGGCGACGGACTGTTGACGATGTGGCCGCGGAACGTCGGGATCTCGAGGTCGCCGATCCGCTCGACCGCACTGCTGCGCGGCTTGGCGAATTGGCCGGCCATGCGACCCACCTTCACCGTGGGCACGCCCAGGCTGTAGGTGAGAACCACCGCCATCTGGAGAATGACCCGCAGCTTCTCGCGGATGTTGTTGGCCGAGAATTCGTCGAAGGACTCGGCGCAATCGCCGGCCTGCAGCAGGAACGCGTTGCCGGCCGACACCTGGGCGAGCGAGGCCTGCAGGGAACGGGCTTCGCCGGCGAACACGAGCGGGGGATAGGACGCGATCTGCTTGAGGGCCCGTTCGAGGTCGCCTTCGTCGGGCCACTCCGGCTGTTGGGCGGCCGTGAAGCCGCGCCACGAGGAAGGAGTCCACGACGCAGGCATGCAGAAAGCCTAACGACCCGGGGCGCTGGGCCACCGGGCCGTTTTCGGCGTGGAATTGGATCGTGATCGCGCGAGTGAGTCGGCGACCCGGCGAATCGGCTCAGCCGACGAAGATGCTCTCGGCTTCTTCCTTGAGGCTGGCCACCGCCCGGCTCACCAGCCGTCGCGCTGCTTCGGCTGTGACGTTCAGTTCTTCGCCGACCTCGCGGAAACTCTTGCGCTCCCCGTCGATGAGACCGAAGCGCGCCTCGACCGCGTAGCGGGCACGGGCATCGAGCGTCTCGAGCAACTTCACCAGTTGCTCGGACTCGCCCTGAGCGATGATGACGTCCTCGGGGGTCGGGTCGCCGTTGGCCATCAGGTCGCCGAGTGTGGCGTCGCCGTCGTCGCCGATGGTCTTGTCGAGCGACACCGGGGTGGTGAGTCGGTGCAGTTCGGCGTTGGCCACGTCCAGGGTCTCGCCGTCGCCGCTGGCCTGGCGCAGAGCGGCGCGCAGACTGGCCGAACGGTCGCCGGGGATGCGGATCAGCGACGCCTTCTGGTCGAGTGCTCGGCCGATGGCCTGACGGATCCAGAAGGTGGCGTAGGTCGAGAACTTGAAGCCGCGGGTCCAGTCGAACTTGTCGACGGCGTGCTCGAGTCCGAGGTTGCCCTCCTGGATGAGGTCGAGCAGATCCATGCCCTGGGGCAGGGGATAGCGGCGGGCGATGGACACGACGAGGCGAAGGTTGGCGCGGATGAAGCGTTCCTTGGCGTCGGCTCCCTCGCGGATGGCCTTGTTGATGTCGCGGCCGCGCTCTCCGCGGGCCTTGCGGGCGGCGGCCTCGCGACCGGCCTCGATCTTGCGGGAGAGTTCGCGCTCGTCGGCCGCTGTGAGGAGGTCGACCTTGCCGATGTCGTTGAGGTAGATGCCGATGGAGTCGTTCATGATGGTTCTCGTTCGTTTCGTGAAGTTGTCGTTGGTCTGATGGTCGGGCAGTGGGAGATCGTTCCCGGATCGTTCATGTCGTTCGTCACGAACCGTCTCCCACACAAGACGGGGCGACGGAGATGACGGGGCCGACCGGGGAGTCGAATGGCGCTCGGGCGGAACTTGGGGGGTCCCGTAGAAGCCCCGCAAGGCTATCAATTACCCCGGAGAATGACAAGTCGATTGTGTGAGCTGTTCGGAACTCCCGGATCGAGGCCGAACGTGTCGAAGTGACCGACGGCCGGATGGATGTGACGGTGGAGGTATCGGCCCAGCGCAACGGGCACTTGAGAAATCTCCTTGACCTTTTCTTGACGAATCCACCGCATCCCCTCTGTGCTGGGGAAACCCCCTCTGCGCTCGGGAAACCCTCTGCACTCGAACGAAGAGTTCGAGCCGCGCGGGCGTCGGGTGCGGGTCGGTCGGTGGGATTCACGTCGGGGTAACGATCGGAGCCGACGTCGGAGTGAAGTCGTGCGGCGGCCGAGGCGGCCACGGGACCAATCGGTGTACCGGGGACCGTCCGAGCGAGGCTCCGTAGACTCCGCGGACGTGCCCGTTCCGCCCACCGCCCCTCATGTTCGGGGGCGTCGCATCGGGCTGTTCGGCGGAACCTTCGATCCGCCGCACGTCGGTCATCTGGTGACGGCGGTCAACGTGCGCCATGCCCTGGGGCTCGACGTCGTCGTGCTCTCGGTGGCCGGTGTTCCGTGGCAGAAGGAGGGCCTCCGTCGCATCACGCCCGGGGTGGATCGTGTGGCCATGGTCGAGGCTGCCGTCAGCGGCGTGGAGGGCCTCGAGGTCGGACGTCTCGAGGTCGACCGGGGCGGGCCCAGCTACACGGCCGACACACTGGCCGAGATGATGGCCGCCGAATCCGACGCGACCCTGTTCACCATCGTCGGTGACGACGCCGCCGCCGGACTCACGACGTGGGAGAGGTACGAGGACGTCCTGCGGCTCAGCAACGTGGTGGTCGTCGACCGGCCGGGGTCTCCGGTCGAACTGCCGCGGGGCATCGATTGGATCCGCGTGGAGGTGCCGCGACTCGAGGTGTCGAGCACCGATCTTCGCTCGCGGTTCGAGGACGGTCGTCCGCTCGACTACCTCGTGACACCACCCGTGCTCGATGTGATCGCGCGGCGGGGTCTGTACGGTTCGAGTGTGGTCGGGATTCGTTCGTGAACACGGCCGCTCGGCGACGTCGGTCGACCGTGATCGCTCTGGCGTCGGGTCTCGTGGTGTTGGCTCTGCTTCCGTTGTCGGCGATCGTCGCCTGGCGAGCGGTCCGCGATTCGCGGGCCGCCGAAGCCGTGGTGGCATTGCCCACGGTGGCGATACCGAACACACCGACGGCGATTCTCGGCGTGACCGACGATCAGAACTACCTCACCGCGGTCGCGATCCTGTCGCTCTCGTCGAGCGGGGCGGGTGGCACCGCGATGATCGTTCCCGCCGGTATCGCGATCACCGGTCAACCCGAAGGCGAGCCGAGGCGACTGGCCGACGTCTACGGCGCCGAGGGTGCCGAGTCGATGAAGGTCGCGCTCGAGTCGATCACGAGCACCCAGATCGACATGGTGTCGGTGAACGGTTACGCGGGCACCGGCGACCTGATCGCGAGGGCCGGCACGATCACCGCCACCTTCGCCGGCGACGTGGTGGACGAGGAAGCCGGCGAGTCGCGAACGGTGGCCATCGCCGGATCGAACGACTTCACGCCCCTCGAGGCCGCCGATGTTCTCGCCGCACGGATCTCCACCCAGCCCGAGGCCGATCGCATGGCGAACGTGAGGGCCTTGTGGGACGGTCTGGCGACGACGGTGGGTGCGGGGAAGATCGGCACCACTCCGGCGCCCGTCATCCCCGAGTTCGGGGTGCAGGTGCCGGTCGACATGCCGTCGTTCATGTCGGCGTTCTTCGCCGGTCCGTTGCGGGTGTGGCAGATCTCGTCGCAGCGTTTCGGATCCGACACCAACCCCGACGACATCGACGTCTACGGCTACAACATCGGCGAGGTGGTGATGGTGATGGCCAGTGTCGCGCCGAGTGCGATGGTCGCGTCGTTGCCCACCATCAGCCTGCAGGTCGACAGTCCGTACGACGATCCGACGATCACCAGTGAAGCGGTGTTGCGCCTCATCTACATGGGTGCCAACGTGGGGCTCGTGCGAACCATCTCCGACCCGCCGCCGGCCGACACCATCATCCGCTACTCCGACCCGGCCGAGCGCGGTCTCGCCGAACCGCTGACGGTGCTGCTGGGTGACA
>Ga0172372_10006419_pt1 | contig 16040 bp, 16 predicted proteins | sample LakKiv5m_2_FD_114544 | JGI IMG/M metagenome (GOLD analysis project Ga0172372, IMG submission 114544) | Freshwater microbial communities from Kabuno Bay, South-Kivu, Congo - kab_092012_9.5m | ecosystem: Environmental > Aquatic > Freshwater > Lake | place: Democratic Republic of the Congo...
GGATTTCACCCGGTCGCAATGCCAAATCCAATTCAAATTGCTGGTATTGGTAATGGCGGGCTTTGACCCATTCGGCCAAGGGGGACGCGTAACGCTCCAAATGCGCATACACGGTGGTATAGCCGTTGGGGTGGTCCAAATAAACAGCCAAACCATAGCCGGTAGCCGAGGTTTTGATTCGGCTAACATGCCCCGACGCGGATGCCAAAACCGGAATACCCGTACTTCCACCGGTTCGGTAATCCAAACCAGAATGCAAATGGTTGGTTCGCAATTCGCCAAAAACACCGGAAGTCAAGGGGAGCCCTTCCACCGGATGATTGAAGGCCTGGGCCATGGTTTCCAAGAAATTACCCAGAACCACCCACAACCCCAAGCTAAGAATCCAAAGCCAACCCCTCATCAAAAGTTGGGGCTCAAAACAAAGCGGCTGTAGAAATCCTCGATGACTTGAACAGCTTCGTCGGCCTCATCCACCAAATGCAGGAGGTCCAAATCCTCGAGGCTGATGTTTTTTTCGGTCAAGAGTACGCTTTGGCGTAGCCAATCCATCAAGCCCCCCCAATACGATTTGCCCACCAGGATAATGGGAAATTTACCGATTTTGTGGGTTTGGATCAGGGTAAGCGCCTCAAAAAGTTCGTCCAGGGTTCCAAAACCTCCGGGCAAAACAATAAAACCCTGCGCGTATTTGATGAACATCAGTTTGCGCACAAAGAAATAATCAAAATTCAAGAGCTTGTCGGCATCAATGTACACGTTGTGCGATTGCTCAAAAGGCAAATCAATGTTAAGACCTACGGACTTTCCGCCGGATTCCCTGGCCCCTTTGTTACCGGCTTCCATGATGCCGGGTCCACCGCCCGTGATTACTCCGTAGCCTCTGGCCACCAAGAGTTTGGCTATTTCTTCGGCTACGCGGTAATAGGGGCTTTCGGGATGGGTTCTGGCCGAACCAAAAATCGAAACGCAGGGTCCGATCCGGGATAATTTCTCGAAACCTTCGACAAATTCGGCCATGATTTTGAAAATCTGCCAGGACGAAGAGGCTTTGATTTCGGTCCAGCTCTTTTGTTCAAAGGAATTCTGGAGTTGTTCTTTGGATTCGTTGGGGTTCATACTGTCGGTTAAATTGGGGTGGTGATGGAGGAATGGGTGGTTACGGAAGGTCGAGACAGGAGCCACAGCCCTCCATAGGTTATCAGCCCGTTGAGAATGAGCAATTCAAAGCCAAACTGGTACCCACCTAGCCATGCATCGGCGTTGGCTTTGAGTATATAACACAGAACTGGTGAAGCAATGGCAACCCCGGGAACGAAGCGATCCTGCACGGCTCTTGAGGTGGATAACCCAAATGCAAACATCCCCAGCAATGGACCGTAGGTATAACCTGCAACGGTAAACAGTTGGGTAATCAGGGATTCGTTGTGCAGGGAATGAAAAATCAAAATTTGGACCGCGAGCAGCAACGACATTCCAAGATGCACGGTTTGGCGGGTACGGATGCTTCCTTTGGTTTGGTCAAAGCCCAAAAAATCCACGCAAAAGGAGGTCGTCAAAGCGGCCAGAGCGGAGTCGGCGGTGGAATAGGCCGCTGCAATAAGACCGATAACAAAAGTCAAACCAGCCACCAGCGGAAAATGCTCAAAAGCCAAGGTCGGGAAGAGCATATCCGCTTTGGGTGGCAGGGTTAATTGATGATGAGCAGCGTAGGCGTACAACAAGTACCCCAAAACCAAAAAGAGCAAATTCACCAAGACCAAAATCAGGCTGAACCAAAACATGTTCTTTTGGGCATCTCGAAGGTTACGGCAACTCAGATTTTTTTGCATCATATCCTGGTCCAATCCGGTCATGACCACCGTAATAAAGACCCCCGACAAAAACATTTTCCAAAAATTACGACTGCTGCCATCCCCAAAGAAAATCTGGGCCATCGGCGTACCCCCTTGGGGGCTGTTATCGGGGCATCGTTGGGTTTGATCCATCATCGAGCGGTAAAGGTCAACGCCATCCCAGCCCAAATCGTGCATCATGGCGTAAACGCTAAACACAACCGCCAATAACAAAAACGCCGTTTGGAAGGTGTCCGTAATGACAATGGTTTTCATACCCCCTCGGTAGGTGTAGAGCCAAATCAGGGCGATAGTCAAGAAAACGGTGAGGGCAAAGGGTATACCCAAGGGACCCAAAATGAATTGGTCCAAAATCATGGAGACCAAATACAATCGAAAAGAAGAACCGATGGTCCGGGATATCAAAAAAAATGCGGCCCCGGTGGTGTGCGATGAAGGACCCAATCGAAGTCGGAGGTAGCCGTAGATGCTGGTGAGGTTCAGTCGGTAATACAGGGGCAAGAGAACGCGAATGATGACCTGGTAGCCGACGAAATACCCCAGGACCAATTGAAAATACGAAAAGGCGTTGTTTCCACTGCCCGCGCCTACCGCCCCGGGGACCGATACAAAAGTGACGCCCGATAACGAGGCTCCAATCATGCCAAAGGCGACCAGGTACCAAGGGGCATTGCGGTTGGCCACAAAAAACGATTGGTTATCCCCGTCTCTGGAGGTGTACCAGGAGGTAAACACCAAAACGCCAAAGTAGGCCAGAATCAAAAAAAGGAGGAGAAGTGGGCTCAAGGGCTTTGGTTATAAGGCGAAGTTAAGGACCGCACGGCTCCGCCATGGCCCGTGCTATTTTTGGGCCGTGGAATTGGGGTCACAATTGGTGCAGGATGCGGTGAACGCCTTTGCTCGTTTTCCGGGGATTGGTCGCAAATCGGCGCTCAAGTTGGTTCTGCATTTGCTCCGACGCGACCCCTCCGAAGCTTTGGGGCTGGGTTCAGCCCTGCAGCGTTTGGTGGAAGAGATTCGGTATTGCGAACGTTGTTTTCATTTTAGCGACCACGAGCTCTGCGCGGTCTGCACCAACCCCCGACGCCAACACGAAACGGTTTGCGTGGTGGCCGACCCCCGGGATTTGATGGCCATCGAACAGACGGGTCGTTTCACTGGTGTTTACCACGTTTTGGGTGGACTTATTGCGCCTTTGGAGGGCGTGCAGCCGGAACATTTACGGATTGAGGAGCTCATGAACCGGGTGGGCTCCGGGGCGGTTACCGAGGTGGTCCTGGCCTTGAACTCAACCCATGAGGGGGAGACCACGGCTTTTTACCTCTCCCGGCGATTGGCCTCGCTGCCGGTAACCCTGAGTACACTGGCCAGGGGTGTAGCGGTCGGTGCAGAGCTCGAATACGCGGATGAATTGACGTTGGGGCGCTCCATCGCCGAAAGGGTGCCGTTTAAGGGGTAAAGCGCCCATCAGGCTGATTTTTGGAGAATGACGGTTGAAAAAAGCCCGGCATCACGTATATTTGCGGTCCTTTGAGCGGAATAGTCCGCCCACAGGTCAAATTTCAATCAAAACAAGTGGATACGTTAAGTTTCAAAACTGTCTCTGCCAACCGTCAGACGGTTGTGAAGAAGTGGTACGTCGTTGACGCCAACTCAGAGATTGTGGGACGCCTGGCTACCGGCATTGCTTCCGTTCTTCGGGGCAAGCACAAGCCCAGCTACACCCCACACGTAGACTGCGGGGACAATATCATTGTCATCAACGCAGACAAGGTGAGGTTTTCGGGCCAAAAAATGGGGGTAAAGGATTATTTCTTTTACTCCGGTTATCCCGGCGGTAAGCGCCTGGAGACGGCCAAGGATCTGATGAAACGCCGCCCAACCTACGTGCTGGAGAAAGCTGTTCGTGGCATGCTCCCCAAAAACCGGCTGGGTCGCGAGATGTTTCGCCATCTGCATGTCTATGCCGGTGCCGAACACCCGCACGGTGCTCAGAATCCCGAAAATCTAACCTTTTAATTCATGTCCCAGACCAACACCATTGGTAGGAGAAAAACCGCCGTCGCCCGGGTTTATTTGACCCCAGGGAGCGGTAGCATCACGGTCAACGGCCGTCCCTACAACGAATATTTTCCGCTGGAAACCCTCCAGCAAAAGGTCAACAAGGCCTTTTCCGCGACCCAAACCTTGGGTCAATACGATGTCAAAGCCAATCTCAGCGGTGGTGGTGTCTCTGGACAAGCCGACGCGTTGTTGTTGGCCTTGGCGCGCGCTCTCAATGAACTGAACCCCGATTTCCACGCCCCGCTCAAAGCCGAAAAGCTATTGACCAGGGATCCCCGTATGGTGGAGCGTAAGAAGTTCGGACGCCGGAAAGCCCGTCGTCGTTTCCAATTCAGCAAGCGTTAATCGGAGGAAAGACCATGGCACAAGTTACTCAGCAAGAAATGTTGGATGCAGGCGTTCACTTTGGACACCTCAAGCGCAAGTGGCATCCCAAGATGGCTCCCTACATCTTCATGGAGAAGAACGATATTCATTTGATCGATCTGAACCAAACCCAATCCAAACTCGAAGAAGCCTCCAACGCCATCCGCTCCATCGTCCGTTCCGGACGCAAGGTGCTTTTTGTGGCGACCAAAAAACAGGCCAAAGAAATCATCGAGTCCGAAGCTCAGCGTCTCAACATGCCCTATGTTACCGAGCGTTGGTTGGGTGGTATGCTTACCAATTTTGCGACCGTCCGCAAGTCCATCAAAAAGATGTCCAACATTGACAAGATGGAGCAGAACGGAACGATGGCAACCCTTTCCAAAAAGGAGCGCTTGATGATATCCCGCGAAAAAGAGAAATTGCAGCGTGTTTTGGGTGGTATCGAGGAGTTGAACCGTCTTCCAGCCGCCCTTTACATTGTGGATATTAAGAACGAGCATATCGCGGTCAAAGAGGCCCAAAAGTTGAATATTCCTACGTTCGCCATGGTGGATACCAATTCGGATCCTACCCAAGTGGATTTTCCAATCCCAGCCAACGACGATGCAACCAAATCCATCGCTCTGATAACGAGGGCCATTATGAATGCCGTAGCTCAGGGTCTGGAGGAAAGGAAGTACGACAAAGACAGTGCCGAGGAAACCGAAACAGTAGCCGCTGAGGCCGCTGCAGATGAGGCCGTTGTCGCCGCCGCGCCTGTTGTTACCGAAGCAGCAGCCCCCGCTGAAGCAGCAGCCGAAGCGAGCCCTGAAGCTTCCGAAGAGAACTAAACCTATTTTTATGAATATTACCGCCGCCGATGTGAACAAACTCCGTATGCAAACCGGAGCCGGCATGATGGATTGCAAAAAGGCATTGACCGAAGCCAACGGTGATTTTGAAGAAGCGGTCGTTATCCTCCGCAAAAAAGGCCAAAAAGTATCCGCTAGCCGTGCTGACCGTCAAGCCAACGAAGGGGTGGTGGTGGCTTTGACCAACGAAACCCAAACCCGTGGTTTGTTGTTGGAGCTCAATTGTGAAACGGACTTCGTAGCCAAAAACGAAGACTTTACTTCCCTTGCTCGCCAATTGGCGGAGCATTGTATGGCCCATGGTTTGGGCTCGACCGATGCCCTCCTTACAACTAGCATGGGCGGTGTGGTTGTTTCCGATCTTTTGGTGGAATACACCGGTAAAATCGGAGAGAAAATTGGCGTGAACCGCGTTGAGGTCTTGGAAGGCGAAGGCGTTGTCACCTACATCCACAGCAACGGCAAATTGGGCGTTTTGGTAGCCTTGAATCAAGGCCTCAACGAAGACGTTACCTTGGCCGGCAAAGATGTGGCGATGCAAATTGCGGCCATGAGCCCCATCGCCGTGGACAAAGACGATGTTGATCCGTCGTTGATCCAAAAAGAAATTGAAATCGGCAAGGAACAAGCCCGCGCCGAAGGAAAGCCAGAAGCCATTTTGGAAAAAATCGCGATGGGCAAACTGAACAAATTTTACCAAGACCAAACCCTGCTCAACCAAGCCTTTGTTAAGGACAATGCGGTCACCATCGCCCAGATGCTTCAGAAAGTCCAGGCGGGTTTGACCGTTAAGGCCTTTCATCGGGTGGCGATCGGCGCCTAAATCGTTAGGCCGTGAAGTACAAGCGGGTCTTGCTCAAACTCAGTGGAGAAGCCCTCATGGGGGCCCAGCAGTTTGGTATTGATCAGTCCGTCTTGGATCGTTACGCTTCCGAAATTGAAACCGCGGTTCAGCGCGGCGTTCAAATTGCCGTGGTGGTCGGTGGAGGAAATATTTTTAGAGGAGTGCAAGCCGAATCGGGTGGCATGGAACGCGCCCAAGGAGATTATATGGGGATGCTGGCCACCATGATTAACAGCATGGCCCTTCAGGCCGCCCTCGAAAAGAAGGGAATTAGTACCCGCTTGCAGTCCGCCATCAAAATGGAACAAATTGCCGAGCCCTTTATTCGGCGCAGAGCGGTTCGGCATCTCGAAAAGGGCCGGGTCGTAATTTTTGGCGCAGGCACGGGGAATCCCTATTTTACAACCGATACGGCAGCGTCGCTGAGAGCGGTCGAAATCCATGCCGATGTTATCCTCAAGGGAACGCGGGTTGATGGCATTTACGACAAAGACCCCGAAAAGCATAGCGATGCGGTGCGCTATCAAACCCTTCAATACAGCGAAGCTTTGATTGGAAACCTGCAGGTGATGGATATGACGGCCTTTGCATTGTGCCAAGAAAACCGTTTGCCGATCATCGTCTTTGATATGAACCGTTCCGGGAACCTTTTGAGGGTCATCGAAGGCGAAGAAATTGGAACCTTGGTTCAATAAAAACCTGTACAGCCCAAGCGTGGTTTTTGGGATTGCTTGGGGGTTTTTGGCCCTTCGGCCATCGGTTGAGGCTCAATCCTTGGATTCCCTCCAAAAACATTATATCGAAACCTACCGTGATTTGGCCGTGAGCCAAATGCGCGTGCACCGCATTCCCGCTAGCATCACCCTGGCGCAGGGCTTGTTGGAATCCGCGGCCGGTACCAGCCCTTTGGCGACGAAAGGGAACAATCATTTTGGCATCAAATGCGGTATGGGCTGGCGAGGTGATTCGATGCATGTGGACGATGATCGTCCTATGGATTGTTTTCGGGTTTATCCTCATGCCGATTCGTCTTATGCCGATCGAATTCGCTTTTTGGGAAAGGCCCGCTATCGCTTTTTGTTTGATAGTCTGGCCGTGACCGATTACCGAGGCTGGGCCTTGGGTCTCAAGAAAGCAGGTTATGCCACCGATACGGCGTACCCCGTCCGCTTGATTGGACTCATTGAGCGTTTGGCATTGCATCGCCTGGATACCCTGGTCGAATCGCCTCGTGTGGAGCCGTCCCGGGAGGAGCCGTCCCGGGAGGAGCCGCCTCGTGTGGAGCCGCCTTCTACCGTTATCTACAGTCCCGAAGCCGAAAAGGAAGGATGGATCGTGGTCACCCAAGCCGGGGATAGTCCCCTATCGGTGGCCGAGAGAATGGGATTGCCATTGATTAAGCTCCAAGCCTACAACCAGTTGGGTAGGGACGAAAATCTATTTGAAGCGGGAAGGGTTTTGATTATCAACCGATACCGTTACGAACGATATCTCAAATCCCGAAAAGGTCTTGTTCCAGAAGCGCCAACCAAAGGTGAATAATCCGAATATGCATTTCTTGAACCCGGTCGGCATAGCCTTCGCTCCGTACGTTGAGGCATAGGTCGCTGACTTGAGCTAATTCTCCGCCTTGTTCGGCGCTTAATCCGATCACCACCAAGCCCAAGTCTCGTGCTTTGCGGCATGCCCGTAACACATTGGGCGAACGTCCGGATGTCGAAATCGCCACCAAAACATCCCCCGGTCTGCCCAGCGCTTCGACGCCTCGCTCAAAAACCGCCTCGTATCCAAAATCGTTGGCAGCGCAGGTCAAAAATCCAGGGTCACTCAAGGCCAAGGCCGCCAAGGCCGGCCGGTTGTTTCGAAATTTCCCGCTAAGCTCTTCGGCCAAATGCATGGCATCGCTCATGCTCCCGCCGTTTCCGCAACACAGAATTTTGGCATGATGACGCAGGGCTTGGGCCAGGTGAGCAGCGCCTTGAAGGATCTTACGATGCAGGTCTTGGTTCGTAACAAAAGACTGATGCATACGCTGCATCTGCTCCAGTTCTTGGCCCATCAGGGCCTCAAGAGCGGCTTGGGGGGCTGGTTCCCGGTTCATGGTCGGAATTTGCGCAGGCCCTCATCCAAAAAGCGCCGAAAAACATCCGGGTCAGGATCGTACGAGGCCGCTGGGCCCAAAGGACGACCCTGGTGATCCAACAACACGTAATATGGTTGTGAATTGGTTTGGAAGAGGGTCGCTTGCAAATCGCTGCATCGCGCCCCCAGTTGGCGTATGGTTTGCCCGCTAAACGTGGATTGATAGTGTTCGTTTGGGGGTAGAGGGGTTTTGTCATCCACGTACAACGAGATCAAAACAACATCGTTGCGCAGGCGTTCCAAAATGTCAGGAAGAACCCAAACCGAGGCTTCCATTTTGCGGCAATTAACGCAACTGTGCCCGGTAAAATCCAGCATCACGGGTTTGTTGACCGAACGCGCATAGTTCATTCCTTCTTCGTAATCAAAGAAGGAAGGAAGGTTGTGTGGGGCGTGCAGAATATCGCTGTATTTGCGGGTTGCTTGTTCCGATCCCGTTTCGGAGCTGGTCGTGGTCGCGGCCCCCATAACAAAATCCTGGGTAGCCAAGGGAGGAACAAAAGCATTCACGGCATGCAGTGGAGCCCCCCAAAGCCCAGGAACCAGATAGAGGGTAAAAGCAATCGAAAAAAGGGCCAAGGTCATGCGGAATAGCCCCAAGTGGCTCATGGGGCTATCGTGGGCAAAGCGGACAAACCCCAGGAGATAAAGCGAAAGTAAAGCAAAAATACCTATCCATAACACCAGAAAAACCTCACGGTCCAGGATTCCCCAATGGTAGGCGAGGTCTACATTGCTGAGGAATTTGAGGGCAAAGGCCAGTTCCAAAAATCCTAAAACGACTTTGACCGAATTCATCCACGACCCGGAGCGAGGCAATTGTTGCAACCAATTGGGGAAAACCGCAAACAGGGTAAATGGCAGAGCCAAGGCCAAGGAAAACCCCAGCATACCCACCGCAGGACCCAGCAAAGCACCCCGAACAGCCGCTTCTACCAAGAGGGTCCCGATGATGGGCCCGGTGCAGGAAAAGGAAACCAAGGCCAAGGTGAAGGCCATGAAAAACAAACCACCCCATCCTCCCTTATCGGCTTGGCGGTCGGCTTGGTTGGTCCAGGAGGAGGGCAGGGTAATTTCGAAAGCCCCCAAGAACGAAAACCCAAAAACCACCAGCATCCCAAAGAAGACCAGGTTAAAGACCATGTTGCTGGCTAAGTTGTTGAGGGCATCCGATCCAAAAATCAACGTGACCCCCATTCCCAGGGCAACGTAAATCACGACGATGCTCAAGCCATACCCCAAGGCCATGGTCCAGGTACGACTTTTGGTTCCTCCCTGTTTAGTAAAATAAGAAACCGTCAAGGGAATCATGGGGAAAACGCAGGGAGTCAACAAAGCCAGCAATCCACCCGCAAAACCGGCCAAAAACAAGGCCAGCCAGCCGCTGCCCTCGTTATGTTGGGCGGGGTTAGGGGTCGAGGCTTGGTTTTGGGGGGTCGCCTGATTGACCGTGTCTTGGCTGACCACCGTATCCGCTTCGTTGGAGGGAGGGGCCTGAAGCTCGGTATAGCCCTCCAATTTCCAACGCAGGCTCCGCTCTTGCGGTGCTAGGCATTGGCGATCATCACAGGCCATGTAAAAGACGAGTCCCTGGATTTGGGATTGGGCGCGGTAAACCCGTACATCCTGGGCAAAGCGGGCTTTGCGTTCGAACGAACGTACCACGAGTCCATCAAAAAGAGGAGCCGCTTCTTCTTGGGCCTTGCTGAGTTCTTGGACCACCCCCAATTTGGTGATGCCTTGGGGAACCTGAATTTCAAAAACGGTGGGTTCTGGTCCAAATTGATCTGGTCCAAATTTCATGAACTGGGAATACAAATGCCATCCTTCGTCAATTTGGGCATCGATGATCAGCCGTGCCGTACTGTCGTTAACGCGAGTCACCGAGGTGGACCAACGAACGGGATCCAGCATTTGGCCCTGCGATAAACCGTTGAATACAAGCAGAAAGCAAATCAACCATTGGCCCACTTTGGAGGGTAACATGCGATGCATCAGGGGGGGTGGGTGGTTCAAAATCTCAAAATTTTAAAGGTCCCAATGGCCGAATTCCACCACTTCGACAAGGTTACCGTCCGGGTCCTCCATCCGAAAAAATCGTTTGTTGTTGTCGTACGTGCCTTCGGATAACATTTTGTATTCGCTGTCCCGCAATTCGTCCAGGTTGTTCTCAAATTCCGCGGGAGCCGCTTCGATGGATACAAATTGGTTCATGAATTCGGAATCGCTTCCCCCTGGAAATTCTTCGTCTCTTTTGAATTGATGGCAATAGAGGAGGTTGGAGCCGGCGTTGAAAATGGCATGCTTGTCCTTGATGTACGATAGCACCGGAAATCCGCAGAGGTCCTGATAAAAGGATAGACTTTTGCGGAGATTGCGGGATTTGAGATGGATTTCGCGGATGCCGGTAAATTGCATAGGGTGAGGGATGAGCCTTGTGCAGTAAAGATAGGAAAGGTCTGTACTTTTGATAAATCAAAAACGCCCCTGCATGATGACACAAAGGCTTTTGGCACGAGGAATCCTGTTGGTTTTGTTTTGGGGCCTGGTTTCATCCTCAGCCTGGGCACAGGGGACAAGCCAAGGGGGGGCCATCGACCGCTATGCGGCCGGTTCTAGCCGAAATGCCCGTTCATCCCGTTCATCCTCGGCACCTCGAGGGATGGATCGGAACCCCACCCCCCAGTTTATGCAGGAATTGACAACGGGTGTTTATTGGTACCAACCCACCTCCAGCAGTATGGGTTCCGGATTGCTTTTGCAGGGTTTTAATTACAGCCCCCGTTATGCATTTTGGTCGCCCAACGATTTGATGTCGCTGAGTGGGGGAACCAATTTGGGTTTGGCCTTGCAGTGGAGCAATTTTGGGAGCCTGTTTATGGTCAATGTGCCGATGTTGGTCGAATTCAACTTGGGTCGGGGCAGTATGGCGGATCGTGATGACGCCGTAGGGGTTTTTGGTGGCTTGGGCTTGGAATACAATTTTATCAATAATTTTTGGGCGGATGGCGGGAACCTGAACCAGTGGGGTTGGTTGTACAGTGCCGGAGCCCGGGTCTTGATGGGGGGACGACCCTATGTTGTTCGTTTTTCGCAGTCCATCGGGACCCCTAATCAAAATATACGTGTCACCCACGTGGGTTTGGGTACCAGTTTGTATTAAGTTCTGACCGACCACTTTTGGAGATTTCTGTTGTTATAGTAAATTACAAGGTACCCGCTTACCTCTACGTAGCCCTGGATTCGCTGCAACGTTCGGCTGCGTATTTTGCGGAAGCCTACCGCCAAAAAAACGGCGGAGGCCTCATCGCCCCATCATCGGATGGTCATCCGGCACCGGGTTTAGTGGAGGTCTTTGTGGTGGATAACGATTCGGGTGATAACAGCCACGACCTCCTAACGCCGCGTTTTCCCTGGATACACTGGATCGGCAGTACCACCAATTTGGGTTTTGCCAAGGCCAATAATTGGGCCCTCAAGCAATCGAGCGGCCGTTATGCGGTTTTGCAAAATCCAGATACCGTATTGTCCGAGGATACCTTGTGGCGATGTTGGGAGGCGATGGAAGGGGATTCCCAAATCGGTGGCTTGGGGGTCAAAATGCTGGATGGAAGCGGGGTGTTTTTGAAGGAGTCCAAAAGGGGCTTCCCGGATCCGGTTTCGGCCTTGTACAAGCTGATCGGCCTGTCTTCGTTGTTTCCTAGGCATCCTCGTTTCTCGGCCTATCATCTGGGTCATTTGGACCCTCAGGTTAATCACCAGGTTTCGGTTTTGGCCGGGGCTTATATGTGGGTTAGGGCTTCGGTTGCGGCTCAAATCGGTTGGTTGGATGAGCGTTACTTTATGTACGGTGAGGATATAGATTGGTCCTACCGTATCGTTAAGGCGGGTTATACCAACCTGTATTTGGCCCAAACCCAGATTGTGCATTTCAAGGGCGAAAGCACCCAAAAACAATCCATGCGTTATGTTCGCTTGTTTTATGGTGCCATGATCACTTTTGCGGAGCGGTACTACGATCGAACCCGATTTTTTTGGCTGCACTTGTTGTTAAGATGCGGGATTGCAGGACGTGCGGCTTTGGCGTTGTTGCGTCGTTGGTCCGATTGGATTTTTCACCCGATGTTGGATTTGGTTGGATTTGGTTGGATTATGTTGGGATTAACGACCTTTTGGGAACAATCCGTCAAGACAGGAGAAGGCTTGGTTTATCCGGATGAGTTTCGCTACAGGGTTCTACCCGTTTATGTACTTCTTTGGGTATTGTCTTCGGTGGTGAACGGGGCGTACGAAAAGCCATACCGACCGCATCGGCTTGTTCGGGGTATGCTGATGGGATCGCTTTTGATCGGTTTTGTTTATGCTTTCCTACCTACGGAATGGAGGTTTTCGAGGGGAATTATCTTGGCAGGTGCCGTCCTGTGTTTGCTTTTTTCTTTGGCACTCAAAGGCTTGATTCGAACCCTTCTTGGGGGTAGCCAACCCAGCGAAACCGATGCTGGGGAGCGTCGCGTGGTGGGTTACGGTTCCGAAAGCCCTTTGAATCTGGCCCGATCCCTCATGCAGGGTATTCCCGGTTTGCGATGGCTGGGCGTCGTGTCGCCCGATGCGGAGGAAGCTGGGGCTTTGGCATCACGCCAACAATGGCATGCCCTGGTCCAGGGTCTTCGGCCTCACGAGGTGGTCTTGGATGCCCGGTCCCTGAGTTACCAGGATTTGATCTCGACCATGGAGGGTCTGGCAGGGCGAGTTGCTGCCTTTAAGTTTTTCCCCAATGGCCTGGATGTTTTGGTTGGAGCGGGTGATGTGATTTGGACCGAAGACGCCGCGGTTAACCATGAGGCGATGCCGTGGCCGGCACCATCGTTTCGGCGTGGAATGCGAGCCATCAACCTGATCACGGGTTGCGCTCTACTGGTATTGCAGGTTTTGGCTCGTCCTTGGCTTCGGCAAGACCTCCGGCCCTGGGCCTTGCCATGGCTGCTCATGGCCAGCCGAAGATCCTGGCTCTCCTACCGCGATGGCCAAAAATCAGCGGATGAGGCAGTTTTTGATTTGGGGGCTCTACCTCGACAAAGGGGACTCCTCAACGAACGAGCGGTTCGTTCGTGGGTTCGTCTCCAATACACAGCGGGACCTTCCATGACCCTGTGGGCTCATGCCTTGTCCCGGTTGGGGAGTGGCGCAAATACGGTTTGGCGTCCCTAGAGACGATTGGCCCCCTTAGTAGGAAGCGCGAACCATTCTCATCCGGCCTTTGGTATCGGTCCCTAACAACAAGTAGGCAAAGGAGGATTCGCGATACAATGAATACGGATAAACCTTCCCTTGGTCGGTTGGGTTGGCAAAGAGTTGGTGGTAATTGTAGCGTCCGTTGCCATCGATGTACAGCAAGGTGCTACGGCTTTCCTTGTGGTTTTCGTTGTTGAGCCCTGTACGCTTAAAATCTTTGCCACGGGCCTGAAGATTGGCGGGTAATTCGTTATATATCATCACATTGTGATCGGGATGCACCATAGCGGCGACCCCGTTGGGACGAGGAAAGTCTTTGGCCACAACAATTTGGTCCATCGCTACTTCGTAGGATTCTTGAAGGCCTTTGGACCAGGATCCGTTGATCATGAGGCCGCCCTGATTGTACTGTGTTACAATGACTTTGTCCTCCGCCACTTCGTCGGTAGCAACCCCTGCAGGAATTTCCCGATTACTACGTTCAATGTTGGCATGGAGGGTGAAACGGTCTTTGTCCAATTCGGCAACAAGCATTTGGAGGTCCATGACTTCCTTGAGGGCCCGCTTGGGGTTGCCGGTGTCTTTGAATTTGCGGTTATTGGTTTCAGCGGATTTGCGAAAACCAACAGGGATATCGTAGGCGTAGCGGTGAACAGGCACGGTGTCTTTTCCGTTGAATTTCTGAACCAGGATGTTCTGGGTCCCGCTTTTGGGGCTTAGGCTCAAGGCCGAAGCAATGACCGGCATGGCGGGTGTTATCGTTGACCAAGCGGCCCGAACACCGTGAACGTAGGGTAATTCATCGGATGCAATAGGAAGTTGGGTCCATTGGTTGCGGCCGAGGGAAATCTGCCATAATTGCAAGGTACCTGTGCTGTTTGATCCGGTTTTGGTGTTGTTTTTGGCGATGGTTTGGAGGTCCAAGGTCAAAAGACCTTCGGAGCCATCACGGAAGGTAGCGGCCTTGATGCGGGCGCTTTGGTTTTGGACCGGAAAGTTCAAAATACGATGCGATAGCAATTCCAATTCGGTATCGTAGAGACGGCAAATTACACCGCTAATTTCCTGACCAAAAGTGGCTTTGGAATTGACCAAAACATAGAGTCGGTTGGCATCCAAAGAAGCTCCAACCAGGGGGCGAGCATTGGCATCGACCGACTTGCCATTCCCGTTGGCGCGATGAACTTCAACGGGCCCTTTGAGGACTTCCCCGTCCACCGACAAATGCCAAAGATTGTATTGGTCTTGTTGAATGGCCTTGTTGTAACAATGGGTCAAAGCGACAATCCTATCGTCCAACAGCCAAGCTTCTTGGAGGCGATGGGTTAGCTTTTGGTCCTTGGAGAAGGATCCTGCGACAGTTTTGAGGGGGAGTAGACTTTTGTCAAAATGCACCATTTGAAAACCACCGGCGCCTACCGGTCCTAAGACCAAGTAGGTTTCCCGGAATTTGCCCAGAATGTGGGTTTGGCTATTATCCCATTTGGTTTGGGTACTAGCACCCACTTCCAGCGTCATGGGTTGAGCAAAAACAACGGAACCAAGAACGGTCAAACCTGTCAGGGCTAGGCCCAGGGTAAGTCCCCAAAAGCGAGAGAATGTCATTGGAAAGGGCTTGAATTGGATGTTTTGAACGAAGGCAAAAATGGATAAAGGGCCAATATACGGCCTAATTCCGCATTTTTGCTTGCCTTGTCGGCTCCTGCTTGAATCACCAGCTTCCGCTGGCACCCCCACCACCGGACATACCTCCGCCAAATCCTCCAAAACCGCCGCCTCCAAGGCCGCCGCCTCCCCAACCGCCGCCTCCCCAACCGCCGCCTCCCCAACCGCCGCCTCCCCAACCAAAGCCACCACCCGGGAACCATAGGGGTCCACTCATGTCATCGGTTCCGTTGCGACCGATCACCCGGCGGCGCCCACCGCCCCCACGGCCCCCACCCCGACCAAGGATGATAAGAAAAAAAACCGCTAGTAGAATCCAAAAAACAGTAGAACCACCGACCGAATCCTCGTTTTCAGGGGCTGTCCTCGCGGTTTGGTCTTGGTAATCCCCCCGAACCAGGCTCATGAGGGCTTCAGAACCGGCCTTGAGGCCCGCACAGACCCCTTCTTGGCGGAGCGCCGGGACGATATTTTGTTCAATGATCCGTCTTGACAAGGCGTCGGTGACCACTGATTCCAGTCCATAGCCGGGTTCAATGCGGATTTTTCGTTCTTCGAGAGCCAGCAGGAGCAGTAGCCCATCGTCTTGTTTCCCACGTCCAATCCCCCATTTTTCAAAAAGCCGGGTGGCATAATCCGAAACCTCAAGCCCACCAAGGTCCGCAACCACGACCAAACATAGTTGAACGGAGGTTTCCCGGTCAAAAGCCACCAAGGATTGCTCCAATTCTTGAATTTGGTGGGGTTGCAGGGTGCCGCTCAAATCGTTGCAGAGTCGAGCGGGCCTGGGAGCATCCGGGATTTGGGCCAGGGCCGTGTTCAAGGCCAAGATTGAATGAACCCACAGGGTCATCAAAAACAACCAAGACAACCGAGGACGCAACCCCAGGGGATTAACCGAGGCTAATTTCATTGGTAAGTTCGTTGCGGTCCTGATCACCGATGGGAAAGTGGGTTTTGAGTTTGGTTCCAACCTCTGCAATGACCTGTTCCATGCCTTGAAGGAAGGCTCCTCGA
>Ga0172372_10006421_pt1 | contig 16038 bp, 13 predicted proteins | sample LakKiv5m_2_FD_114544 | JGI IMG/M metagenome (GOLD analysis project Ga0172372, IMG submission 114544) | Freshwater microbial communities from Kabuno Bay, South-Kivu, Congo - kab_092012_9.5m | ecosystem: Environmental > Aquatic > Freshwater > Lake | place: Democratic Republic of the Congo...
CTGCTTGGACAAGAAAAGAGGGTAAAGATCCAAAAGGGGGTCTTAATGCTAAAGGTGTAGCTTCTTATCGCCGGGAAAATCCTGGTAGTAAGTTACAAACTGCAGTTACTAAAAAACCTTCTGAGCTTAAAGCTGGTAGTAAAGATGCCAAGCGTCGTAAATCCTTTTGTTCTAGAATGGAGGGTATGAAGAAAAAACTAACAAGTGCTAAAACTGCTAGAGATCCTAATAGTAGGATTAATAAAAGTTTGCGTAAATGGAACTGTTAATTTTGTAATTATGAAATGCATGAAATGCGGTGGTGCTATGACACCAACAAAACTTACTAAAATGAAATCTGGTGGTAGCTGGATTAAAGGTGCTATTAAAAAACCAGGATCATTGCGTGCTACTGCTAAAGCTGAGGGAGCAATGACTCCTGAAGGCACTATTAAAAAGTCATGGTTAAATGAGAAAGCTAAAGGTTCTGGTAAGACTGCGCAACGCGCAAGGCTTGCTAAAACTCTTGGTAAGATGAAAAAATAATCAATGTTAAATTCAACTATACAGCTTAAGATTAAGCAACGGCTCAATAAACTAGATAGTCAAGACTATGATAATCTTGAGTGTTGGCATATTGTTGAGGCTTTTAATAAAGCGCAGGTTGAATGGTGCCGACGCCAGCTCCATGGCTTTAACCAGTTTAAAGAAGGTGATGAGCAAAGTAACCGGCGCATTGATGACCTTCAAATTCTCTTAACAGAAGATAACGTCATTCTTACAGATAAAGAAGGCTATAGTTTTGGTACAATACCCGCAGATTATTTTCAGTGGAAAAGAATCAGTGTATATGCCAAAAACGAATGTTGTCCTGTAAAGAAACTTGTTGTTTATCTTGTTGAAGAGGGTAACCTTGATATTATACTAAAGGATACTAACAAGCGCCCAAGTTTTGACTGGGGAGAAACTGTAGCAACTTTGCGTGATGGTAAACTTTATGTTTATACCAACGAAGAGTTTGAGATCACAAAAGGTAATTTTATTTATTATCGTCAGCCGCGGCGCATACAAATTACTGGTTGTGTAGATCCTTATACAGGGATTACATCAACAACTGATGTTACTAGTGAATTTAAAGATGATGTTGTTGAAGTTATGATTGACGAGGCAGCATCAATTCTTGCTGGTGATATGGAAATATTTACTCAGTATCAGCGAGAACAACAACGTGTAGAACAAAATAACTAATGGAGTCAAGACTTTTAAAAAGAAATCCTGAGCCAGCAAAAAAGATTGCTAGGCCAGAAGTGCAACCAGAAACTGTAAAACCAGTACCTGCATCTGATACAGGTGTTGGCGGCAGCTCTTTAGACACAATGACAGCAGCCTGTGCCACAGAGATGATGAATGCTGCATCAAGTTTTCATAAATTACATCTAAAGATTACAGGCCCTGGATCATATGCTGTTCATAAAGCATTGAATGATCTTTATGAAGCATTACCTGATCATGCTGATAGTTTAATTGAAGGATACCAAGGCGCCGCAGAAAAACTATTAAAGTATACAGAAGTTGTACCTAGAGAACTAGATCTTGTACAAGATGCTGTAAACTATTTACGAGACATGTATGCAATGATTACAAAACTTCAGTCAAAGATGCCATACTCAGAAATAGTAAATAGTCTTGATACTGTTAAAGACACGATCAACGCTGCCAAATATAAATTACTTTTTCTTTCTTGATTTTGCATTTGGAAAACTTTTTCTTATATTATAATATGTTTATAACCCTTTTAATCTAAAAACAATGGCTTATTTTAATCATTCATTCCAGAAAGTGTTCGTAGGAACTGCTGGAAACCAAGTTGAGTCAGCAACAGCTGTGGGCTTGGATCAAGGTTATGTTACCAGTGTAGGTGCACCCATGGTGAATCTTAATGGTGCATATGTAACTGGTCGCAGTATTTCTCCCACCAATCCTAAAGCAACTCCTGCTTATGGTCTTTTTTATAAAGACACTTATGCATCTGTAGGAACTGATACTTCATGGAGCGGTGCTAATGCATGTTGCCCTTTGATTCTTGCTGGTTCTTCTTTTTATGAAAATGACAAGATTGGTAAATTTCATGGTGGATACCAAGAGACCAACAAGTCTAAAGAAATCAATCCCAAATATGTTCAAAATTTCTATGTTGTTGAGCCATGTACTCCTCAACAAGCAATTGTGAATATTGGTAAAACTCCTTTTAACACTGCAGTTACTGGTGTATCTATTACTTCTGGTGGTACTGGGTATAGTAATGGAACCAATGTAGCAACCACTACCACAGGTGATGGTGATGGTTTAACTGTTAATGTTACTCAAGCTGCAGGTGTAATTACAGCTGTAGTAATTAACAATCCTGGTTATAATTACAAAGTAGGAGATGTAGTAACAGTTACTGGTGGTGGTGCAAATGCTACCTTAACAATTACTTCTGTAAATGGAAGTAGTGTAGATGGTGAGTGTTGCTTTGAGTTCCTTTGTGATGAGACCTACTACTTGCGTCTTGATATCAAAGGTTCTCCTGCTCTACGTTTCTTGAACCATCAAGTGTACAACACTTTGGATCACTACACTGGTTGCTGCCCTGCTGGGTCTTTGTCACCCACTCCTGTAGATTCTACTTTGGTTATGATTGGCTGGGCCTCTCAAATCATGGATACTACTCGTAACGTACCTTATCTAAGTGATTTCATTTACCCTGTGGTAATTTCTGAAACTGTAGGTGGTAGCACATACTGGTTGTACCCTCCTGGAACTGATCTAACTGCTTTAACTCCAGCTCCTGCTGGTGTAGTTTATGACACTTGGGATGATTATGTATCTCCTGGTCATACTACTGGTGAGTGTGCTGGTTTGGTATTGTTTGGAGCTTATGTAGATACCACTTTTGGTAACTGCTCATTCCAAGTGTCTGACTTCTATGAAGTTGAGCCAATTCAAATCTACGCTTCTATGGTTGATTACACTGGAGATCCTTGTAAGTTTGAAGGTATCTGCGTAAATCGCACTGAGTGTCTTGGTCTACAAGGTACTGGATTTGGTGAAACAGTTATCCGTGATTTGATTCTTTCTGAGAGCTATCGTCAAAACTTCTTCGCTACTGATATCCGTATCAGGGAGATCACCCAAGGAGACAACGTGTTTAACGTAATTAATCGTAGCACTCGTTATTTCCGCTACTACTTGTTGCACAGCGTTCCTCGCTTCAACAATCCTACTGGTGTATTTGACAATGATCGCTACATGTTGGAAATCATTACTAATGCTCGCTCTACCAGTTTTGAACAAACTGTAAATGCGTGGCTTGAAGCTTGTGCTCAATGTCCTGAGCTTGAGGTTGTGTCTTGCACACCTTGCAGCACTTCAGTAATTGACATTCCAAGTAACGCCTAATTATTTCTGAATCTTAAGTTAAAGGGAGAGTGAGGGTTTATCTCTCCTCTCCCTTTTCTTATATATCTTAGCATATGGCAAATCACGTTTTAAGTCTTGATGTACCAACCACGCTGACAGGTTGTGTTCTTAAAGTGGTAGATACTAGCGTTTATGCTACAGGTTTACCCATTACATGTCCTACGCTTCATATTACATTACCGGGATACTCTTTTTCAAAAGAGCTGAGTGTAACTGAAAACTTTAATCTAAACATTACGGCTTGTGATCTTGGTATTCAAACCAGTGGTTGTGGTAGCTCATACATTGACTTACCAGATGGTATATGGATAATTAAGTATAGTTTATCCCCGTCTGATCAGTTATATGTTGAGTATAATCATTTACGAATCACGGCTGCTCTTAAAAAATATGAGAAAGCACTATGTGGATTAAATCTTGCAAATTGTGATCCTACAGCTAAAGTAAAAGATAAACTTCGTCAGCTGCAGTATATTCGTACATTGTTAGATGCTGCAAAAGCAGCTACTGAATATTGTCACGAGCCCGCGCGCGGGATGGATATATATAACTATGCTGTAAAGCTATTAGATAAGATAAACTGTGTAAACTGTTAATCAATTAAAAACCAACTCATATGGCACAATGCTCAAATTGTAGAACTAAACTAGGTTGTGGTTGTCAAAGGAAAACTGCAAGTGATGGCCGCTCTGTATGTGTAACCTGCGCGGCGAAGTACGAGTATGAGCTTTCTCTTAATAACAGAAACAAGCTTATTCAACCAAACCCTACAAAATTTACTGATGAACCAGTTATTCAAAAAGTAAGTGTAAGATTAAGCGATGTTTAGAACGTATGTTGTTGGTGACAATAGCCTCGTAGGAAGGTTAGATAATCATACCCTACCCTGGGTAGATTTGACTAGCACTCTGTTTCCAAGTTTACAGATGCTGTCAATTCTAGATGTTATGTCTAGACCCAATGTGGCTGACTCAGCTATTATTGTTGGTAGGGTAGGTGGTGTATCACTTATTAATAAGGGAATACTTGTTACTAACAATGCAGGTGTTACTTGGGCAACCCCTTCTGGTAATTACCAGTCTGTATGGAATGCAGCTTTTACATGGCATGAAGTATGGTGCATAGACACAGCAAATATTGTTGTTGCCGGTGATAATGGTAGGGTAGCAATATCTACAGACCAAGGAAACACATTTAATCTTGCTATTGGACAAGTTCTTGATAGTGGATCTAATCCTGTTAATTTACATTCTATACATTTTATTACATCTAACATTGGTGTAGTAGGTGGGGTAAATGGTAAAATTTACTATACATCAAATGCTGGTGCAAACTGGGGTGCTTTGCCTGGATCAACAACATCAATCAATGATCCTATTGTTGGTATTCATATTAGTCAAAACCAGCAAACTATAATTGCAGTTACGGCATTTAACATTTGGTATAGTACAGATGCAGGTGGTACTTTTACTGTTGTATATACAGTTGGAGGGCTTGTATTTAACAACCTTTTACATCTTACCTGGATTAGTGATACTGTTTTATGGGCTACAGGTACTGCAGGATTAAGGTTAAAAACTACTGATGCTGGTGCAACCTGGACTGTACAAAATGCACCATCTGCACAAGATCCATGGCATTATGGTGCACATATGTATAATGCTAATGATGGATATGTGACTGGTACCGGTGCAGGTATTGGTGGGCCAGTATATTCTACAGCAGATTCAATGGTCTCATTGACACTATCTGCTAATCCCTATGAATTACCCAGAGCAGTCTGGACTGAAGAAACAACTCTCCCAACATGTACTGTTTTAGAATCTTGTGCAGATGGGTCAACGATTAGTATTAGCCAAGACTTAACAAGTTTTATTGGTACAACGATTTATGTTTCTCAGCCAGAGAATATAAAAGGTTGCTACACAATCATTGACGGGTCGTGTGATGAAGTTATTATTACACCATCACCATTTACATTTAATGTAATCCAAGATTGTGACGCGTGTATTATACCTTGTTTTATTCTTACAAACTGTGAGGATCCAACAGATATTATTTACACTAATGAAGATCTTACTACTGAAATTGGTAATGTAATACAGATACAGGGTTCTAATAAATGCTGGACAGTATCTGCAGGTAGTGAAGATGGTTGTGATTGTATCCAAGCAACTACAAAAACTGCGTCCTTTACCCGCTGTGATTTATGTCTACCAAAACCAGTTAAACAAACTAAGTTTTACATAGAGCCTGGATATATACCAAAAGCATGTACTGAAGAAAAAGAAATTCTTGTAAACTGTGCATTTGCTGAAGCGTATTATTCTGATGTGTTAAGTAGGCGCTATGGTATTAATGTATGTTGTGAGTATGATTTATTAGAATCTTTTCTTGCTAAAGAAAAGCTTTTGATGCTTCAGCTTACAGATAACATTAATTGTGGAACCAATGCTTCAAACTGTGGGTGTACCTCAAATTGTACAGGTAATTGTACATCAGGTTGTACAAGTTGCTCAGGTTGTTAAATAGACTAAAAAATTGTATATTAAATAAGATGGTACCAGTTAACAAAAATAAAAATGGAGGTTGTACACCAGTTTCTTCAAACTGTGTAGTATGGCAAGGCCCAGATATCCCATGCATTAATTTATGCAGTGGTGATACCATTACTGATGTAGTTTACAAATTAGCTACAGAGTTGTGTAAACTAATTGACATGTTTGATCTACAACACTATGATCTTACATGTTTAAATTTAGGTTGCCCAACTCCTGAAAACTTTAAGGATTTAATAAATATCCTTATTCAAAAGATTTGCGAACAACAAGATAATGCAACACCTGGAATTGCTAGTACAGGTGGGGGTTGCCCAGATAATTGTGTTGTACCTATTGCTGAGTGTTTTTATTACATAAACAACTTAGGTGATCAGGTAAGATTTTTGTCTATTACTGATTATGTAAACTTAATTGGTAACCGTGTTTGTGATATTGTTAGTGATATTACTCAGATTCAGTTAGCTATCCAGCAACTAGATATTCGCGTTACTGTATTAGAAAATACCCCGGCGCCAACATTTACACTGCCTAGCTTTACACCTGATTGTGTAATTACACCTGCTGTACCAACTACAATTGATATTATTCTAGAGGCATTAGAAACTCAGTTTTGTCAATTAAGAACATCTACAGGTTTACCTGCAGATATTTTTTCTGCAATTGCTGTACAATGTCCTAATCTAAATAACAGCCCCGCATTAGCGCCAGGTTTGGGTAACATGTCATCTTTACCAGGATGGGTTAATACAGTAACAAATCTATCTGACTCAGTTACAAATATATGGCTGACAATTTGTGATTTGCGTGCTGCTGTTCAAAATATTAAAGTAAACTGTTGTCCAGATGGTTGTGAAGATCTACAAATTGTTCTTCAAGCTCTGGTTGTAAGTGGAGAACTTCGCTTGTACTTTACTGGCACAATCCCTGCTGGTTTTGTAGAATGCGCGGGTTCTAGCACATTTACAATATTGGACACAGCAGGAAATCTCTACAATGCCGTTGTTAGTATTCCTTCACTAATCAATAGTACCTATTTTGGTATAACCATTAGTAGTACACCGTTAAATCCATTATTGGATTTTACGATTACTTCTACGACATGTTTTAATAACACGTCAATTGGTCAAACCTGCTTCCAGGTTCTAAGTGATACTGTGAACAATACAATTCCTTGTCCTGTTGTAACACTTACTCCTACTGCATCTACAATTGCTTGGAGCTTTAGCCACCCTGGTGGTGTAGCTACTTACAATGTAGAATTGTGGGATGGTGGTTCACCTGGTTCACTAATTAGTACATATGTACAGGCTGCTGGTGCATCACCTGCAGTTTATACTGGAACATTTAGTGGATTGACAAGTTCTACTACATATCGCGTGCGTCTGCGTATTGTTGTTGGTTCTGAAGAGCAAGAGTGTTCTTACAATGTAACCAGCACCCTATCAGATCTATGTGAAGCTCCTGACACTGTAACTGCAATTTTAACATACTAAGATGAGCTACTGCACAAATTGTTCCTGCAGCAAGACAGCATGTACTTGCGATTCATATCTGACAACCCCACCTGCTTGTCCAAGCGGTGTGGGTTGTCCTACTCCTGAGATCTGCTCAGAGTTTTACAACATGTGTTGTGTTGTATATAATGGGCCTACAATTGTAGATCTTGATCCATTTATTATTGAAACTGGAGATACTCTCTGTAATATTCTTGAGAAGTATATTCTTAATCAAATTGATGGCTGCGTTGATCCTGCTGGTACCTGTCTAGCTACTACTGGTTTATCTGTAGGTACAGTTACTACTAGTGCAATAACCATTAACTGGACAGCTAATCCTACAGCTTTAAACTATCAGTTATCTGTAGCTACCAGTTTAGGGGGGCCGTATACACAACCTAATGTGGCAACTACCCTACTAACAGATACACTCATTGGTCTAACACCTAACACAGACTACTACATTCGTGTTAGTACAGCATGTGCATCTGGTGGCCCTTGTAACTCTGTAACAATTAAAGTTAGAACACTAAATTCATAATTCATGGCGCCAATTCCAGCTACTATTACAGTAACCTTTAACTCTAACTACGCAGGTAATCACCGCGTATGTTGGAGAACTAGTCCTTCTTCACCCTATGACTGTACAACTATAGTTACTTGTACTGGTGGAGGAGCATCTTGTAATGCAAATATTGTTACAACTGTTGATAATGAAACTTGTGACACTGTAACATTTGAAGGGTACGTACAACCAACTTGCGAGTCAGAGGTTTCGTTGAACAAACGCGTGCCCTTCTCCGTAACATTTACTCCTGTACCTACTTGTGATGGTTATGACATAGAATGTCAATATACTGTAATGACATTTAGCGTTACTAATCCAGGTAGTAATTATGATCCATTAAACCCACCTACTGTTACGATCACCGGTGGTGGTGGTCTTGGTGCAACAGCTAATGCTACTGTTGGTGGAGCAAATACAATTACAGCTGTAACATTAGTGGCTCCTGGCACGGGATATACTAGTACTCCTAGTGTAGTAATTGATCCTCCTCCTGGGCCAGGTGTAACAGCAACTGCAACTGCAGCTCTTACTCCTTGTGCAGGATTTAACATTACAGATTGTGATGGTTCAGTTGAAGCTTTTCCATCATTGCCTGTAAATGAAACGGTATCTGTTTGCTCAGTAAACGATTTAACTATTATTCCAGTTCCTAGTGGTATTGTTATTAATGCTGGAGGCTGCTGTTATGATTGTCGTAACATTACATTTACCGCAGGTGGCGGTGGTGGTAATGCCTATTATGTAGATTGCAGTGGTGAGTTTATTGGCCCTGTAGCTTTAGGCCCACTCGCTACTCTAGCAGTATGTGCAAGTAACAACTCATGGTATATCACAAGTGGTACCGTGACAGTTGGTAGTACTTGTTAAAAATATGTCTCAGTTTGTTGGTTTATCCTGTGACAAAAAGGCAGCCCCCTTTAATGGGGGCTTGCTTTTTATAACCGTTGAAAACCCTCAAATTTGTAAAGTGGCTATATAATTAGTATATTATACCTATGAATAGAATGTTCAAAAAACCGGATCTTAACAAGCCAAGATTTTATCAGAAAAATATATCTCTGATTGATGATCATTTTTTGGAGCGATTCAGGGAAAAAAATCCTGATATGCCTGAATACAATAAAACTCAATTTAAAAACATTATAAAAGCTTTTAACATAAAAGTTACTGATCAGATAATTGAGCGGCGTGATGGTATAGAGTTACCTGAAAAGATTGGTTACATATTTATTGGTAGTTGCCAAAGACCCAAAAAAGAAAACATTGACTTTGGTAAATCTATTAAATATGGCATGAAAGTTATTCATAGTAATATTGGTTCAGATAGTTACCTGGGTAAAATCTTTTATAGTAACTATGATAACAGGTATATGTTTAATAACCGGGAATTATGGCAATTTAAACCATCTAGACTTTTTTCTAGAACTGTAGCAAAAGTTTATCCTGACACCTGGCAAATGTATATTGTTGTAGATAGTATGCATAAGATATCCCGCGTAATGAAAGAAGAGAGACGTAAAATACAAAAGAACTATCTTACCAACAGGGCATTACAGAATTATAATGAATTTGATATATGAACACTATAGGAGATGCAGTATCACGATTGAGAAGTATACTTAAAGCTGTCAATGAAGATAGCTTTATTACTGATCGTATGCTTTATACTGTTATACTTAAGTACGCTAAACTCTTGATAAAAAGGGATGATGACCGCGGGAAAATTATCCGCATGTCATCTATTTATAGTGTATTACCCTGCATAGAACTTATTGAGGTTGATAAAATAGAAGCATGTTGTTCTGGTATAAAAACCAACTGTATAATCATGCGTACCAAAGATAAGTTACCCAAGATTCTTGATGCTACATATGGGCCCATGTTTAGATCTATTACTTCAATTGATGGGTCTGTTTCTGTTATAATTACTGATCCCGGTACATATACTTCTATGACTAAGACTAGTACATTTAAGTATAATAAAAGTGTATACTGCTGGATTATCAACGATTACATTTATATACCAAATCAAACTTGGGAAGCAATTAAAGTAGAAGCTATATTTGAAGGTAACATTGGAGCATTTCAGTGTGATAGTGAAGATCAGTGTATCCCACGGCAAGAACAAAACTTTAACGTACCAGATTACTTGTTTGCAGAAATAGAACAGTTTGCTTTGAAAGAATTAACTGCCGGCGCCAGTATTCCTGGAGATGGTCAAGATGACAAACAAAATATTTTACGGTAATGGCTACTTATAATTACACTATTAAATATAAAACCTTTGACAGCTTGTTGGAAGATGTCAATGTTGATTTTAGGCAGTATGCTCTTGACAACATGATTGACCCGCAAACATTAATCAAGGTAGCCAAGCGTGTAACCTATGATTTAGGTCTAAGGATTTACATGACTAAAGAAACTGTACTTGAAGTAAATAATTATAAGGTAAAACTACCTGACGATTTTTTTAGCATAAACTATGCACTAATCTGTGCAGATCTTACTACAAAAGAGTTTGTACCTCAAGGTACTCATATTGAAGAAGTTAAGGTTGTGCCTACATATACTGAGGTGCCAGGTACTATTGACCAGTGTGCACCACCTACAGTAAACTGTGCAAATTGCGGTTGCACACCTTGTGGTTGTAGCCCAGCAATGTGCATGCCTGGGGATAATGGGAATGTATATACACAAACAAATGTATATGATCCCAATAATCCATATGGTAATGTATGCGTGCGCCCGCGAACATTTGTAAACCAGAAAGGTGAGCAATATGAAATTGTGCAAATTCTAAAATCACAGACTCGTCATTATAGAAGTGTGCATCCAATTAGACTTCGCGAATCTCAAGATGTAGAATGCGGGTGTCCTAATTTATATTGGAAATCACCTCACGAGGGTTGGATCAAAGATGGCTTTCTATATGTCAATTTTGAACATGGTAATGTTTACCTTAACTACCAAGGGTCTTTAGAAGATGAAGATGGTAACTTACTGGTTCCTGATCATGAGTATTTAAACGAGTACTATGAATACGCGTTGAAACAGCGCATACTCGAGAATCTCCTTATGAACGGCGAAGACGTGACAGCAAAAATGCAACTTATTGAAGCGCGGTATAGAGCTGCAAGAAATGTAGCATTAGGGTTTATTAATACTCCAAACTTTGCAGAGATGAAGCAGTTGTGGGAAACAAATAGACGCGCGATGTATGCCAAATATTATGACATGTTTAAGAGCTATCCATGGAATGAGATTGCTTATCCTTATAGAAGATCATATATACTGTAATGGCAAAGAAAGGTTCTCAAGATAATTCTACATCAAATATTACTACTCGTTCCTTTATAAAAGGAATGAATAAAGATTTTGATGCTACATATGTTCCAGATGGATATTGGACACATGCTAGAAATGCTCAAAATAATACCATTGATGGTGATTTAGGAGAAATTAGTAATGAACCTTCTAACTTTAAATGTTCAGAGGCACCATATACTATTATTGGAGCAATACACCTTTTTGCAGATAAATGGGTAGTGTATTCGACAGATGATGTTAACTCTGAGATTGGTTTATACGATCAAAGTGAATGTTGTTATTTAAAGATTGTAAACGATTCATGTTTAGGTTTTAATAAGAAAAATCTGATATATGGTGTTTCAAAAGAAACTGCAGCATGTACTTGGCAGCTCTACTGGGCAGATGGTTTAAACCCAGATCGCTCAATTAATATTGGTAATCCAAAGTCATGGCCACAGGGCTGCATTCTTCCTTTAAATTACTTGTGGGATGGGATACCTTGGAAACAAGAATGTACTATTGTTGATGGTTGTAAGACCTGTGTAGATTTACCTATTTTAGATTGTGATAGAACTCGTCTTGCAAGACTTGTAAAAACACCTTGCTTGAGAGTTCAAAATGGGCCAGGTAATGGCACCCTACAAAAAGGTTCATACTTCGCAGTAATAGCTTACACAATTGAAGGTCAAAAGGTAACAGACTATTTTAGTCCATCAAATGTTCAACCATTATTTGATCGAGAGAATGAACTAGGTTCATCACTTGAAATTATAATTGAAGAAATAGATACTGAACACTTTGACGAGTTTGAACTAGTTGTTGTGTCTTTTGTAGATGAACAAACGGTTGCTACAAAAATTGGTAATTATAGCACGCGGGTAAATGTTATTGAACTAGACGCTATTGATCCAACTCTTGCGGCGGTACCAATAGAGCAGATCCCTATACGCAATAATGTATATGAGAAGAGTGATGTTATCACAACTCTAAACAATTACTTATTAAGATTAAGACCTAGTACATACTTTGACTTTAACTATCAACCTTTAGCAAATCAGATTGTTGCTAATTGGGTTTGTGTAGAATACTCAGAAGACTATTATAGAAAAGGTGGTTCTAAAACAGCATATATGCGTGACGAAGTTTACGCATTCTATATTCGTTGGATATATGATACAGGATATAAAAGCCCATCTTTTCATATACCCGGTAGAGCTAAGATTCCGGGATTAGATGATATAAACATTGCAAATCAAGATTCTCAACAATATTTTAATGATGGTGTTTCAACAGAAGCTTGGAATGTGTATAACACAGCAACTGGTGGTAACATACCACCTGTACCTATTATAGATCAAGATGGTATAAAAGGAACCATCATTGCCCGTGGTTCAATGGGTTACTGGGAATCTACAGAAGAATATCCAGATAATAAACCTGAAGTTTGGAACTCAAGTTTTCAACCCTGGTCAGGTACAACTTTACCTAAATATGATTTGTGCGGTAAAAACATTAGGCATCACAAAATGCCAGATATGTATTTACTAAATACATCAAATTTGAATATTAGTCCATGGCCGTATTATAATGCTGATATTGCCCATTTTAGAACAGAGGTAACTAATGACCCTAATCTTCAACTTAACTATATAAGAATACTAGGTGTTGAGTTTGGAAACATCGTTTTACCAAAAGATAATGATGGTAATTACATTTCTAATATTGTAGGTTATGAAATTTTACGTGCTACACGAAAAGGTAATAAAACTATTATTGCTAAAGGTTTAGTTAATAATATGGGTGAGTATGATTCTGAAATTAAAGATTCTACTCCAGTTAAGAAAATACTTTATCAAAACTATCCTTACAATGATGTAAGCCCAGATCCTTATTTAGTAAAATCTAATTTTCCTAATTCAGATCAATTTTTTAATAACTTTAAAACAGAGTATTTAAGTTTTCATTCTCCTGACACGCAGTTTGATAGTCACTTTTTATCTGTTACACAAATTAAAAACCATGCAGTTTTAGGTGGAGTATCATCAGGACAGTTTATAGAACCTTCACAACATCCTAAGTTTAAACAGCTTTCAGATTTAGTATTTTTTGCAGCTCTTGCAACAGGTATTGCAATAGGTATTACATCAACAACTGGTTCTATTAGTACGCAGTATGATTCACCATTTGTGTATAATCCTTTATCGGTTATAGGTACAATACCACCTTTATTTGTTAATCCTCTTTTTAGTCCTACATTAACACCTTTTAATGCAGCAGTTATAGCTGGACAAACTGCACTAAATTCTCAAGCGTTAGCACAAATAACAAACACTACCAGTTTAGATGCTTATTTTACAGCGATCCAAACTGCTTCAACTACTGCTGCTACTGCAAGTGCTGGTTTTAGTGTTCCTTATCCTACATATACTAAAACAGCTGGTTTACAAAATAACTTTTTTGGGGCTTTTGCTGGGATTGATCAAATAACAGGAATAATTGCTGAATCTACAGATACTCTACTTAGAACATTTTATACTTTAACTCCAGCATTACAATATGCTAGACAATACATTTCGCATGGGTATTATTCTAAACCGTTTTCTGTAAGTATTAATAACATTAATAGAGAAGTTGTTGACTCATCATATATACGCCCGGGTCTTGTAGATTTTAGAGGTGATCGTTTAGTAAACAATATCAATCGTAACAGGTTTGCTTTAATTAAAACACCGGGGATACCTGCATTTGATTTTGCAGATTCTGCTATTCAACCAAATGCTTTTTTACCTGGGGTATTAAGAATTACTGATAAAAGCCGGCAAACAATAGGTACCACACCAAGTGATCTATCTTTTTATGTAGATCCTTTAACTGGAAACGGTAAGACTCAAAGTAATTTACCATCATACTCAAGTCCAGAAATACCTTTTAGGGCACCTATATTATCTTACTACAGTAGTATAAAAGTTCGTAAAAGAAATCAGTATGGGCAAATAGATGCCCCTCGACAAATACCTATTAGCGGCTGCGAAAAAAGAATTGACTTTAATACTCTTGATGAAAGAACTTTTTCTGTTGGTGGTAAAACATATGTTCAAAAAACTATTCCTTCTACAGGAGATATGTTTAATGGCGATATCTACATATGTAGATATACTGAAAAAACAACAATGTTTTATTTCTATGAATGGTTATATGGTCAGCCTGATAACTTTGAATATAGTTATGGTCTTCGTAGGATGTTACCTTACCCAAGATATTGGATAAATAATCAAACATTAAGCACATCTTCATTTATTAGTGGGTTGTTTTCTAGTTTTGCAAATTTATTTTCTCCTCCATCAAATCCTTCTCTTACTACAGGTGCAATACCTTCAATGTTTAGAAGTTTAGACGCAAGCACTCTTGGTCAAGTTGCGAATGCGTTTTTATTTGTTTTTGATTCATATTTCTATCTGTTTAATTCTGGTGTAAGAGACTTTTTTGTAGAGTCTGAAATACTTGTAGACTTTAGAGAACAAGGTCAAGATGTACGTCAACGTTATTATGATCCAACTGGTTATAGTGACTTAACAGAAATATTCAAAGCTGATCCAGGAATCATCACATCTGATAATTACTACAGTTATGATAAGTCACTAAGTGTATCCCGGCTCTTTAACAACTACATTTCATGGGGTAACCTACAAAGTATTTACTATAGCCCATATGACTCAGAGTTTTGTTATAGCTATTATCCTCAAAGGGTTATTTACTCATTGCCTGATACACCTGAAGCCGCGCGTGATAACTGGTATATATTCTTAAGTAACAACTACAAAGAATATAGGAACAAACTGACTTATGCAAAAGATATAAATAAAAATGGTGGACTCTTTTTCTTTGAAGATGCTAGTCCTATACAGGTGGTTGGTGTAGATCAGTTACAGACTGACTTAGGCACAAAGGTTACAATAGGTGATGGTGGTTTATTCTCACAACCTTTTCAAAGAATTGTAAATGCTGACTCACCTTTTGAGTATGCATCTTGTCAGGATCCTATGTCTGTTATTAGCACACCGGCTGGTTTATTCTGGATGAGTGCTAACCAAGGTAAAGTATATCAGTATGCAGGTGGACTAGAAGAAATAAGTAATCAAGGTTTAAAGTGGTGGTTTTATAGATATGCAAAATATGCACTGCTTCAAGACTTTCCAGATTTTCCTCTGACAAATAATCCTGTATCAGGTGTAGGTGTCATGATGATATATGATAATGTAGATGGAATACTTTATATTACGCATAAAGACTATAAGTTAAAAAATCGTTATAAAGGAAATACTCAATATAATCCTGATACAAATAGCTTTACAATTAGACAATATGGGACATCTGTTGTTGTAAAACTAAATGAGGGTGAGGATTACAAAACATTTTTTGATGATGCATCTTGGACAGTAAGCTATGATGCTAAAAGTAAAATGTGGATAAGTTTCCATGACTGGCACCCAGATTATGTAATACCTAACAAAGAAAGATTTATTACCACAAAGAAAAATACAATGTGGTATCACAATTTTAATTGTCAGTCGTATTGTAATTTTTATGGTATAGATTATCCCTTTGAGGTTGAGGTTCCTTTTTCAACAGGTAATCAAATATTTTCTTTGAGGAATATAGAATA